>Ga0307378_10013791_pt1 | contig 10202 bp, 8 predicted proteins | sample UN1MG_FD_202238 | JGI IMG/M metagenome (GOLD analysis project Ga0307378, IMG submission 202238) | Soil microbial communities from Risofladan, Vaasa, Finland - UN-1 | ecosystem: Environmental > Terrestrial > Soil > Coastal area > Acid sulfate soil | place: Finland: Risofladan, Vaasa | collected...
CGTCGATGACGGTGTGGCGAATTTTACCGATACACCACTGCTGCTGCGAACGAAAGTGGAGGTGGCGGTGCCTGAGCAGAAAATCGATGCCGTGTGATTTCGGCGTGATAGGATAGCCATCGGCGGGTGAGATAATTTGGGCGCCGGTTACCGCTAATTCGTAACCTCCGACGCTTCTTTCGTCGGCCCGCACTGTTCCGGTCACAGACAGTGACGATTCCTGGCCGAGGTGTTTTAACTGGGTGAAAAGCTCTTCGGGAACTTTGCTTTTTTCAACGATGCACTGGCATAAGCCGGTGCCGTCCCGAACGATTAAAAATTGAACTTTGCCGCTCGAACGGCCTTTGTACAGCCAGCCGGCTAATGTTACTTCTTTTCCATCGTGTTTCGATAAACAGTTTATTGTTGTGTAGTCATTGTTCATAATTCAAAGATTCCTAATGTATTATCTGCAGCATTATTTTTCTGAACACTTCATCTATTTCGGCCAGATGTTAATTGTTTCTCCAAATAATGAAAAGCGTTCGCCGTGGTTCTCGTATTCGAACTCGTTTCCATTAGCCGGGTCTATGAAAGCCTCGGCAGGGACATCGGATTTTATTACATTAAGGCTTGCAGGCCAAGTGCCATGTTGGGTATGATATTGTTTTATTGCTATCAAAAGCCGCGAGCCTCTGCGCAAAGCAAGGTTTCTTAAAAATATATCGTGAATTCCTCGATAAGCCGGTCCCAATGAACTTGTTAGCATCTCAATCAAAGCTCCGTAGTTAGCTTTTTGAGACGTTTGCATTTCAGCAGGTTCCTTATCCCAGTCAAATTCAGGTTTGGCCATTGCATAAAGCTTTTCAAAACCCGCGTCGAACATTTCTGAAATCTTTTCAGGTGAAGGAGGTAAATAGAACAAGAGCAATATAGTTTTAGCTTTGAAAAGTTTTCGGCGACAATATGACTGTGAGAGTTTTTTGGGCTGAAATTGCTCATTTGTTAACGCTAATTGGCCTCGACTCAGTCTTATTTTGTTTTGGGCATTTACCTCGTAAAACATGGAGCTAATCCCATTCTTGGCATATAATTTCTCAAAATCAAGTATTCTTGGCCAATCGGTACTCCAATTATTTTCGACGCCAATTATGGAATCAGATATCACAAGTAAATGTTTCGGGCTGGTCCGGCCTTCTATAACGAACCGATTAAGTTGTTGTAAGGTTAAAGATTCAATTGCAAAGCCTACGAGGTGTTGTATCGTAGTTGGCTGCTGGTACATATGATTGGCCATTTGGACAATGCAGAAGTGTTTTTCAAGAGCGGCATCAATTCTTCCTTCGGCTATATCATTATTGGCAACCGAAATAAGCAAAAATGCACATTGACGTATTTTGGGCAAACGCTCTATATACTCTCCAAAGCGAACAGATTCAATGTATATCGGAAGAAATATACATTTATCTTTTTTTGAGGCTTGCAGCAATTTATCTATCGTGCCCTGGTGACCTTTGAGCCATTCGGCGGTTTCCGGGTGGTCTATTGAAAGCCAGGGATCGGAGAACGATGAAGGTTTTGATTTAGTAAAGAATTCGGGCTGATTGGAATGTATGTCAAAAGTTTCAAACAGTTCGTCGTAAATCAAAGCGGCGTTTTCTTCATCTGGTATTGCATATCCGGCTTCAAGGGCGGCTTGTTCTTTATCAAACGTGTAGGGGCGCCAGCCTTCGTTGTTCTCGGGTAAAAGGACCCAAGTAATCAAAGCTATAACCACAACACCGGCTGCGAGCCAGAACCATTTTCTGAAAGGTTTGGGAAGAACGGTACAGGCTGCAAGAATAATAGTAAAGAATGTTATCACCTTCCAGGGGGCCTGATAGATAACAGACGCGATTAACAGCAATATGAGCAGACCCAAGCCAATCCATTTGAAGATTCGCCAGATCAATCTGGTCTTTCTCTTATCCGTTTGCTGTTTTTTTTCAACCATCTCTTTTACGCTCCAACTCTCCCTCAAACAAGAGCCGCTCACGAGGGTGATTTTCTTCAATTTATCTTTCGGGGCCCAGTCGATAGGCACCTATGTTTTTGGTTCTTTCGGCACGATTACCCATGCTATGATATAGGTGAGAACTAAGGGTAATATCCCGGTTGACAAGCATAAGAAGACCACTACCAGCCGGACTAACGTAGGGTCGATGTCGTATGTCTGGCCGATGCCGCCGCAGACGCCGAAAATTTTACTATCTTCTTTGGACAGGTACAATTTTCTCATTTCAGTGCTCCTATTCTTCCTGAGAAGCTGCTTCAAAACTCAATTTCCGCGACGAAAGCAGTTTTGAAACCGCTTCTTCTAACAGAAACGCTCAGGAGAGTGGTTTTCTTCATTTTTTTTGTTTTTGCCCGGTCAGACGTCCAGTTTTTCGCGCATGTAGCTGAGCAGTTGGTCGGCGGAGATTCTTATCTGCTCCATTGAGTCACGCTCGCGGACGGTGACGGTATTGTCTTCTTTTGTCTGGCCGTCAACGGTGAGGCAGAACGGGGTTCCGGCCTCATCCTGTCTTCTGTAGCGCCGGCCGACCGCGCCCTTTTGGTCATAAAAGCAGTTGAAATATTTTTTAAGGCCGTTGTAGATATTCGCCGCTATTTCGGGCATGCCATCTTTTTTGACCAGCGGGAAAACAGCGGCCTTGACGGGGGCAAGGGCCGGATGAAACCTTAAAAGGTTCCTTGTCTCGCCGCGAACTTCCTCCTCGTCATAAGCATCGACAAGAAAGGCAAGCGCACTTCTATCGATGCCGGCACTGGGCTCAATCACATAAGGGATGTACCGCTTTTTATTCTGGTCATCGAAATAAGACAGCGGGCCTTTATGGTAATCCTCGGCCTCATCTGCCAACTCGATATTCGTAAGCCGGCGGTCGTTTTCATACCATTTATTGAGGGTCCTCATGCCTCGCTGATGCTGGCGCAGGTCGTAGTCGGTGCGGTTGGCAATGCCTTCAAGCTCCTGCCAGTCGCCGGAGCCGAACGGGAATTTGTATTCGACATCGACACAGCCCTTGGCGTAATGGGCAAGCTCATCGGCATCGTGCACGCGGAAGTGGAGATTTTCTTTTTTTATACCCAACTCAAGATACCAGTCGAACCGCGCCTGCTTCCAGTGGTCGAACCACTGCTCGTCGGTGCCCGGCTCGCAGAAAAACTCAAGCTCGGCCTGCTCGAATTCGCGCGTCCTGAAGATAAATGCCTTGGTCGTTACCTCATTGCGGAAACTCTTGCCAATCTGGGCGATGCCGAATGGTATCTTTACTCTGGTGGTATCGAGCACGTTTCTGAAATTGGCAAAGATTCCCTGAGCGGTCTCCGGGCGAAGGTGCATAGTCATCGAATCGTCAACATTGGCGCCCATCCGGGTCTCGAACATCAGCTTAAACGGCATCGGCTCGGTAAACTGCCCCACTACACCACAGTTCGGACAAAGCTTATTACTCAAGTCCTGGGCCTTTGCCATAGCCTCGTCGATTGCAATATGCTCGGTGTGCTCATCGGCCTGTTCGGCAGCTTTTTCCTTGAGGTGGTCAACGCGGGTGCGGGTGTTGCACTTTTTGCACTCGGCTATCAGGTCGGCGAATTTGTCGGCGTGGCCGGACGATTTCCAGACCATCGGGTGCATAAGGATACTGCAGTCGAGCCCGACCACATCATCGCGCATCTGCACGACGCTTTTCCACCATGCCTTTTTGACGTTGTTCTTTAATTCGACGCCGAGGGGGCCGTAGTCGTAGCAGCTTGCAAGGCCGCCGTAGATTTCACTGGACTGGAATATAAAACCTCTTCGCTTACACAGCGATACAATTTCATCAAGCTTGGTAATTTTTGCCATATTTAGTCTCCAAAATTATTGATTGGGTTTATTATAAAGACAAAAGCGCTAATTACAAGAGTTGAAAGCTGAGATGTGAATATCGAATTAGGAATTTCATAGCGAGATACGTTTGACACAGCGTCTTAACCGATTAGATTGATAGGCCAACACTTTTTTTGTAATGTATGCCTATGGAAACAGAAATATGTATAATCGGAGCAGGGCCGGCGGGGCTGACTGCGGCGATTTTCGCGGCCCAAGCCGGTGCTCATACTACCATAATCGAGTGCAATACAACGCCCGGTAGAAAACTGATGCTCACAGGGGCCGGACGCTGCAACCTTACACATAAAGCCAGCCCTGCAGAGCTTGTCCTGACGTTCGGCTCTGCGCAGGGCAGATTCCTGAGCTACTGCTTATATAAGTTTTCACCGCAGGACGTGCTGAAATTCTTCACCTCTATGGGACTCAAAACCAGGACCGAACAAGACGGATGCGTTTTTCCGGCCTCCAACCGTTCCGGCGATGTAAGAGATGCGCTGGTAAACCGAGCCAAAAAACTCGGCGTTAATTTTCTCTATGACAAGAGAGCAGCCAAGATAACCAAACAGGCAGATACGTTTATAATTCACACCCCAAAAGAACCTGTACGCGCCGAAAAAGTTATTATCGCAACAGGCGGGCTTTCATGGCCCAAAACAGGCTGCACAGGAGACGGCTACCGCTTCGCCCGCAGCTTTGGTCATAATATAACCCAAACCAGAGCCTCTTTAGTCCCGCTGGTAAGCCTTGAAGACTGGCCGGGGCAGCTTTCAGGTACATCTCTTGAAAATGTCAGAGTCTCGGCTCGCATAAATAACAAAAAGGTTACTACCACCGGAGCGCTTATTTTCACCGATGATGGTATTGGCGGCCCTGCTGTGCTCGATATGAGCCGGCAGCTTACTGATTATCTTCCCGCCGAAAAAAAACCAATCCAAATTACTCTGGATTTTGCGCCGAATGTCGAACAATCCGCTTTCGATAAAGAAATGACCGAGCTTCTAAACAATAATCCCAAAAAGAAAATCGTTAATATACTCGCTGAATTCCTGCCGAAGCGCATTGGAATCTTTCTATGCAAGCGGGCGGGCTGTGATGACGAACTTTCGGCAAGCAGGCTTAAAAAAGACGCTCGAAAAAAACTCATCGCGGACGTCAAAGCCCTGCCTCTTTCAATCGTGCGCACCAGAGAGATTGCCGCGGCAACTGTGACCCGAGGAGGTGTCAGCATTAAAGAAATTGAGGCTAAAACTATGGAATCGAAGATTTGTCCGGACCTGTTTTTCGCAGGCGAAGCGCTCGATGTTGACGGCCCGTGCGGCGGATATAATCTGCAAATCTGCTTTTCGACCGGGGCATTGGCTGGCACTTCTGCCGCTGCTCAAAAACATACATCGTAAAGCCCAAAAAAATAGAATCATTAAACAGGTTAAGGTCTTGGGGGTGAGATTTAGGTTTGACAGGTGCTGTAGTTTTATGTATGATAAAGAATACATCAGGGAATATTTATGAACAGAAATATTGCAATAGCGGAAGAAAAAATCCGGGAGTTTTGCGAACGCCATCATATCCATCGTCTGGCTATTTTTGGTTCTGCCCTGCGCGATGATTTTGGCCCTGAAAGTGATGTTGATGTACTGGTGGATTTCGAGCCGGATCACGTTCCGGGTTTTTTTCGGTTGTTTGAGATGCAGGAGGAATTATCGAGCTTATTCGGGGGTCGTAATATAGACATGCGAACACCGGAGGATCTGAGCAGGTATTTTCGCGATAAAGTTGTTGCCACAGCACAGGTGCAGTATGTTCGAGGATGACAACATTCGACTTTACCATATTCTTGACTCTGCCCGTGAGGCGGTTACTTTTGCAAAGAGTCATAAACGGGCGACCTTGACACCGACAGGAAGCTGAATCTATCACTTGTGCGCTTGCTTGAAATAATAGGTGAAGCAGCACGTGGAACTTCTGCTGAATTTCGTCAGGAATATCCTGATTTACCATGGAAGAGTATATGATTGGAATGCGTGACCGGCTTATTCACGGCTATTTCGATATCAACCTTGAGGTGGTGTGGAAGATAGTCACTGAAGACCTTCCGCCTCTAATTTCGCAACTGGAAAAGATTGTGTCCGATTAGAACCTCAGAAAAAACTGCTCAAAAACACTCCTCGTAAAGTTGGAAAAAAAATATCCATCATCCCAAATAGTCAATATCGCAATCGAACAAGTTAATCACTGGGATAGGATTTTACTGATCGTTCAATATCACTACTGTCGGTAATACTGCATTGCTTTTGGAATCAGTTTTTGTATGTTTCTGATTCTGGTTGAGTCGGCTGGGTGTGTGGACAATATTTCAAGCGTCTGGGAGCCCTGTTTTGCGACGGACATTCTCTGCCAGAAATTGACGGCCTCGTTAGGATTATAGCCTGCCATAGCCATAAAAATCAGGCCCAGATGGTCCGCCTCGCTTTCGTGGACTCTGCTGTACGGAAGCAATACGCCGACCTGCGTACCTACGCCATAGGACTGCATAAACAGCTCCTTTGTTTGTGCGGGACTGTTTGACAGGGCCTCTGATAAGGCCACTCCACCCAAATCTACGATAAGGCTCTGAGTCATTCTTTCGGCTCCGTGCTTGGCGAAGACGTGTGCGATTTCATGGCCCATAACCGTTGCCAGCCCGGCCTCCGATTGGGTTACTTTCAGCAGGCCGGTATAAACGACCATCTTTCCCCCCGGCATGGCCCAGGCATTTATCTGGTCGTCTTCGATGAGATTAACTTCCCACTGGTATCCCTGCAATCTGTCTGAAAGGTTGTTTTGGGCGCAGTACTGTTCGACCGCCTTTTGAATTCCGCTTCCGACACGCTTGACCATCTGCGTGTTGCCGGAGTCTTTGCTGAGTGTGTTCTGTGTAAGGAATTCGCTGTAGGCCTGGAAACCCATCGAATTCATCGTCGAATCGGGAACGAGATTGAACTGTTTTCTGCCTGTGATAGCGACCTCCGTGCAGCCGGACAGCAATAACAGAAGGCCACACAAAACGACCAGTTTCGATTTTAGTGTGTGTTTCATAGTACTTGCCCCTTTCGTGATAAGGTAAAGTAAATATTTTGCCGCGTTCTGAACTGTATATATTAAGCAGGCTGGAGCACCCTTTTACAAGAATTATTTGCCGGAGTTTTATTATTTTTCATTTATTTCGTTCTTTATTTGATTCAGTAAGTTTATCGCTTCGATGGGGGTCAAATTGTTAACGTCGGTTGAGCCCAGCTTCTCTAAAACGCTCTTATGTTTCTGGACAAAGAGGGAGTCTTTGTCCGGTTCTTTCGTTTTGTGCTTTGAGAGATGCTGGCCAGTAGCTTCTTTCTGGAATGTGCTTTCGAGCTCTTCAAGGATTTCCTTAGACCTTTCGAGGATGGTTTTGGGCAGGCCGGCCAACTTGGCAACGTGTATGCCGTAGCTTTTGTCTGTTCCGCCGGGGAGAATCTTGTGCAAAAATACCACTTCGTCCATCCATTCGCGGACGGCTACGTTGCAGTTTTTGACGTTTCCGAAAAGCTCGGCTAATTCGGTCAATTCGTGATAGTGGGTGGCGAAAAGTGTCCGGCATTTTATTTTGCCGGCGATATGTTCGGTAATCGCCCAGGCCAGGGACAGGCCATCATAAGTGCTTGTGCCGCGTCCGACCTCGTCGAGAATTACGAGGGACTTATCGGTGGCGTTGTTGATGATATTTGCCGTTTCGGTCATTTCGACCATAAAGGTTGACTGGCCTCGAACCAATTCATCCGAAGCGCCCACACGGGTAAAGATTCTATCGACCAGGCCAATCTCGGCGTCTTTGGCCGGGATGAACGAGCCGGTCTGTGCCATCAGGACGAGCAGAGCAACCTGCCTGATGTATGTGCTTTTGCCGCTCATATTCGGCCCTGTGATGATGAGGATATCGCCTGCGCCGCCACTTAGCTCTATATCGTTCGGAACAAACTGTGCCCCGAGCATTTCGCTCAGCACGGGATGTTTTCCTTCGTTAATAATAAACTCAGAGCCGGCGGTTAGTTTCGGGCGGATATAGTTTCGCCGGCGAGCTAAATATGCAAGGCCGGTAAGACAATCGCACTGGGCGATAGTATCGGCAAGCTGCTGCAACCGGTTTACGTACTGGGCGGATTGACGGCGAAGCTGGTCGAAGAGCTGCTGTTCCAATTCGAGCGCCTTTTCTTCGGCGCTGAGGGCCTGGGTCTCGTACTCCTTGAGCTGCTCGGTGATATAGCGCTCGGCGTTTTTGATTGTCTGCTTGCGGACGTAATCTGCCGGCACCTTATCGGCTGCGGAGTGGTTTATCTCGATGTAGTAGCCGAAGACCTTGTTATATCCGATTTTAAGATTCGCTATGCCGGTCCGCCCGGACTGCTCTTTCTGGTAATTCCGAAGCCAGCTTTGACCATCAGTGGAGATTGAGCGCAGGCGGTCAAGCTCTTCGGAAAAGCCTGTCTTTATCACGCCGCCATCTCGAAGATGCGAGGGAGGTTCCGGCTTGATTGCCGATTCAAGCAGGTCAGCCAGTTCGTCCATACTGTCGCATTGGCCCGCTAATTGCACGAGCAGTTCGGCGCCGAATTGCTGCAGTATTTCACGCAACTGCGGTATTTGCCGCAGTGTAGAAGTCAGCGCTACCAGATCCCTCGGAGACGCCCGGAACGTGCTGATTCGTGCTGCGATTCGCTCGGTATCGGATATGTTCGAGAGCAGCTTGCGAACCTCGGCTAATTTGTCATCGGCGTCTTTGATTTCTTCGACGGCATCCTGTCGCCGCCCGATGGCGCCAAGCTCGCAGAGCGGCATACACAACCAGTTTCTGAACATTCTGCCGCCCATACCTGTTATCGTTTCGTCGAGACAGTCCAGCAGCGAGCCTTTTTTGCTTTCGGTGCGAATTGTCCGCAGGATTTCCAGGCTCCGCAGGCTGGAAGGGTCGATTTGCAGATAGTTTTGACGGCTGATTTTCTTTAGATTCCGGATGTGGCCAAGCGTGGTTTTTTGGGTCTCGTTGAGGTATTCGATAACAGCACCGGCCGGGCAGATAAGACCGTCCTCGCCGTCACTGATACCGAAGCCTTCGAGCGTAGCTGTTCCGAAATGTTTCAGCAGGCGCTGCCTTGCCTGATAAGGGTCGAAATACCAAGCCGGGCGTTCGGTAACAACGGCGTTGGTCAGCTGCGTAATGTCTCTTATGAGCTTTTTCGTCTCGGCTTCGAACAGCTCGCCTCGCCTGTCGGCCAGCAGACACTCGGCGGGCGATAATCGCAGCAACTCATCGAGCAGTCTATCTTCGGGCAGCTCCTGGGCGAAAAAATGTCCGGTCGAAATATCGACCCAGCTTATGGCAGCCTTGTGCTTTGTTCCCATACTGACGGCACAGAGAAAATTGTCTTCTTTGGCGGTCAACAACATATCGTCGGTCAGTGTACCGGGTGTTACGATGCGCACGACGTCACGTTTTACGACGCCCTTTGCGGTTTTGGGGTCTTCGACCTGCTCACAAACGGCGACCTTGTAGCCGGCCTGTAACATCTTTTTCAGATACCCGTCAACAGCGTGATACGGCACGCCAGCCAACGGGATGGGATTGGTTCCTTTGCTCCGGCTGGTCAACGTCAGACCCAGGACCTTCGAGCATGTTTTGGCATCTTCGTAGAAGGTCTCGTAGAAATCGCCCATGCGAAAAAACAGTATGGAGTCCGGGTGCTGTTGTTTGAACTTGTGAAACTGCTTCATAGCAGGTGTTAATTTTTCAGCATTTACCGTCATAGATGCAGATTATACACGAAGCCTGCCGTTTAACAACTCTGTTATGATTGAGGCTGCCTGTTGTGTTGATTTGGTATGTATCAATTGATTCATCAGGTTGTTTTGTCTTTGGGTAAAACAAACAGGAGTTTTCAAATCGAAGTCTGCGATGCCGCAAATCTGCCGGACTTTTTCGAGCAGATTCTCGACACCAGTGCCTTCATTGGCACTTATTCTTACTGAATTTGATATAGATTCAGGCAGACCGCCACGGCGGATAAATTTGCCAGCATCGAATCCGGCAGGCAAGTCGCATTTATTCAAGACTGTAAGAACACGTTTTCCGCCGATTTTTTTAAGAAGCCCCTTGTCAAGCCGGTCATTTGCCTGGCTGTTATCCAGAACGAGCAGGACGAGGTCGGCCTGCTGTAAAATCTCAATGCTTTTCTTCTGAGCGACTTGCTCAATAACATCTTCGGCCAAGTTGAGTTCTTCATCCAGTCCCGCCGTATCG
>Ga0307378_10013792_pt1 | contig 10202 bp, 10 predicted proteins | sample UN1MG_FD_202238 | JGI IMG/M metagenome (GOLD analysis project Ga0307378, IMG submission 202238) | Soil microbial communities from Risofladan, Vaasa, Finland - UN-1 | ecosystem: Environmental > Terrestrial > Soil > Coastal area > Acid sulfate soil | place: Finland: Risofladan, Vaasa | collected...
GTATATGATTTTTTGCCATCTTTATTAACTTTTCCGTAATGGGCGAAGCGTTGGGATGTATCTTTTGAAACTTAGGAGCAGATTTCCATTGTTCTTTTGTTTCTTCTCCTATATCTCTTGTAGAACCAGGTAGCGCTTCTCCATATCTATACGCATTATTACCCCCACCAGTGTTATCCCCGGCACCCCCAGATGCCCCAATAGAGCTAGGTAATTGTTTCATAATGTTCTGATAGCTTCCCATTGGCATATTAATGCCTACAGGAGAGGGTGGACTGTTATAAGCCCATGCATTTAACGACTCAGCAAACGTAGCCGCATACCCCTCTAGAATAGCTTCTAAGAGATTATTTTCAACATCTAATTTATGGAGGAAATTTATGAAATTTTCGTGATGCATTAATTTATGTCTGCTTGGTCAATTGCATCTTTTCCTTCTTCTTCTTTAATCTGGGCGGCTGCAATATTTGTGAGATCTTTTTTTTCATTAAGTTCTATTTGTTTATTAGTTAGCTCTTCTTCTTCGGCTAATACCTTTTTTCGTTCTTCAATGTTCTTTAATTTATCGGCATCAGATTCAGCATCTTCGTTCATAGCACTTGCTCCAGTTCCACCTCTCGTATCATGGCCAGTTATATCAGTACTTCCATCTTCGTATTTATCAGGACCATCAATTTGCGTAGGATATGATTCAAAACATACAGCAAATGCCTTTTGGATACCTTCAACTATATATTTGGTATCGGGTGTTTTTATATCATTTAAAAAATTGACGAATTTCTCAGCGGCTTCCATTTTGCTCTCCTTTTTAACTTTTTTAACTTTTTCAGGTAATTTTTTGAAATTTTTCGTTTCTTTTGCCCATTCATCACAATCCCACGTACCAGCTTTACCTTGTGCTTTTAGAGCATAACATTGTCGTTGCTGAGCTTTAGATTTAAAAGGCATGATTTTATTTATTGTATTATACAATTAGTTTATATATTTGTGATTTTATACATTAAAAATTCTATATTTAAAACATGATTACACGCGAAGACCTTTCTGATGAACAAGAAACCGCATTTAAGTACATTTTAGACTTTATTAGTTCACCCGACAGACGGCAAATGCTGTTGGCGGGGTTTGCCGGTACGGGAAAAACAGTTCTCCTCAATGTGTTATTAGACCACTTTGATACCAATAGAAAATATGACATATATTGCACTGCCCCAACAAATGAGGCTGTCCGTGTCATTTCCAAATTGACGGGTCGAACAAAATTTGATAAAACCATATATTCCCTTTTAGGATTAGCATTAGTGGAAGTGGATGATAAACCACCAACGTTAAAAGTTATCTCAAAAAAGTCCAGTATAGGTGACTATGAACTAGTGTTTGTCGATGAAGCATCAATGATCCAGGCTGAATTATTTGACCTTATACAACAGCAACTAAGGGAATTCAGTTATTTAAAGATAATATATATAGGAGATGATGCCCAATTACCTCCTGTAAAAGACGAAGGTAAGGATTCTAAAGTATTCCAGATACAAGATACTATCAAATTAGTTAAAATACAAAGAACTGCAAACAAAAACCCCATCATTGAAGTTGCTACACAAATTAGAGAAAATCTTGATTCTCCTGTTGATGTATTTAAAAAAGAAACCAAATTAACTGATAAAGGGGATGGAATAGAATTTTATACAGATCGTGATGCATACCTTGATATGATGTATGCTGATTTCAAAAGCAAAGAATATAAAGAGAATCCCAATTATGTATGTGTTGCCGCATATACAAACAAAACAGTTAATGCTTTAAATAAACGGATAAGAAAACAAATATTTGAAGGAAAAGATTTAAAAGACTATATGGAAAACGAAAATGTGATCGTAGATATTCCGGTCGTGGATCCATTAGAAAATAATCGTATAATCTTCACGGTTGGTGAAAGACTGTGCGTTCAAAAAGCTAAATTATTTGAAGACCACGAGGAAGGATTTAAGTATTGGAGTTTAACAGTACTTAACTATGAGTCCCGCTTTCCTACTACACGAGTCATAGATGTTATCCATAAGGATTATTTAAGGACATATAGACTAATATTATCGAAATATGCAGCTAAAGCTAAAGAAGATGCCAAAAAAGTAAATAGAGGACAGGCATGGGGGCCATATTTTAGGTTTAAGAACCAATTCAGCTGGGTAAAATATTCACAGGCCCGGACAATCCATAAACTACAGGGTGGTACTTTCGAACGCGTATACGTTATCAATAAAGACTGTAATGTACTAACATGGAATCATATCGAGAGAAATAAATTGAAATATGTTGCGTTTACCAGAGCAAGTAATCTTTTAAGGATAGTTTAATGTTAAAAATATTTGAAGAACTTAATAAATTCTCTAATGTGATATTCCATGAAGACGGACATAAATATTACATAGATGGAAAAGAAGCTATATCATCAACTACATTAATTGGAAAATATGAAAAGCCTTTTGACGAAATGTACTGGTCTGAACGAAAAGCACCAGAGAAGGGAATGTCACCCGAAGAAGTACGAGACATGTGGAAGCTGGGAGGTGAACAGGCTGGTTTTAAAGGTACTAAAGTACATAGTTATTTAGAAAATATTATAGCTAATAAAGTACTTTCTTTTGAAGAACAAGCTGGTGTGATGATGGAAGATTGCGGAGATGTAAGAGATGCATATGATAAAATTGTTCCCATGATCCACAAATTCTATGACACTATTAAAGGTAAATTGATACCCATACGTTCAGAAATTGTAATAGGCGATCTTGAACTTCTTATAGCTGGTATGATAGATCAGTTATTTTTTAATATAAAGTCAGGTAAATTAGAATTATGGGATTGGAAGACAAATAAGAAAATAAATACATCCAGCCCATATAAATTACTAAAACCATTGAATAAATTATCTGATTCTAAACTAGATGTTTATTCATTGCAATTGAGCCTTTATAAGTACATAATACATAAAAATACTGACCTTGAATTAGGTGATTCATATATATGTTGGTTTAATGAAAAGAATCCAAAATACAAGATATTTAAATGTCACGATTATACCAATGAAGTGGGTACAATGATTAAACATTACCTGAGAGGAATTTAGTTAAAGTGCTCTAATAAAGTTTTTTTAGCTTCTTTATAAGTAACTGAAATTACAAATTTGTTATCGGAATCTATTATAAATATTTTTAGGGAATTACATACATTTATAAATTTCTTGATGGCATCATCACCATATTTTTTTCTGTGACCCACACCAAAATTTGATAAAGATATAAGAGATTTAAGTCGAGTATCATCATTTATGGCAATGCCTGTATTAAGACTTGAACCTTGTTGATACATTAACGCAAGCAATGCTTTATAATTTTTATACACCTGATATTTGTGTATGTTATCTGCCTTGTATTCAAATTCGTTATAAATTTTTATAGTAAAAAATGAATGAAATAATATACCGACCAATATCAAAAGTTCAATAAAACTAGATATAAGAATAAAAGCTATCTGATTTTTAAATATCTCATTTACTTTAAGTTTAGATGATGTAGTAATTTCATTTTTTATAGTAGCAACGGTGGTTTCCTTCTCAGTTCGCATCCTAGCTATTTCATCATCAGCGCGTTTAATTTCTTCATTTGCTTGTTTAATTAAAGAATTATATTCTTTCAATCTGGATGTATACGTAGCGTCTGCTATTTTTTTACTATACAAGTTTCTATTTTTAATTAAACCATCTCTTTCTGTTATTTTATATTTTAGGTTTTTATCAAAAATTAAATTAAGGCTATCCACTTGTGTAGATATTTCTACAGTTCTAGTTTGTTCGATTAGTTCGCGTTTATCAGCAAACACCTTAGCCCCACTTAACGATAGATAAAACGAACTAGTTAATAGAACCAAAGAAAATACCAAATTATAAATTACTTCAGTATTTAATTTTTTAACCTGAATAGCTGCATAACTAAGATTTCGTAATACAAATCTTTTTAATAGCTCAAACCCAGTAAGAAAAATGATTGAGGTCGTGCCTATTATAAGAACCCTACCGGAAAAATCAGAAGTGGCCCTAAATAATAATTGATTTAAAAAGAAAAAAGCAAAAAATATACTGGCAACATTACCCAAAATTGACGAATAATGCAACATTTTATCCAGAGAACCATATGCGTTCTCGAATGATTTATCTTCAAACTTGTTCTTTAATTTAATATATTCTTTTACTCTCATATATTAAGTTTATATTGTTTAGCCAATAAATATCTATATTTCGGTAAGTTCTTCGTAAATATCTTTAGCTCTTATTTCATCTTCAATACATTTTTGTAGGTCTCTATCTATATTATGTTCATTTAATGGATTAAGGTCGTTGTAAACGTACAAAATTCTTCGTATATATTTAATATGTTTAAGTCCGGCCATTTCTATCATTGGAAACATGGTAGCTACGTCAGCAGCCATAGTATAATATTTACCAGAAGAATCCATTAAGGCCCGTATGTTCTTATTAATATTTAACCAAAGCTTATTTTTATATGTTCGTAAATGAGATGTTCTCCACCTGCGCCACTTACGGTACCGGGTAGTTGAGGTCAAAGCTGCATTGATGCTTCTTAGATCTGGATTACTGGCGTGCACGTAATCTCCGTAGGTAAGCCAGATATTAGGATCTTGATACACTTCATTTAAATATTCAAGAACATTCTCATCATAGAACCAATCATCTCCGTCTAAAATAACAATTACCGCGTCTGGTTCCTTCATTATTATCATATTAGTACCATACACAATAGAATATAAAGGACAATGTTTTGTATAATTTGACATTAATCGAATCTGTGGTGTTAATTTTTCTTTAATGATATATGCTGTGCCGTCCGTAGAACAATCATTTACAACAATGGCATCCCACTTTGTATATGTTTGATTAAGTAAAGAATCTAAACATTTACCAATCCATTTTTCAACATTATAACAAGGAATAATAACTTTAAAAGTGATGTTCATAACCAGTCCCATGTTTTTATATATTCAACCAATTCTTTTCGTTTCATTTTTACAATTTTGTTTAACTCTATTTTATTAAGTCGCTGATACTCTAACATCATAGGCGTTTCATGGTTTTTGCTCTTAGCATGGTTTAAATGATATAATTTATACATAGATAATTTACGAACAGTCAACCCTAAGGTTTTTGCTCGCGATAGTCTTTCATTGTCTTCAAATCCCCAATCAATGAAATATTCATTTTCCATCCCGAAACGAAAGAACCTTTCCCTATCCCAGAATACTGCTCCCCCACAAGCATTTTTGCTTGTAATATTGCTGGTAGTTTTATTAATAATGTTTACCACAGTTCCATTATAAGGGATAACTATGTCAAAATTAGTATCCCTTAGACAATTCACACCTTCCAGAATAGCATTAGTTTCCATCGCAACATCAGAATCAAGGTTTGCTATAAATCGGGTAGTAGCTATTCTAGCTAAATCATTTAATAATTTAGTCCTGTGAAAATATGGTTCGTTGGTTTTAAAATAAACATAACCACACCCACTAAGTCTACAGAATCGTTTTAATTCTACAGTACCATGTTTAGATAATTCTCCGATTAATATGTTGGTATCAAATCTTTCTTTAATTTTAGTAACGGTCGTCATTAAATGACGCAATCTTTCTTCGTTATCTATTCTAACAGGGATGGTAAAGGTCATGTCTGTAATATCAAAGTTTGTCATATATGTGTCGGCGTTTAGTTAAAATATAAGTTTTTTGATGTAGAATTGAACAAAAAACAGCAGTCATATAAACTATATGTATGAAAAAGTTCGAATATGCATTACCCAGAAGCGTTGATTTATCTAAATTTGTAACAAACTTACCAAGTAAGGATAAACGTAAATTTAAAGGGGCTAGTACTAAAAAAGGATACGGCCCTGTATCTCATAGTTTTCAAAAAGCTTTTGCTCCTACCGCGCTTGATACAGCTGGCGGTGGTTCTGTTATGTGGAGTGGAATCAATGCTGGTGGAGTTAATATTGGCTCAAATACAGCTGATGGAGCTGCTGGCCCTGCAACAGAAGCTATTCTCAATGATAAATTTATCCCATTCTTAGAATCGCTAGAAACCGAACAAAATAGCCAGTTAATCAAAACCATAAAAACTGGATTTGATGCTTGTTTCGAAGTCTAAAAAAAAGATTATAAAATTCTTGTATTAGCCGCCAAAATACCTATATTCATCCTATCATCTTAATTAGGAGAATATATGACAATAAATCATAAAATAACATTAGACATGTCAGATCTTGCTGAAATGCTCAATGATAAAATTGGGACAGGACACGTAGACCCAAAAAGCATCGTAATTAATGATTATGTTACCCCGGAACCCCCGGAACCCCCGGAAGATACTGAAGGTGTTGGTGAACCAAAAGCTGTTAAAACTAGTGATTTATTTAAAAAAAGCAATATTTTAAATGTTCTCAAAGAAGGTTTAAAAGCAGCCAATGCGGGAAATAGATATCCGAAAGATGCTAAAAAGCTCTGCTTGGATGCTATGAGTGTTCTTCTCGAAGAAATGAACACAAAAGATGCTGATTTATTTAGAGATTTCATCAATATGAAGAATTTTGCAAAGTTTGCTTTACTCTGGCAGAAATACCAATCTAAGATCCAAAACGAAGTAATCTAAATTAGTTAATATATGATGGACGTAAAAGTCGATTTTAAAAACGACGGGTTTGTCTTTAATGTAAATGGAAAAGAAGAGTTTCATGAATATTCTCCTTTTTTTCCATATGACATAATACAGATAATTACCCCACAAGTAGTAGCAAGTGAGAAATATGCTTGGAGTGCTTGGGGTACTTGGGGTAATATTACAATGAACCATAAATATTTAATTGCTACAGCAGATCCAACTACTTCACATGAAGTATCAACACAACCGAACGTAGATTTGTATACCTCATTAATAAAAAAACTAACCCCGTCGTTTATAAAGAAATCATTTAAATATTGGAATTATGAACCATTTGCTGATAAAATAATAGAATTATTTAATCGACATAAATCGATATTTTCTGCTAATTTTGTTGATGGTAAACCCCGTTTCTATCATGATTTATGTAATATATGTGATATGTTCCCAGATGCGGCGGAAAGCGGGTTGAGTTCCCCTTTTACATTTCTTCTTTCATTAATACATAAAGATAAAGAAAAAGAATATTTTTTAGATGATCTTATAAAATTTTCAGAAACTAAAGTAGTGTATATATGCGAAGAGATATTTAAAAAAATATTTAACACATCTATAACTGTGTACCCAATATTTGATTACATAGAAAAGCACGGAATAGATAAAATTAAAGACAAAGAAACAGAAAATCTTTTTGATATATATACTAACATTGTTAAAAATATACCTAAAAGCGTTGATAGATTTCCTTTACATGAATCATGTCACATCCCTACACTTACAGTATATCCAGAAACCGAATTCCAATGGGCTTTAGTTAATGGGTATATAAAAAGCTTAAATACAACAATAAAATTCGAGGAGAGTTTTGCAAACGAAATAACTCGTCTTTTACTGCCATATATACAAGCATCTGAAAAGGCACTAAAAATATATAAAGATTTTAGAGCAAGAGAAGCTAATAATATTAATTGGGCTATATGCGAAGGCAGGGAATATAATGATAAATATGAATTAGATGGAATGCTGCAATATATAAAAGATGGTAAAGAAATATACGAGCGATACCAAGGCCGGACTATTGAAAAAGAAGGTCGATTATTGAAAATGACAGAGGTCAAAGGTAGTTTTTTAAAACAACTAAAAAACTCAATGTACAATCATAATCTTGAAGAAAAAATGTCAATAGATGAAAAACTACAATTACTATTAGACGAAAAAACAGAACCTGATATGTATATTGATATGAAATTATCGGAAGTTTTAGAAGACCACCGTATAAAAACCAAAAAAGAAATGATCATACTTGGAAAAGAGTTGGGTCATTGTTTAGGTACTAAGGTAGATTCCAAAGATTTATTTTTTAGGTTTGAAACCGTTTGCGTCCAAATTAGCGTTGAGAATTACCGTGTTGTTCAATGCAGTGATAGAAAAAATAAAACAACTGAAACATCAGAGTTATTTGAGTTATTTCTTTGTGATGAATTCAATAAAATAGGCATTGAGTTAACATCAAAGGTATATTATGACGAAGAACTAAGGAACGACGTTAGAGCGATGCATGGGGTGGATATTAATGAAGATGGTGTCGTCATTGCTAATGTTATTGAAGAGAATATTAATAACGTTGGAGATAATGCTCCCATTATCTTTAATAATAATGTTATTGCTGATGAAAATAATAACTTCCAAATATATAATGACACGAGCGTAACTTGCAGCAGTACCATACCAACTGTGGGATTAAAGGTAGAGGAAGTAAATATTGGGGTGTTTGATGATAGTAAAGAAATAGATGATATCAAACAGTACCGAACTTATCAAAGTTATCAATTGGGTGATAGTACTTCTTCTGAAACATTTGATAATAACCAATTTGACAATAATTATATTCAAGGATAAAGCAAATTATGTTTACATTAACGGATGCAATTATAATAGCAGCAGAAGCTCATAGAGGGGTTAAAGATGAGGGAGGAGTGGATTATATACTACATCCATTATACATTATGCACAAGCTTAAAATGAAAGGCTATGGGCTTGATGCTTTAATAGCTGCTGTATTGCATGATGTAATAGAAGATACTGACTGGACGTTAAAAAAGTTAAAGGAAAAAGGATGCCCGGAATCTTCGTTAATAGCACTTGACTTATTAACTCATGTTAGAAATCAAGACTGGGTAAATCGCAGCAAACAATATTACATTGAAAAAGGACTTATACCATCAATTGCAAATTCAAATGCAAAAGATGATGAATATTTTACATACATAGCAAAACTATCTAAAAATGATATAGCTAGAGTAATTAAAATAGAAGATCTTAGACATAACGGAGATATTCGTCGTGCGCCTGATGATGCATATGAAAACAAATATACAAGGAATCGTTGGGCTAAGTACGCAAAGGCACTTACGATACTAACCGGGGGAAAAGTAGGATACGTTTAATCATTAATAAAGGAAAATATATAGAAAAGAAAATTTTAAATCTAATTAAAGATAACGTGATAATAGAAATACAAGAAGAACAAAAACCAAGGCTATGTTATGGAAACTAAGATTTCATTAAATATAAAAAAACGATTTGTCAAAGATTATAACTTACCTATTAAGTTATTTGATGATGAAATGTTCGCATATTATATTGATTTATACGATAAGGTGCATAACACAAAATATAAATACAATATGTTAGAATTATCAGTAATGGGATATAAAGGAGAAGAAGGATTCATGAAAGAATTCAACTCCATCAGGGATGCAATCATAGCTGATGTGTCAAGTAAAGAATCTTATAAAAGGTTAGCTGATACTAACGTCCCAATTGAATACAAAGGTAGATATCAAATATCAAAACAGAATATCTATAACCGGGATTTTATTAATAAACGACGTATTTCAATTGATTTAAAGAAAGCCAACTTTAATTCTATGCGATACTATGATCCTGATCTAGTTAATGACAAAGAGAATTATCGAGATTTCATATCAGAATATACAGCAGATCCTTATATGATAGAATCTAAACAATTACGACAAATTATTTTCGGGAATTTACTTCCTACAAGACAACAGTCTATACAAAAAGTTATTATGAATAGGATAACAGATGCTATTTTGGATAATATGGCAGTAACAGTAACCAGTATGGGAACGGATGAAATTATTATCCATGATATAATGAATGAGAAGGAATTTTTTGATACATTATATAAGTTGACTCAAATACTATCATCCGATCTAATTAAAATTATTAAAATAGAACAATTTAGGTTATTAGCTGCCCATCCCAGAAAACCTTTTTATGTAAAAGTAACGTCGGATTCAATGGAATTCAAAAATGTCCCAAATATATATTATCCACAGGTTTATAAACATTGTCTCAATATGCCAATATTGGATAAGGATTTATTATTTGAATATGAAGGAGAAGTAGTAAAATTCGTGAATCCTCTTTATACATTAGAAGATATTAA
>Ga0307378_10013793_pt1 | contig 10202 bp, 4 predicted proteins | sample UN1MG_FD_202238 | JGI IMG/M metagenome (GOLD analysis project Ga0307378, IMG submission 202238) | Soil microbial communities from Risofladan, Vaasa, Finland - UN-1 | ecosystem: Environmental > Terrestrial > Soil > Coastal area > Acid sulfate soil | place: Finland: Risofladan, Vaasa | collected...
GGGTGGACGAGCAGGCGGCGATGGTCCTGGGCTACGAGCGGGGCCAACTGGCCGTGCTGAGTACGGCGGTGCGGACGTCTACGCCTCAGGAGGCGATCGTGATGGGAACGGAGGGGTGGATGCGCATCCATTCCCAGTGGTGGCATCCCGCCACCCTGACCGTCTCAATCAAGGGCCGGGAAGACCAGGTCATCCACCTGCCGTTCGAGGGGAACGGTTATCAGTACGAGGCGGCGGAAGTGATGCGCTGCCTGCGCACCGGGCGGTTGGAGAGCGAGGTGATGCCGCTCGACGAGACGCTGGGGATTGTGAGGACGATGGACCAGGTCCGGGCGCAGTGGGGGCTGAGGTATCCGATGGAGTGATCGAAGACCTGGCAGGTTTCCAAAACCTGCCAGGTCTACGGGTAATAGCCAGCGTCGAGGAGTACCTGGCGCGCGGCCAGGCGATCAGGCCGGTTAAGTTTGAGGAGCGCCGTCGTCGCCCGCCCTTCCGGTGTGATTGGAACAATCATGGCTCCATCCAATCGAAAATAGGTCACCCCCTTTTCCGCTTTGATCCCCCGGCCAGACCGGGGGTTGGCCTTTTCGCGGGGCTGTGCTACACTATGGACGGCCGGCACAAAAAAGCCCCAGGGTCGGCGACCCACTGGGGCATGCTTGCCCAGGCGCCATAACCGCTCAGGCCCGGATAGTGACCACACCCGCCCGCCGAGGCAAGCAGTTCATCAAACTGCCGTCGCCCAGGCGGGCGGATGCGTATCTTGACCTTTACCGAAGTGATTCCATGCCCGAGCTTAGTGATACCTCGACCAAAGACCCGGAAGCCCAGCAGGACGGCACGGCCTCTGCCGAAGGCCAGATTTACGATACCATCACCAACGAGCCGGTCAGGGACACCCCGTTGGAGCGTGTGGTGCAGGCGGTGGCCCGCTCGCTGGCCGAGGAGTACGATTTTGACCACACGCAGTTGCAGCGGGATCAGCTCGCCTCGCAGGACCCGCCCTCACTGCCCAGCGCCATCATCGAACTCTCGTCGCTCGTCATCCTGCACCGCTTCAACTCGCCGGGGTGGCTCAAGCACGTGCAGCGCTCCATCACCTCGCTGGCCGACCTGACGCCGGCGCAGATGACGGCCCTGGCCCCTGGCGAAGCCTACCTGTGGGCCACCAAAGCCACCGAGCGCGTGTTCATGCAGAAAGCGGTCAAGGCGCGGCTGCGGCCGCGGGTGACGCGGCACGGGGGGGGAGACCAAGAGGGCGGGGTAAACCGTTTGCAGGAGACACAAATGCAAAAAGAAGCCGAGTACACGTTGTTTCTGGCACAGGTGGGCAAACTGGCCGAGCGTCGCCAGGCGATGACCGCGACCTACCTTTCGGTCAACGCGGCCATCGTCGGGGCGGTGGCCTTTCTGTTCAAGGATGGCGTGCTGCCCGGCTGGCAGCAGCAGGCCGCCGTCCTGGTGCTGTTCGGGGCGGGCATCGTCGCCTGTGATTTGTGGCGGCGGCTGCTCCTGCAATACCGGACGCTGCTCAGTTGGTGGTACAAACGGCTGCACCTGCTGGAAGCGGAGATGCCGGAGTGCAGCGGCCTGATCAAGCAGGAATACGACGAGCTCTACGCCACCCAAAAGGGCCGCTCGTGCCTGGGGCTGACGCGCTACGAGACCCGGCTGACGTGGCTCTTTACCGCGCTCTATGCCGCCTTCGCGCTGGCGATTGCGGTGGGATGGGTGGTATAATCTCACGCAAAGCCGCCAAGGACACCAAGAATTCTTTGCGGCCTTGGCGCCTTTGCGTGAGATATGCTTGGGTTTGGATAAGGAGCGTATGATGACAACGTTGAATTGGATTCATCTTTCAGACTGGCACCAGACAGGCAAGGACTTTAAGCGCGTCAAACTGCGTGACGCTCTGGTCAAAGATATTGAGACACGTGCCAAAATCAGCTCCGATCTGGCAACGATAGATTTCATTGTGTTCAGCGGTGACGTGGCGTTCTTCGGCAAGCCAGAGGAATATCAAGCGGCTGCCACCGAGTTCTTTGACCCAGTGCTCAAAGCTGCTCGTGTGACCCACGACCGCCTGTTTATCGTGCCTGGCAATCACGATCTGAGCCGAAATCACATCTATGATATGCTGCCGGCGGAGCTGCAAAAGCCTTTCGACACCGCTGCATTGGTGGAAAAATGGCTGACCGATGATGAGCGACGGGCGCGGACATTGGAACCGTTCAAAGCGTACCGCGACTTTGTCGCCGGGTATACCGGTCAAGGCTCGCCAGATTATGCTTCCGTCATTCCTCTGTCCGCCGGCGGCAAGCAGATAGCACTGCTGGGTCTCAACTCTGCCTGGATGTGCGCGCGCTACAAGGAAAAAGATGGCAAGGATGAAGTAAATGACTATGGTCGCCTGGTTTTGGGAGACCCACAACTTTACTGCGCACTTGAAAAAGCAAAAGGCGCCCAAGTGTTAATCGCGGTGCTGCATCATCCCTTTGATTGGCTGACAACGACCGACACCCTGCCGGAGAAGAGCCAAATCAGAGAGCAATTGAGCAAGGGCTGCCACTTTATCCTGCACGGTCACGAGCACGAACCCAACGTCACGGTGCCGCGCGGCACGGTTGGCGATTGCGCCATTATCTCGGCGGGTTCAAGTTACGAGCGCACTGATCCTGCGGCTTCAAGATATGCTCACGGCTACAACTTTGTCCATCTGGATTTCGCCGCCGGCAAGGGCGCCGTGTATCTGCGCCGCTACGATGAACGCCAGCGTTGGATCAGAGATACAGGCGCCACCGGAGATGAAACGCCGGGCTACTCGGAGTTTACTTTGCCCAAAGACCTGGGGCCAAAGCCCGCTTCATCCTCACTATCGCCGCTCGTGACGCCTTCCCCCGCGCCAGTCCAACCCCCGCCGCCTCCACACTTTGAGCACGAACGCACCGTGCTGGAAGGCTACCTGAATGCCCTGGTGCGCAACAACACCGACCTGGAACCGGGTGGCATCAAGCAGACTAAGGTGCAAGTGATATTGCCACTGGACGAAATCTATGTGGGCTTGCAGGCCGACCGCGACCGCCCGGACGTGGACCGCCGGGTGATGCAGGAGGAGCTGGACGAGATCAAGAAACGCCTGGAACGCGAAGAAGACCCCAAGGAGCGCGAGAAGCAGTACCAGATTTGGGCCAACCAGGCGCGCACGCTGCAGCAAGCCCTGGAAATCTCCGGCCCGCGCGAGGACCTCTCCAGCATCGTCCAGCGCCACCGGCAGGTGGTCATCCTGGGCGAACCCGGCTCCGGCAAGACGACTTTGGTGCGCTACCTGACGCTGCGCTTTGCCCGCGCCATCCTGGCCGAACCGGAGCGGATCTTTCAACCGCAGGAGTTGTGGGACGAGAAAACCGTCTGGCGGCTGCCCGACCTGGGACCGGTGCGCCTGCCCATCCTGCTGCGCATCTCCCACTACGCCGAGGCGCGCCAGAAGGATCCCGATCTGTCCCTGGTGGATTATCTGCCGCGCTACTTTGAGGGGCTGCAAGTGCCCCACGCCGACGAGTTGGGGCCGCTCCTCCAACGGCTGCTGGAAGAGGGCCGCTGTATGGTGCTGCTGGACGGCCTGGACGAGATCATTGACCCCACCGACCGGCGCAACATCGCCACCGCTATCGGCCAGTTTGCCGGCGTCTACCGCGAGACAGGCCTGCCCGACTGGCTGGCGCGCTTGCTGGCCTTTGTTCCGGCGCGGGCGGAAGAAAAGCCGGAAGCCCACGCTGAGAGCGAGGATGAAGAGGCGGAGATCATCATCCCATGGGACAAAAACGTCCCGGAAGACGTGCGCCAGGAATGGGGAAAACAAATCAAACAACGACAAAAGGGGTGGCGACGCCGTGGCCGGGCTGTCCGGCTGGCCTGGGAACTCTTGGGCGAAGCGCGCTATGCCCACGTGGGCAACCGCTTTGTGGTCACCAGCCGCATCGCCGGCTATCACTTTGCCGGCGTGCCCGGCGAGTTTGAGCATTACGCCATCCGCCGGATGAGCCTGGACGATATCAAACTGTTCCTGGAAAAGTGGTGCCCGGCGGTGGAACGGCGCATCGCCGAAGCGCCCGATCCGCTCCAGGTGGAACAGCGCGCCCGCCGCGAGATCGAGGGCATCCTGCAGGCCGTGGAGACGACGCCCGGCGTGCGCCGGATGGCCGAGAACCCGCTGCTGCTGCGCATCCTGGCCATCATCCATCGCAACGAGGCCCACCTGCCCCAGCGCCGGGTGGAACTCTACGAGACGGCCACCGTCACCCTGCTGCGCGACTGGCACCTGGAGCGCGGCACCCCCAAAGAAGCGGTGATTGACGATGTGAAGGCGATGAGCCTGCTGGGGCCGGTGGCGTTCTACATCCACGAGAACCGCGCCAGCGGTTTTCTCAGCAAGGGGGAGACCGAGCGCATTCTGGGCGGCATCCTAGCCCGCGAGCGGGGCGAAAAAGACCCGGAGCAGCCCTCGCTGGAGACCCGCGAGGCGGTACATCACTTTCTGGAGACGGTGCGCGAGCACAGCGGCCTGTTCGTGGAGCGCGGCGAGGGGCTGTACGGCTTTATGCACCTGACCTTTGAGGAATACTTTACCGCCCGGCAACTGGTCAGCAGCGCGACCCGGGCACGCCCGCAAATCCTGGAGCGGCTGCACCTGCCCCGCTGGCGCGAGCCGATCCTGCTGGCCGTCGGCTCGTTGAGCAAGCAGTTCTACGACGACACCCACGACCTGCTGCGGGCCATCCTGGAGGCCGGCAGCGCCTACGAGGGGATGCTGCACCGCGACTTGCTCTTTGCCGCCGCCTGCGTGGGCGACAGCGTCAACGTGGCCCCGGTGCTGCGCCAGGAGATCGCCGGGCGGCTGCTGGCGCTTTATTGCGACCGCCGCCGCGCCGGGCGCTACCGCCTGCTGCAACAACAGGTCAAGGACGCACTGCTGGCCCTGTGCAACGACCAGGGCGACGCGGCGGTTGAGGCCGCGCTGGCCAATATGCTGGCCTGCTGCGCCGACCGCGCCGCGCTCACCTGCGCCCTGGATGCGGTGGACTGGCTCAAGGCGCGCACGCCGGCCGTGGCCCGTGCGCTGGCCGCCTGCCCCGACCTGGGCACGTTGCCCCGCGCTCAGGACCTACTGCACAAGGTGCAGACGCGCCTGCCCGTCAACAGCAATGGGACGCGCCCCGCGCCGGCTGGCTGGGACGCCGTGCGCGATGACCCTGCCCTGGCCCGGCTGCTGGGGGCGGTGCGGCGTTATGGTTGGCGCGACTCTCTGCCGCCAAGCCTGGGGATTCGCAAAGATGCACTTGATAACGCAGACCGTGAATTGCATTCCTTGTCGCTCTATCGGGCGGTGGGGTTAGCCAATTCATTACTACAACGGTTTAATGATACTCCGATGGATCGGCGGGACGCAGAATTCTGGAACGCTGTCGCCGAAACGCTGCAGGACATTTGGCGCGCTGCGCCCGGGGGCAGCAAGATGGAGACAGCGGCCAGGCGGTTGATGCAAGCAGTTGCCAGCTCGCTTGAGAACCGAGAGGACACTAGAGGAACGGCAGAAAATCTGAACCGATTCTTGGACAGGAGGCGTCTATCACGCCAGAGCGAAGCGGCAGCGCCCGGTACGTTAGCGTTGGATCAGGCGCTGGCCCAGTTCCAGGACGTGGTGCGCGAGCAGGAAGGCGCGGTTACTGATCTTGATTTTGAGCAGGTGCTTCAGTCGGCCGGTTCGCATTTGCTCAAAGGCGCATCTGCCGGTCATACATTGGCGATAACCTTTGCGGCTGCCGCCGGACACTTTGGCTCTCTGCGGCCCTTGCCCGATGATGACACCCTGCGCGCCAACGTGCAAACGCTTCAGTCAGAAATTGGCCACACTTTGCTGGCCCGGCTTCGCTCTACAGCAAATGGACAGCAATACCAGGAAGCCGCGCTTTTCCTGGCGTTCCCGTCAACAGATCCTTTTCGTTCACGCTCTGATTCTGAAAGCGAAGAGGCCCGCCTCAGCGCCGAAGCCGCCGGCATTGTCTGCACAGATCTAGACGGCGCAGACGCCATGCGCCGCCGCTGGGCGCTGCAAGCGCTGACCTCACGCTCCGTCCGCGAGCGCGTCCAGTTCACCGACGCCCGGCGCGCCCTGCTGCTGGGGTTGCTGGACGCGCCCACCGACCAGGCCACGCCGGCTCTGGACATCCTCTTTGCCCTGGATCTCACCTCTGACTTCCTGTCGTGGTGCTGGTCGGTGCTGCGCCGCCCCGACCATCCGCTGGCCGATGCGGTGCGCGAGCAACTGGATGGGGTCAAAAAGGTCAAGGGCGACCGGCCCACCCTGGCGCTGCTGGACGAGGGTCTGCGCGACGGCGCCCTGCGCCCCAGCGCCCTTGAACTGGTACGCCAGGTAAAATGGCAAGGGACTGAGACTTTCGCCCAGGCCCTGGCGTGGCTGAGCGACGTGGATACGGAGGTGCGCCACCTGGCGGCCCTGCTGCTGGCGGGGCAGGACGATTTGCCGGCGATACCGCGCAGTGTGCTCGCCAGGGCAGCCCAGGAACGGCTGCCAGCCACCGGCGCGTCCTGGGCTGCTCTACGCGAGGATGCGCGCCTGGTGCGGCTGCTCGGCGGGCTGTGGCTGCAAGGCTGGGATGATGCCCTGACCCAACTGTGGGTCGCGCAGCCGGCGGTTCCTTACGTGGACAGGCATCCCAGCAAGTACTGGCGCAATTTTCGCACCTACCCGGAGAGCGAAGAGTGCATCCGTTGGCTACTGGAAGAAGCCGCGTTTGGCCAAACTCTGATCTCCACATTCCAGGAGGCCGCCGCCCGCCTAGCCGAACTCGAAGGCGAGGCCCAGGGCGCGCCGCAGGCGGAGCACATCGCCGCCATCCAGCAGGAGATGACCCGGCAAATAGACGAACTCCTGGCGCAGCCTGCCACCCCGCCCTTGCTGCGCGCTGAGACAGACCTCCTTGCCGCCGCCGTCCGCAAAGAGGCAATCCCGCCCATACTCACCGAGACCGTGCAAGCCGCTCTTTCAAGTGCAGATGAGAGCGAAAGGTGGACGGCTTTGTCACGACTGGCAAGCCACGCCGAACTTGTCCCCTGGCTGCGCACGCAGTGCGCACCCGCAAGCGACCATCCCCTGGCCGCCTGGCTGCGCCACGCGCTGGCTGCCCACGATCTGGCGCCGGATGCCCCCCCGGCCGCGCTGGCCCGCCTGCTCACCACTGACGACCCCGACGCCCGCGCCGCCGCGTCCCTGGCGCTGCTCGCCACCGACCTGCCAGCGCTGCTGGTAGCGGCCCTGGTGGAAACGGCCCAATCGCCCGATGACCGGGTGCGGATTCAAGGGAAAAAACGCTTGTACAGCGTATGCGGCAGCCTCCCCACCGACGGCAGCACCGGTGCGGTGCAGGAGATCATTGACTTTTATTGGCATATTGACCCGAAGGAGGCGGGCGGTTACTTGCAAACTATTGCCTACAACGCCGCCTTGAAGATTAAGCATGAACACCCCTTTGGGATCAAACAATGGTTGGAAATGATTGCCCAAGACGAAAACTCCACCGCTCAACAGGCACGCAAAGCGCTATATACAGCGACCAAACTTTCACCACCTGTGGTAAGTCTACTTTGTGACGTTCTCAATAACCAGGCTAATTCTGTGGCGGTCCGCCGCTCAGTATCTTTCGCCATCAGCGAAATTTTACGTACTCAGCCATCGCAACGCAGCAATGAGGTCATTCGCAGTGCGCTTACCCAGGCGTTGACACAAGCGACTGATATGGAAGTTCGTTATTGTGTTGCAGATGGTCTGCATTGGGTTGATGGACAAGGCGCCTGGGAAACGGCCGAAAATCTTCTCCATGCCGCCCAAACCGACTCGGCTGTGGAGGTGCGCCGCCTGGCCTTGTGGTCTTTGGGACGAGTGTTATATACCTTACAAGGGAACAAAGAGGTAGACGTTTCCAAAGAGGCGCTACTTGAATGGCTGGCAATGAGAGTCAGAAAAGAACGGCTCCCGGAAGAAGTTGTCCAACTTATTCACCAATTACCACAATTGCCGACTTGGCATGACATTGTAGATAGCGAAACTCTGCTAAGCAAGTTGACTGATCCGGCGGATCTTGGCTGGGAGCCAACTTTAGCACATACGCCCAAAGAAGCGTGGCACGAACTGCTGCAAGCTGCCGGGTTAGAATTGGTGAATCGCCATTACTGGTTGGAAAGGCTTCCTAACTTGCCCAAGATGATTCGGACGGTTGAGACATTCCTCACCTCGCCGAACGAGACAATCCGCCGTAATGCTGCCTGTTCATTGGCTTATATCTTTCACGATAATGAAGACCGCCCGGCTCAACTCCGTGCTCTTTTAGTGGACGAAGCTGCTGTGATGAGAGCCTTGCTTGACGCTTCTGGCACAGAGATGGACATCAAGTATTGGGATGATGATCGGGGTGGTTCCCGCCGAGCGGTGAATCAGATTGCTACCCTTATTCAAAACCTGGACTATGAGGCCCAGCAAAAACTCATTGATGCAGTCCTGCAAATGCTTGAGGAAGCGCTTGAGGCATTGGAAATCCGAAAGAAAGAACGTCTACGCCCGATAACATTTGCATCTGATTATCCCTACAACTTATCAAGCACTCGTAGTATCCTCTGTGCCGTCCTGGCCGAACTGAGCGAGCGGCTGACCTACCGCGCCTTTACCCGTACGCGTGACCTGGCGAATGTCGTCGCCCTCTTTGTTCGCGCCGCCACCGACCCCTACTCTTACTACACCCGCCACTTTGCCATCCGCGCCCTGGGCAACCTGCAGCAACTCAGCGAGCGGGTGGCCGACGTCTTTTTCGCCGCCTGCCAGGATGTGGAAGAAGTCTACCGCGAGACGCGCACGGCGGTAAGCAAGTTCAAGGTCTTTGGCCCCGGCAGCCTGGAGCGGCTGACCGCCGCCATCCGCAGCCCCAGCATCACCGTGGCCTACCACGCTGCGCTGCTCCTGGGCGAACTGGGCGTCAGCCGCTCCGAAGACCTGGGCCGCGAGGGGCGCAAGCGCGTGGCCGACGAACTGGTGCAACTGCTCGACGATCCCCTTGCGGCCCGCATCGTCTACGACTTCAGCAAGGGCAGCGACGGCAAGCGCGTCGGCCCGCTCTACGACGTGATCTATGAGGCGCTGGTGCGCGTGGTGGCCGGGCCGGATGCGCCGGTGGCTGCAACAGAGCCGGCCCAAAGCGGATAGTATGCCTGTTTTCCTTTGCGTCCTGTGCGCCTTGGCGTGAGGCGCAGAAATCTCACGCCAGGCCGCCAAGAGAAACACAAAGCGCGCCGCCAGCCGGTGGACTGCGGCGCGCCGGGGGAATTGAGGGGCTTAATGACCGAAAACCTCTTGGAAGAACGTTTCTTGATCCAGCGAATCTTGCCACGCGCGGTGCCGCTGCACCGCATCCAGCGGCCGTTCGCGGGGCAGCGCCAGAAACCGGGTCGCTTCCACCGGTCCCAACGCGCGCAGCAGTGTGTCCACCGCACGGCGGATCATCTCGTCTTCCTGGAGATAGATATGTTGTTCGACGGTCATACCAATTCCTCCTTATCACAAAAAGCCAGCGGCGTGCCGCACCAGGCGGACGAGCCTACCCGGCGACATTGGCGCAGTAACCGGTCGTCGCAGGTCACAAAATCGGCCCCGGCGGCTTCGGCAAAAGCCAGATGCGCCGCGTCTGCCAGCCCGCATCCCTGTGCCGTCAAGGCTTCGGCGCGCTGGCGGACACGCGGCAGGTCAAAAGCCGGTTTGACCCCGCTTTGCTGCAACAAGGTGAGCAAGTGGACGCGTTCGGTCACATCGGCAATGGCACCGATTTCGACTTGGTGGGCCGGCGAGACTACCAGGGTCAAATCACCGGCGCGGACGTGGCTGAGAATCAATAATGATTATAGCACAAACGGGGCAAAGAATCTACTCAATGAAACCTGAGTGCCAATGACGCGCTGTGCACACGCGGCAAACTTCGGGCTTTTCCTGTTATCCAAGTCCGGTTCACCGGACGCTGTTCCGTAGGCGGGCGAGTTCATCGCCCGCCGGTCTCGGCCAGAGAGTGCGGCCCTGTTACCCAAGTAGACCCTTAGCGTTCACCCCTCATCGGCGTGGTGGCAAGGGGCGCGCCTGCACAGAA
>Ga0307378_10013794_pt1 | contig 10202 bp, 7 predicted proteins | sample UN1MG_FD_202238 | JGI IMG/M metagenome (GOLD analysis project Ga0307378, IMG submission 202238) | Soil microbial communities from Risofladan, Vaasa, Finland - UN-1 | ecosystem: Environmental > Terrestrial > Soil > Coastal area > Acid sulfate soil | place: Finland: Risofladan, Vaasa | collected...
CTCTCTTCCTCGTCGACGGAACCGCTTAAAATACTTGTTCTGTAAAGTGCCACCACACATCCAAGTAGAAAAGCAAGATACGCAGGGAAACTTACCATACTCGGAGAAGGCACAAAAACTTCCTGTGCCAAGCCCAATGCTAAGACACCAATAATCATGGCAGCAAATGCAACGGCTACTTCACGATGAAATTTGGAAAATAGCGCCAGCTCTTTCAATACGCCAGCGAAACGCTTAAAAAAAAGCAATGGTAATATCAAACCTAAAATTCCACACTCGGATAACCAGTGGAGATAATTATTGTGACCAGCAATTAATCCTATCCTCTCGCGCATATAGCTAAAATTTCCCAATCCTATACCCGCTACAAGACACTGTGGATGTGTAAAAAGAAAACCTATCTGCTTAAACCACCCTGCAAAACGGCCAGAAGTATATTCATATAAAGATGTTCCTCCCAAACCTAAAAATCGTTCTTCTATCGCTGGCACTGCGTTAATTACTATGTAAATAGCAATTCCAGTACCCAAAACACCTAATACTGCTGCTGGCCGAACCCGGGAACCAATCATATATGTTAAAAGTCCCACAAAGACGCCTAATAAACCTGCTCGGCCACCCGACCATAAAATGACAACTACGAAAAAAGGTATGGATGCAAGATAAATTGGTTTGGCAATACCCCAAGCTGTGCGTAGCAAAAAAAGAGTCGCTAAAACTGCTATTGTCATGTAAGATGCAATACATGCATGACTGTGTGACAGTGGCCCTAAAGCGGTTCTGGCAAAATATTCCACTCCACCGCCCCACGGGCCGCTTGCGTAAAATTCTTCTATCAGGCCCCTAAAAGAAATCATTCCGTAATACTGCAATCCGCCATAGATCCCTACGAATACACTTCCCAACCACACAATCATCACCAGCTTTCGAAACCGCTTTACATTCATTGGCAATACTATTGCTGACAGGAAAATCAGAAATATTTTTGCATAGTGTACTGTTTGCCATATCCCATATTGGAAATTCTTCAATATCCTGCTCAGCAAAAATCCCCAAACGATACTTGGCAAGGCCAGCGCCAAAGCAACAACTATTATAGGAAAGAACCTTGTTTCAGTCATCTTGTACCTGCCGAAAATTGCAGATAGAGAAAACAAAACAAAAAAGAAGCTAACGATATCGTCCAGACGAATATAGGTAGTGTAGCCGTACGGTGTTTTAATGATCGGGTACGTATAGTAAAAACATATTAACAAAATTATGCCTATCAAATATCTAAATCCACCTCCTACAGCCTTTCGAGTCCCCTCCCATTCATTCATTTCGTATTCTGTTTGGAGCATTTAATTTTACTCACAATCTCTGTGCCAATATCTCGATATTTAACCCACCGAAAATAAAGGCCAGAAATCGACTGACCGCTGCCTTGGGTTCTTGAAATATATTTATCGAAGAATAATAAACATTGCGCATACTACGTTGACGACAACCACTTAGCTCTACCAGTTTCCGTAATGTTTTAGGCGAAAAGAACACAGGATGATGGATGGACAAAAAGGTTCTTTCACGGGGGGCGTTAACTCGCATCAAGCGCCACCGCCTGAATTCACACCTCTCAAACTGGTTGGGCACTTCAATCATATGGAATCCCCCTGGGCGAAGCCAGCTGCCTATCTTCTTGGCTACTGCCAATGGGTCCAGCAGGTGTTCAAAGACATGGCTGCTAAATACAACGTCAAAACTTTCCTCAGGGAAATTAAAACCTTCCACGACACCTACATGCAGGTTCAAACCGTAACGCTGCTTCGCGATCCGGCTGTCTTTCTCGCTTGGCTCTATACCTGCAACTTCAAAACCCTTCTTTTTCGCTTCATTAAGAAATACCCCAGTGCACGAGCCTATTTCCAATAATCGCCCCTTAGCACCAGCCTTGATCAGCAGGTCCAATTTCTTACGGTACTGAGTAATCCTAATCGCGTCTTCCTGGCCATAAAAGTCACTGTTTAATTTGTAAACCTTAACAAGGGGCCCAGATCCGAGAGTATAAGCGTACTGGTATTCAGCAAAAGTAGGACGGGGGTTCAGAAACCGAAAACCACAGTCCCTGCACTTGATTACGCAATGGGGGTCTGCAAGATTTAATATACGTGTGGCGTAGGTATCTGTTTTCAAGCGGGGTTTCCCACATAGCAGACATTTTGTTAACTTCTCTGCCATAAGTATTCTCATCCCTTCCATAAGGCATAATTAATTACCAAAAAGCTCAGAATTAATGCTACAGCCGAAGCTATCGCCACCGACCACGCTGCACCAACAATCCCATACCGGGGAATTAATGCCCAACAGCATACAGCGGTTGTAATTCCGACAAAACCGAAGACAGGGATATTTATCTTAAAGTATCTGGCTGCTGTGATTCCATAGCCCAGAAACGCGGAGCTAAAAGTAATTGCACCTGCCAGCATAATCCAGTTAAACTCTCGATAATAAACCGCGTATTCCGAGGTGAAAAAAACCGTCAAAATGTATCTACCGAAAAAGACAGCAACCAGTAATCCCAAAGCTCCCAGTCCAAAGCCGATGCAAACCAGTTTTACCAGCAATATCTTAAATGCTGATTTGTTATAGGCAAAATACTTCGCCAATCTTGGAGAAGTGGATTGACCGAGGGCCGCTATCACCATGCTTCCGGCTGCGAGTAAGGATGCCATAGCGCCATAATAACCAAGCGTGGCTTTATCATGAAAATGCTCCAAAAAATACCTCGGCATATTGGCATTAAATGATATTATTCCCGTGGTTATCCCCAGAGGAAGGGACAATAACGCTAATTTCAATATCAGCTTGCAACTTCTTAAAGACTCTAACAACCTGCGAAAGCCAACTTCCTCTCTTGGAACCAATCTTCGTGCACACCAATAATCACGAATTACCAGCACAAACAGGCGAGTCGAAGCCGTCCCTATTACCGCAAAAACCAATTTACCAGTAAAATAAAGAACACTACCAAAAACTAATAGGGACAAACTGCCTAACGCAATATTACTTACCGAAACCATATCCATACGTTCTTCTTTCTGCATAGCAGATAAAAAAATCCCTCTTACCGAGAGCAAACCCTGATTTAAGCCGACAACCATTGTAACATAGATAGTTTCCGGCTCATCGCAGGCAACCAGCGCCACAAGTGCAATTACGCAAACGCTGACAACTGCGGTAATAATTCTAAGTGCCAGATAATTATGAAAAAAGTATTCGTTTCTCGCATCTGTGACTAAGACCGCATTAAGTTGTAAATTACCCAAAATCGTTATCGGCGTGGCAATCGCCAGAGCGTAAATGAAAATGCCGACCATTTCCGGCCGCCCCAGCTTGGCCAGAACAACCAAACTTCCCCATTGACATCCATGATAGACGACATTGCCAACAAAAGCCCAGACAAAATTCTTTCGAAGTGATAAAGGATGGTACATAAAGATGAACTTTTCAAAACCACCAAGAACACAGAGTTTTGACTCTGCGCCCTCAATGTTCGTTAGACTTACAGCACTATCGCGGCCGTATTAGACGGGGTGCTTTCGCCATCGGTGTTTACGGCCTTGACTCTGTATTCTAATTGCACACCTCGTGGCTGGCTCATTATAGTAGATTCGCTTTCGATTGCAATACCCACCTGCCGCCAGTTGCCAAACTTCCCGCCGCCTTCCGGCTGGTCGCGCCTCTCGATTACGTAAGTTCTCACGTTCCCGCCCGAACCGCGAGCGGGCGTCTTCCAATCTAAAAGAATTGTACCAGCGCCTTGCATAACCAGATCGAGATTACGTGGCTGACCAGGTGGGTCGGCGGGCGAAAGTGGTGCTTTAGGACCCCAGCCGATATATTCGAGCTTCTCGGAGTCGCTACCCACATCGACTTCGGACTTTTTCAACTCGGCCTTCATCTTCTCTACAAGCACATTTAGCTTTTCATCCTTTTGCTCGGTCGCCACCTGCGCTACGGCCTGAGCTGCAATCTGAGTTTTCTTAGCGGTAATGTAGTCCTTGTATTTTCCAAACAATGCAATCGGGCTGACACTGGGAAACTCCGCCATGTGCGCAAAATAGCCCACTATCATCGTATAAGCCAGAGACGCAATATCCGCCTCTCGTTTCGGAAATTTAGGCACAGGTTGCCTTCCTTACAGAACAACGGCAGCGGTATTGCTTGGTACGCTTTCGCCACCGGCGTTGACGGCCTTGACACGGTATTCCAATTGCGGGCCTCGCGGCTGGTCTGTCAGTGTGGTTTCCGTTTCCAGCGCTATGCCGACCTGTGCCCACGAGCCGAACGCGCCACCACCTGCGGGCTGCTCTCTGCGTTCGATAACATAAGTCCGCACCGCACCGCCCGAACCCCGAACCGGGGGCTTCCAGTCGAGAAATAACGTTCCGGGCCCCTGAACAACTGGGTCGAGGTTGCGGGGCTGGCCGGGAGGGTCGGCGGGCGTGGGTGGGGCTTTCGGACCCCAGCCGATATACTCGAGCTTCTCGGAGTCGCTGCCAACATCGACCTCGGATTTTTTCAGCTCATCCCTCATCAAATCTTCGAGGTCATCGAGTTTCAAGTCCTTGCTCTCGGTAGCGACCTGCGCTACGGCCAGCGCATCGGTTTGAGCGGTCTTGGTCGTATTGTAATCGGTCAGCGCTGTTGTCAGGCCGACTGCATCGGAGCTGGGAAAATCCAGCGCGTGCGCTCCATAACCGGCGACCATAGCGTTGGCAAGGGCCACTACATCTGCTTCTTTTCTTGGAAAGTTAGGCATGATCTGTTTTTCCTTTCTGCTTTCTTAAACTTCCTGTCTGGTTTTCAACCCCCACCGTGGGGATTTTTGGTGTCAATCGTCATAAAACCTTTATATTGCTCATCTTATACAACTTGCATCCACGTTGAACCCCTCAAAAAACCGGCTACAAAATGGCTTTGCAGCATTACAAAATGGTTTTGCAGCATTACAAAACGGTTTTGCAGCATTACAAAACGGTTTTGCAGCATTACAAAATGGTTTTGCAGACTTACAATGCCGCATTGCAGCATTACAAAATGGTTTTGCAGACTTACAATGCCGCATTGCAAACCAACTTGGTCACAAAGTAAATCGACTTAGCCGTAAAGCAAACTTACTTTTCCCCATTGTGAGCTTACGAAATCCCCTGGTAAGCCCCCATTGGCTATATCCACGGTTGCAGGAGCTACTCTTTCTTAGCTGCTACGAAGTAAATCAGAATTTGAGGAAATGTAAAGCACTTTTTTCGAGAATTGCAAAAAAATTTTCTCACGAAACCGCAAAGTAAACTGATTTTTGAAGGAAAATTAGCTTTCCTTGCCGGAGTTGCTCTGTCACAAGCTTGCCTATCACATAACTGATCAGAAACAAATTGACCACTACATTGGTAATGTGCAGTCCCCACGAAACGAAACAGAAGCCACATCACGACTGCCCGAGCACGCTGTAGTGCAAACCAGAATAAAAGCCAACAATATTTTCTGCTTAAAAATCACGACTTTCCACCCAAACCACTGGAGGTTCCGCAAGATATGAGCCGTCTTGCCTTGTGATGCCGGTAACCAATGCCTCTCTCATAATGTCATTCATATTTCTTTATGTCATTCCCGCGAAAGCGGGAATCTATTTCCCTCTGTCATTCTGAGCGCAGCGAAGAATCTCGCTTTGAATTTTACATTATGGCTTTGCAGTTTTCGTTTTAAGTTTTTCGCTCTCGATAATCACGCCCAGCATTTCGGTCAGGCCTGTTTTTGGCTCCCAGCCAATCGTTTCTTTGATTCGCTCTAAGCCTGGCACACGTCGCATCATATCCTCAATTGGCCTTCCATATGCTTTCTCGTAGGAAACAAATTCCTTTTTGCTTTTGCTGCCCGTCATTTCGATAATTTTATCTGCAAGGTCTTCGATGGTAATTTCTTCCGTTGAGCCGATGTTATACACTTTCCCTGTCGCCTCCTCGCAGTTCATTAGAGCTATAACCGCATCAACAAGGTCTTCCACGTAACAAAAGCATCGCCTTTGTCGGCCTGTGCCATATATCGAAAGCGGCTCATCTCTTAATGCTCTTTGAACAAAACGAGGCACCACCATTCCGTATCGTCCTGTTTGCCTCGGCCCGATTGTGTTAAAGAACCTGCCGATTACCACACCCAGACCGTATTGCTGATAAAAAGCCAGACCTAAGAATTCATCTATCGCCTTACTGCAGGCGTACGACCACCGTGGCATACTCGTGCTGCCGAGCACAATATCGTCATCTTCGCGGAAAGGAACTGCCTCGTTTTTACCGTAAACTTCACTGCTTGAAGCAATCAGGATTTTTTTGCCGAACTTGTTAGTAACATTCAGCACCACTTCTGTGCCGCCGATATTGGTTTCTACCGTGTGAACTGGTTTGTCGGCTATCAGCTTGACGCCGACAGCCGCAGCCAGATGAAAGGTAACATCGCATTTTTCCACCAGCGGCTCCATCAGCTCAGCATCGCGGACGTCACCTTCAACAAAGTCAAATTTGGGATGTTTTTTGAAGCTTTCAATATTTTTTAAACTGCCGGTGCTTAGATTATCAATAACGGCCACCTCTTGTCCGTCTTTCAGCAATTGTTCTGCCAGATAGGAACCTATAAAGCCTGCCCCGCCTGTAATAAGTGCTTTCACTGTTCTCCTTTAAAACGCTTCTTACTCTGAAGCACACTAATAATAGAACGACCTAAAAAGACTTGTCTGCTTTCAAGTAATGTAACGGCTGTGTTTGCCGTTATATCAGCAAATTGCTCAGCACACTTCACATCTCAGCAATAATTCTTGCAATCCTCTCGGCTGCCTTGCCGTCCCACAACCGGGGAACGCTGGCACTGTAACTATCCTCGTTATTCCTTATTTCACGATAGTTCTTCAGAATATCCTCAGTAGTAATATGCACCAGCCGGTTCGTCCCTTCAGTAACCGTCACCGGCCGTTCCGTATTCTCCCGCAGCGTCATACACGGCACACCAAGTATCGTCGTCTCCTCCTGGATACCACCCGAATCTGTTATCACAAGAGCCGCATTGCTCATCAAGCACAAAAAGGCCAGGTACCCTACAGGCTCAATGAGAATAAGATTGGACATCGCCTCTACTCGCTTCTCAAGCTCGCTGCCCCTGATATTGTTTCTCGTACGTGGATGAATCGGGAAAACCAACTTCATCTCCTTTTCTATTTCTTCAAATGCCGTGATAATCTCTGCGAACTTATCTATATCATCAACATTACTTGGCCGATGAAGTGTAATCACAGCATAACCTTTATCTTCAAGCCCCATCCTGCTGAGTATATCCGACTTTTGTGCCTTCTCTCGATTTGCCATAAGCGTATCAATCATCACATTGCCGACAAAATGCACCTTATCCGAATTGACACCCTCGTTTTTGAGATTATCAATACCGGACTGCTCGGTAACAAAAAGCAAATCACTTATACTGTCGGTCAAAACGCGATTAATCTCTTCCGGCATCGTCCGGTCAAAGCTCCTAAGCCCCGCCTCAACATGTATAAGTTTTACCCCCAGCTTAACCGCAACCAGCCCGCACGCTATTGTGCTGTTCACATCTCCCACAACAAGAACATAAGCCGGCTTAAACTCCAGAACGACAGGCTCAAAGCGTTTCATAATCTCTGCCGTCTGAACCGCATGGCTCTCCGAACCCACCTCAAGATTTATATCAGGTCTCGGAATACCCAGTTCATCAAAGAAAAGTTTGCTCATATTCTCATCGTAGTGCTGCCCTGTGTGGACAAGAAGCGTCTGGAAATTGCCCTTATCTCGAAATACCCCTATAAGCGGTGCTATCTTTATAAAATTAGGCCTGGCCCCACATACGCATATAATCCTTATCATTACCTCTATTCCTCAATCGAAATTAAATATGTGCTCTATCCCAAAAACGCCAGAATCGTATCTGCCACATAATCTTTCATCTCATCCGTCAATTCCGGATAAATCGGAAGCGCAAGCACCTCCTTCGCTGCCTTTTCAGACTCCGGCAAATCGCCCTCTTTATATCCCAGATGCGCAAAGCACTCCTGTAAATGCATAGGCAAAGGATAATATATCCCAAAACCGATATTGTTTTTCTTCAAATGGTCGGTAACCTCATCGCGTTTAGGTATCCGAATCACATATTGATTATAAATGCTCACGTAATCCGGACTCACATACGGGGTCTTCACTCGCGTTTCTGCAAACTTCTTGTTGTAATAGTCTGCGTTGCATCGCCGGGCCTGAGACCATTCGTCTAAGTGCGGCAGCTTAACTAAAAGGGCCGCCGCCTGAATCGGGTCGAGGCGGAAATTGCCACCGACATACTTATAATAATATTGAGGCTTTTGGCCGTGATCGCGCATAATGATAAGCTGGTCATAGAGCTGCTCATCATTAGTAACAATCATTCCACCATCGCCGATGCCGCCTAAGTTCTTGCTCGGAAAGAAACTAAAGCACCCAACAGTCCCTATACTGCCGGCCTTTCTGCCCTTGTACGTACTTGTAGTCGACTGCGCTGCATCCTCAATAACCGCAAGATTGTGTTTGTTCGCAATCTTCATGATCGGGTCCATATCAGCCATCTGCCCAAACAAGTGAACCGGCATAATCGCCTTGGTCTTTTTCGTAACCGCCGACTCAATAAGCTCCGCATTGATATTGAAAGTCCTCGGGTCAATATCCACAAAAACCGGCTTTGCACCGGCTCGGACAATGCAACCTACCGTAGAAAAAAACGTAAAAGGCGTGGTGATAACCTCGTCACCCACGCCAATATCCAAACTCATCAAGCTGCTCAAAATCGCATCCGTACCGCTGGAAACACCAACTGCGAACCTGCTGTCGCTTATCGCAGCTATTTTCTCTTCCAGCTCGGCCACTTTCGGACCACCTATGCAGCGCTGCGATTCAAGGACTTCCGAAATCGCTGCCAACATCTCGTCTTTTATCGTCGCATACTGTGCTTTCAAATCTAATAACGGAACCTGCATATCTATATCCTAATTAGAGTAAAGTCTGCTTTTTTGGTTGTTTATTTTCTCTTAAGCTCACCGTGAGGCGAAGCCAAAGGGTCTAAATTTTGAATTACAGTTCTTTACCTTTCGCTTTCAGTTTTTAATTTCCCTGATAATTACCTGCAGCATTTCGGTCAGGCTTGTTTTTGGCTCCCAGCCAATGGTTTCTTTGATGCGTTCCAGGCTGGGCAGCCGACGCATCATATCCTCAATCGTTCCACCAGGTGCGAGCCGATAAATCCCGCTCCGCCCGTTACTAATGCTTTCATATAAAACCTGTGCAAGACTTTCTAATGCGGAAGGATAGCGTGCAATAGTAAATAATCAATGATAAATAGTGAATTTAGTCGGACTCTGTCCCCGTCGGTTGCGCAAAAAAACAAACATAGCCCAGGCACCGTGCCTGACTTTTCTCCAGGCATTTTTTTTAGCGGCCGGACTCAGTAGTTGAAAGTTCCGATGCAGCTTCTGCCGCCGCTCTTCTCATAACGTAACTATCGGCAAATAAAGGACATAGCTTTAGAAAAGATGGACCTCAACCAGACACTGACAGCCAATTTCCCGATAAAAACTATACGTGGCGCACCGTCTGTAAGTTCATAGCGCAGAACTGTCCACAAAATCAAAATTATGGCTTTGGGACTTCAAATATGGGATAAAAAAATGCATTGCAGGTTAATATTTTAAACCGCCGTCCTTTCGGCACCAAAAAATGTGTTTTTTATCGGCCTTTCTCTCAAAATAACCAAAGGTTTTATTATAAGTTCGCCCCCCTCTGCTCACTTCGCGACCAGGTTTCTGATTGTACTTTGCTTCGGCCAGACCGCAAGGCCTCGCTGTCCCAGAATTATTGTTCGCGAAACATCTCCTGCGCATCCGGACTATTAATAAAGGCTGCCGCCTTAGCCAACACGAATCGTCATTCTTCAATTCGAGACAATGTCGAAATGATATGACTTCTGCGGCAAATTCTTTTGCTACTACCCGTAGTATGAGCAGGATGTCTTGTCGGTTTCCCAGACGGTTACGCAGTGCAGTGCCGATTCGCCGAACTTACCTGTGAGTCTTTTCCACGCGAAAGCCGCAATATTTTCAACAGTGGGATTGGTCTTGCTAAACT
>Ga0307378_10013799_pt1 | contig 10199 bp, 5 predicted proteins | sample UN1MG_FD_202238 | JGI IMG/M metagenome (GOLD analysis project Ga0307378, IMG submission 202238) | Soil microbial communities from Risofladan, Vaasa, Finland - UN-1 | ecosystem: Environmental > Terrestrial > Soil > Coastal area > Acid sulfate soil | place: Finland: Risofladan, Vaasa | collected...
CCGCTTTTGATCATCCGGTAGGGAAACTGTACTGGATGTACCCGATCTACCATTTTCGAGTGGATCGTCTTTACTTGTAATTCAACCAGGCACTCCCGCAGATGGGGTATAAAATTATAAGGTAGCTCGCCGACCTCACCGAACTCGGGATCCCGGGCCAATGCGCCCAGCCTTAACTCAACAAAGGCAATTGCCGGAAGATGAATCATGCTTTGTGGACTTTGCGTGATGTATTCATAGAATTGAACCGGACCAAAATTGCTAACAACAAGAGGGTTAACCGGGGCGATCTCCTGATACATGTGCAAGTCATCGTGAGTGTCAGAGAAATCGTGGCTTCTTTCTATCCCTAGTGTCTCGCCGTAAGCGGTGACAAGGAATAGTTGCTTTACCGCCTGAAGGGGAATATGTTCCAAGACTCTATAGGTTGAAATATATACGCTCTTCTTAGGAGAACCATCCGGATGGTCAGTACAGCGGGAAAACCCATCTTCAATCTTAAAGTATTCATGACGGAAATCAGGATCAATCTCAAGAAAAATCGCCTGTCCGTGGACTTTGCGGTGACTTCCCACAGCGTAATAGACGCCAAATTGCTCTGGGTCTAGCATGGAGGCGATCAAGGCTTCTGGCAACAGAGATAGGTATAAATGTACGCTCATCTGGTTAATTGCTCCTTGGCAGGTAGCTACGCGGGACCTTTAAACTAGCGAAAACGAAATATGACATTGATCATATGCGTGGTTTTTATCACCGCCATTATACCAGTTTTGTCAGGGTGAACGACTGTTTTGCAGTACTAAATCTCCCTTATTGCTACCGGTAATGTCGATATCATCGGCAGTTGAGGCAAAATCTCAAAAGCGAGTTTAGCATGGGCCTCGCGGAGGGCTTTTTCCACTTTATCTGGTTCCCGGCCACGGGCAAAGATAAAACCCAGATAGCTATCCCCTTCCGGTAAAGGTATTATTAAGTTGTTGATTTTCGCTGTAATTTCAATATCTACAATCAAGGGTGTCTCAGATGCCTGTTCGTAACCTCGCACGCCTTTAAAAAGGCCGGCTTCTGGTATGGGTATCATCATAACTCCGCTAGCTTCTTTGCGTCGCTGGAGCTTGTCAAAACCCATGCCGAATGCCTGCCGTATAATTAGTGATTCCAGTGAATCCTCGATTCCAAAGGTTAATGTATTGGCGCATAGTCCGCCAATGGATCGACCGGCAATTTCGATCACCCAGGGGCCGTCATTATTAACACGTACCTCAGCATGGACTGGTCCTTCACTCATTTCAAGGGCTACGGCTGCGTTAGCGGTACAGGCTCGGATTGATTCCTGAATATCATCCGGTAACCTGGAAGGTGTTATATAAATAGTTTCCTCAAAATACGGGCCTACTAATGGATCAGGTTTGTCGAATAAGGCGAGTACATGGAGGTGACCATTATTTAATATTCCTTCCAACGCGACCTCAGTCCCAGGAATATAATCCTCGACGATAAATTGCATCGGAGCATCCGGGGAGTGGAAAGAATGAAGTAGTCGATAGAGTTTGGCAGCGGCCGAGGAGAATTCTCGCGGATTGTTCACCCGGATCACACCACGGCTACCATTAAGATTTAGAGGTTTAATGACTGACGGGTAACTCAAAATCTCAGCGATTGACTCGACGGCATCCTCGTCATAGGTTGATGCAAATGAATGTACGGTCGCCTTCGGACATTGGACGCCGCCGCTTTTTAGTAATTGACGCATGACATACTTGTCACGGGCTGCTTCCGCTGCCTTAGGAGAATTATGCGGTAGATTAAGCGCCTGACTGGCAAGAGCAGCGATAATGGTGCCACTATCATCGACAGGTAGAACCGCTCCCAATGGATTTACTGATGCGTAGTCGACTATCGCCTGCACAGATTTTTTCGTGTTGTTATACTGTAGACCCAGTGGATATTGCCAGTAGTCAGCCAATTGCTGGGGCACATCGGTTGCCCTGACGACCTCGATGCCCAACGTTTCTGCGGCCTGGATAAAGGCTTGCGCTCTGTAAGTACGGGCGGTCAGCAGAAGCAGAACCCGTTTTGGCAATTGGGTTCGGTCTAAATCCGTGAAACTGGTATGCATAGCGACATTGTACCTTTGAGCCCAATTCGAAGCACGAGATGGATAAAATAAAGTTGCTAACACTCCAGGCGAAGATGGTTTCCTGCGACCTATGTTCCATGGAGGGTTTTCCGATTGAACCTGGGGCAATTTTTAGCGGGAATGCAGATGCTGAGGTAATGATTATTGGCCAAGCGCCGGGGATAACAGAAGTGTCTGCTAAGAGACCGTTCAATGCCGGTAGCGGCCATCGTCTGTTTCAATGGCTATCCGAAGCCGGTTTTAACGAACACGCTTTTCGTCAAGACCAGTACATGACGGCCGTAACGAAGTGTTATCCGGGAAAGAATAGTTCAGGCAAAGGGGATCGAGTTCCGAGCAAGCAAGAGCAACGTTTGTGCCGCAGCTATCTTGAACAAGAACTAGGTCTGGTCAATCCAAGGTTAATCATCCCAGTGGGAGCATTAGCAATTAAACTATTTTTCAATCGTGCACTGAAGCTATCAGACGTTATTGGGAAGGCAGCCTATTGGGAGGATGAGATTAGTGATGTGTGGCCGAATTTTTCACGCCAAAGCTCGATCATGCACACTTCTTTACCCAATACTTTGCCTAGCGATGGCCGTTGGATAGTACCCCTGCCCCATCCATCAGGGGCAAGTCTCTGGCCAAATCTCCCCGAAAACCGGCAACTCATTGAACGGGCGATCGGGCTACTAGGTGAGGTTAGAATCGGGCTCAACATCTAGGGTTGGCTAATTGGATAGCCAAACGCCTGGGCGTCTGGCTATCATTCACTTCTTACAATTCCCCAGAAAAGTTAGATTGCGTCAGCCGAAGCAAAAAAAGCTTATGAACTCCCCGCCACCGGTTGCTCACCAGAATTGATAGCTATCGGTTGCAGATTTATCTCACCATATCGCGGTCCAATTGCTTTCAGTAAGGCAATGGCCAGAACGTCATCCAGGTGGCTGACACATACAAGATCGAGATCCTCCCGGATCCGCTTTGGAAGTTCTGGGATATCCTTTGCATTATCGTTTGGTAGCAGTACAACTTTTATACCTGACCGATGAGCAGCAATAGTTTTTGCTTTTAGCCCACCAATCTGTAGGGCTTTCCCTCGAAGGGTAATCTCACCGGTCATGGCTACGTCACGGCGAATCGGTCGACGTGTATAAGCCGATATTATCGCGGTCGCAATGGCTAATCCAGCGCTAGGACCATCTTTGGGTGTCGCCCCGGCCGGAACATGTATGTGGATGTTTGTCCGATCAAATACGCCAGGATCTAATTTCAGTGCCCGGGCATTTGCTCGAGCGTATGTCAATGCCGCCTGTGCGGATTCTTGCATAATCTCACCAAGTGATCCGGTTAATTGCACCTTACCTGAACCTTCGCTGAGGCTTACTTCAATGGACATGATATCTCCACCAAAGCTATTGACTCCTAAGCCAGTTGCCACCCCAATTTCATCATTCTCTTCGGTGATGCCAAAGGTAAATTTCTCTGGTCCCAGGTAATCCTCCACGCTATTAGCGTCTATGTTGAAGGGGCCTTCTTCACCATTAGCGACTTTGACGGCAACTTTGCGAATAATCGTGCCGATATTTCGCTCCAGTTGGCGGACACCTGCCTCGCGGGTGAAATGCCGAATAATCTGGTGCAGGGCCGGCTCCTCAAAAGTAACCTCAATATTGTTTATACCATGCCCTTCCAGTTGTTTTTTTACGAGATAACCTTGGGCTATCGCCGTTTTCTCATCTTCAATATAACCGGGCAAGCTAATGCTCTCCATCCTGTCGAGTAAAGGTGGTGGGATGGTTGCCGTTTGGTTTGACGTCGTAATAAAGATAACCTGGCTCAAATCGAAAGGCACTTCCAGATAATGATCGGTGAATGAATGATTTTGTTCGGGATCCAGCACCTCAAGCAATGCGGAGCTAGGATCACCTCGCCAATCGGCCCCTACCTTATCGATTTCATCTAGGATGATCACCGGGTTGCGAGATTTTGCGTCCCGTAGCGCCCTGATAATTCTTCCAGGAAGCGCGCCAATGTAGGTGCGGCGATGCCCTCTGATTTCAGCTTCATCACGAACGCCGCCAAGGCTGATCCTGACCATCTCGCGGCCTAAGGCATGGGCGACGGAGGTGGCTATGGATGTTTTGCCTACCCCGGGTGGACCATTTAGATTAACAATTGCGCCACGCATTTGCTTGCCGGCCAATTTTCTAACTGCCACATATTCGACAATCCGTTCCTTGACATCATCCAGCCCATAATGATCGCTATCCAGAACATCGCGGACATGGGTAAGATCAAGATTGTCCTCTGTAGATAAGGACCAGGGCAACTCTACTAACCATTCCAGATAGGTCCGGATCACGCTGGCTTCAGCAGAGTGGCTGCCCATCCGTTCTAATCGCTTGAGTTCGCTCAGAGCCTTGGCTTCAACATCTTCGGGCATTTCTGCGATTTCTATCTTGCCTTGAAGATCGTCCAGAACTTCCGACTCCCCTTCACCCAATTCGTTCTGGATAGCTTTCATTTGCTCGCGGAGTAAATACTCCCTTTGGGCTTGACTGGCCCCTTCTTGAGCTTCTTGTTGGATTTTTGAACGGATTTCGGCGATTCTGAGCTCCCGCTTGAGATAATCACGCATCTTGTTCAGGCGTTCCACCCCATCAAGCAAGGTGAGTAACTCGAGTTCTAATTCAAAGGGTAAATTCAATAGTCCTGCCAGATAGTCCGCTAATGTTCCAGCCGATTCGTGGCTGCGCATTGTGGCATTGACCTGACGATTAACTTCCCCCAAGGTTTCGGCATATTGATCCAGGTAAGCAATAGATTCTGCAATCAGGTCGCCGGCTTCGCCCTCTACTTCTTCAGGGAGTTCACTGTAGATTCCCGCAAGATAAGGTTCCATACTGGTCAACCCATCAAAGTGAACGCGATGACGTAATTCGACAAGCATCTGAACACCGAGATGAGTCGTCCTTAGCACATCGCGCACGGTTGCTAGAATTCCAATCTGAGCCAAGTCGTCATTATCGGGTGACTCGACCTCTGCATTTTTCTGGACGAGAACCAATATCTCGCCACTATTTTCGTTCGCCGCCTGGGCTGCCGCCAATGAACGTCGCCGGCCAATGGATACGGTAGTCGTCGAACCGGGGAATAGCACGCCACCACGCAACGGCACGACGGGTAAGTTATAATTCAGATCATTATCAGTCATATTAATTGTTCTCCTATCACGCCAATATTCAGCAGGATGCTTTATTCCCAACGATTATTGGTCACCATGCAATTGTATAGATGGTCATCTATTTAACAATTTGAATGTCGTTAGAAATGGTAAATCAAAGCGATGAATCTTTTGCCTGTCTCCTTTGTCTCACTTTGTTAGAATGGGTGGATGTGGCATCTGTACCACGGTATTGACATGTGGCAAAATATAGGTTCGAAGTGAATTATGAGAGGCATGTATATTGACGGTCAGATATAGTTAACGGTTAGAGTGAAAGAACCAAGGAGATCATGAATCCGGCATTGGAAGAGATAATTGACTCTGTTCCCTTCGGCTCCGAGAGCGACGCTGCTATCGCGGCCGGAGTCGCCCAACGAGCTTTCGGTGAATGGCGATGGACACCGGGGCTGGATAGAGCTGAGATGCTCCATGAGGCAGCTCGAAAAGTCAGAACACATTTCGATACCATTGCCCGCTTACTCACCCTGGAAGAAGGGAAACCATTGCCAGAATACGAAGAAGATGTCGAGTGGCTCATACGCACCCTCGATTATTACGCGGAGATGGCCAGAGTATGTCGAGGTCGCTTGCTGGCCCCTGCCGAGCGTAGACAGTTCAATATTGTCATGAAAGATCCATATGGACTTGTCGCCTGTATTGTCCCGTTCAATTATCCGTTACTGCTCATGGTTTGGAAGGTTGCCCCCGCTCTCGCAGCAGGAAATACTGTCATTATGAAACCGGCAGAGCAAATGCCATTGACTACGCTATTCCTGGTAGAAGTCGCTTTCGATCATTTTCCTCCTGGCGTATTGAATGTTATAACCCGCGATGGCAGGGTTGGGGAGGCTCTCGTGACGGATCCAAGAGTACCTGTTATAGCCTTTACCGGCTCGACGGATGTTGGTCGGCGCATAGCCCAACTCGCGGTGAGTCGCATGAAACGGACTCATCTTGAACTTGGAGGGAAAGATGCCTTTGTAATTGCGCCAGATGCTGACATTGAATTGGCCGTGGAAGCAGTTGCCTATTCAAGTTTGATAAATGCTGGACAAGTCTGTACCTCAACTGAACGTGTTTATGTTCCGGAGCAGAAAGTTACCGCCTTCGCAGGTGCGATGGCCGCGTTCGTTAACGATCTACGTCTTGGTCCGGGTATTGACCCATCAACAGACCTAGGCCCCATGGCTGATGATAAATATCGGTTAAAAGTTGAAAACCACGTAAAGGATGCACTGGAACGAGGCGCACGCCTGATAACCGGCGGCCGTATACCAGATCATTTGGACAAGCGCTACTACTATGAGCCAACTGTACTGACCCACGTGAATCATGATATGAAGTGCATGCGTGAAGAAACCTTCGGACCAACCATACCAATCATGGGGTATGAAGATTATGATCAAGCAATAGATCTAGTGAATGATAACGACTATGGTCTAGGTGCTTGCGTTCGGACAAATGATGCCCGGCTGGCGAAGCGTTTCTTCGAAGAAGTGCAGGCTGGTACTATATGGATAAATGATCCACTCACAGACAATTACGGTGGACCGTTAGGTGGGATGAGGATGAGTGGGAATGCCCGTGAATTGGGAGAAAAAGGATTTGAGAGCTTCCTGGAAACGAAGCATGTTGATTGGGACTTTGACGAACAGCCCAAAGATTTTTGGTATCCTTACGGCCGTTCTTAAGAATAATAGAATAACAAAATATCAGCGCTCGATCTTATTAATCGCTGCCTCATCTCTTCTGTTGGCAGGTCTGGCTGGGTCGCCTGAGCACGGAGCGCAGCCTGGCGGTGGTCATATCGCAATCGGTCAGGTTCAGGGCTCAGGAAACCAATCCGCCTATCTTGGCCAAACTGTCCAACTGCGTGGGATTGCAACCGGGATGCGGGAGGATGAAAACGCGCGTGGAGCAAGGTTCCATACTGTTTTTATTCAGGATCTGCCTGGGGGAGAAGATGGTAATCCAGAAACATCAGACGGCATTCCGGTATTTTTTGGCCCTAGCCGCCCTCCGATTGAGATTGGCGATGTTTTAAATGTTAGTGGCGTTGTCACCGAATTTTACGGGCTGACCGAGATCGACTTTAGGGATCTCAGTTGGGCGATTGATGGCCGGAATCACCCTCTTCCAGAACCCATTGAGCTTGATCCCCCGGTTGACAATCGGGCGGCTGAAACGTATTACGAGTACTTTGAAGGAATGCTGGTGAAATTGCCCCGGTCGACTGTCGTAGGACCGACTCACGCCGCCTGTGGATTTGCGGTGGTCCGATATAGCAGGCCGCCTTTCCGAGTTTTTAAACATCATATCGATGAGCCGGGTGGCCAGGTAATCAATGTCTTGCATCGCACAGATGTGACTTGCGATTCCTTCCCGCTCGTAAATTTCGGTGATGAAATTGAGGGGATCAGCGGACCGCTGACGTATCATTTTGAGCAGTTCAAAATTATCCAGCAAGATCCTCTCTCAGTTACGGTAACCAATCAACCAAATGTGACTACCCCACAAATCGGACAGCTTGAGCCAGATCAGATCAGCTTGGCTACTTTTAACCTGGGTAACTACTTTGATTCGACCAGTGATACCAATACAGAGGCTGAGCCGATCCTGGATTCTGTTGATTTAAGGGTGAAAAACGAGAAGTTGGCCTACACAATCGCCAATTCTCTTGCCTGTCCGACCCTTATCGCAGTCCAAGAAGTTGAACATTATAACTTGCTTTCTGACTTAGCCGAGATGTTACTAGGGGGATGTAACTTTCGTTACGATGTTACCCATGAGGAAGCCCCAGACCTACGCGGCTCAGATTTGGCGTTGTTGAGTGATCCCCGCCACGTTTTGGTAACAAATGTGTTCCTTCAACAAACATGTACGGCGTTGGAAACAGGCGTGATTGACTCGAATATTAATTGTCCAAGCGGAACGCAACCGTTATTCTCAAGACCACCGTTGCAGGTTGACGTGCTTGTTGATGGTGTTCCAATGGCCATTCTTGTGAATCATCTCAAATCCAAAAGAGGTGGCGAAATCGAGACCTTTGAGCGACGAATGGCCCAAGTTAAACACCTTCAAACCATAAGCCGAGCACTTCTCCGTGAAGATAGAGAGTTGTCAATTGCTGCTTTGGGCGACTTTAATGACTATTATCAATCACCTATCATGGAGGAGCTAACCGATGGTGGTTATCTTTTGGATGCACTTTTCATCGTGCCCGAAGAGGAGCGTTATAGCTACATATTCGATGGCTATTCACAACTGATTGATTGGATAGTGGTTTCACCGAGTTTGATGTCTAAGCTTATTTCTGCGCAAATCGTTCACGTTAATTCAGATTTTCATTATGACCTATCAGATAAAATTGGCGAAATAGAAATCGCTCACCGTTCATCCGATCACGATATTCCTCTGGTTATTCTGCAGATGGTTGAAGCTCGGGATCAACCACCAGAGATTACCCCGACCATTCGTGCAACTTCCTTTTCAGGACCGCAACCAGCGCCTACCAGGACAATAGAGGTAAATCCGACCTTGACTGTCGAAATGCAAGAAACAAGGATTGCTACCAGTGATCCCACTCCAGACATACATACGGTCAATCCCAGTATAGATAGAAGTAGCGGGAAGGGAGAAAAGAACCCGCACGGCGCTGAATTTCGCATAGGATTATTATTGCTCGTAGCTTTTTTCGCAGCCGGACTGGCTGCTTTCATCTGGAATCGTGGCCGAACCTAATGCTTTTCGAAAGGATGCGTGCGTAATGCCCCCCGCTTCCAAACTGGTTGCTTATGGACTGCCTATAGCCTCAAGTCACAACCTGGTATCGGGAGCGGCCAGACGTTGAACTCAAGGCCGTGGTAATGTCGTCCTTACAGTGAATGAGATGGGTTACAAGATTGGCTGAGCGCATCATTGTAGCTAAACTCTCGGATGATTGATATCCCCCGAAGGACTTCGGTTCGATGAGAATCGTGACTAAATGGAGCCCCCTCCTTGACATTTGCCTGGTTGTCGACACAAGCGTTTCGTGATTTGATGGTGTTATAACGATAATTGTTGTGCCCCGGGAGAAAAGATGAGATTCGGCATCTAGAACATCCTCGATGGCTACCTGACCTTCGGCGCGTAAAACAGCCAGGGTCTCAAGCATCCGATTGATTTGCCGTTCTCCCCGGTCGGGCTGAATCATTTCATGGGTCTGACCATAGGCTAAAAGGCCAAGAGCGCGATCATGACGAATAAAGTGTTGGGCAAGTGAGGCAGCAATGGCGACCGTGTATTCCTCGGTCGAATCTGGGAGCTTATATTCCTCATCCTTCCAACGCATCCAAGCCGGAAGCTGACCAGACTCCAAACTCTCGTTATTTGTGATATCAGCCGGCCCAGAGACAACATGACTGAACATAGCCATGTCGGCAACGATCCAAATATCAGCCAGGGGATCTAGCTCAAACTCTTTAACAATCAACCTGTTTCGTCTTGCTGTACTGGGCCAGTGAATCCGGCCATAGCCGTCGCCAGGTGCGTAATCACGCACGCCAGCTGCGTTGGTGGTCGTGTAATGTGTACGCCTTCTTAAAGCATCACCACCTGGTAATACACCTATAGGAAGGGCGAATTGGTGAATATCGAACGTCATTGGATAAACCACGACGTTGGTAGTGGGATCAAGGTCTCGGTGCATTGGGAATAGCCCGAAAGGATCACTGGTATGTAATCGAATTGGACCGAGCCGATAGCGACCTCGCCTCCGGCAAATCGTGTTAACTCGCCAGATATAACTCGTGCGGGAGCCGAGGCTGCTGACAACCTTACTGGCGAAGTGATTTGGGAGCGAAGATG
>Ga0307378_10013800_pt1 | contig 10199 bp, 5 predicted proteins | sample UN1MG_FD_202238 | JGI IMG/M metagenome (GOLD analysis project Ga0307378, IMG submission 202238) | Soil microbial communities from Risofladan, Vaasa, Finland - UN-1 | ecosystem: Environmental > Terrestrial > Soil > Coastal area > Acid sulfate soil | place: Finland: Risofladan, Vaasa | collected...
TGAAGATCATGACCTCGTACAAGCTAGCGCCATCCAGCGGCGCCCACTCGAGGGTAGCCGAGGAGGAGGTAGCCAGCAGGGCTCCGTCAGCCGGTGAAACCTGAATTACTGGCGTTGCCAATACGTCATTCCACATGTAGATGTCTTCCCAGGAGCCAGCTTGGTATTCGTCGAGAGCCCAGAGCATGTTACTGCCCGCGGTCAGCCACAGGTCATCGGGATAGACGCCCGTGTCGTAATTGGGGCTTAGGTCGCTGGCTATCGGGTGCCTCAACACGCTAGGCGAAGCAATGGCCAGGAACTCCCACTCGACCAGGGGTAATGGGACCGTAAGTGGCATCAGGTCCATCGGGTTCAGCGTGCGCCACACGCCCGAAAGGTGGGGAGCCCCTGCCCCTGTGGAAGTAACCACCAGGTGGCCGCTGACGGCGATGGCATTAGATGTGCAGGTGCCCGCCGCGGTGCCGGTGCAGTCAAAAGTGGTGGGCGCGAGAGCGGTGACTTGTATCCAGCCCACAGCCCCGGAGGAAAGCCCTCTGATGTCGATTTGACCGGTAATCGTGAAGGTGCAAACAACATCGGTTTCTCCGGTACACGTTGTCGTGCAGGTCAGGTCTTGGCCGACAATCTCGGCCAGCTCGCCGGTGATGAAGGCAGTAGTGCCGGTTGCGTGTACGTCTACGGCCGTGATGGTAAAGTCGCCGCCACAGTCACCGACGCTGCAACTAACGCACTCAACTTGGGCGGTGCCGGTTACTTTCAGGCTTGCCGATATCTGATCGGCATACCCAAGGTCAGACACATAAAGCGCGGTGTCTCCCGCCGCGTCTATGCCCGTAGCAGTTTGAAGTGCGAATGGGTCACAGGTTGCCTTCGCGGTGGAGATGTACACCCAGTCCTGGTCGCTCGGTATGAAGGTAGCCAGGTTAAGGTTACAGCGTCCTACCAGGCTTCCGCCCGCTGCGTATATCATGTTCTCTCCCGGGTCTCCGGCAGTGCCGTAACCGGGGTCAAAGACGCAGTAAGTCTGGGCTAAAGTAACGCCGAATGAGACGCTACCCGCTATGTCCGTAATCTCGGCCCAGGTTGCGCCCAGGTCTTGGGAGAGGAACACCTGACCATCGTCGTCACTGAAAAGGACGCTCTGGTCGGTGGCGATGTTCGGCGACAGGTCGAAGTCCACGCCGTTGTCGTTGGTCTGGGCTCCGAGGTCATTCAGAACCTTGGCAACGCTCCACGGTCGGGTGCCGTGTCGGGTGGTCTTGAAGATTACTCCTGGAGCCGAGTTAACGGCGGTGGTATTATAGGCGCCTGCCGCCAGTACCGTCTCCTCGTCAACCACTATCCAGGCTGAGATGGTCGGTAACGGAGTGCAGGGGTAAGCCAACGGTCTCCAGCTGCAACCCTGGTCTGTCGACCGGGTAATAATGAAGTTGGTGTTGGCTAGATACAGACAGTCGGTATCGTTGAAGTCCGGAGATACCTCGACCCAATCATAAAGCGGTCCAAGAACCCAGGCCTGGCCGAGGGCATTGTAAAAGCGGCTGTCATGGACCCTCTCCCAGTAGGTGCCGTCCCACCTTAGCAGGCTGTTGATATCAACGCTAGCGTAGGCGTTATCATCCCAGATCAGCACGTACATGATTGAGCTGTCGGTAACGTATCCCGGGGCGTGGCTCATGTCCAGAACCTTGTCTATATCCATGCTAATCAGCGAAATCTGGTTCCAGTACTGGCCCAGTGTGTCGCCGCAGGACATAGAGAAGGCGCAGTCGTTGCCCATCGTTCCTGCTACGGCCGAATCACCCCAGAACAATACATAGGTTTGTCCAACGGCGGGGGTGCTGGCATCGCCGCCAGTGGGGTCCTTCACGCTGGCAGACCAGGTCCAGCCGCCATCGCCGCTGTAGTAGGTGCGGGTGGGGCTCTGAGACTGGTAACTATCCCAGGCACCAGCTATCAGTGAGCCGTTCTCATCGATATCCAGGCTGCAGATGTTGGCGTGAAGCAGTCCGATGCAGCCGCTGGTGTAGCCCTGGACGTTCAGGTCGAGGGCATCTGCCCTCTGCGGGGTGGTGTCGAACACGCAGTAGACATCGCCGCCGACAGTGACGCCGGCCACGCCGATGAATAGATTGCCTACCTCGGCATACTCAGCGGGGAAGGCGAACCGGGAAGCGTGCATGATGTCGAAGTTGTTGACCGCGTTGCAGTCCCAGAGTAGCTGGTCAACCTCGCTCCAGCCGCAGGTGATGCCAACGCTGCTGATTATCCAGGTGTGGGCGCCCGTAACGAGTGCATCGTCAGCAACGGTGACTGCCACATATATCTTTTTGGTGGTGGCGAAGTCGGGCGAAACGCCTATGGAGTAGGGGACGTAACCGCCCGGGGTGGCTCCATTAGCATGGAAGCAATGCAGCTGCAGGTCAATCCACGCCGAAGGGTAGCCCGCCTCATCTATGTAGAGTACGCCAGGCTCGCCAAGGTGGCTAGGGGTGCCATCCGCAACATCATAAGTTTCATCTACCCCGATGAAGACATAGGAGCTGCCGTCGGTATTATAGCCGACGTCGAGGCAGGTGATTGGCGCCCAGTCAATGGTGACGGCAGGGCCGCACTGTCCATAAAGAATCGTCTCCAGGGAGTCCTCGGCTATGATAAAGAAGCTCATGCCGCCGTTAACCGACTTGAAAACGTAGTTACCGTCGGTTACGTAGAGGATATCCTCGCTCTCACTGGAGCAGACCATGTCAATAACAGTCCCGCCGGTGTAGTAGTAGGGGGTTGCTGACACCGTCCAGGTGCGCCCGCCGTTGACTGACTTGAAGATGTCGTGGTAAGTGACAGCAGCAGTAGTAGCGGCAAGACCGCCAGCCATAGTAGGGATTGGCACTGGGCCACCGGTATAGGCAACGTCGGTCGTTGCGAGAGCACCGTTGCCAGCTACGCCAGCTACCTTTTTGGTAAAGGTAATGGTAGCGCTGGTGCCGCCGACGTTTGTAGCCGTAGTGCTAGCCGCTCCGTTGGCGTTTATCGCGGCCACTATTTTGTTAGCCACGAGAATCGCCGTGCTGTCGGTGCAGGCAAGGGTGATAGCAGTGCCATCGATGCCCAGAGCCAGGTCGGCAACCGGCGCAACCCCGGCTGGAATAACGCAGGTTGCGGTAGCCGTAACCTGAGTGGCACCCGCAGGTGCGGTCACGATAGTTAACACACCAACCCCGCCACTAACCGAGGCGAAGGCATTCGTAAGAAATGCATTAGCGGTCAGGGTTAAGGTGGCAGTTCCGCCAGTGGTGATTGGAAGGGTTCCGTCAGCAAGAATAAGAGCCCTGAATGCGTCGCAAATATCAGTGGCAGTATCGGTGGCAGGTGATACGTAATTAAAGATAACCTGTGAACCGCCAAAAGGGGTAATCCCGAGGCTGAATAGTTGGCTGAGACTAGCAGCAGTAGGCGTAACGGTATCTATTTGGTAAACACCAGTGACACCGCCAGCCATAGTAGTAGCTGGAACTGTGCCGGTGGTATAGGTGTCGTCGCCAAAAACGAGAGCACCGTTACCAGCAGCGCCAACTGATTTAGAGGTAAAGGTAATGGTAGCGCTGGTGCCGCTGCCGTTGGCAGCCGTAACGGTAGCCCCTGCGTAGGCGTTTATCGCGGCCACTATTTTGTTAGCCACGAGAATCGCCGTGCTGTCGGTGCAGGCAAGGCTGAAGGGACCAGTGCCATTGAGGTCCAGAGAAAGGTCGGCAATCGGAGTGACCCCGGCCGGAATGGTAGAACTGCCCGTAGCCGCAACCGCAGCAACTGCGACGTTAGTCGCATACCTCTCCACGTAGGCGTACAGGTCGCCGTTAATAGCCTCGGCTATTGGCCCTACCTGGGTAATAGCCGGGTCAAAGAACCAGCCGCCCGGAAGGCTCGGCGTCGGCGGGAACTCCGCCCACGCGTTGGGATCTACCGGCGCTAGGTCACGGTAGGGACCGGCTGCTGTCGGAATGGCAAACAGCATCATGCTGGCTACCAGTACGAGAGCGAAGCCTATCCCCATAATTTTTGAAAATTTGGATTTCATTGAAAAATTTTCTCCTTTATTTAATTAAACCTCTCCAACGGGCAAAAGCCCGCCTGAGGGCTAAAAGTCGCCTCTGTGTTGCTCTATCGTTTTTCCCCTCGCGGGTCAGACACTACAGCATCACCTCCTTTCATAAATAATTCGTTTATATATGATTCGTTTTGTAATCTGGTGGTCGATTGGGTGTAGAGCCCCAAGGAGGAGAGCCAGCGAGGAAGGTTAATGAAAAACCCCACTCTGGCCCAGGACCCCAGCTCTACTCCCAATCGACACCTTGAGGCGGGAAGTCGCCTGATCATGTCCAAATAACTTTGCGGGCAGAGCCCGCTACGATATTTCACTCCTAAGGCAAGAGTCGGCAAGATATAACCGAGCCTATTTGGCTTATTCCTTTCCTTTACGGTCATACTTTGTCCGTTAACGCACATACTAGCACCGTTCTCCCTTTTTGTCAATAGGTCTAAACGATTTTTTAACTGCCTTTACCTTTTATTTCTTATTCTAGATTCCAGGGTTTTGTTGACAGATATTAGTAAGATTTTGTAAAATGTAACTATGAGCACAAGAGAAGTCCCTATAGTCGCATTCATAAAAGAAGTAATGCGTCGGCGCAAGCGCCTGCCCAGTAAAATGGCGTCCGATTTAGGTATCAGCCATGCTACTGTTAGCCGTTGGCTTTCTGGCAAGGATATTCCGAGTACCCGCTCTTGCCAGAAGCTGGCTGAATATAGTGGAGTGCCTTTAGCGAAGGTTCTCGCTATTGTTGGTCACATACCTCGTGTAGCTGAGGCAGGATATGCTGAGTGGCCTGAGTTTCGTGAGTATGCTCGCCAAAAGTATCCTGATGAACTAGATGAAGACCTGATCACTATGATTGAGGACCTTATTGAGCGCCGCAGACAAAAAAAGTACAATACCGAAAAACGTCCCTGAGTGGGAAGCTGAACTGTGGTCCTATCTAAACAGTGGTGATGGGATACACTGCCCCATATATCAGTCATGTCACCAAAGACTGCAGGGGGAGTGGTGTTTGAGTGAACACGAAGCATACTATCAGTTGATGAACGATTTTCTCGATGAGGAAGTCCCTGACCTTTCCGACCCGGCTAGTATTGAATTTGAATGCCGTGGCTGTCGGCATATGGGGAGGGTATTCAGTCTAGTTAGAAGGCTGGCAGTCAGGTATCAAAAGGAGGCGGGCATTGACCGCCTGCCCGTGCCGTCCGACCTTATTACTCATGGTGGTGATAATCGCCCTGTTGAAGTCCGAGAGCTGCCGTTTAAGGCTCACCACGGCGCTATCTGGCGCTTGAACGACTGCTGGGTAATTCATCTCAATAGTAATGATACACAAGCCAGAAAGAGATTCACCCTGTATCATGAGATTTTCCATATCTTGGCCCATTGTAAAGCCACTCCGGTGTTTAAGAAAACATCAAGCAGTCCGGAGGGCTCTTTTAACGAGTTACTTGCCGACCACTTCGCCGCCGTTCTTCTTATGCCCGAAAAGCAGGTGAAGGAAAAGTGGGCCGAGGTTAAAGATATAAACCAGATGGCAACCATGTTCGACGTGCCCAAGTCGGTAGTGTGGTTTGCGCTTAAGCACCTGAGCTTGGTTTAGCGATTTAGCAACCCTATCTCGCTTCTTCCTCCAATTTTACTCTCGTCTCCTTTTCAGCTGCCAACGGGAATTCGACAATGAACGTAGCTCCATTTCCCGGTTCACTTTCCACGTATATCCTGCCGCCGTGCTCGGTAACTATACCGTGACAGATACTCAGCCCCAGGCCGGTGCCGCCTTTTTCCCACCCCATGGCGAAGAAGGGGTCAAAGAGCTTATCAAGGTGTTCATCTGGAATACCGGGACCGTCGTCGGTAAACGAAACTCTGATGCAGTCTTTAATCTGCTGAGTTTTAATGTTGAGCTTGCCCCCATCGTGTGCCTCAGTCATAATCTGCTTGGCGTTCAAGATAATGTTCAAGAAAACCTCCTGAATCTGATTAAAATCGACCATTATCTTGGGGAGGCTAGGGGCGAGAGCAGTTACAACTTTCATGTTGCTCGTTTTCAGCTCAGAAGCCCTTAATGCAAGGGTGTTTTGTAGAATATCATTTACGTCTGCATATTGCATCTTTGGCTCACGGCGGCGGGTAAAGGCCAGCAGGTTCTCCACTACCTGAGCCATTCGCTGAGCTTCACTATGAATCCTGCCTAAATCCCGCTTGATCTCCTCGTTGGTACTTTTTTTCAACAGGCGCTCGGAGAATCCGATTATCCTGGTAAGAGGATTATTTATTTCGCGGTCAACACCGGCGGCAAATTCACCTATGGAGGCTAACCGCCTGAAGCGATTAAGCTCCTGTTGCAATTGTTTCTCTTTCTCCTCGGCTTCCTTTAGCTTGTCCAGTGCTTCCATCCAATGTTGCAAGTCTGCCAGAGAGTGTTTATGGGTCAGGAACTCAGCGGCGGGTATGTAGTAAGGGTTATCGTAGATCTTCGTGCCTACCATGACGGTGGGGTGTGTACAAAGCACATCCAAAAGCAACGGGAGGCCGAACTGCTGCCATTCATATTGGCAGAGACCTGTAAGTGGATAGTTGGGATACAAATCCCTGTTTACCTTCGCCTCGTATTCTATGAATCTGTTTGAGCCCGGGTGGCCACGTAACACCCAGCTCATCTCACCGGTCCCACGGACGGCATGATAACCCTCAGCGATAGCTGTTTCGATTAAGGTAATCCCAAAAGAAATCATCTGGTCGGGGTCGAAGAATCCCCCTCGTGTGTAGGCCTCGGTCTCAGCCAAGATAACGAGTTGCCCCGACGCCTCAGCAGAGGCCACATCTACACCATGTTCATGCAAGAGAGCGCGTACCTGGTCAGTAGTATGAATGTCCACAACATAGTAGCATTTCTCGCCTTGCCTCAGCCCGGTTATCAGAAAGGTAGTGACAGAAGCACTCCATTCTTCCGGTGTAGCATAGATCTGACAAAGGTGCTCATGTGGTTTGAGATTCTCTATTTCCTTAATGAATTGTGAGTTGACCTTGTCTTTCTGCCCCACCCTGTACACCTCCTGTAATAGTCGGCACCTTCACCTTTGTTGGACCTTAGGCCTAATCTTTTCTGTGGGCTTGTCAATAAGCCACTTTACCTACCCCGCCTGGTTCCGTTTCAAATGAAAAGGGCACCGGCCACCGCCTTTAAATAGCTGCCCCCGTGCCCCTCTTTCATCTCTTTGTCTTACCTAGTAGAGTACGATATAATGTTCCCCTGTGGTCATCTTTTGTTCTTGTACGATAGATAGTAATGAAGTTTCTCTTGTTTGTCAATACGCGAAATAGACGTGGATCCTTCAAGTGTACAGACGTAACAAAAAGCCAAAAAGTGCAATGGTTGCATGTTTGACCAGCCCTATAGCCCTACTTCTTCCGCATCCATTCCAAACCTGTGACACTAGACCAGAAAAGTCGGCAAGCGTATAATCATAGGCAGGAGCGTGTGACAATTCTATCTCTTGGCTCGTGGAGGGAACGAAAATGGCAATCCTGTTTTTGGGTGCTGGATTCTCGAAGACATTCGGAATCCCCACTATGGAGGAGATGACACGGGATTTACCGCGGCTAGGGTTAGATGTACGTGAACGCCAGCTCTTGGAATCGATCCGAGAACGGTTGTCCAACTACAGACACTATGATGTCGAAGCCGTGCTGACAGTGCTCGACTATTTGTCAGACTCAGAGAGGGTTGGAAAGGAAGTGGTGAACGCCGCTCCCACACAATTCTTTATTGAGCCTAAAGAATCTTGGGCAAACGCTAGCCTGGAAGCTCTAAATCGATGCTATGGTATAGGTGACCCTGATAAGGTCAAGAAAGCAGTCGTCAAACACATAAAGTCAGTGTGTCAAATGAAGCCGGAGAAGGAGGAATTGTTTCCGCTTATAGACCAACTGCTGATCCTCTTAGACTTGCATCTGGGCGGACCGGATCTACGAAGCACTTTGGGTAAGGAGCCGGCAGGCAACTCGTTGAATCATAAAGTCTTTACTACAAACTATGATAATGTGCTCTGCGCCTACGCAAATCGGCGTGGAGCCCGTCTCATGAACGGAGAGATTTCACAGAACCAAGTGGGAATCCATAAGAGGACAAACTCCTCGCTGTTCTACAAGGCTGAGCAAGCTTTCAAAATCTTCCGCCTTCATGGTTATATTACTTGGTTTATTGACAAACACAGCAAGGACATAAGGCACTCGGGCGAGGTTTTGCCACCGGGAGGACGTAGCCTGCTGGGCGACGAGCCGGAGCGGGAGGCTATGATATTTCCGATAGGTGGGAAATATATCTATAGAGAGCCTTACTGTGACATATTTTTCTACCTCAAAGAAGTATTGCAAGAAGAGAAGCTTATCACTGTTGTAGGTTACTCATTTAGGGATACGGATGTCGTGGGTCTTTTCGTTGACGCGTCAATTCTCAATCCAGAACTGACCATGGTGTTGCTGGATCCGAAGGCAGAGGAAATCAGGAAAGAACGACTTGGCGATTTCCGCGGAAGGGTTTTGCCAGCCGTTGGGAAACTTGATACGAACGGCCTGCGTAGTGTCGAAAGGGAAATAGCTCGGTGGCTAATCCTGAAAAATAACCAAACCGCGGGTGAATCCGTTGAAGTGCGAGACGTCGTGAATGGAGACACTGATTTTGAGAAAGCTTTTTTAGAGGCCTGTGCCAGAGCTGGTGACAGGAGCGATGACTTGAGAACTCGTAGACAGAATGGCACCCTTGAGGTGTTCAAGGTGGTCTCCGGCTCCAGATTCAAAGTTGATGGCTATGATTGGGACAATCGTAGGCGAGAGGATATAGGCGGAAGCGTCTGGGTTACGGAGCACAGAAAATAAGCAAAAGGATACTAAACAATTCGTCATGTGTGAGGGGTTGCAGGAAGCTAGCAGCATAGACTTTCTTTGCTGGGCGGAGCACCAGCGTATGTTCACTTGAGGTGTGGAATACCAGGATTTGTAGAGAGCTTGTAAATTTGCCGAGCTTTGAATTATCATGTTCTCACAAACGGTTATTCTGCAATAGGGGATACGTTGAGTAATGAATGACATTACTGAGGTATTACGAAGGGATATCTTAGACTACATTTTGAACAGAGAAAAGGCGTTCACGGGTAGACTGGAAACGACAGAGTTTCTGGAACTTGTGTGGAAAGAATGCAGCATTTTCGGTACATACTATGACCTTGAACAAGCTAAACAGGACCTCTGGCAACATACCGTAAACAACTATGACTGGGATGACAAATATCTTCTTTATCAGTACTTTCGTCTATTGGAATGTGAAGACGCAGAGTTTCTATGTTTCTTAGAGAAGTGTGTGCACCCAATTGTCGTAAGCCAAGTCAGCGAGATAGAGGAATTCGCGAGAGGAATAAACAACATACTCAAATATGATGGATACATGCTGAAATTGAAGGAAAAAATGTCGGGCAAACCAGTCTATGGGGCCACGAAGTGTCAGAAATATGAGTATGATTGGGATGTGTTTATTTGCCATGCGACCGAGGATAAAGAGCGCTTCGTAGAAGCATTAGCCAGCAAGTTAAAGGAGAGACATGTCAGCGTCTGGTACGATGATTTTTCGCTTGGATTGGGTGACCGATTGAAGGATAAGATTGAGGAGGGTTTGGCGAGGTCGAGATTCGGAATAACAGTACTTAGCAAGATTTTTTTTGGCAAGAAGTGGGCGCGGGATGAACTCGATGTACTCGTTCAACGAGATTCATTCAACAGAAAAGTAATATTACCTATATGGCTAGACGTGAATCATGACGATGTCTTTGAGCAGAGCCCGTTACTGGCTGGTCATGTTGCGGCACGAGCTGAAGAAGGTATAGATAGAGTTGTGGAAAAGATATTGAAAGAAATAGGTTCACCATGAAAGTTCACGTTGAGGGAGGTACTAGCAATGAATTCAGTTTTTGACATACTGCGAGACGATAGATATCTGAGACACGCGCAGCTAGTAGAGAAATATCTGCCGTATGTAGATGAATACGGATATTATGCAATAATCAGTGTTGTGCCAGAAGAGGTAGTAATCAGCAGAGACAAACTA
>Ga0307378_10013803_pt1 | contig 10197 bp, 9 predicted proteins | sample UN1MG_FD_202238 | JGI IMG/M metagenome (GOLD analysis project Ga0307378, IMG submission 202238) | Soil microbial communities from Risofladan, Vaasa, Finland - UN-1 | ecosystem: Environmental > Terrestrial > Soil > Coastal area > Acid sulfate soil | place: Finland: Risofladan, Vaasa | collected...
GTCGGATTCATCCGACCCGTCTTTATATTTTTTAAAGATTCAATATTTTTGGAAACCAGGTCAATATTTCATAACCTTCCTCAGTTATCAGAACAGAATCTTCGATCCTAACTCCGCCAAATTCAGGCAGATATATACCGGGTTCGATAGTAACTACCATTCCGGGTAATAAAATTGTGTCATCATTAAATGAGACCCTGGGCATTTCATGAATATCTAACCCTACTCCGTGACCAAGTCCATGTCCGAAATATTTTCCATAGCCTTTTTTTTCAATTATATTTCTGGCAGCTGAATCTACTTCATTGCACTTTAAACCTGGTTTTATAAATTCCAGGGCTGCTTTTTGAGCTTCCAACACAATAGAAAATATTTCTTTTTGTTTCTGGTTTTCTTTGCCCATTATTATAGTGCGGGTTATATCAGAATTATAATTTTGGTAATTCGCTCCCATATCAATAGTTATAAACTCGCCTTCGTCAATCTTTTTTTCGGAAGGTTTCCCATGCGGCAAAGAGGATCTTTCTCCGGAAATTACAATTGTTTCGAAAGCTTCCTTTTGTGCACCTTTTTTTCTCATAGTATAAGCTAACTCAGAGGCAATATCAAGTTCTCGCATACCCGGTTTTATTATTTCAAACACCTCTTTTAAACTTTCTGTGGTTATTTGAGCAGCCTTTTTCATTTTAATAATTTCATCTTTATCTTTAACCATTCTTATCTGTTCTATTATGTTTTTAGTTGGTAAAAATTCTATAGATTTTAAACTATCTGAATATTTCTTAAAATCAGCAAAACTTAAACTATTGCTCTCAAAGGCTATTTTGTTTATCTTTATTTTCTCTATTATCTTTCTTAATGCCAATATACGTGCATCTTTTATCTTCAGTTCATCAATTCTAATTATAAAATCAGGGCTTTCCTTTTCAGCCTGTTCTGTATAACGCGAATCAGTTAATAAATAATTATCTTTCTTGGTAATCAGAGCAAACCCTTCCCCGTCAAATCCACTAAGATAATTCATATTTTGCAAGTTAGTAACTAAAAATCCATCAATCCCCTTATTTTCTTTCTCTATTTTATCTCTAAATATTTTTAATCTCTCTTCAATCAAAATTAACCCCTCCTCCTATATTTTTTTCAATTATTTTACAGCTTACTTCTTCTATAGATAAATCAGTCACATCAATAATATAATCAGCAGCGGGAAAGCTGGGAGTTTTCAAATTTAAGATAACTTTTGCAGATTGAAAAACTTGATTCCATTGATTTAGCAGACGAGATCTTTCATCTTCAAATTTATTTCTTTTAAAATTTAACTTACCGGTAATCAAGTTAACTAATATACCATTTTGTTTCAAAGACTTTATGTTTTTCCTATTTAAAATGCTTCCGCCACCAATTACAATTACTGAATTAGAAACATTTGATATTTTTTCTATTATTCGGGTTTCTAAAGACCGAAAATATTTTTCACCGGACTCTTTTAGTAGTTCTGGCAGGTCTAATCCGCTTTCTTTTTTCATAATATCATCGGTGTTTATGAATTTCATCTTCAGTTTATTCGCCAAGTCTTTCCCTATCTCTGCTTTATTTGTTCCTTCCATACCAATTAATACTATATTTTTCATTATTCCTTAAGCTCTCCCACTAAATCATATTCTAAGGCCTCTATAACTTTAACTTTTATAAAATCTCCTACTTTGGCCTTATCTGTTCTTATTATAACTTTTTCATCTATTTCCGGGGCATCGGCCTGAGTTCGCCCAATGGAAATTGGTAGCTTTCCTAATTTTATTTCATCAACTAATACTTCAATTTCTTTTCCCAAGCAATGATCATTTATTTCTCTTGAAATCGTCTGCTGAGTAAGCATTATTTTTTTTAAACGTTCCTTTTTAACCCGCATAGAAATTTGTGGGGAAAAATTATAAGCCGGGGTTCCCTCTTCCCGTGAAAAAATAAAAACACCTAATCTTTCAAATCGGAATTCTTTTACAAAGCTCAGCAGTTCTTTAAAGTCCTGATCAGTCTCTCCGGGAAATCCCACCATAAAAGTAGTGCGCAGAGTTAAATTCGGTATTCGATCTCTTAACTTATTAATTAACGGAATAATATAATCTTTTTTAACCGGTCTATTCATTCTTTTTAGTATTTTATCACTTATATGCTGTAAAGGTAAATCCAAATAGGGACATATTTTAGGATAATTTGCTATAACTTCAATCAATTCATCATTATAATGCGCGGGGTGAGTATATAAAAGCCTTATCCATTTTAAATTATTTAACTCAAGAAGAGAAAGTTTCTTTAACAATTCAGCTAATTTATATTCTCCGTAGAGGTCGATTCCGTATAAAGTTGTATCTTGACCAATTAAAATAATCTCGGAAAGATTTTGTTTTTCTGAAAGCATTTTTACTTCTTCCACTATATCTTCTATCTTTCTACTGCGGTAATTTCCTCTAATTTTTGGTATCAAACAATAAGAACAATTATTTCGGCAGCCTTCGGATATTTTAATATAGGCATAATGTTTGGGGGTTAAAATAGTTCGAGGGGAATTATGATTATAAAGAAATTTAGGTTCAGGGCATATTTTATAAATTTGTTCACCTTGCAAAACACTTTCTATTACATTATCAATCTCAAATAAGTCTCCTACTCCTAAAAAAGCATCAACTTCGGGAAATTCCTGATTAAGATTGTCATCTTTATATCTCTGAGGAAGGCATCCGGTCACTATTATATGTTTTATCTTTCCTTCTTTTTTTAATTTTATTAGATTAAAAATTTCTTCAATGGATTCTTCTACGGCATCTCTTATAAAACTGCAGGTATTTATTATTACTATATCTGAATTATTAATTTTCCCATCTATTTTATATCCTTTTTCTCTTAATTTCCCACAAATAACTTCGCTGTCAACAAGATTTTTTGGACATCCTAAGGATTTAATTCCAATTCGCATATTTTCTAATTATCCTCTCTATTAACGAAAAAAGCTATATCTCTGTTTATTCTCCGTATCGATTGCTTTTACGTGTCCTTCTACAACTTCAGGTGGGCTCATCTTAACTAAACCAATTAAACATAAAATTCCGATGAAAATATCTTCAAAAAATCCTAAAAATGGAACTAAAAAATCGGGAATTAAATCATAAGGTGATAATACATAGGCAAATGCTGCATATACTATTAATTTTAAATAAAAGGGAACTCTCCTATCTTTAAGCAACCTTAAGGACAACTTTATAAAATTAGGTATATGAAATATTATTCTGGCTAAGTATAATTGCATTTTTAATTTACTATAGGGGTCTTTATTTTCTGACATACATTTATTCTCCATGCCTTATATTTGCATCTTGAAATCGAATTCAATATTTAATAGAGCTCACTCCATTACATTTTATTTCACTGGGAGTCATTTTATCTTTCCTTATGTCATTGCGAGTGACCGCAGGGAGCGTGGCAATCTCTATCCTATTTTTTTTGTAGGGGTCGATTTTATTCGATCCGTCCTTATTTTTTGTAGGGGTCAGATTTATCTGACCCGTCCTTATTGCGGGCTTGATGAATCAAGCCCCTACGGTTTCTAAGATTTTTTACGGGCACAATCCATCGTGCCCCTACACTGCTATTTTACATACTTGTTGGGTTACAATCATAACATAGATTCTCTTACTGATTTTAACATAGCTTGCAGAGAAGCGTCAATTAATCAAATATAGTATCGGGTATATAGTATCGAGTATCGAGTTAAGAAAGCGAAAAAAAGATAGAAAGTTTATAGTAACCATTAGCCGCTATTCCTGGATTCTCGCTGCACCTTACTCTTGTGAAAATGGGTTTGGGAATGACAGATAAGAAACGGGAATGATACAAATGGAAAGTTACGTTTGGCATAACATTAAGCTGTAATACAAAAATAACCCCGGAATTAATCTGGGGTTATTTTATTTTTATTTTTTAGGGGGGGGGATGATACTAGATTAACAGAAACTTATCAACAACCACGATATCGTGAAAAATGATCAGTTTCAAAACAACCACTACCATCGTAATCATCTACTTCTACCCACTCACCTTGTTTAAAAGTAACTACTTTAGCTGGCGGATCGTTGAAACAAACGGTAAATGTTCCATTAACTTTTATTTCTGGACCAAATTGGTAAAGACCTTCACCAAAATATATAATGAATATTTTAGTATCCTTGGTCAGAACATTTTCTTCAAAAGTAATGGTAACATGACCTTCAAGTGAGATAACACCGCCATTTACGCCTATCCACTCTTCAACCTTTTCTACTTTACCAGAAAAGACAGAAGTAGATAAAGCTAAAAAGGCTAATACTATCACACAGAGAACAGATAGAAGCTTTAAATCTAATCTTTTCTTCATTTTATCATCTCCTTCGGTGGCCCAGCTACCTTAGCTAACTTAATAGCCTTAGGTCTGTGACTTTGCGTCTCAACCTTTCGATTGATTTGCTATTATCGAGAGTTTACGTTAAAAATTTAAACTCCTTTATACCATCCCCCACTTATATTATATATCAAATAATTTAAAATGCAAATAAACCAATAAAGAAAGTATAGAGTATATAGATATAGTATCGAGTATCGGGTATATAGTATCGAGTTAGGAGAGAGCGAGAATACAAAAAAGCGGTACTCTTCTTTCTTTCTAACTACCTCCACTAATTTATCCATTAATATAAAAACGTCAATGTCATTCCCATGTAAATGGGAATCTATCACTTTCTAACTGCCCTATATAAAGTTACACTAAAGCAATTATAATATCTATTATTTTCTTAAATTATCCAATTTATCTTCGATTTCTGCAAGATACTTCTTTGCACCTATACTTCCCAATATCTTTTTTGATTTAGTTAATCTTTTTCTTGCTGAATCTGCATCTTTTTTGAAAAAAGACATATCACCCCATTCATAATAACTTTCACCCTCGTTTATTTTATCCCCGAATTTTGAATATATTTTTATTGCTTTTTTGAAAAATATTTCAGAATCTTTCCATCTTTTTAGTTTTTTAAGCAACTTGGCCTTTAATCTATATACATCTGCTAACCCTAATTTATCATTTAGTTCATCAAATATTTTTTCTGCGTGAAAAATATAATATTTTACTTCTTTAAATTCATCTTTTTTTAAATATTCCTCTCCTAAATGAATATAATTAATTCCCTTATTATATATGTCTCCAATTTTATCAGCTATTTTAACACTTTTCTTTAGATAATAAATAGCTTGTTTTGATTCTCCTAACGAAGAATAGGCAAATCCAATGTTATTCATAATATTTGAAATAACAATAATATTTTTAATCTTTTTAGCAATGGATATGCTTTCTTTGTATGCTTCAATTGCATTTTCCCACCTACCCAACATATCATAATATATCCCAACGTTATTTAAAGCCATCGCATAAACATCTAAAGCTTTTATCTCTTTGCAAATGTTTATGCTTTCCTTGAGATAAGAGTACCCGGTAGAGGTATCACCCTTAAATAGGCATGCTAATCCTATTCCTTTTAAGATGCTTGCTTTTCTTTTTAAATTACTTATTCTATCAGTAATTGAAAGACAGTTTTTAAAATATTCAATTGCCTTATCCCACTGCCCCATATCTCCGTATAAATTTCCCATACTCATTAATACTAAAGATTCATTATCCTTATCACCAATTTTTTTGCAACATTTTAAGGCTTTATTTAAATTTATTTCTGCTTCTTTTCTCTCTCCTATAATCGATTGAGAATAAGCCAATTTATTATAAATTTCTGAAAATTGAGTCAATTGCTCATTTTCAGGTTCTGAAGTTTCTAAAATATCTGTACAACTTTGAAAATAATTTACAGCATTGGAAAAAGCGTATAGGGATTGGGCTTTATCGCCGGCTTTGTTTAAATAAAAAATAGCTTTCTTATTATCATCACTGTTTTTAAAATGATAAGCTAATTCCTCGATTTTTTCATCGATTTTAGATAAATACATTTCCTCCATAACTGACCCTGTTTTATTATGCAGATTTTTTCTGGTTTTAAAAAGCAGGCTATTATAAGCTATTTCCTGAATAAGCGAATGAGTAAAAGCGAAATATTTTTGAGGCTGAAGCATTCCCTCTGTTTCCTCTATAAATTCATGTTTTTGCAATTTCTTCATCATTTCAGCTAATATTTTAACTTCCAGATTAGTAATTTTTTGTAAAAGTTCTATTTCAATATATCTTCCCAAAACTGATGCCTGATACAGAATTACTTTTAACCCCGCCGGAAGCAGATCGATTCTTGCCCGGGCAATACTCTGAACGGTATCCGGTATTTGAAAATTATTAAATATTTCTTCATAATTACCCGGTTTATCTTTATCAGCTGATAACTTTTTTACTTCAATTCCCTTAATAATTTCCTCAATAAACAAAGGATTTCCATTAGCAGTAGTATTTATTTTTTCTCTCGTAAATTTATAGATATCATTTTCTTTAATTAAGAATCTTATCAGTTTATCAGTTTCAGCATTTTTTAAAGGTGCTAATTTTATTTTCTTCGCCTCAATAATAGATTCTTTTTTATTAATTGATCCTCTAAAACTGCAAATAGATAGAATGGGATATTCTTTTAGTTCTTTAGAACATTGGATTAGAAATTCCATCGATGCATCATCAATCCACTGTACATCTTCAATAATTATAATGAGAGGTTTTTTAAAAGAAAAACTAAACAATAATTTCTTCATCGCTCCAATAAAAAGATTGCTTTCTTTTTTTGATTGTTCTATTATCTCTTCGAGGGATTTTATTTTTGAAGATAACAGTCCTGAAAAATATGATGAAGCAAATAACAGCGAAGAATCGATTTCTTCTATCTTATTATCTATTTTCTTCTCAATTTCTTTTAAATTATCATCAAACTTTATTCCAAATATCTTGGTAAATATTTCCTTCAAAGGAGCATAAGGTTTTGATTCTTCCCATGATGAGCAATTACCGGATAAAATATTAAATTCTTTGGCTAAAGATTCTTTGGTAAGCTCTAAAATTAATCTCGATTTACCTATACCCAATTCACCGCTTATCTCAATTAACTGTCCTTTTGATTGGTAAGATTTTTTTAAAGCTTCTTTTAAAACTAATAGTTCTTTTTGTCTCCCCATAAAAGGCGAATGACTATTTTTCTTTTGTTCAAGAAAACTAATTTTTTTCTTTTCGCCCTTTAAAGTATAAACTGAAACCAGGTCTTTCTTACCCTTTATCTTTAATTTGCGGGGATAAGAAATTATAAAATTATCTTTAATTCTGTGAAAAGTTTTTTCACCAATTAATATTTTTCCGGGAATTGCATTTGCCTGCAGACGGGAGGATAAATTTACTGTATCTCCTATAACGGTGAACTCTTTTCTTGAATCTGAACCAATCTCACCGGATATGCATAATCCGGTATTAATTCCGATTCTTGCCTTTAATTCTTTTACTTTGCTGCCTATTTTTATCTTTCCATTTTCTTCTATGGATTTCATTATCTCCAAACTCGCTCTTGCCGCCCTCTCGGGGTCATCTTCATGGCTAAAAGGTGTTCCGAATATAGCCATTAATCCATCACCTAAAAATTTATTGATACAGCCATCATACTTATCTATTATGCCGACTATCGGTTCAAATACATTGCTTATTATTTCAGTTGCTTTCTCCGGGTCCAGCTGATCAGCAAGCTTGGTGAATCCTCTTATATCAATAAATATTATGGTAGCTTCACTTCGCTCACTCGGCAGGCTTCCCTTTCCTTCTAATATTCTGGCAGTCACTGCCTTGGGGACATAGGGTTTAAATAATTCTAATATATTATTTTGTTTTTTCTCTTTCATTTTTTCTTTTTCCATTTTATTTTTTAGTGTAGGGGTTCGATTCATCGAACCCGTCTTGTACCCCTACAAAATCATGAAAACAGTGAGCAATAATATAAGAGCTTGATTTCTCAAATCCATAGTGAATCAAAGGTGTTCAATATTATAACAAAAGCAGAAAGATATAATTCTCCTTTTTTTTAAAAGGCATCTTTATGTTTCACGATAGCCAGAATATATACTTCCTCTTTTTCTTTTCTATATATGCATCTATAGTTTTTATTGATGCTAAATTCCCACGTATTAATGGTGCCTTTCATTGTTTTATTTCGCAAGGAAGGATGCTGAGGATTCTTTGTAAGTAGGTCTAAACACCAAATGAATTTTTCTTTTATTGGTGCAGATAACTTTTTCTTGTTTTTAAGTTTCTTGGTTAAATTATCCGGAATATTTATTATCCTAATCACTATCTACTGCTTTCTTTAAATCTTTAACCGATGTAAAAGAAGAATACTTTCCTACTTTGTATTCTTTCTCTGATTCTCTGATTTCCTTCTGGCATCTTTCACTAAAGAAATATGCTTGGTCTTTATCCACAATAGCCCCTGGGGCAATAACTATCTTATTGTCCTCTACCGTAAATCTTACAATATCCCCATCTTCAATATTTAATATTTTCCTAATTTTACTGGGGATAGTAAGATGGCCATTTCTGGCTATTCTACCAATTACTTCTAACATCTTCCGTTCACCTCTTTTTTCTAATTCACTCCTTACGGTTCAATTCAAAATATAACACAAATTACAGAATATATCAATATGTAATTTACATAATAAACTAGCGTATAGCGTACAGCGTTTAGCGTATAGTTAGGAAAGAGGGAGCCAGAATTCAGAAGTCAGAATGAAAAAACAGAAATGTCATTGCGATGGACATAAAAAAGGGACAGGTTACTTTTACAATTTTTTCATGTAAAAAGTAGCCTGTCCCCTTTTTATTTATATAATAAATTATGTTATAAAGGACATTCACCCTCTGAAGTTGCATCTGGATTTGTAATAGTTACACTACTGGTTGCTGTATGCTCAAGTCCATGATAATCGGTAACTTTAAGCTTTACAGTAATCACTTCTTCGGTGTCAGCGCCGACACAGGAGAATTTATAAGGAAAAGAGACATCATTGTTTATAACACTTTCTTGTATTTTAGGAATATACCATTCATATTTTGCTATTCCTATTCCATCTCCATCAGTAGAGCCTGACCCATTAAATTCTACAAATTCTCCACATTCCTGTGGATTAGGTTCAATGCTTATAACTGCAGTAGGATCGGTATAATCAATTCCTAATGCAGGTAATTTTCCAGGTATTTTTCTATTTATTATATGTCCTGCTAAATCTTCCCCTATAATATAAAGCTCACATGTTATTGCACCATAAGCATAATTATCTCTTACATATTTTAATATGTCTTCCGAATAAAGTATCAAACTAAAAGTTGTATCCGCTCCTGGAGTTCCTGGTGAGCTTGAAGGAGCAACATAATATGAGCCAATATTCACAGTTCTCTTATAATTTGATAACTTGGCACTTCCGTTATAATATTCAAACTGAAATTCTGTAATATTAGATGCTACTTCATTTAATGAAAAAACTGTTATACTCGCAATTCCATCTTCCCCGATAATAACATTTTTTATTTGTAAATTTTGTTGGGGGTCAAAGATATTAAGAAGTCCTAATGAAAGCCAATCGCACCCCGCTAAGAATATTATAAAACCTAACAATATTGTTATAAATAATATTTTATACAAATTCTTTCTATTTTTATATTGCAAAGTCTTGTCCTCCCTTCGAATTCTATAATTATTTTATTCTAAAAAATTACTTTTTTATTTATATTTACGAGATTGCTTCGTCGTTTCACTCCTCGCAATGACAGAACGATTTGAAAGTTTTTCTGTCATTGCGAGCCTTCTACAAGAAGGCGCGGCAATCTCAACATTATTCTTACAATTATATATCAACATAGATTCCCGCTCTGGATTCCCGTTTTCACCTACCTGTGCGTGTACGCACGCAGACAGGCGGGAATGACAGATGTAGTAGGGGTTCGATTCATCGAACCCGCAAAGAACCGGGTCGGATAAATCCGACCCCTACAAGGATTTTCAAAACAATATTTAGTTCCTATAGCACTTATTAGTAATCTAACAAGTGAACTGTAATAAGAATAATTATTTGGGTTTTAGTTTTAAATTTTGTTGTACGTTTAAATAACTCACCAATTACAGGGATATCTCCAAGTAAAGGTATCTTAATAATAGT
>Ga0307378_10013804_pt1 | contig 10197 bp, 8 predicted proteins | sample UN1MG_FD_202238 | JGI IMG/M metagenome (GOLD analysis project Ga0307378, IMG submission 202238) | Soil microbial communities from Risofladan, Vaasa, Finland - UN-1 | ecosystem: Environmental > Terrestrial > Soil > Coastal area > Acid sulfate soil | place: Finland: Risofladan, Vaasa | collected...
TCTTACGGACCGGCTTCCGCTTCGCGGCGGTCTTGCGGACGGGCTTGCGCTTGGCAGCCGTCTTACGGACCGGCTTCCGCTTCGCGGCGGTCTTACGAACGGGCTTGCGCTTGGCAGCCGTCTTACGAACCGCGGGCTTCCGCTTCGCGGCGGTCTTACGAACGGGCTTGCGCTTGGCAGCCGTCTTACGGGCAGGAGCCTTCTTCGCTGCTGTCTTGCGAGCAGCGGGCTTCCGCACGATCTTGCGAGCCGCCGGGCGACGCTTGGCAGCCGTCTTCTTGGCGGCCGGGCGACGCGACGACACAGTCTTGCGTTTCGGCTTTGCGGCCGAAGTCCGCTTGGTCTTGGATGCAGTCTTAGCAGCCATTGTCTGGCTCCTCATGTAGTTCAACGTAATGCCCCCAACGAAACTTCGGGTGGCAGAAAGGTACCTACGAGTACCGTGCGTCAGTTAACAAAAAGTAAGCATGAGAAATTTATTCCAAACGAGCGAAAACTTCTTAACACGCTCATTTCAAATTCTAGACGTGTTGCAAGCGTTGTATTCGTACACCAATGCAGACACTGCGATCACTGTCGTCCGTTCAAACAATCATTCAAATTACATGGATCGAACGCTGGACCGCGTAAGCGTCATTGCGTCGTAACGGGTGATTTCCGCGCGTTTGCGGGGTATAGGAAGCGTCCATCGACAACGACCTTGCGGGCACTGCCTTCGTCATGACGGTCCTGGTCACCGGCGCCGCCGGCTTCATCGGCTTCCATGTCTGTCGCGCCCTCCTCGACCGAGGCGAGCGCGTGATCGGCATTGACGACCTTAATAATTATTATGACGTGGCGCTGAAAGAATCGCGCCGCGACGCTCTCATCGGGCATAAAAATTTCGGGTTCGAAAAGGGCGACATCGCCGAGCCGGGTGTCATGACCGCCCTCTTTCAGAAGCACCATAGCGCCGGCGGCGGCATCGACCGTGTCGTCAACCTCGCCGCTCAAGCGGGCGTGCGCTACTCGATCGATCACCCCGAGCCCTATGTTCAAACCAACGTCGTGGGCCACCTGCACGTGCTGGAGGCCTGCCGCCGCGCGCCCGGCTTTCAGCACTTGGTCTATGCCAGCTCGTCCTCGGTCTACGGTGGCAACGACAAGCTGCCCTTCGCTGTCGAAGACCGGGTCGACAAGCCGGTCTCGCTCTACGCCGCCACCAAGCGCGCCGGCGAGCTGATGAGCCGGACCTACGCCCATCTCTATAAGCTGCCGCAGACGGGCCTGCGCTTCTTCACCGTCTACGGGCCCTGGGGGCGGCCCGACATGTCGGCCTATATATTCACCCGGGCGATCCTGGCCGGCGAGCCGATCCGTGTTTTCAACCACGGCGAGATGCGGCGCGACTTCACCTATATCGATGACATCGTGGCCGGGGTGCTCGCGGCGTTGGACCGGCCGCCTTCAGTTGGCGAAGGCCAAGAAGGGGCGCTGCCGCACAAGCTCTATAATCTCGGCAACAACCGGTCGGAGGCGTTGATGGACTTCATCGCCGCGATCGAGGATGCCTGCGGACGCAAGGCGGAGATCGTGTTCGAGGCCATGCAGCCGGGCGACGTGCCGGAGACTTACGCCGATATCGAAGCCAGCCGCCGCGACCTCGGCTTCGCGCCCAGCACCACGATCGCCAACGGCGTGCCGAAGTTCGTTGCCTGGTTTCGGGAATATCACGGGGCCTAAAGTGGCAGCCAGGCGCCTCACGCGCGCTTCGCGCATATTTGACTGAGCCGGCCGTTCCCGGCGCGCTATCCTCCGATCAACCCTCTCATGCACCGGAGGCTCGCCCCATGCGCGCGCTGATGATCGCTGTCTGCCTTGCGGCTGCCTTGGCCGGACCGATGCCCGCCCGGGCTGCCGGCGATTGTCCGCAGTCGCGCACCTTCCTGGAGCCGCACCTCAAGACCCGGCCCGAGGACGGCGAGTACTACGCGGTCCAGCGCGAGGCGATCAAGATCCCGATCGCCGAAATCCTGAAACGCATGGGCGGGCCCAAGCGCGCGAATGCGATTGCCCGGGCCACCCGTGCCCATGCCCGCCGCAAGCTGGCGGAAGGTGCGGTCGGCGCGGCGCGGCGGCACTGGCAGGACACGATCCTGCGCGCCGATGCGCTGATCGCCATCCTCACCTGCATGGGCCAGTTGGGCGATCCGGTCTGAGAGGTCGGCGCCGGTCGGCATAGTTCGCGCTACGAGACCGTCGCACCCTTGGCGTAGAGCGCCTCCAGGTCCTGGCCGAAAGTGTCCCTGATGATGTGGCGGCGGATCTTCAGCGAGGGCGTCATCATGCCGTTCTCGACCGAGAAGGCCTCACCCAGCACGATGAACCGGCGCACCCGCTCGGCCTGCGCCAGGTCCTTGTTGACCCGCGCCACTGCCTCGCCGACCAGCGCGTGGAAGTCGCTATCGCCGGCGGCATCGCCGAGCCCGCGCTTTTCCTTGTTGTTTGCCCGCGCCCAGTCCTTGACGAAATCCTGCTCGGGAACGAGCAGCGCCACCAGATGGGGCTTCTTGTCGCCATAGACCATCGCCTGGCCGATCTCCGGCTGCAGGGTGAGGAAACCCTCGACGCGCTGGGGGGCGATGTTGTCGCCGCCGGAATTGACGATGATGTCCTTCTTCCGGTCGGTGATCTGGATGTGGCCGTTGTCGTCGAGGAATCCGATATCGCCGGTGTGCAGCCAGCCGTCCTGAATGGCGGCCCTGGTCGAGGCCTCGTCGTTCCAGTAGCCCTTCATCACCAGCTCGCCGCGCACGCAGATCTCGCCGTCCTTCTCGATCTTGACCTCGACGCCTTTGACCGGCGGGCCGACGGTGTGGATCTTGTAGCCGTCGGGCGGGTTGGCGGCGATCAGCGGCGCGGCCTCGGTCTGGCCGTAACCCTGCAGCAGCCGCACGCCGAGCGCGGTGAAGAAAAGCCCGATATCGTAGTTGAGCGGCGCGCCGCCGGAGACGAAGAATTTGAGCCGCCCGCCGAAGCGCTTGGCGATCTTTCGGCGCACCAGCTTGTCGAGCAGCGCGTCGACCATGCGCTCGCCGAAGCTGAGGCTGCCGGGGTTCTCGTATTTCTTGGCGCCCAGTTCGACGGCGCGCTCGAACATTTTCTTCCGCAAGCCCTTCTGCGTGGCCATGGTGCGCTGGATGCGGCCATGCATCGCCTCGTAGAGGCGCGGCACCGCGGTCATGATAGTGGGCTTGACCTCGGCCATGTTCTCCACCAGCCGGTCCACGCTTTCGGCGTAGTAAATTTCCGCGCCGATCGAGAGCGGCATGTGGAGCCCGGCCAAATGCTCATACGCATGCGACAACGGCAGGAAGGACAGGAAAACCTCCCGGTCGGGCTCGATCCACTTTTCCAGCAGCGCGAAGGCGCCCATGCAGTTGGCCAGGATGGCGCCGTGCGAAAGCATGACGCCCTTGGGTACCCCGCCAGTGCCGGAGGTATGGATGATGAGTGCGGTATCGCCGCGCTTGCATCTGGCCGCCATCGCCCGCACGTCGTCCTCGGCCTTGGCCCCTTCGGCGAGCACGTCGTCCCACAGGTGAACCGTCACCTTTGCAACCGATTGGGCGAGCTGCGGTTCTTCGATGGCGATGACGGTCTTGCACCCGTTGGAGCGCAACGCCGCCGGCAGGAGCGTCTTGGCAAGCTGGGCGGAGGAAACGATGGCGGCGGTGACGCCGGCATTGTCGAGGATGTGGACGTGGTCGTCGACGGTGTTGGTGGTATAGGCGGGCACGGCGATGGCGCCAGCAGCGATGATAGCAAGCTCGGCGATCAGCCATTCCGGGCGGTTCTCGGCAACCATCGCCACGCGGTCGCCGGGCTTCACCCCCAACCCGCGCAAGCCCCGCGACAGCTCGCCGATGCGCGTTTCGGTCTCGCGCCAGCTCAGCGCCCTGTAGGCGCCGCCGCGCGGCTTTGCCCACATACAGGGCTTGTCGCCCAGCTTGTCCGCGGTGTCGAAGAAAAGCGCGCACAGATTTGGCCACGCCTCGTAGGTCTCGACGCTTATCATTGCTGCCATCCTCCCCCGGTCGACGGCCGCACCGCCGGCCGCCTGATGTCCGGTCGTGGTCCCTCCGGTCCTGGCATCTGCGGACTCTGGGCATCCGCGGTCTTTCGATGCCGCGTTTCGGCGCTGGCGCTTGGGCGCTGGCGACCTAAATTCACATGGGTCGCCTGACAGTCGCCTGAAATTCGCCAGACATGGGGCCTTTCGCCGCCGGAGATGCATAATGACACAAGCCGCCACGCGCCAGAAGCAGCAGAAAACGGACAACGCGGTCGCCCCGGATGCACTGCCGCAATGGGATCTGGCTGCGCTCTACCCTGAACCGGAGGCACCGGAACTGACGGCCGATCTGGAACGGGCCGAGAAAGACGCCAGCGACTTTCACGAGCGCCGCGCCGGCAAGCTGGCGGCGCTCGACGGCGCTGCGCTTGGCGCGGCGGTGGCGGAGTACGAAGCGATCAAGGAACGGCTTGGCCGCATGGTGAGCTACGCCCAACTCGTCCATGCCGGCGACATGAGCGACCCGGAGATCGGGCGCTTCTATCAGACGGTCCAGGAGCGCGTGACAACGATCGACGGCCAGCTCATCTTCTTCGCGCTGGAGCTCAACCGGATCGATGACGCGGCGCTTCAGGCAAAGCTGACCGACCCCGCGCTGGCCGCCTACGCGCCCTGGCTGCGCGACCTGCGCGCCGCCAAGCCCTACCAGCTCGACGACGCGCTCGAACGCCTGCTGAACGACAAGGATGTGGCCGGGCGCCAGGCCTGGGTGCGGCTGTTCGATGAGACCATGGCAGGCTTGCGCTTTGCCGTCGGCGGCAAGGAGCTCACCAGCGCCGAAACGCTCCACCGCTTGAGCGACCGCAACGAAGCTGTGCGGCGCGCCGCCGCCGAGGCGCTCGGCGCAGTGTTCGCCAAGAACCTCCGCCTATTCGCGCATATCACCAACACGCTGGCCAAGGACAAGGCGATCGCCGACGACTGGCGCGGTTTCAAGCGGCCGGTCTCCTCGCGTAACCTCGCCAATCTGGTCGAGGACGAGGTGGTCGATGCGCTGGTCAGCGCCGCGCGCGATGCCTATCCCCGGCTCTCGCACCGCTACTACGCGATGAAGGCGGCCTGGCTCGGCAAGGACAAGCTGGCCACCTGGGACCGCAACGCGCCGCTGCCCGAGGCGGCCGCACGCGACTACGCCTGGGACGAGGCGCGGCAGACCGTGCTCGACGCTTACGGCGATTTCTCAACCGAGCTGGCGACGATCGGCGCGCGCTTCTTCGAGGCGGGTTGGATCGATGCCGCCCCGCGGCCCGGCAAGGCGCCGGGCGCCTTTGCGCATCCGACCGTGCCGTCGGCGCATCCCTTCCTGCTGCTCAACTATCAGGGCAAGGCGCGTGACGTGATGACGCTGGCGCACGAGCTCGGCCACGGCGTCCACCAGGTGCTGGCAGGCGACCAGGGCTTGCTGAAATCGGAGACGCCGCTGACGCTCGCCGAAACCGCAAGCGTGTTCGGCGAGATGCTCACCTTCAAGCGCCTGCTGGGCGCCGCCAATGACAAAACCGCGCGCAAGGAAATGCTGGCCTCCAAGGTCGAGGACATGCTGAACACCGTGGTCCGCCAGATCGCCTTCTTCGAGTTCGAGCGGCGGGTCCATGACGAGCGCCAGGCGGGCGAGCTGCTGCCCGAGCGGCTGTGCGAGATCTGGATGGACGTCCAGCGCGAGAGCCTGGGGCCGGCCTTCGACTACGACGAGGGCTACGGCGTCTTCTGGGCCTACATCCCCCACTTCATCCATGCGCCCTTCTACGTCTACGCTTATGCGTTTGGCGACTGTCTGGTGAACTCGCTCTACGCGGTCTACGAGGATGCGCAAGCGGGCTTTGCCGACAAGTATCTCGACATGCTGCGCGCCGGCGGCTCCAAGCGCCACAAGGAGCTATTGGCGCCCTTCGGCCTCGATGCCTCGGACCCCGGCTTCTGGGCCAAGGGGCTCGCCGTCGTCGAAGGGCTGATCGACGAGCTGGCAGCGATGGAGTGATTGGTTGCCCGGGTACGCCGGGATAACAGTCGGAGGTTAAGCCCACCTTCGACATTCGTAAGGACGGGTTTCAAGCCCGCCCGCATCGCCCGAGGGCGGGTTTGAAACCCGCCCCTACAATAAAATCAAACTGCCGCTGAGGCTTTTCTCAGGGCGTCGGCGCGACGCGGCCGAGGACGCGGCGGTTTTCCAGGTCGCCCTGCCAACGCATGCTTTAGGCGATCGCCAGATCCAGTGCTTCGTTCGCGCTGATGAGACTGTAGATTTTCGTGTTGCCCAGACCCCGGAGCTCGGTCATGCCGCGCTCCTCGACCTTGAAGTCCCGGCGGATCAGCTCATAGAACGTTTCGTCGCAGGAAATCTCCATCGAACCGGAGGCCTGTTCCATACGCGAGGCCAGGTTCACGCCGGGGCCGAAGATGTCATAGACGTATTTCTGCACCCCGACGATCGAGCCGATCACAGGACCGGTCGCCAGGCCGATACGGCATTGCCAGTCCTGGGGCCGGGTCTTGCCGCGCTGGCGCACATAGCGCCGGCAGAGCAGCGCCACCTTCGCGACGTTGAGGGCGTGGTCGGGCGTCGCCTCGGGAATTCCGGAGACAGCCATATAGGCATCGCCCATGGTCTTGATGCGCTCGCAGCCGAACTGCTCGGAGATGCGATCGAAGGCGGCGAAGATGTCATTGAGCTCGGAGACCAGTGACATCGGGTCGGTCGCCACCGACATTGCCGTGAACCCGACGAAGTCGAGCATCAGCACCGACGCATTGTCGTAGCGCTGGGGCGTGGTCACACCGAACGCCTTCAGCTCCTCATAAATCGACTTCGGCATGATGTTGAGCAGCAGCCGCTCGGCGCGCTCTTTCTCGCGGCGCAGATCGCGGGCGTTCTTCTCCACCATCTTCGAATAGGACTCGATCATGTATTCGAGTTCCTTGATCTTCGAGACGTTGTGGCATTCGACCATCATCACCTCGCCCTCGGGCAGCGAATGCCGGGAGAAATTGATCAGCAGCGATGCCGCGCGTCGCTTGATCTTGATCTCCTGCTCGCGAACGATCACGTCCGCGCCCACGAACTCATCATCGTCGGGCACATCCACGATCTGATCGATAGTCGCGTTCGCCGCCAGGTTGGGGAAGAGATCACGGAAGCGCGGATTGTGGGCCAGAATGGCGCCCGACGGAGTGTCGACAATGGCGAGCCCGACGCCGACCGAGTCGAGCAATGCCCGGTTGAACGCCACGCGGTCAAGCACGACTTCGATTGAGCCTTTGGGCATCGGTTTCGCCGCGCCAGTCATGATTGTTTCACAATCACCGGCCTGCGTCTGACGATCTCATGCGCCACCGTCTCGACATCATCGGGATCGAGGCCGGCTTCCTCCAACGTCGCCCGAAATAGGGTCGCCATCTCGTCGAACGCCTCGTCGTTGATGTCCAGATGAGCGTGCAACTGCTTCAGCATGTCGTCGGTATAGCTCGCCGGCCCGCCCATCAGCGAGGCCACGAACTTGGTCTGATGGTCGATCAGCCGCTCCATTTCGATATCCTCGAAATAGTCGGCCAGGATATCGCTATCGAGTGCCTGGTCGTAAAACCGCATGACGATCCGGCTGACCGCACCGAACCCGCCATATTTCTCAAATAAGCTTTGCTCCATCCGATATCCTATGCTCCGCCGGCAATCACGGCCCCGCAAGGCATTGAAAAATCGGCCGCCAAGCCGCGTTGGGCGAACCTTAGCCGTTATGCAGGGGTAATTCCAGTTGACCCCGCCGGCTTCCTTAACGGCGCCCGGACCTTATCTCTCCTTAATTCACTGCCATTCTTGCCGCCGGCGACGAATAAGGGCCAGTTGGGGCCAGCGACACGGAGTATGGGAGACGGCATGCCGGACGACACCGAATCCAATTCTCTTGGCGGGCGCATGATCCGTTACGCGAGGGTCGGCCGGGCCGTGGGCGGGCTGGCGGCGCGGGTCGCGGGCGAGCGCTATCTCGGCCTCAAGATCGACCGCGGCCGGCATGCCGGCGAGCTGAAGGCGGCGCTGGGCGGCCTCAAGGGCCCGCTGATGAAGGTCGCCCAGATCATGTCGACCATCCCCGATGTGCTGCCGAGCGAATACGCGGCCGAGCTTGCCGAGCTGCAGGCGAATGCGCCGCCGATGGGCTGGCCCTTCGTCAAGCGCCGGATGCGCAGCGAGCTCGGCCCCGACTGGCAATCGAAGTTCGCTGTCTTCGAGCATGCGGCCGCCGCCGCCGCCTCGCTCGGCCAGGTCCACCGCGCCACCGCCCATGACGGCGCTGCGCTGGCCTGCAAGCTCCAGTATCCCGACATGGCCTCGGTGGTCGAGGCCGACCTGCGCCAGCTCCGCATCATCTTCGGGCTCTACGAGCGCTACGACAAGGCGATCTCGACCACGAATATCCACCAGGAGCTGACCGCGCGGCTCCGCGAAGAGCTCGACTATGACCGCGAGGCCCGCCACATCGCGCTCTATGGCGCCATGCTGAAGGACGAGCCCGGCGTGCATGTGCCCAATGTATGCGCCGGGCTTTCAACCGGGCGGCTTCTCACCATGAGCTGGCAGGAGGGCGCGCCGCTCACAACATTTACCGATGCGCCGCCGGAGACCCGCAATGCGCTGGCCCACAACATGTTCCGCGCCTGGTACGTGCCGTTCTACGAATACGGCATCATCCACGGCGACCCGCATCTGGGCAACTACACGGGCCGGCCCGACAACACGATCAACTTGCTCGACTTCGGCTGCATCCGCGTCTTCCCGCCCTCCTTTGTGCAAGGTGTGATCGACCTCTATGCGGCCCTGCGCGACGACGACCGGGCGCTTGCGGTCCATGCCTACGAGACCTGGGGTTTCAAGAACCTCACCGACGAGGTGGTCGACGTGCTGCATCTGTGGGCCGAATTCGTCTACGCGCCGCTGCTGGAGAACCGCACGCGCAAGATCCAGGAGGACGATGCCGGCGTCGTCTATGGCGCGCGGGTGGCCGAGAAGGTCCACGCCGAGCTGCGCCGCCTCGGCGGCGTCGCCCCGCCGCGCGAGTTCGTGCTGATGGACCGGGCGGCGATCGGGCTCGGCTCGGTGTTCCTGCGCCTGCATGCCGAGATCAACTGGTACGAGCTCTTCCACGACCTGATCGGCGGCTTCGACGTTGCCGCGCTGGCCAAGCGCCAGGCAGCGGCGCTCAAGACGGCGGGTGTGCCGGCGGCGGCATAGGTCACGTCGCTCAGAGGTGCTTGCGGCGCTTCTTCAGATGGTAGGTCAGCGCCAGCGCGATGCAGTGGCGCAGCGCCGCTTCGGGGATTTCGTCATCCGCGTCGAAGACGATGGCCCGGTTGCGCTCGATGCGGAACTCGTCCGGATAGAGTTCCCGAAACGTGTCCGCCAGCGTCGTCTGGCAGTGAAAGAACAGGGCGTATTGGCCGTCCGGTCCAGCCTTGTTTCCGCACGGTTTCAGCCGGTCGATGCGGATCGTGCTGCCGCTCTTCGTCTTGGCGGTGAGGTAGCTCGGCTGACCCCATTTCAGGGTTTCCTCCAGCTCGCCGACGCCCTCCGTCTGCGACGCCGTCTCGAGGATCAGTTCGCGAAGACGCAGCAGCCGGGATTTGAGCGGTGCGGGATAGCCGTCGAAGACAGCGGCGACGGGCGATGTCTTGGGCACGTCAGGCACGGGTCAGGTCTCACGCGGCCTTCGCCGTGCCCCAATAGTTGAAGCTGGAGAACTTGAACATCTTCGGGCCGGGCAGATACATCGTGTCTATCGTCTCGATCGCGAAGCCCGCCGCCTTGATGAGCGCCGGTATGTCGCGGTTGACGTTGCAGCCGCCGCCGATGCGTTTCCACAGCGGGTTCAGGCGGTTCTGCCAGCGCGCCACGCCGGGATCGGGGGCCAGCCCGTGCTCGCAGAAAATCAGCCTGCCGCCAGGTTTGAGCACCCGGCGCATGCCCGCCAGCGCGGCGGCCGCACCGGGGATGGTGCACAGCGTGTAGGTGATCAGCACCGTGTCGACGCTGGCATCGTCGAGCGGGATCGCCTCGCCGTCCAGCCCCAGCGGCTCGACCGGAAAGGGCGCCG
>Ga0307378_10013805_pt1 | contig 10197 bp, 5 predicted proteins | sample UN1MG_FD_202238 | JGI IMG/M metagenome (GOLD analysis project Ga0307378, IMG submission 202238) | Soil microbial communities from Risofladan, Vaasa, Finland - UN-1 | ecosystem: Environmental > Terrestrial > Soil > Coastal area > Acid sulfate soil | place: Finland: Risofladan, Vaasa | collected...
AGACCTCTATCGTCCCATTATGTTCTCGAATTATACCATAGCTCACGCTCAGGCCCAGCCCTGTGCCGTCGCCCTGTTTCTTCGTCGTGAAGAAGGGGTCGAATATCTTCGGAAGATGCTCCGGCGTTATACCGCAGCCGGTATCGGCCACCCTGATAACCACCCTGTCATGCTCGACGGCCGTGCTCAGCGTCAGCGTCCCGCCCCTGGCCATAGCCTGAATCGCGTTCATTATAAGATTCAGCAGCACCTGATTCAAGCGGCTGGGCGAACAGCGCATCACCGGTGCGCCGCAGTAATCGCGAACCACGTCGATACCAGCCGATACCAGGTGGTAGCCCGCAAGCTCCAGCGTGGTATCGATCGCCTCCTCCACGTTTAGGGTTTCGGCTTCCTGCTCTTCCAGTCTGGAAAAATCCTTCAGATCGTGCACGATAGTCTTCACGCGGTCCAGCCCGTTGAGCGTGCTCGAAAACAGCCGGTTGAAGCTCGAATCCAGATACTCGATGTCCAGCTCGTCTTCATCCTGCGCTATCCGCTCCAGTTCGCAGGCGGCGGGCGGCCCTTCCAGACGCACCTTCCGATACCTCAAAAGCAGGTCCATCACCAACCGGTAATCGCGTTCGATCACCGACAGGTTGTTGAGGATGAACGCGAGCGGGTTGTTTATTTCGTGCGCCACTCCCGCCACAAGCAGCCCCAGCGAAGCCAGTTTCTCCGTCTGGATCAGGTTCGCCTGAGTTTCGCGGAGCTTGGTCATTGCCGTCTCGAGCTGCTCGCGCGCATGCACGGCCTTCTTGTTTTCTTCGGCAAGCTGGCGTGTTCGCTGCTGAACTTTCTGCCCCAATGACGACTGCGTTTCCATGATCGACTCGGCCATATTGTTGAACTCGTTGGCCAGCTCGCCCAACTCGTCGCCGGCCGGATTGGCCGCGTCGGCCTTGCCCGCCGGGTGGTGCGGCTCGATCCGGTGCGACAGGTCGCCGCCGCGAAGCACCCGGGCGCCGCGGATCAGCCCCCTGATCGGCAGCGTGACGTGCCGGTGTGAAACATACAGCCCCATCAGGAAAAAAACGACGATCATGCAGCCGCCCACGATCAGGATCAGGCTCAGCCGGCGGTGCATTCCCGCCAGCGCTCGCGACATCTCCTCGCGGACAACAATGACAAGCTCGGCGCCGCCCGGAAGCACCACCTTCGTGCTGCTCACCAGCAGCGGCTGCCCGCCGTCAGGCTTCATTATCCCCCAACCCATGCCGCTGGGAAGCTCCGGCAAATCGCCGGGGCCTAGCCGCAGGCCGATCCGCTCGGGCGAGGCCGAAGCCATGATATCGAGGCCGTATACCACGTCCAGCCCTATTCCCGGCCGGCCCGCGAAGCCGCAGCCCACGGCTGCCCCGGCCGCCGTATCCGGCTGCTGAACGCCTCCTGCGGCTGGTGCAACCGGACTGCCCGGCGGAGTGTGCACAAGGCAACCGGCCGCCGATCTGAAGATACGCCGGCTGTCAATCAACACTCGCATCGATCCCAGCGTTGCGCCGTCCGGCGATTGAATCCTGCCGACCAGCGAAACCGCCAGCTCGCCCTCCGGCTGCTCCCGCACGATTCTCACGGCAGGTTCCGGCGAGGATAATGGTGCAGGGCATTGCCACCATTGCGAAGCGGCGGCGGGTCGCCACGCCGCACCAACCGGCCGGCAAGTCGAATCGAACAACGCCACCGAAAGATACGCCTCGTTCTGAACCATCAGCGAACGCGCTCGTTCGCTGATCCGGCCGGCCAGCAGTGTTCGCAGCGGCTCCTGGTCCGGCGCCAGTTCAGACCACCGGACCATTTCGCCGCCGGGCCGGCCGTTGCATTCCTCGAGGCGTTCGATGATACCCGGGTCGGCCGCAAGCAGCTTGGCCGGCGCGAGCAGCGAGTCGAACGCCGCCTCGACGGCGTGGGCGGCGTCGACCGCACATTCACGCACGTTGGCCCCGGCGAAGCTTCGGTGCATGGCGGCAGTGTCGTAATAGGCTAGCACAACGCCGGTAGCAAGCGGCACCACGCTGGCAACGACCAGTATCAATGCGAGTTTCAGGGATATGCTGAGTCTCATGCGCGGCACACACGAGTTGAACGGGCATTTCCGGGGCCGTTGTTCTCCGGCCCGTAGCTTATTTCATCCTATCGACTTGCGCGGACAAAATCAAAGATGAAAGCATCCGGATGGCGATGCCGGCCGACGGGCGCCCGCAGCAAATCCGATCGCGCCCGTTGCGCGAAGCATTGCATTTCCGGCGGTGTGGCTGTATAATTTACCATAGTGCGGCGCAAATTGCGTGCGCCACGCAAGCTGCGGGAATCCTAGGGCGGCAGAAATGAACGCGACATCCTCCAAATCGATTGCTTCGGAATTCTGCATACAACAGCAGCATATCCAGCCGCTGCTCGAGCTGGGCGAATTCTTCTCGGCCGGATTCTTCAGCCGGTTTTCCGACCCGATCGTCGTGCGAATCGCCGAAGGGCTGCGCTGCATTGCCGGCCGTTGCACGCTGCCTGCGTATCGCGGCGAATGCCTGTATCCGACCGGCCCGTCGTTCTGGAATACCGACGAGGTCATGACCTGGCACTACGTCTGCATCGGCGGCCCGCACGAGGCCGTGCTCGAGCGCAAGCTGAAATCGGCGTCGCCGGCGCAGGCAGCCGCACTCGACGCCATCGCCCGCGTATGGCGCGAATATCCGAAAGCCGGCGGCTATACGCACAGCATTCCCAACTACGACCGCGTCCTGGCCGAGGGCCTGGACGGTTTCGCCGAACGAATCAGCCGCAGAAGGGCGGGCATCGGCGCCCTGACCGACGCCGGCGCGGCTGCACTATACGACGCGCTCGACATCATCCTCGACTCGGCGGCGATACTCCGGCGCCGCTTCACCGAAAACATCAACGCCTTCGAACCGCAAGACGCACAAACCGACCGCAACCGCACGGCGCTGCTCGAGGCATACCGGCGGGTGCCATTCGAGCCGGCCCGCACCTTTCACGAGGCGATGGTTTGCACGAATTTTATCATGTACCTCGACGGTCCGGACGACCTCGGCCGGTTCGACCAGTTTATGCAGCCCTTCCACGAAACCGGCATCGCACGCGATGATGCGCTGCGGCTGGTGCGGCAACTATGGAAGAACATAGACGACGCCTGGGCTTGGAACGTTGCGATAGGCGGCTCCGACCCGTCCGGTGCGGAAGCCTCGAACGATATGACGCTGATCTGCCTCGAGGCGGCTCGCGGGCGGCGCCGGCCCAACCTGGCACTCCGCCTGCGGGCCGACACGCCGGAGGAAGTTTGGCGTGCCGCCTTCGACACCATCGAAACCGGGTGCGGCCTGCCCGCGCTATACTGCGAGGAAAACTACATCAGGGCGATCCGCGAGGCCCACCTCAACCTGCCCGAGCACGACCTGTACCGCTACGCGTTCGGCGGCTGCACCGAGCTGATGGTTCACGGCTGCTCGAACGTTGGATCGCTCGATCATGATTTGAACCTGCCGCACATCCTGGTCGAAACGCTGCACGCACGCCTCGCGGAATGCGGCAGCTTCGACCAACTGCTGGCCGCCTACCGGCCGGCCCTCGCCGAATTCATCCGCGATCAGACCGCGCAGATCAGCAGTTGGCAGCAGTGCAAGGCGCTGTTTCATCCGCAGCCGGTCCGCAGCCTCCTGATCGACGACTGCATCGACTCCGGGCGCGAATACGCGGCGGGCGGCGCACGCTACAACTGGAGCGTGATCAACGTCATGGGCCTTGGCAACGCCGTCGACTCGCTGTGCGCGGTGCGCGAAATGGTCTACGAAAAGCGCGAGCTGAGCGCCGGCCGGCTGCTGGACCTGCTGAAAAATGATTTCGCAGACGCCGAGGCGATACGCCTGCGGCTCGCCCGCTGCCAGCGCTACGGCAATGGCGACCAGCGAGCCGACAGCCTCGCCCGCGAGGTTTCGGCGTTTGTGTTTCAGGAATACCAGCGATACGCCCCATGGCGCGGCGGGCGTTTCCTGCCCGCGTGCCTGATGTTCACCACCTACGCCCATTTCGGCAGCAATGTGGGCGCAACACCGGACGGGCGCCGCGCGGGCGAGCCGATCGCAGACTCGGCCGGCCCCGTGCAAGGCCGCGACGTCTGCGGGCCCACAGCCATGCTGCAATCCGTTGCGGGAATAGACCAGCTCCACGCACCCGGCACGCTGGTCGTAAACGCACGCTTCGCACGCAACCATTTCCAGAACAGCCGGTCGCGAGCGAAGATCATCGATCTCGTCCGCAGCTACTTCCGAATGGGAGGAATGCAACTGCAGATCAACGTGGTAGACCAGGAAACGCTGCGCAAAGCTGTGGAGCATCCCGAAGATTATGGCGACCTGCTGATCCGCGTGGGAGGATTCACCGAATACTGGAGGAACCTCACGCCCGAGCTTCGCAATACGATTGTTGAACGTACTGAACACTGACTCGCTGTTCACTTGAATGAAAGGCCGGTAGAATGAAGAAAGCCGTGATTGTCGGAGAGCGCCGTGCGGACCTTGTAGATGTGCCCGATCCCAAACCCTGCGGCGAATGGGTGCTGGTGAAGGTGCACGTGGCGCCGATGTGCGCCGAATACAAGGATTTCGCAGCAGGCAGGCGCAACGAATTCCTCGGCCACGAAGCGGCCGGCGAGGTGGTGGCCGTAGACAAGCCCGGCCCGGTGCAGGTGGGCGACCGCGTGGTGGCGATGCCCCTGATGGGCTGCGGCCGCTGCCCGCGATGCATCAGCGGCAACTACATCTACTGCGAGAATTGGCCCGACTACTCCGCTATACACTGCAGCCAGGAAGGCACCGCGACGATGGCGCAATACATCCTCAAGCAGCCGCTGCTGCTGGTGCCCATACCGGACGGTGTGTCTTACGAGCACGCTTCGATGGCGTGCTGCGGGCTGGGGCCGTCGTTCGGCGCATTTCAGCGGATGAACCTGTGCGCGCACGATACCGTGCTGATAACGGGCCTGGGGCCGGTGGGCCTGGGCGCGATCGTTCACGCGCGCTTCCGCAACGCCCGCGTGATTGCGGTCGATTCCGTGCCGTGGCGGCTGAAGCGGGCCGCCGAGATGGGCGCGACCACAATCGACCTCAACGAAGCGGGCGACGCCGTCCTCGATCGTATCCGGGATACCAGCGCCGGTGTTGACTGCGCGCTCGACTGCTCCGGCGCAGTGGCCGCGCAAAGACTGTGCATCGACGCCACCCGCAGGCTCGGCCGGGTCGCGTTCATCGGCGAGTCGATGGACGACCTTCCCATCAAGGTCAGCCCCGACATGATCCGCAAGGGCCTGACCATCTACGGCTCATGGCACTACAACCTCGCCCAATACCCCAAGATCATGCAAGTGATTTGCGAATCGCCGCTGATCGACAAGCTCATCAGCCACGTGATCCCGATGAGCCGCATTCAGGAGGCGTTCGAGATCAGCGCTTCGCACGAGTGCGGCAAGGTGCTGCTCAAGCCGTGGGAATGACTGGCAACGGGCCTGGGGGAATAAAACGGCGCGTAGACTGCCTGCCGCGCCGTCATGGTGCCTGTTGATCGGCGGCAGTTCCTGCTTCCTGACCCGGCCCGCTGGCTTCCGCCTCGTCCGACTCGAACCGCGTGCCGGCGTTGCACTCGACGCAGCGGTCGGGAAAACGGCTGCTGAGGTAGCCGACCGCCGCCGCACCCGTGCAGTGGCAGGGGGCGATCAGTTGCACGTCGTAACGGGCGAGCGTGTCGGCGGTGGCCGCCAGCCGTGCCTCCGAAGCCCCGCCCAGGTGCATTCCGCCGATGACAGCGGCGAACCTGTCGGTGCCGGTGAGTGCCGCCACGTAGTCGAGCGTGTTGACGACGCCCGAGTGCCCGCAACCGAGCACCACTATGATGCCGTCGGCGGTGAACATGTACAGCGCCTGGTCGTCGAGCATATCGTCCGGCGTCGAGCATTGCTCGTCGAGGCAGAATCCATCGACGCTTTCGAAATCCGTGTGCCGTGGGATAGGACCGGTGACGAAAACATCCGGGGCCACCCGCGTGGGCAGCGACGTCCAAACCACGTCCTGCAGCCGCGATCGGACCGCCCTGCGTGCTTCATCGGGCATTCCGATATAGCGGTTGGGCGGCTGGGGGTTTATTCCGTATTTGTTTTCGACAGCGGCCGGATGCAGGTACAACGAGGCGCCGGCCGCGGCCTTCAGGGCGGCCGCCAGCGCGCCGGTATGGTCGTAATGGCCATGGCTGAGTACGATGGCATCAGCCGACTGCAACGGCACGCCGAGCGCCGACGCGTTGGGCATCAGGGCGTCGCCCTGGCCGGTGTCGAACAGGATGCGGCGGTTGTCGGCCTCGATCCAAACCGACAGTCCGTGCTCGGCGCGAAGCCCGCTGCCGGCGTTATTTTCAACAAGCGTCAATATCCGTAGTTTTCGTATCATCTTGCTTCAACCAGGCATTGCTTCTGGAACTTGGGTCGTTGTCGAAAGCACGCATAACAGGGCCGGTCTCAATCGACGCACAGGCTCAAATTCACGCCATTGGTACGTAGGGGCGGACCGCACGCCGTCTGCGGCGGGTGTTGTCCGCCCTCCGTCTGGTGCCTTTGCTTTGTCGGAGGGCAGGCAACACCCGGCAGCTTGGCCTGTCGGCCAACTGCCGTGCGGCCTGCCCCTACGTACCGATGGCATCTCTCCACACGAACCGGAAGATCCACAAAAAAAAGCATGTGCGGCAGATGCACGCGGGCGACTCGGGCGTCATCGGGTCACCGGCACGATTCCCCAGCCGCTGCTTTCGGTGAATTCGCGGGCGCTGAAGCACCAGATCAATGCCTTCTTGCCCGTGAAATAGTCGGCGTTGCGCCGGCCGCGGCGATACAGGTTCACCCTTGCTGGGCGGGCGCCGGAACCGCGGACACCGATCAGGTCGACCGGGAATCCAAGCTCGTATGCAAGCTGGTCGGCCAGGCCGGCGCCGGTTGTGTGCATATCGCCGCCGGAGTGAAAGACCAACGTGTGGCTGTCGCCCAGCAGGATGACGGGGCTTGCCTCGTCAGGCGGAAGCGGCTTGGGCAGGCCGGCCTGCTGAGTGCCCACGAAGCGCAGGTGCAGCTTCTCTGGTGCGGGTTTGGTGGGCATTTCGCGGGCGAGGTCGCCGTTGATCTGAACGCTCCGCTCGACCATTTCAATCGTCTGGCGCTCGATGTCGTTGTACCACGGGCGCGTCTTGAGTTCCTTCGCGATCAGTTGGGCCGTCCGCACGCATGCGAGGCCTGACCAATGGGTGTCGCCCTGGCAGTATATCTTGTTCTTGTCGTCCTGCGGCAGGAGTCGCAGCGGCAGGAATTCTTCTGTCAGGTCGATGACGTTCACGCCCTTCTCGCGAAGCAGCTTGTAGAACTCCCGGTGGGCGGAATCGAGCCGCGCGGGCGGCTGCCCTTCCGGGGGTGCTGCGGCGGCAGCGAGCTTGTCGGGATATACGATCGCCTTGGGCGGCACGGGCACGAGGATCAGCTCGATGCCCAGCTTCTTGAGCTGCTCGTTGTAGTCGACGATGGCGGGCAGCGGGTCTTGCTGGTCGGGATTCGTTGCGCGGCTGACTTCCGCCGCCTTGTCGCCCCAGAATTGCCCGACGCTGATGTGCCGCAGCTCGCGCGCGAGGAACAGCCAGCCGTCGGAGCCGGGCACCGTGATGCCGTCGGCTGCCTCAGCCGCCATTTTGCCGCACTCCGCCCTGAATGCCTGCGCCGCGTCTTCCGCCTGGGCAGTTATGGTGAATAACGCCAGGATCGTTGTCAGCAATGCTGATTTCATGGTTGCTCCTTTGCACCTTGTGTCTGCGGTGTCTGCTCCTCGCCCCAGCATGGGTCCTCGAGGGCCAGATCGTCGTCGGGCAGTTCGCTGCGTCTGATGGCGCCGAGCCGGTCCTCCACGGCGTACCAGGACGACAGCCGCAGCGAGACCTCCTGCCCGGCGCGGTATCGTGCGGCGCCGGTCCAGATGTTGTCGCGCATGCTCCACATATAGACGAGCGCCTCGTTGGCCTGGATCGGCCTGCCGGCTGCGATATCGACCAGATGTATCGAAACGATGTGGTCCTTGTATGGCACGCTGTGCGGTTTGGGCACGGCCGAGATGTCGGCGATTGTGCCGGTAACGTCGAGGTGTTCTTCGTCGTCGAGCGCGAGGAAGGTTGCGGGCCTCGGCTCGCCGAGTTTCATTTCGATGATCTTCCAGTCGCCTGCGGCAAGCTCGCGTGCTGCGAATTCCCATACGACCGCCCGCTTGCCGGCGAGCCGGTCGCGGCCTCGGGCGAGTTCGCGGCTGAGCATTTCGCGCGTCGCGTATGCGCCGCTGTCGTTGCGGGCGATAACATCCACCGGCCTGCCCAGGTGGTAGCTGAGCTGCTCGGCGAGGCCCGCCGATGCGCCCCAGCCCATCGGCTCGAGCGAGTAGATGTTGTTGAAGCTGTCGCCCAGCAGCAGGATGTCGGCGGTGCGGCTGGGCCGCCACATCTCGCCGCCGGGGCTGAGCACCTGGCTGATCGTCACGGTCTCCTCGCGGTAGATTCGCTGGTTCGGCGGCAGCTTGAGCATCGTCACGATGTCGCCCATATTGGTTATTTCAGCCGTTTCCCGGCGAAACTCGACGGATGGTCCGTCGGATGTGCCGAGGTTGCTGCGGATGAACTCGGCCAGCCCCCGCGCGGCTGTTTCCATCGCCTCGGGCCGCCAGTGTGTGTCGGTGGCGAGGTATTGCGGGCGGCCGGTCTCGAGCTTGGCGGCGGCGATTGCAGGTGCGGGATCGTAAACCAGCACGCCGCGCGATTCCACTTCACGCAGAAATTCCTCGTACGACGGATTTTGAACGGGCGCGCGTGATGTCCCGTCGAGATGCTCGGGGTGGATCGCCGGCTTGACCGGCGCGGGCATGACGATCAGCCTGATGCCGCGCTGTGCGAGCCGGCGGCTGAAATGGTCGATTGCGAGGATCGGGTCAGGCTGCGGCGCGGTCTGCCATTCGTTGCCGCCGGATGCGCGTTTGGCTAGCCGGTCCGGGTCTAGAAAGCCCGGGCCGGTCACGTAGTCGAAGCCGGGGCGGTAATATATCCATTGACCTGCCCCGAGATATGCTTCCTCGTTGCCTGCGCCGAGTTCGGTCAGGATCGCCTGCACGGGCGACAGCACCAGATTCTGCAGGAGCGAGGCGTCTTCGAGGTCGTCTTCATACTGGTTGATGCTTCGCAGCATCGCCGCGTTGGCGCGGAAAACGCGGCTCGGGAGCGGGCGATCGGAGCCGCCCAGCCGTTGTGCTGCCTCGGGCACCGCGCGGAAAATGTCCAGCGCCTGCGGCAGCGCGGAATGGCGGAGGCCGTCGAGCCGCGCGTTGATCTCCCAGAAGAACTGCGAGGCCGGGACAATGGCGATAGTAACGATGAACAGGCCGATGAGCGCCCAGGCGGCGCGGCCCGAGATTTCGGTGTGGCCCACCTCGATCTTCGCCATCTCCTCGCGCGTCAATTTTTCCTGTTGCTGCGTCATATCAGAATATGAAATAAATGAATGGGTTATAGGCCTGCGTGGTCAACACTATGATCGACACCCACAGCGCGGCCGCAACAGCCGCCAGCCGGGGCCAGGTGATCCTGCGGGTGAAATCCCACGTTTGAGGAAATGACCACGCCGCAACTGCGGCAATGATGAAACTGCCGAGATAGTAGGGCTGGTACATCACCCCTGCAAGCAGCGCCGCGCCCGGTTGAACGCCGCCCAGGCCGATCATGCTGCCGCAATACCGCAGCGCGGCAGGCAGATTCTCGGCGCGGAAGAACACCCACGCAAACAGCACCACAGCAAACGTGAGCGCCATCCTGAAAGGCGGCCGCAAACGCCAGTAAACGGGCCGCTTGTTGTTCCAGCGCTCGAGCCCCAGCATGCCGCCGTGTATCCCTCCCCAGATCAGGAAGTTCCACGAGGCGCCGTGCCACAAACCGCCCAGCAGCATCACGAGCGCCAGGTTGATGTATGTGCGCAAAGACCCCTTGCGGTTGCCGCCCAGCGGGATATACAGGTAATCGCGCAGCCAGTTCGACAGCGACAGGTGCCACCGGCGCCAGAACTCGGTGATCGACTGCGACCGATACGGCGAATCG
>Ga0307378_10013806_pt1 | contig 10197 bp, 7 predicted proteins | sample UN1MG_FD_202238 | JGI IMG/M metagenome (GOLD analysis project Ga0307378, IMG submission 202238) | Soil microbial communities from Risofladan, Vaasa, Finland - UN-1 | ecosystem: Environmental > Terrestrial > Soil > Coastal area > Acid sulfate soil | place: Finland: Risofladan, Vaasa | collected...
AGGTAGCTTGCTTATTTACCAGAGCCTGGCAAATGGACAACGCCAAATGAATTTTGTGGCAATAAAAAATTTTACTCTATTTTTGGAGCATAGCAAAAGTGATGCCAACCGTTATTTGCGGTTATAGTATTCTTGATTACAGGCTTGCCAAACATAACCTTGGGATTGATCTCAATTCTTTCATATTGTTTCATCATAATGCCTTTTTATAATTTCGAATTTCTGCTATCATAATTAACCTGACGATGTTAAATTACCCAGACAGCATTGATAACACTGTAAGCTTTTCTCTGATTATGTGAAAAATAACCGTGAAAGTAAACGCACGGAGATGCCTCCACAATTTGTGATAGTATAGTAAGAATTAAGTCCATTTTCAAGGCAAAACTCATTATTTCAAAAACTTAAATTGTTATGTAATATTGTTAAGATATTTCCGTTTAAAAAGGTAAAAGGTCAAAAATGTATAAGGTAACAGATAAAAGAATATCTTTTAAAGGCATGAATAGTTTAAATAAAAAAGAAGCGTGGGATTTAATAAGGACTATCCCTGAAAAGACAAAAAGAAAATGGAATTTAAAAAAAAGTTGGCTGAACACAAAATTTTATAAATACAATCCCCCCAACAATGGCTTGGAAAAACAATGTTCGTTGAAAAATGAAATAGAAATCCCTTATTTCAGAAATATATTTGCAATTAAAGATTGTCGTTTAAGTTTAAAAACTGAACCAGTTGCCTATTTTTCAAATGAATTTTCGATAATCTGTTGCGAAACAATTCCAAAACTAAGAAAAAATATTTCTTGTTCATGGGAAGAAGATCTTAAACCATATCTTGATGGTAATTCAAATTTAGAATTGGATTGTTATGGTTATGGTTATCCGTTATCTTTTATGATAACCGATGATTCATCAATATTAGACTTAAGAATTAAATCACCTGCGTTAGAAATACTAAAACAATATTGCAATGATATTGCAAAAATTATTTATTGCATAAATAAACAAGAATATAAACATACTCAACTAATTGCTGAAATTGCCTTTAGCGAAGGATTCGATGGAATAGTAAATAAACAAGAATATGAACATACTCAACTAATTGCTGAAATTGCCTTTAATGAAGGATTCGATGGTATAGTATATGATTCAGTTCGTGGACCGAGGGATATTAAATTAAATGGCCATAATTTAGTAATGTTTAATAAAGACAAGGTTACTCGATGATCTTCTGATAAGGTATTGAGTGGGAAGTAATCATGGATATTTGAAAAAGATACTTCTGAGAAGATGAGAAAAGGAATTACCTCGCATCTCCGAAGTATTTATCAATTCCAGGTTTTATATAATATTTAAAAATGGATGTTACGTGCACGCAAAATTTGAATATAAATAATGGATTTCTATTCCCTGACACTTTTGAAATCATATTTGAGAATAATTTTATTGGATTTTTTACCTTTACATACTTAGAGACTATCCCAAAATCCCATTTCGGGTAACTGATATGCCAGTTGCCGAAGGGGTTTTGGGATGGCCTCTAAGTGGCTTAGTTGAGTCAATTGCATAACCCAGAAGAAGTATTGTAAAAATATTCAGTCTAATCTATACTCTCATTTGCCCAATATTCGTGTATTTTGTGGTTTATATTCTTTTTTCGCACCTTCGTGTTTTCGTGTTTGCTTTTCTTAAGCAGTGCTCATCAGCAGGATAACCGAAGCAGTAAACCTAAGCAGTATGACCAGGCCTTACCAAGGAAAAGGAGAGAATGACATGATTACTCAACTTGCAGAATGGAAAGACCTCGAGAAGGAAGCAAAACAGGCAAAAAAGATGAGCCTTCGCCAGGAGTTTGCTCAAGACTCGAATCGCTGGCAGGACTTAAGCATTTCTTTGGAAGGAGACGTAATTTTTGATTTTTCCCGCCAGCTCGTGAATGAAAAGATCATGAAGCGGCTCTATGCTTTGGCTGAGGCCCGGAATCTGAAGGAAAAAATCCAGGAGATGTTTCAGGGCAGGAAGATTAACGTGACTGAAAATCGGGCCGCACTGCACGTGGCTCTGCGAAACCTGTGGGGTGGTGCGCCTATCGAAGTGGATGGGCAGGACGTGATGCCGCAAGTCAAGGCTGTCCTGGCAAAGATACGGGATTTTGCCAACGCGATCAACCAGGGCAAATGGAGGGGCGTAACCGGCAAGCCAATACAAAATATTGTAGCCATCGGCATAGGAGGTTCATATCTGGGACCTGAATTTGTGGCTGAGGCCAACCGGCCATATGCCAGGCCGGGCATGAAACTGCGTTTTGTGGCCAATGTGGATGGAGCTGACTTTATCGAAAAGGTAAGGTTCCTGCACCCTGAGGAAACCCTGTTTGTAATCATTTCCAAAACATTTACTACGGCAGAAACCATGCTGAATGCCCAATTAGCCAAGTCCTGGCTGCTGGACAGCCTGAAGTTTTACCCTGAAGCTGTGAGAAAGCATTTCGTGGCTGTCTCCACCAATTTACCGGCAGTGGAAGCGTTTGGCATTGATCCTGCCAATACCTTCGGATTCTGGGATTGGGTAGGAGGGCGGTTCAGTGTCAGCTCTGCGGTAGGCGGGCTGCCCCTCTCCCTGTACTTCGGATATGAAAACTTCGAGAATATGTTAGCCGGAGAATATGCGATAGACCGCCACTTTATGGAGGCACCTTTTTCAGAAAATATTCCTGTAATCATGGGCTTACTGGGCATCTGGAACAACGATTTTCTTGGGCATCCCAGCCGCGCCCTTCTTCCTTACAGCCAGGCACTTCATCGTTTTCCCGCGCATATTCAGCAGGTGGACATGGAAAGCAATGGCAAGGCCGTGGACCTCGATGGCAGAATCGTGCCGGTTCCAACAGGGCCGGTGGTATTTGGAGAGCCGGGTACCAATGGACAGCATTCGTTTTATCAGTTGCTCCACCAGGGCCAGGTCGTGCCTGCAGATTTCATCGGCTTTATCAGTCCCCAGTACAAGATTGGCGAGAAATCGGAAAGCTCTGTAGATCACCACCAGGAATTGATGGCCAATTTCTTTGCCCAACCCGATGCTCTGGCCTTCGGAAAAACAGAAGAAGAGCTGCGTAAAGAGGGTGTGCCGGAATTTTTGGTCCCGGCCAAGACCTTTGGCGGCAACAGGCCCTCAAACCTTTTGCTCTTCCCCAGACTGACGCCAAAGACCACTGGCATGCTGCTGGCACTCTATGAGCACCAGGCGGCAGTGGAAGGGTTTATCTGGGGGATTGACAGCTTTGATCAATGGGGCGTGGAACTGGGGAAGGAACTGGGGAAGAGTATCCGAAGCAGGATGATGGAATATAATCGTGATAGCCGAAAAAAGGTAACCGAGTTTAATCCTGCTACGAATGCCATGCTGCAAATCTTTCTGGATGGTAACCGGAATAATATATAACCCGAATAATATATAAATAGTAACGCTATAAAGAGTAACTATTGCGCCAATAAATAGCAAAATAAATAGTGAATATTTTTCCGCTAGGCTCAGACATCCCAGTCTGAGCCTCGTATCTCCTTCGTGGACATTAGTCATAGATCATTTATCCTGCAAACGGCTTAAAATTAAACCTATTGAAGGAACGCCATTTTCTGTCTGCTCCGTATACAAGTTCAAAAATCACTTTTTCGCAGAGTAGCACCCCGAATGCACTATGAAGATGTGTCTCAATACTGCCGAATAAGTTAATAACTTGGCCCGAATGTAAGTATATTTTACATGCCTTGGTGTGCATTTCATCTATGTTTCCGCATCTTTGTTTTCGCATCGTTTGATTCATCGTTTGATTCAGCATCCTGAAAGCACTTAGCCTAAAGCTGGCTTGAGGTCAGAGGTCCCTTATTCCTGTTTCTTATAACCGTAGGAGGCACCACTTATGTCAGAAGGAAGAATTCAATGGATAGTTGGAGCTCTCGCTCTGCTTTTCTTATTCATCAATTTAGCGGGATTAACCTGGGGCAGCACAGGAGAGGGAATCTCCCGCTTTGCGTCTCTATCACAGTCCCCTCATTTCGACCAGTCTCAAGCCGTCCAGTCTAATACCTTAGAGGAATTGCAGCCTCAGTTTGGAGAGGAATCGCCAGGAAAGGAATCGATCGATGCTTATGATGATCAAAGTATGGATGTTCATGCTGATCGGAGTACGGAAAGCGATCTTGACAGTTTCATCAAGAGTCGATTGGACAAGGTTCATATCCCCGGTCTCTCTGCTGCAATCGTCAAGGATGGCAAAATTGCCTGGACCGGGGCCTATGGCTTTGCACTTATCGGCAAACAGCCGGTTACCACCGATACCATTTTTCAGCTTGCCAGCGTCTCAAAGGCAGTAGTTGCGGTGGCTGTAATGAAGGCATGGGAGGAAGGCGAATTCGACCTCGATGAGGATATTAACACCTATCTTCCTTTCAGAGTCAGGAACCCCCATGCTCCCGACATACCGATTACGGCCCGCATGCTCCTGACCCACACTTCAACTATCCGCGACCGAGGAGATATCATGAACTCTGCCTACTACGCCTGGAACATAGATTCATCGGTCAGCCTTGACCGGTTCCTTAAAGATTACTTTACGTTGAGCAGCGATAACTCCAATCCTGGCCGCAGCTTCTATGCCGAAGACCCTGGCACGGCCTACCACTACTCAAACATCGGCGCATCCCTGGCTGCTTACCTGGTAGAAGCAACAACCGGAATACCGTTCGATACTTACTGTGAATGTAAAATTTTTAGGCCTCTGGGGATGGAGGAAACTTCCTGGCAGTTGGCCGACGTGGATCACTCTCACCTTGCCATGCCCTACGATTATAATGTGTTGTGCCACCACTACTCCGCTTATGGCTTCTACGCTTATCCGGACTATCCTGATGGTTTGCTTAAGACCAGCGCACCTCAGCTTGCCCGTTTCCTGAACATGTTCATTCAGTACGGCGAATCGGACGGGGTGAGGATTTTAAAAAAAAAGACGGTTGAGGAGATACGCAGGGTGCAGAATCCTTCCATCGATCCGCAGGGGGGGATACTCTGGTACTACAAGGATCTATCAGGCTTGAGGCTTCTCGGCCACAACGGCGCGGACATGGGTGTAACCACCGAAATGTTTTTTAGCCCCGCGGACGGCGTGGGTGTCATTCTTCTTATGAATGGGGATTGCACACTTTCTGTTGAACGAGCTATCAAGGAAATTCAAATACGTCTCTTCAAAGATGCCGCGTATAAGTAAATATAAGAGGGGGCGGTTTTCGTTTGGCTGCATCTTTATTCCCTTTGAATAGAGATGAGAATTGCTCGGTAAAATTGACAACTTCATCTTTTTGCTCTATCATAACCTCATGTAAGAAACTTCTTCAATCTCCATTTATCATTATCGTTACACACTATAAGGAGCCAAAATTCTGTGGTTTCTCAATCATCCGTACTTTCTAAAATGGTAACACGTTTATTCTCAAAGGAGGGGCAGAAGGTATTTATCTTTGCCCTGAGCTTGCAGTTTCTCTTATTGAGCTGCGCACCGAAGAGACTTTCTACTCTCGACTCCTATCAGTTGGCAGACCAGCTTTACTATCAGGAAAAATATGACAGGGCAGCCAAATTATATAATAACTTTCTAGCTCAGGCTCCCCAGCATCCCCTGGCTGATAAGGCTATTTTTCGCCTGGGAAAGATTTATCAGACACAAAAGCACTATCAATGGGCCATGTCTCAGTTTGATAAGATCGTTCAGTTCTATCCACAGAGTGAATATTTCCTGGAAGCGAATTTTGAGATAGGGATCTGCTCTTTTTATCTTCAGAGGTACGATGAAGCAATCTTATTATTTCATAAATACTTAAACTATAACCATCCAGGCAGGGAGCTTGAAGTGGTCATGTTTTTGGCTGATTCGTATTTCGCCCTGAAGGAATATCAAAAAGCCTTTGACGAATATACCCTCCTTCAGTTGCTTGAGCCTTCAAAAAGGCAGGACCCGGAAGTTATTTACCGGATCAGTCTCTGCCTGATGCACATGAAACAATACGAGCGGGCAGCGACTCAGCTCAAGAACCTGCTTACTACTGATTTTGGGGCTGCCCACAGGGCGGAGATTCAGCAGCCTTTAACCCAGATAAACCTGCTGCTCAAGAATCCTCTGGAGGCCCTCGACGGACTGCTTAAGGCCCGCCAATATGCAGAAAATAAGCAAGAATCGGCTCAATATGAACAGCAGATTTTTACCATTATCCAGAATCAACTGAGCAGGGAAGATCTTCAAAAACTGGTAGAAAAATGGGGGCAAAACTATCCCACTGACCTGGCTCTTATCCAATTGGGATACGCCTGGCAAAAGGAACTGCAATTGCCGAAAGCCAAACAGGCATGGGAGCAATTTCTCGCCACCTTTCCCGATCATCCTCAAAAGCAGATAATCAGCCACAACCTGGAAGAGCTGAATCACCGAATAATACTGAGCAGCAGTAAGATAGGCTGTATTATCCCTATCTCCGGTGATTTCGCCGCCTATGGGGACAAGGTGGTCAGGGGAATAAAACTGGCGATTGAAGAATACAATCTTCATAATCATACCGATATTCAATTGGCTCTTGTCGATTCCAAGGGAAATCCCGAATATGGAAAAAGCGGGATTAAACTTCTTGCTGAGAAGGAGCATGTTAGGGCCATTATCGGTCCTCTGCTCAGCTCCGAGGCTTATGCCCTGGCCCCTGTCATTGATGAAGCAGGCATCTGTATGATTACCCCGACTGCCGCAGGCAAGGGTATTCCGGAAAGCAGTCCCTTCTTTTTTCGTAATTGCCTGACCAATCAGCAGCAAGGTAAAGCCATAGCAGCCTATGCAGTCAATTCCCTCATGTTACAACGATTTGGCATTTTGTATCCCGATAACCCTTACGGGACTGAATTAATGCGGATCTTCGTTCAGGAAGTAAAAGCCCTCGGTGGAGAGGTCGAGATCATTGAATCCTACCAGGAAGGAGAAACAGACTTTCGCAAACAACTGGAGCGGATCAACAAAGTTTACCCTGAAGGACTTTTCGTTCCAGGCTACCCGGAGGAGATCGTTCTTATCGCCCCGCAGGTGCCGTTTTATGACTCAGAGGAAGAATTGCCGAGGGAGAAAAAAAACGCCGCAGAGGGGCAGGCGGACGGCCCGGCAGACGAGCAGCCGCCGCATCAGCCCTATAGAAAACAGGCCATTCAGTTGATCGGGTGCGATGGCTGGTACTCGGAACGGGTTATCTCTCAGGGAGGAGAATATGTCGAGGGCGCCGTATTTACCGCTGGATTCTTCAGGGAGAGTACAGACCCTTCGGTCCAGGAATTTGTTTATAAGTATCAGAAAAAATATGGCTCTCTCCCGGACCTTCTCTCCGCCCAGGCATATGATACCACTAACATCCTTCTCCTGGCCCTCTTATCTGAGAAACTGACCAGGGAAGGACTGCGTAATTCTCTTTTCCAAACCCGGAATTTCTCTGGAGTTACTGGATTGACGAGCTTTTCCTCATCAGGTGAAGCTATCAAAAAAAATTTTGTCCTAACAATTAGAGATAAGCATTTCATACGCTTACCTTAACGCCACTTCACTAAAATCACTTCACTGGAAAAATCATTTCACTACCGGACACTTTTTATTCCCGCTTTCGAGGGGATGCCGGTTGATACTCTTTCCTAAAAGTGTCCGGTAGTGAAAAATCAAGGTGTTACCTTAAAAAAATCGAAGATTAAGGTCCGAAACAGAAAAATTGAGCAATGAAGGGAGTCGCTGCATCAGGCCCTTCTTCCTGGGATGCCCGGCATCAGGTTCCATGAAAGCGATCAACTCGCGCCTATGCCTTAATTCCTCCTCCAGAAGAGAGGACATCAGGTGATTTGTGTGAGCATCCTTCCTCTCGGTCAGATGATAGATATTCGTATAAGTCTGCACTGCACATTTTTCAGCATCGCTGAGCACTTTCAGGATCATCCTCTCATCCGACTGATCCCAGGATGAGGGCGGGGATGAATGAATCGAAATCTGAGGGAATTCCTTGAAATCAAGTGGAAATTCGCCTCCCATCTCAGAAATGAATGAAACCAACCGCTCAAAATGATTATAGTCTTCCATCCGAGCCTTCTCTATGATATTTTGCAACTTTACTCCTCCAGCATCTTTCAGGCTGGGGCTAAAGATTGTATAATAGTAACATATCTCCCATTCTCTAGCTGCACATCGAGCAAGTAAGTCCAGTAACTCGTCCACATTTACTCTTACCCTCTGGACCATTTTTCTGGCTGTACCCATGATGATCACTCCTTTTCTTATCCCCTCTATTACTGACCGCTTGGAAAACTTTGCTGTCACTTAATTTTTTACTAACAGTTTGAATTAAACAGTATAACTTAACTGTACATCGGATTTATTCTTTTCATATGTTACATTATCAGTCTCAATATCAGTCTCAATGTATTTATTATAGAGATCAGTTTTATTATCAAAGTGATTAGACGAAGAATATTGGAGAATTTACACTAAAGAGTCCGCCTGATAGCCAAAAAATTTGGCTAAATCTACAGCGTATTTTGTAAAAAATGCATTAAACCACCATTTGAACCTTTTTAAGGCCAAATTGAGTTATTGGATAAACTTTACACTAATATTCTGTTCAAAATTTTCTTGAAAATAGCTATCAGCTTTGATATAATAATTTAATATTATAATAATAACATGAAACAATAATACTGCAAAACAACATATCAGGAGACAATACCATGGATCCAATTATGCTTATTTTGACCACAGTGGCTACCTGCGCCACTTTCATAGCCAAGGGGACTGCCAGCGAAGTAGTCAAAGATGCTTACTACTGTTTAAAAGAGCTTATTCAGAGTAAATTTATCGACAAAGAAGAGGCTATGCGTAAGTTAGCCGAGTATGAGAGGAACCCTAACGTCAGGGAGTCGCCACTTAAAGATGCATTGATAGAGGCAGAGATCGATCGTGACCAAAAAATCATTGAGGCAGCTCAGAAGGTTATGACCTTGGTAAATCAGCACCAAATTAAGGGGGGCACTCAGCAAATATATAATTTTTCCGAGGTTGGAACGATAATCACTGCCGAGCAGATTAATGGGCTCGTTGTTAATTCATCCAACAAGTAAAAAACGGCGGTATTTTCTAGTCAACAAAAGCTCAATCAGCTCTCTTATTACCGGTATAAAATAACTTAGGCATTAAGCAAAAATAATTTCCACATATAGAGAGAAGGAATTAAGGTATTTTTCCTAATAATGTGATAATGCATATGGAATTAATTTTTGTTTGCTGACTTAGGAGCTGTCAATAAATAACTTGCTCAACTATACGAGTTCTTGGCAATGTGTGCGGTATAGATCTCATCTTAAATGAGCAATTTATTAATGGGCGACGCCTTAGCTGTTCCTCTCGGAATTTTGTTCGAGTCAGCAATTCAATTATAAGCATTCGTAACTATTCAAATCGTCCTCGTAAGAGGAATCTTAAATCGCCCATCATGGTCAGGATTCCTGGCTCTCTTTGGTCGATCGGAATGATAAATGGCTGAGCGGCTGCAATAATTCAAATAAAGGCATCATGGTGCAGAAAATGAAGGAAAAAAATTGTAAAAAGGAGGTAGAAGAAAGCCAGGATCAAATAAAGGATAGCAGGGTTTCTCAAGATCCGCCAGATGCCGGCGATGCTCAAGAAGTTGAAAGTTTGAAAGATGTCACTGCTGATGGGGAACTTGAGAAGCCTAAGAATGATCAGGGTGCTCAAAAGCCCGAACATCCGGATGATCGTGATCATGCTCAACCGTCTGAAAGTCCAAAAAATACCGTTGCTGATCAGGAGACTGAAAAGCTTAAGAACGATGAGGGCAAGACGGAAAAGTCAAAAAGTCCAGACCGTAGCAATCTGCAGGAGATTAGAAATAAGGAGGAAGTTAATACCCAGGTTATTATACAGAGCGTTGAAGCATTAACCCTTATTCAAGAACAAACTCGTGCTCCTAAAGAAAATTCCCGTGATCTCCCCTTCACTGACCCAACTAGCTTACTTCCTTTGACCTTTCCAAAAATTATCATAACCTGTTGATTATCAGTGATTAATAGTGAGTTGTTTTATGAAAATGCTTTAAAGGAATGCCCTCATACCTTCACAAT
>Ga0307378_10013808_pt1 | contig 10195 bp, 6 predicted proteins | sample UN1MG_FD_202238 | JGI IMG/M metagenome (GOLD analysis project Ga0307378, IMG submission 202238) | Soil microbial communities from Risofladan, Vaasa, Finland - UN-1 | ecosystem: Environmental > Terrestrial > Soil > Coastal area > Acid sulfate soil | place: Finland: Risofladan, Vaasa | collected...
GATCAACGGCAGCCGCGCTAAAAATGCTACCCTGCTCACAGAGGCCGCCGGGGTGCAGTACTTTCAGCCGCCCCTGAACCTGCTGCTTTTAAAGCTCCTCTCCGATCCGACGCTGGCCGGGCTGCTTATGCTGGTGGGCCTTTATGCTCTCATCTTCGGCCTGTCCAGTCCCGGCATCGGATCGGAGGCCTTCGGCGTGGTGGCCCTGGCTTTAGGGCTGATTGGGCTGGGCTTCAATGTGAATATCGGAGCAGTTTTCCTGCTATTGCTGGGTGTGGGGCTGATTTTAGCGGAGCTGCACAGCCATTCATTTGGAATTTTGGCTGTAGCCGGGTTGATATGCGTAATAGTCGGCAGCATACTCTTTGTTCCTACTAGCTTCCCCCAGTGGTATGTCCCGGGTGGCTACCAACGGTCTATGGCTCTGGCCATCATCCTGCCCTCGCTGATTTTGGGCGCATTTCTGGCCTTTGCCATTTACAAGGTAGCAAGAGCCCGGTTTGCTCCGCCGGTGCTGGGCCACGTTGTCGGTGAGGTGGCACAGGCCATTGACAGGCTGGACCGGGAGGGCTACGTGCTCTTCCAGGGAGAGTACTGGCGGGCGGAGGCCGAGGATACGATAGAGAAGGGCGAGATGGTGCAGATCACCGGAAAGGATGGGGGCCGGCTGAGGGTGAAACGACGGTGAAACGACGGTAAGATTTGAAAGAAACTATGCTGAATATGGGTGGAAAAGCAGGTCGAAAGTAGAAAGAAGCATATGTCTTTAAGCTTATGTCGAGTGCAAGAGATTTCAGAATGTGCAGAAGAGGTATGAAAAAGATGAGCAAGATTTGGACATTGGCCTTAATTGCAGTATTGGCGACTGTAAATTGCGTCAGTGCCGGTACGGTGAGCCTGGCTTATGATGACGGCATTGTGGATGACGGCGTTTGGATCGATGAGCAGAGGGCCCACTGCGTGGTCTTCACGGCACCGACTGATAATTGGAGTTTAGCCCAGGTGGCCATTTTAGGAAAGCTTGTTCCCGAATCCAAATCTGAGATGTTTGTGATTGAGGTTTGGGATCAAAACTTATCTCTCCTGTCTAAAACTACAGACAAAGCAAGTGCATATTTCGGCAACAACTTAACCTGGTCGCTGATCGACCTGCCGGATATCAAGGTTTCCGGCGATTTTCTCATCGGTTTCTTCGAGTTCGCCGGCGTATTTCAGGGAGTTGATGCGTCCCCTTCATCGGGCAGGTCCATTCTAGTTGCCAGAAATCCCAACAGGATATTGAATTGGAGTGTGCAAAACCATAGCCAGAACCAGACCAACTGGATGATTCAGGCAATCGGACACTCTCCACAGCCCAATTTTGCTCTGAAAGTTATCTCCGATACGGCAAGTGAAAAGAGCCCCGCGAAAATTCAGGTAACGGCTACAGATCCTGATGGCAACCTCAAGAGCGCTACAATCATGGTTGTGGACAACAAGACAAGAGAGGTAGTCTGGTCAGAAGAGAAAAAACTGTCGGGAAGCAGCGACGGGGCGGATTTCTCATGGCCGGCAGCAGCGTTCAGGATTTCGGAAAAGGGCCTGGATGATGGACCCATCTATGTGCTGAATAATCTAGAGGTTCCGGAGAATTTGAGCAGTCTGCTGACTTACTCTGCACCCTGCATCCTTGAGCTGGAGAAGAATGTAACTCTCACCGCCAGGGCTCACTTTGGGGTGGACGGCAAGCTCAATGCACTAATCGATTCCTATGGTGGCTCTCACTATCTGTCGCAGGATTTGCTGGATATCTCGAGGCCGGGCACCGATTACACGCAATTCGTTAAGAATAATATTACTCTGATCAAGGATGAGAGCAAGATTGGCTTTATCAATCTGAAGGTCCCAGTCAAACAAAATGAGCAGGAATCGGAGATAATCGGGCCGATAGTGCTCTCCGGCTCTCCATTATCCAATTACGATCTTAAATTGGAGAAGTCGAAAGCCGGCATGGGTGAATATATTGTCATAGTAAAGGTAGGGGACCTTGCATTTAATGAAATAAGCGAAATTGCGGATAGGGCAATTAAAGTGATATGATTTCATCGCCGGGATTGAAACTGCTTGAAACTGCCTGGAAATTCTACCATCAAGGGAAAAAAGCAAAAAGGATTATCCGGAGGGGTGGGCTTCCTCCGGAGATTTTTCCTTTTAGACCAGTATACAAAATAGTATAATCGAGCATAAGCGGGCCAGCACCGATCCACAGCGCCCTTTTAACGGGACCACCACCAAACAGTTATGACCTGACCTCGCCTAAAGCCCGATCAAAGCCCTGGTAAAGGGTGAGAACAGCCTGCACTATTCACAGTGTCAGATTTGCGGGAACCCGAAGCACCGCCAGATGCCAGATGTCGGGCATGCAGTTGCCTTTTGCCTTGGGCTTTGTGCTGCGTCCTGTTGCCGTGGCGAGGTTTGCAGATACTTCTGAATTAATGCATGCTACGCCTATTAGGGCGTGCATTTCTTACCCCGTCGGGTCTAATTCAGTTTCTCTGCTGCTTTCCGGATACTGCCCAAAGGCAGCACCTCTCCCACCTTCGGAGCTTGAAGGCACCCACGGAGGATGCTTTTATCAAGCTCTCTGGATATTGGAGAGCTCAGCCGGAATAATTTCCTCGTTATTGCAGTGCAAGACGCAGCGATTTAACTATTTAATCGTTATAGATATTAGTAATTAACGCTTGACGGTCAGCAAGATATTACAAATAATTATCATAAATACTTATTCTTAAACCGTATAGTAAACTCAAAAATCTTAACTAGTTTCAATTGTAGATAAAAGCGAGAAGTTAAACGCCAGCATTTTTTTCTTGCAGGCGTTTTGGAGGAATTCAGAAATGTTTGTATTAGCAAATGAGCTAGGGCTGTCAAATGAAGGATTTGTCGGCCTGGGATGGTTGCGTGAACTACCGGATTTCAGGGATTACACAGTTAATACACCCGAAATAAAGGCCCTACTAAGCAGGTGTGATATCCCTAAAGCACTACCGGCATCTACAGACTTGAGGGCGTGGTGCTCCCCCATTGAAAGCCAGGGACAGCTAGGATCATGTACGGCAAATGCAGGTGTGGCCTTATTCGAGTACTTTGAGAAAAAGGCCTCCAATACATATATTGACGCATCCCGCCTTTTCCTCTACAAGGCCACCAGAAATCTGATGGGTGTTACTGGTGACACCGGCGCATACCTGAGGACGACCGCTGAAGCTATGCTCCTCTTTGGAGTTCCACCGGAAAAACACTATCCATATATAATCAGTAAGTACGACGATGAACCTTCCGCATTTTTGTATTCTTTTGGCGGAAATTACAAAGCGCTTAAGTATTACCGGTTCGATCCACCGGGGACGCCAAAAGCGCAGCTTTTAGCCACCATCAAAGAAAAACTGGCGGTAGGACTGCCCTCTATGTTCGGATTCACAGTCTACAGCTCAATTGGTGAGGCCTCAACCACAGGGTTGATACCCTTCCCTGCCAGCGGCGAAAGAATGCTGGGAGGTCATGCCATAGACGCGGTTGGATACGATGATGCCAAGATTATCACCAATGCCAATAACAAAAAATCCACCAAGGGAGCTCTTCTGATTAGGAATAGCTGGGGCACAGGTTGGGGTAGCAAAGGCTATGGCTGGCTGCCGTACGATTATGTCTTATCCGGCTTGGCCAGTGATTGGTGGTCTCTGATTGAGGCCAAATGGGTTGACTTATGTTTATTCGATGGATAGGAACGCCTTCTTCTTTTTTTTTTTTAATCAACGGCGCATCAGCACGACGTCGCCGGAGCAAAATCAGATCCCGGATCGACTTTGACGCTCATGGCCTCGTGCACGCCTGTGGCGTCCTGATAGCTCGTGGCTTTGCCGGTTGCGATGTATCTCTTCAGACAGCTCAGGATAACAGCAACATCCCTGGGAATTTTAATGCATTTGGGGAGATGATGATTCTCTCTGTTCATAGCTAATCGGCATCCTCCACCGGAGGCTTTCCTGCTGGCGCATCTGCGGTTGCAGAAGGCCACCGTTCTGAGCAGTACCTTTCCTACATCAATCGTGAGCGGCGGATCGGAGATGCTTCGGCCATAAACGGCTACTGCCATCGCAAAGAAGGACAGGTTCTCTATAGCACCCTCCGACCATCTCCTGGATAGGTATTTCATTATCTTGGGCTTGATCTCGACTTTGGCCTGCTCCACCAGGGCACGATAGCATGCCGCAGTCGGCATGAGAAGTACCTGATCGAACTCAAACTCCTTCCCGGTTGCGCGGCTGTCCACTAATTTTACAAAACGGCTGCCGTATCTGTCCGCAAAATCTTCCATTCCGATCTCTTTGGAGCTTATGTCTGCTGTGTCGAATAATTCTCGATGAAGCGGCACTAGATGTTGGTTTCATGCTAGGCCCAGTTAATGCCCCTATGGTCTGCTGCTTGCTGATTTTTGGGAGTTATTCGACACAGCACTTATGTCTGCTTTTTCGCTTTCTTTCTCTCCCTTGTCTTCTCTCGCCCCCACCCGCGCCCGCCCGGGGGCCGCGAGGCAATGAGGCACTGTCTCCCTTCGCCGATGAGATCTTCCCTTCCTGCCATCAGCAAGCCCTCTTTAACCAGGTCGTAGTTCCTCGGGTCCCGGTACTGAAGCATGGCCCGCTGAATCCTCTTCTCCCTGCCTTTGGGCACATGCACTGGCGTGAGGGTGAAGGGGTCCAGGCCGGTGTGGTACATGGCAGTGGAGACGGTCATGGGCGTGGGAGTGAAATCCTGCACCTGCTCCGTGTACATGCGATTGTCACGCAGATACTCCGCCAGCTCGACCATGTCCTTGACAGTGCAGCCGGGATGGCCGGACATGAGATAGGGAAGAAGGTACTGCTCCTTTCCCACCGCCCGGCTGGCTGCAGAAAAGCGCTCCCGAAAGGCATCCAGAACCTCTCGGGGGGGCTTGTGCATGTATTCCGTCACCGACCGGGAGATGTGCTCGGGAGCGATCTTGAGGTGGCCGGAGACATGATGTTGGCAAAGCTCCTCCAGATAGGGAGAATGGTCGGCCATTATCAGGTCATGCCTGATCCCCGAGCCGATGAAAACTCTCTTCACTCCTGGAATTTTCCTCAGCCGGCGCAAGAGATCTACCTGTCGGGAATGATCTTTGTCCAGTGTGGGGCAGTCCGCCGAGCAGAGCTTATCCGAGCATGCGCCCCGCTTCCAGCGCGGGCAGGAAAGGGCGTACATGTTGGCCGTCGGCCCGCCCACATCGGAAATGATGCCTTTGAAGCCTTTCATCTTCGAGAGCATCGTTGCCTCGCGCAAAATTGAATCCACGCTTCTGCTTTGCACAATCCTGCCCTGGTGGTGGGTCAAAGCGCAAAAGGAGCAGGATCCGAAGCATCCCCTGTGGCTGGTGATGGAGAAGCGCACCGGCTCCAGGGCCGGGATAGCCTCCCGATAAGAGGGATGAGCTTCTCGGCGGAAGGGCAGCTCATAGATGTTATCCAGCTCCTCTGTTGTCAGAGGTCGTGTCGGCCTGTTCTGGATGATGACCGTTTTGGGGTGGGGCTGGACGACAGCTCGTCCGTGGAAAGGGTCCTGCTCCCCGTAGTGCAGGGCGAAGGCCTGGGCATATTTTCTCTTGTCCGTCGAAACCTCTGTGAAGCTGGGGATGACCAGGCAGCCCTCGCGGGGCTCGCTTCTCCAGCGGGCGATCTCCTCTTTTACTGTCGTTCCGGGAACTTCCCTGATCTCTTCAATTCTCTCGCCTTTCTCCAGCCTCAGGGCCACCTCTCGCAGAGGGTTTTCGCCCATGCCGTAGATGAGCAGATCAGCTGGCGCGTCTGCAAGGATGGACTGACGGACGCAGTCCGACCAGTAATCATAATGAGCAAATCGGCGCAAGCTGGCCTCGATGCCGCCTAAAACAATCGGCACACCGGGAAAGAGGGCATGAACCTTATTGGTGTAAACGATTGCTGCCCTGTTCGGCCGGAGCAAGGCGCCGCCTGGCGAATAGACATCCGAGCTTCGTCGCTTTAAATTGGGAGTTAAGTTGTTGACCAGGGAGTCCACGTTTCCCGAGGATATGCCGAAGAAGAGACGCGGTCGGCCCAACCTGCCAAAGTCCTCGTCTTTTTTCCAGTCGGGCTGAGCGATGATGCCCACGCTGTAGCCAGCATCCCAGAGCACCCGGCCAATGAGAGCTGCAGCAAAGGAGGGATGATCAACGTAAGCATCTCCGCTTATGAGAATGACATCAAACTGCTCTATTCCTTGCTTTTTTGCTTCCTGCAGGGACATGGGAAGGATTTTGGGCTGCTCTTTCATCTGTATGTAAGATAGGCGTGCTGCTGTCATAAAGCCTTCCCAGGATGCTCTGGAAGGAAAGAATGCAAAAATTGCATTCTGGTGAACTTGGGTAAGTTTTAAGATTAGAAGTATGATATTAGTATTGGGGAAAGGCAATGACGCAAAGAGGAAAGCATCTAGCAGTGCTGGCGGTCGCCGTCATGATTCTGTCGTCAATGGCCCTGGCGGCTACAATTAACGTCAGCCCGGGTGAGAGCATCCAGGCTGCCGTAAATGAGGCAAGTCCAGGAGATACGATATCTGTTCAGAGCGGGGTTTATAGAGAGAGCCTGAACATTAGTAAACCGGTCATCCTGGTGGGCATTGGCCGTCCGCTGTTGGACGGGAGCGCAATGGGCAGCGCAATAGTCCTTCGAGCCGACGGGGCAAGCGTATCTGGATTTGGCATTAGAACCACGCGCCGCACAGGCATCCATGTCCTTTCCGATAATAATATTATTGAAAATAATACTATTAGCGGGTGCCTGGACGGCATTCGCCTGGATCATTCTCGCTCCAATTTCATTGTCCTCAATGATATAAACAATAACACCAACGGCATCACCCTTTATGCTTCAGAGGAAAATACTGTTGCCAACAACAATGTTCGTGATAACAACATAAATGAAGAGAGCGATTGCGGCATCTTTTTAGCCTATTCTCAAGATAACGTCATTCAAGATAACGATCTGATGGACAACGGAGACTCTTCCCTATCGCTGAGATCTAGCAGTAACAACACCCTGCGGGGCAACAACATCCGCTACAACGATTGGTACGGCATCTCGCTATCCGAGTCCAGCAACAAAAACCTAATCGCCAGGAACAATGCCGTCGGCAACAAAGATGCAGGAATATATCTGGACAGCTCTCGGGAAAACCTCATCCGGGAAAACACGGCCTTGGACAATTCCCGGGGCATTTACCTCTCATATGATAGCAATGACAACATTGTGCAAGGCAACAACGTTTCATTCAATGCCAAGGGATTGCAGCTAGCCACTCACAGCAGCAATAACACATTGCAAAATAATACGGCAAAGGAGAACGGATACGGCATTTATCTCTCATTCTCCTCCGGCTGGAATCTGCTCTTTTCCAACCATCTTATCGATAACGGCTATAATGCCTATGACATGGGACAGAGCAACCGCTGGGACAATGGCAGCTTGGGCAACTACTACAGCGATTTAGGACGGATCTTCTATGTTCCGGGTGGGCCGGGAGTGGATAGGCATCCAATGGCTGAGCCGGAGTTTTAAAAGTAAAAAATATATTTTTAATTATCTGGGCTGGCTTCGAGAGTCAGCGAATCTGTTGAGGACGGTAGGCAGAATGAATGTGGCCAGGCCCAAGATAATTACGGCAATTAGCTGTTCGGTAATTGATGTCACTTTCGATCACCTCCAAGCAAGTTATGGCAATTCATAATTAATAATAGTTACGATTAATTTCAGCAAGATGATCGAATCGATCAATCAATGAAAAAAAGAAAAAAGAAGAGGTCTAAGCCACAGGGCCACAGGCATCGGCTTTGCGCCTGTTCTTGTCTTGTGGCTTTCTCCTTAAATCTAAATCTAAATAAACTTGGGCCGCTCGGAGAGCTTCATGGGCAGCGGCAGTCTGCGCCAGGGTTTGCCGGCTGTCTCGGTAGAGACTCTTCGGCGCAGGTATTCCACAGTCATCTTGGACTTGGCTGGAGACTTGGGCGTGGAGTCGGCGCGGATGGTAACGGAGAGCTTGCCGGAGTCCAGCTCCTCGTCTCCTATCACCACTACGTAGGGTATCCACTCTCGGCCCGCATCGCGGATCTTCTTGCCTACTGTCTCGTCGCGATCATCGATGTCCGTCCGGAATCCAAGCTCTGCAGCGATCTCCTGGGCCCGGGCCTGGTGCCTCTCGGCCACTGGTATGATCCTGACCTGCGTGGGTGACAGCCAGGTCTGCAGCATGGGAAGCTTGCCTTCCTCGGAGAGGCGGGCCGCCTTCTCCAGGAGGGCATACATGACCCTCTCGATGGCACCGGATGGGGAGCAATGCAGCAGAATGGGCCGCTGTCTCTCTCCTGCCTCATCGACATAGGTAATGTCGTAGCGCTCCGCGTTCTCCACGTCGATCTGCACTGTGGCCAGCGCGCTGGCCTTGTCAAGAGTGTCCACGAAGTTGAACTCGAACTTGAGCACGAAGTAAAAGAACCTCTCATCCCACATCTCGATGAGCACTGGCTTCTTGACGATGTCCACCAGGCCCTCGATGAACTCGCGGTTCTCGCTGTAGAAGTCCTTGGTGAAGCGGATGGCCACCTCGTAGTCGGCCAGATCGAGGCCCACCTCTTTGAGGAGGGAGATGCTGGCCTGATACTGCTTTCTGAATTCCTCCGTGGCCGATTTCATATCGCGGGTCAGGGTGTGCATATCGGGCATGGTAAAAGCCCTCAGGCGGCGGATGCCGACCAATTCACCGCGCTGCTCGCGCCGGAAGGAGTATCTGGTGATCTCGACCATCTTGAGGGGCATGGACCTGTAGGAGATGGTCATGTCGTGGCCCATGAGAAACTGGCCGAAGCAGGCCGCGAATCTCAGGAAGAGCTTTTTTTTGTCGGCTTCGATCTGGTACTGCCTGGCCGGGAATCTGTCCAGGTACTTCTTGAGGGTGGGGTGCTCCATGTCGTACATGATGGGCGTCTCCACCTCCATGGCGCCCATATCCGAGGCCTTGTCCAGCACGTAGTTTTCCAGCAGCGATTTGATGAGTCTGCCCTTGGGATAGAAGCGCATGTTGCCCGGATCGGAGCCTGGCTCGTAATCGACCAGCTCCAAGCGTCTCATCAGCTCCACGTGGGGCGGGACCTTGTCCACGGCCCTGGCCTTGGAGATCTCGTAGTTGGTAAACTTCTGGAGGTTCTCGTGGCCCGTGAAGTCGAACTTGTCGGCATCAATCAGGTTGCCGTCCAAGTCGAGCACCTTCCAGTAGGAGACGGCCTTGGCCTCGGACTTGAGGGCCTCGGAGACAACCTCGCCTTCGCCAAGCTTGATGGAGCGGGACAATTCCGAGAGCGGATGGCCCTTGCAGCTGATGGTGAAAGCCTTGTACCAGCCGAAGGGGGCGCGCATGACCTCGTAGTCCGCGGAAAGGGTCTCATGCATGCCTTTGAGGATTTTAACGGCTGTCGCGGGAGTGGAGAGCTGGGCGCTGAGGTGGGCGTAGGGGTAGAGCATGATGCGGGCGGCTTTAACCTGGCCGGCCACGTCGGCGATCTGCTTGCTGCCCTCGGCTATGACTGCTTCCGGGTCGTCCTCGTCGAACTTCTCCACGGCGATGAAGGCGCAGAGTGCTTCTTCCAGTCGGCCTTTCTTGGCCGAGTCTTCGATCTGTTCCGCCATCTTGGTGGGCCGCTTGGCCTCAAACTCGATAAAATCAGAGTGGATTAGGAGTAATTGCAATAGGGGTCACCTGATAACTGAAGGAATGGCTTGGGGGTAGGTAAAGGTTTCGATAACGAAGGTGCTTTGGCGAGACAAAATGGCATTAAATACTCTAATGATCTGTCATAATTACTATACACCCTCATCTTTATATTTTTTACAGTTAATATAAATTTATTTATTTTATATTGGATACTCCGCAGCTTGCAGCGGGATGCATTTTTTGACTAGAACAATGACAAATCCCACGGTTTTAACAGCCAGAGAACGTACATGCTCAATAGGATCTCAGTTACTCTGCTTTTGCGAGCAAATCTGCCAATCTCGGCATGCAAAAATCATTAGAATAAATATCCCTAACATACTTAAAAAAGTTAACTTTTTGTTTCCTACAA
>Ga0307378_10013809_pt1 | contig 10195 bp, 10 predicted proteins | sample UN1MG_FD_202238 | JGI IMG/M metagenome (GOLD analysis project Ga0307378, IMG submission 202238) | Soil microbial communities from Risofladan, Vaasa, Finland - UN-1 | ecosystem: Environmental > Terrestrial > Soil > Coastal area > Acid sulfate soil | place: Finland: Risofladan, Vaasa | collected...
CAAGAATTCCGGTAGAAATAATATTGCGAAAACTTTCCCAAAATATCTCTATTGATAAAATTCTCCAGGATTATCCACACCTTACATCAAAAGATATTCAAGCTGCTTTAGAATATGCTGCAAAATCAGTTCATGGAGAAGAAGTTCATTTACTAAGAGCGGTAAAGTAAATTATGAAGTTTCTTATAGACGAAAGTGTAGAAAAACTAAAGGACAGGCGTCCCGCTTATCTATTATTTTAATGTAGGGGCGTATTGCATACCCCAAATTAATGTAGAGACACGGCATTGCCGTGTCTTTTTTTTCAACTCAGTCGAAAAACCATTTCTATTTTCCTCTATCAAATTAGCAATTTTGCTAATTTGATACGTCCTGTCTAAAAACCCTACTATTTTGGAATAATATAATTATAAGTATTTAAACTTTATTAAAAAAGTTTCCAAAGGATATCCAATGAAAAACACAAAAGGTTTTACATTAATCGAGCTATTGGTGGTAATTTCAATTATCGGTGTATTAGCTTTAATGGGATTAAGAGTTTATGGTGATCAACAAAAAAAAGCTAAAAATGCTATAGTTATAGCAAATTCAAGTACTGTACATACCTTGATTCAGGGTGATTTATTGGATAACGATTATTCTACTAGTGAAGATGATGATGACACTTCAACATCTGTTATTGAAAATATTGGTGGGGATGCTGATCCTGCTACAGATTTAGCTAATATGAAGAATCCTTATGCAGGAACTAATATTGCTAAAACTGGAACAATAGGTACAGGTAATGAGGGTGAAGTTATTGTAGAATGGAAATCGTCAAATTATTTTGAAATACAAGGGATTGGAGCTGGGGATTTAGCTACTGGAGAGGTACTAATAGCTAAAAGATAATTAATTATCCAATAGTAGAATAGTCGTCTCGCCTATCATTATAATAACTATAAATTGTTATTCCTACGAAAGCAGAAATCTATACTATTTTTTAATTGTTAAAGACAAAATCACTAAGAAATTTCATTACGGTTATTGATAAAATCTATCCTTCCCCTTGAAGGAGGAGGACTAAGGTGAGGGTGAAATAATTTCTGTTATTACGAGGAGCAAAGCGACGAAGCAATTTAGTTAATATATATCTTTCATTTCTATATATTGAATAAAAAATGAAGACTATATAATATAAAGCAATTTTGTTTTTCAATTGGTAAACCAGTGAATTAGTAAATTTTTATATTGGAGAATTGGCGAATTGAAAAATTAAAAAATGATAATTTTTTTATAATTTTGTCTAAAAACTACAAAATTTGGGAATAATATAAGTAGAAAAGGAAATATAATAAGAAAATATGTAAAAAGTTGAAAAAGGCAAACTATTCGAAAGAATAGGACGCAAAGTTATAGGTTTAAAACATTGTCATTGCGAGCCTACTGAAAGTAGGCGAAGCAATCTCATATAATGTTATGATTGTCAAACTACCAACTTTTATTTTATCTAAATTCTCTAAGGAAAAAATAACCTCCTGATGGGAGAGTAATAAAAGGAAGTGATTAATTTTAGTATAATAAAAAAAGTTGAGAAAGGTAAACTATCCGAAAGGATAGGACGCAAAGTTTAGGTCTAAGGCACTTGTGGCTATGATTGCTAAACTACCGATTTTTTAAATGTATTTTTAATTATCAATTGAATGACTGGTAAACTGGCCAACCGGTGGACTACCTAACTGAATAGGACTGGCAGACCGGAAGACCGGTAGACTGGTCGACTAAATTAAAAAAGGAGGAAATTTAAAATGATGTGGTTAAGAAAAAGTAAAAAGGGTTTTACCTTGATTGAATTGATGGTTGTGGTAGCTATTATCGGTGTCCTGGCTCTCTTAGGATTAAGAGTGTACATCGGTCAACAAAATAAAGCCAAAAATGCGATAGTTATAGCAAATGCAAGTACTGTACATACCTTGATTCAGGGTGATTTGTTAGATAACGATTATCCTAATGATGAAGATGATACTGATGGTCATGTTATTGTAAATATTGGTGGGTTTGCTGCTAATGGGACTACTGCTCAGAACCCCGCTTATGTTTTAGCTAATATGAGGAATCCTTTTCTTACAAATGGTATTATTGCACAAACTGTAGCAAAAGACGCTGCTTTTGCAGGTGCCGAAGGTCAAGTTATTGTACAATGGATATCGCCAAATATGTTTATAATACAAGGATTTGGAGCTGGGAGTAAACTTACTGGAGAGCAACTAACAGCTATACAATAAATTTAAAAATTAACTATACTAATAGCCCTCTTAAAAAAATTAAGTTATTTTTTTAAGAGGGCTATTATCTTATTAGAAACTGTAATTGTGGAAAAACTTATTGGGATATTATTAAAAAATATAAAAAATTACACAACCTGCACAATATCAGTTTTTATTCTTTTGTATAATTTATTGAAAATCTATGCATTTATTTTCGCTGTATACATTTTATTATATTAACTTATTGAATTTGAATGCGTATAAGAAGTTCTATATATAATAGAAATATAATAGAAAAAGGTGGTTTTTTAATAGTCTAAAAAATACTGAATTAGATTCAAAATGATTATATTTTTTATAAAATTTTTTATTATGGATAGTAATATAAGGTAAATAATTCCTTTAGGGTTACATATATTGTTTAGAAAAGACTTCAAATTATCAATAATCTCCATGCTACTACTATTCTATTAATTAGTAGATTTTTAAAGAAATTGTATTATTATACAGTAAAAGAAATAAATAACAAATAAAATATTAAACTCTATTAAAAATTCAGGAATATTTATTATGAATGATAATAGTTTAAAAAATACATTATATAATAAGATGATTTTATTCAGTTTAAATGGGTTAATCATATTTATATTGTTATTTGTAAATAAATATGTATATGAGTTTATGATTAATCAAGAAAATATTTTAAAGATATTTATTATAATAATTTTAACTTTATGCATAATACAATTTTTAAAAATAAAAAAGATTATTTGGTATAAAAATAGATTAAATTTACCTATTTTTGTTTTTATTTTAGTGATGAGTATATCTTTATTAAGAAGCGAAACAGTAATAGTAAGTTCAAAAGATTATATAATATATTTATCATATTTCATTATTTATTTTTTAATTATAAATAATATTGACAATATGGAGCAACTCAATTCTCTTATTAAATTATTTTTTATAGTATCATCGATTATAGCTTTATATACAATTATCCAGTATTATGGGTTAGATCCTTATTTAAACGAGCTTAATGCACTTACTTCTACAATTGGTCAGAAGAATTTTGTTTCTAATTATTTAGGTTTGATTTTTCCTTTAAGTTTTTTTTATTTTCTATTACAAAGAACAAAAAGAAATAAGATATTTTTCTTTGTGTTAACATCTATTATTTATACTACCTTAATGATATGTCAGAGCCGGGGTATCTGGATTAGTATTATTTCCACTGTTTTAATAGGAATTTTCCTTATTTATAAGTTCAAACTTTTTAAAGTTTTCCAAGAAAATCAAAAGGGGCTAATCTTACTTTTGGTTACATTTTTAATAATTACTCTAATATATTCTACCGATAATCCTTTAAACAAAAGTGCAATAACTGTTACTCAACGAGCAATTTCAACTTTTGATGAGCAGGATCCTTCTATAAATACTCGTTTATTAATGTGGCAGACTACATTTAATATGATTAAGGATAAACCTATACTTGGTTCCGGTATCGGAACTTTTAAAATGAATTATTTAAATTATCAGGCTAATATTTTGAAGGATAATCCTTATTATATAAAGTATTCAGGTAACGTAAGGGAGGCGCATAATGAATATTTACAGATGTGGGCCGAATTAGGATTAGTAGGCCTGGGATTATTCCTTTTGATATTTTATTTGTTTTATAAAACAATATTTGTTTTTTTTAAAAGTAACGTAAATATTGAGAATAAAATAATTACCCTAGGTTTATTTATGGGCATTACTTGCTTTTTAGTTCATAGTTTATTTGCTTTTCCTCTGCATGTCCCGGCGTTAGGTTCATCTTTTTTTGTAATTATGAGTCTTATGATTGTCTATATCAATAATTTTAATTTATCTGAATCTAAAAAAGAAAAAATTATAAGAAAGATGGATTTAAAAATCTTAAAATTAAACATTAATTATGTTGTAGTTTTGGTATTAGTTATTATGCTAATAGCAATAGGTTTTTTAGTAATAAAGCCCTATATGGCCGAAATATATTATTTTAAGGGGATGAGATATAATGTTGATAAAAATTATGTTAAAGCTTTGCCTGATTTCCAATATGCTGCTCAATTAGATCCCTATAACGGAAGAATTCTACTTGCTTTGGGTACTACTTATTATAATTTAAATATTCAATTTAAAGCAGAAGAAATTTTACAAAAAGCTAAAAATTATATTAATAATAGTAATGTATTTAGAAATTTAGGTTTATCTTATATGAAAAATGGTAATTATAAAAAAGCAGAAATAGAATTTAAACACGCCATTTATTTCGATCCTAAATTTACAAAAACTTATTATGATTTAGGTGGTTTATATTTCCTACAAGAAGATTATGAAGGGACAATTGAGCAATGGAATAAAATTTTGGAGATTGAGCCAGATTTTACAAATAAATATATCGTTTTAAATAATATAGGGATGGTATATAAGAAAAAGAATATGCCTGATAAAGCATTAGAATATTTTCTACTAGCTTTGCAATTAGTGCCGGAAGGTGACCCTATTGAGAAAGAGATAGAAGAAGAAATCAATAAGATTTATAAAAACAATTTAAAAAATTAAAGTATCTCTGGATTCCCATTTTCCCGGGAATAACCACACCCCGCTTTAATCCTCACCCTTCAAGGGGGAGGAGAGTAAATGGATAAGTATTCAGTTATTTTTTTGTAATTGGTTAATTGGTGGATTGGAAAATTGGCGGATTAATAAATTTTTTTTGACAAAGATGTTAACATATGTTATCATTAGCCAACTGAGGTTAACATTATGGATACAAAAAAGAAATTAATAGGAGTAAGAATTCCTGAATCAGTTATTATAGAATTAACAAAATATTGTAAATCACACGGATTTTTAATTAACCATTTTGTTTCTCAGGCAATTGAAGAAAGATTAAAAAAAGTAAAAAGAAGCGAAGAAAAAGAAAAAGCAGAAAAATTACCAATGGATTAAAGGATGTGAATAGCAATGTTATCCAACAAACGTGGTGTAGTTTTAATAACAGTAATAATCTGGATCGTTATTATCGGAGCAATAATTATTTATGCTCCTCGCCTTTATAATTGGTATATTGAACAAGAAACGATAAAAATTATAAAATCAAATGTTGAATCTGTAGAGAATGAAATAAAATCAGAACTAATAGATAAACATCCGGTGTTAATTTGGAATGATATGGATAATATTATTAAATCTTTAAGTATCCAAAATCCTGTTACCAAAGAACCTCAAATCAGAAATGGCTGGAGTAGTCCCGGTGATGTAGTAGTTTACTTTGATGGTAAAAATACTTTTACTCTCGATGGCATAGGCCCTGATGGTAATATGCTTCATTTAAATATTGTGGTTAAGAAATAAGAGTAGGAGATTAAATGTATTATGATATAAATGTTATTCTAATATTTATATTAGGTTTAATAGTAGGAAGTTTTAGTAATGTTTGTATTTATAGAATTCCCAGAAATGAATCAATAATATATCCGGCATCTCATTGTCCTAAATGTTGCAGCAAAATAAAACCAGTTGACAACATACCTCTATTAAGTTTTATCCTGCTTAAAGGCAGATGTCGTAATTGTAAAACCAAGATATCTGTTCAATATCCTATAGTAGAATTTTTAACCGGATTAATATATTTAATAATTTACCTGATATATGGTTTAAGTATTCAAACATTAATTTATATAATTTTATCATCGGCTCTTATAATCATTGCTTTTATCGATTTAAACGAACAGATTGTACCTGATGCAATTTCTTTACCGGGAATAGTAATAGGATTTATCTTAAGTTTTTTTGTTTATTATATATCATTCGTAGATTCAGTTTTAGGAATATTTGTCGGAGGAGGAATAATATTAATTATTGGCTTAACTGGCTTGGTAATTTTTAAAAAGGAAGCGATGGGGGGAGGAGATGTTAAACTCGCTGCAATGATCGGCGCCTTCCTGGGCTGGAGATATATCGTGATTTCTCTGTTTTTAGGATTTTTTTTAGGGGCATTAACAGGAATTTGTTTAATTATAGCGAAGATTAAAAGTAGAGAAGATGTGGTGCCCTTTGGACCATTCATTGTCTTGGGTTCTTTCATTACCCTTTTATGGGGCGAAAAAATTATTTCTTGGTACATAGGATTTTAAAATAGGGAGTAATTTATAATGTAGGGGTTCGATTCATCGAATCCGCAATAAAGACGGGTCGGATAAATCCGACCCCTACAAAATAGATCATCAGATAAGTAGCCATATATTTCTTATATGTCATTCCCATGAAAATGGGAATCCAGAAGAACCATAAAATGGATTTTATATCATAGTTCTTTTAAGTGAGAACCAAAAACTTTTCAGAAAAGGAAATATTATTAAACGCTGTATGAAACGTAGCACTAATCGTACCAAGGGTTACACTCTCATTGAATTAATGGTAGTAGTAGGTATAATATCTTTACTGCTTGGTCTTGGTATAAACGGATTAGATTATCTGATACAATGGAATAAATTAAATACAGCAGCAGCGCTTTTAAGCTCGGAATTAAAAAATACTCAATCAAGAGCATTTTATGAGGGAGTTTATTATAAATTACAATTTTGGCCAACTTTAGATAGATATAGGATTTATAAGCAAACAGAATTAATTGATGATATAATATTAAAAGATATTAATTTATTCAATACAAATTTTACAGATAATAATTTATATTTCTATCCGAACGGCGTCCCCAGTATGGGGGGAACAGTTACTTTGAAAAATAGAAGAGGGAAGATTCTTTATGTGATTATGACTCCGGTAACTGCCCGGGTAAGAGTAAGCCCAGAACCCCCGGAGAATTGGTAAGCTTCGCTAGTAAGGTTACACCGAATGGTATTTTTGTTTTTTAATTTATTCGATACTATATACTCGATACTCGATACTGTTTTTACTGTATTTATTGGCTAAGAAGCTAATAAATAGGGAATATAAACAATAAGAGAAGTTATAAAGTATTCTTAGTCTTAAGAATTTACGATATACTATATACTCGATACTCAACACTTGACACTGTTTTACTCGATACTATATACTGACTAATATTGGTGGTGATTTACATGTTAAAAATAAATAAAATATTATCAAAAAAAATAAAATCTCCTCTGTCATTGCGAGGAGCGAAGCGACGAAGCAATCTCAGCGGCTTTTCCTTAATCGAATTAATGGTAGCAGTCGGAATCCTGGCAATGGCAATATTTGGAATCTTCCAGGCCTATAGCGCTGGCTTTATGGGAATGGTCGATGCCCGAAACGTAACTGTGGCTACTAATTATGCACGTGAAGCAATGGAAGAAATAAAGAATAAACCTTTTGAAAAAATAGTTATTGGAGGAGAAATAACTACTATTGAGAATAAAGAAGAAGGAAAATTTTCAATATCAACAAACGTTAAAAATGAAATTATAGATACAACAGAAAGGACTGATTTACAAAGAGTTATTACTACAGTTAGTTGGAAAAATAGAAAAGGAGAAACAAAAGAAGTAAAACTCGAGATGCTAGTTTATGGTTAGAATTTATAAACCGATGAGGAGAATATTCAAAAATATAATTTTTTAATAATTTTGTAAAATATTAAATAACAAACTGGGAAACAGAAAAAATGAAAAACATTTTTAGAAATAAAAAAGGATTTAGCTTAATTGAAATGATGGTAGTAGTAGTCATTTTAGGATTAGTTGTATTAGCATTGGTAACTTTTTTTACCGGAGGTACTATATCTTGGATGGCAGGACAATCTCAATTAAAAGCACAAAGAGAAGCCCGTCAGGCAATAGATCGAATGGTGAGAGAAATAAGAGAAGCATCTGATATAATAGCTACTTCTACACCATTAGAAATTAATTTTAATACTCCTTGGAGCACTAATTTAAAATATTCATGGTTGGGGAATATATGGGATCCAATTTTTGAGGGCACTAACCCTCTGATTAATAATGTCCAAAGTTTAACTTTTACTTATTTTGATAACAGTGGTAATTCAGTTGATCCTGAAAGTGCATCAAAGGTGCATATTAATTTAAAAGTAGATGTTGATAAAGACGATAATCCTGATATAACTTTGAATACAGATGTTAATCTAAGAAATTACGATTTATAAAAACCGTTAGACAGGTGAGATGCCTGTCTTACGGAACAGGTAAACAAAGTACTAAAATTGGCGAATTGGTTAATCGGTGGATTGAATAATTGGTTAATTTAAAGGGGTGATAAATGTGAGAAAAAACGGTAAAAAAAATAAAAAAAATAAAGTAATAAATTTATTTTCAAATCAAAAAGGGATAGCTCTTTTAACTACTTTAATCTTTATATTTATATTAGTTACTTTTGGAGTAGCTCTATTGTCTATGACCAGTAATGATATAAAGTTATCTGCACTTCAGAGAGATTCAACTAAGGCATTTTATATTGCAGAGTCAGGTATCGAGAAAGCTTTATGGAATTTAAACACAACTGTTTTAAAAGGAGGAAAAGGTTTTGAGTGGCGACCTGGTGACACTGATCCATTATTTCATGAGGGTACTACTACAGAATATTATGATGTAACAGTTGGAACAGTTCAAAATCCAACCGCAACATTACCTGAAATAATCAAAATTACTTCTACAGGAGTAGTTAAACCTGATGGCGTAAAGACATCGGGTAAACGTACAATAGAAGTAAAAGCTATAAAAGGGATATTACCATCTGATGATTTATTCTATGAATATGCTATTGCCACAGATACAAGTATGGTATTACAAGGAAATATAGCAATTACAGGAAATATTCATTCTAATGGAACGATAGGGGTTGCCGGCGTTGCATATACTTTAAATGGAAATTCTTCTGCTGTCGTGTCAAATGATGCTGTTGGAGAAAACGGTTTAAACCCATCTGGACCGGAATACTACGACGAACATCCTCAAGTTGATTTTGATTTTTATAAAAATTTATCTACTGATCCTATGTATGATGATTATGGTGGAGAAACTTATGTTCCTCCGGGGGGGACAAAATATTTTAATACCGATGGTCAAGTGATAAAGGGTATACACTTCATAGTTGGGAATGTAGAAATTAGCGCTAACACGAATCTAATTATTAGTGGTGGAGCTATTTTTGCTACAGGTACGATTACTTCTAAAGGAAATGCAGGTATAACTCATGAACGAAGACTAGAAAATATTCATACTGTTCCTCCTACTATAATAGATTGTACTGATCTTTCACAGCCGTGTCCTCCAGCTTGTGGTTGTGATCCAGATGACCCATTATATAACCCATCGTATGACCCAGATAGTCAATATTATGACCCCTTATGTAACAATCCATTTGCTTTAGTTGCTAAAGGAGATATTACTCTCGGTGGGACAATTAATACTCAAGGGATAATTCAGACTGAAGCTACATTTACCTCTAATGGAAACATTAATGTAGAACCTGGTGCAATTTATGCCGATGAAGGGGTATTTCATGGTGGTGGAGGTGTAATGAATGTTGTATGGGACGAATCTCTGATCGGTACAACTATTCCTGGCACAGGGGAACCTTATTATTTAATAATTTCCTGGCAAGAAGTATAATTTAAATAATATTAAATTATTTTTCCTAAAAAGAAGGATTTTTAAAAGTTATGGAGAATATATGTAAAAGCAGTATAATAAAACAGTATCGAGTATCGAGTATATAGTATCGAGTAAAAACAAAAACAAGAGAAAACAGTTTCGAGTATATAGTATTTAAAAAGAAAAAAGAAATTAATATGATGGGTTCGGAGTGGAGAGATTAGGAATGAAGAAAATACATTTGCCAATAATTATTGAAATTGATGAAGATGGATATTATATTGTAACTTGCCCGCTGTTTAAAGGTTGTCATTCATATGGTGAAACCATAGATGAGGCGTTAGAGAA
>Ga0307378_10013810_pt1 | contig 10194 bp, 4 predicted proteins | sample UN1MG_FD_202238 | JGI IMG/M metagenome (GOLD analysis project Ga0307378, IMG submission 202238) | Soil microbial communities from Risofladan, Vaasa, Finland - UN-1 | ecosystem: Environmental > Terrestrial > Soil > Coastal area > Acid sulfate soil | place: Finland: Risofladan, Vaasa | collected...
CTTCACCAACGACCCGACGCTCTCACATAGACGCGTGGGTCTCGTGCCTCGACCCACCCTACGTGTCTCTCAGTATATTACCTCGTTTCAACCAGCGCGACCCAATCCCGGTCGCGATCGCCCGGCGGGTCGCCGATCGACTGCTTGCCGGGGCCCGCGATCGTGCGGACCGAGCCGGGCACCAGCTCGCCGCCGGTGCGGGGGTTGTACCAGGCGACGGTGAACGTGCCCGTGGACTCGCCGAGGTCGATCGCCGTGGTGCCGCCTTCGGGCAGATAGACCGCGTAGACCTCGCCCGGCTTGGCCAGGCAGTAGTCGTCGGGGTCCGACGTGAGCGCGTCGGCCGGGCGCATCTCGTGGAAGGGGAGGTGCTGCTGGAAGAAGTCCAGGGCGTGGCGGGTCATGTCCCACAGCCGGTCGCGGCTTCGCCAGTCTTCGCAGTTCAGGTCGTTGTGGGCGTACTTGTATCCGAAATACCACTCGACTCCCGCCCCGCCGGCCATCAGGTTCCCCCAGAGGTGTCGCTTGCGGACCTCGTTGTGCCCGGGGTCGTCGGCGTCGGGCACCACGCCCGTGTGGGCCGGGCCGATCTCGTCGAGCGAGACGATCCACTTCTTGCCCGCGGCCGCCGAGCGCTCGACCCAGCGGAGCGTTTGCTCGTGCGTATCGTTCGTTTGGAGCGAGACGCCGTCGAACCACCGGTAGCCCAACAGCGGCTCGTAGACCGCGTCGTACTTCTTGGGGAAGGTATGCACGACGACCGGGTGATCGTAGGGGTCCAGGTCGTGGATATACTTGGCGAACTCCTTGCGCTCGGCGTCGGTATTGGTGTTTTCCTCCCCGAGGTTCCAGGTGACGGCCGGGTGGTGGCCGAACCGGGCGACCAGCTCGCGGTAGTAGAGCCGCCGCTCGGGGCCGAGGCGGCCTTCGTCCAGAAGCTGGTCGTTTTCCTGCTCCTGGGTGATCACGTGGAGCATGATGCCCAGCTTGTCCATGTGCGAGAAGACGATCTCCCACTGGTCGAGCTTCGAGCAGTCGAACCGATCGCGCTGGTCCTCGTCGATCCAGGGCCAGACGTCGCGCCCGTCGCCGCCCACGTTCATCGTGAGGAAGTAGACGGAGTTCATCCCCTCGCTCGCCAGATAGTTCAAGGCCCCGATCATTCCCTTGCCCTTATCGCCTTTCCACGTGGGGTCGCCGGGCCGCCAATCGCCGAGGTGGGGCTCGTATCGGTGCAGCGGGGCGGGGGCGGCTTCGCCTTTGTGCGGCCCACCGCGGCCTTGGCGCGAGAGCCGGGTGCCGTCGAAGTCGGCGTAGCCCAAGAAGTTCTCCGGGCTGTCGGCCCCGCCCTTGAGGAACCAGCGGCCCGACTCGGCGAACCGCAGTTGGTGCTCGCCCACGCAGCGGAGCAGCCCGGCCGCGCGAAGGTCGGGCAGGGATTTGCCGCTGGGCTCGATTCGGAAGCTGCCCGAGCTGCCGTCCGGCACCAGCGGCGTGCCGGCTTCGGGATCGAGGCTGAGGGCCACGTCCGTTCCGGCGCGGAACGAGACGCGGTAGGTCCACAGGCCGACCTCGTCGGGCGTGAAGTGCGCGCGCCACTTGTTCCCGCCGGCGGCGCCCGTCTCGGCGGCGTTGCCATCGGCCGCGAAATAGCCCTGGACCACGTGGGTCGTCGCCCCGTTGGAGAACGCGACGACCAGCCGGCAGTCGCGGAACGGGCTGTGCTCGGCCGTCTCACTGGTGTCGAGCCCGTCGATGGTGACCGTGACCCGATGCCACTTCTTCAGCTCGCCGGTGACGACGGGGTCGGCCAAGGTACCGCGTGCGATCGTCAGACAGACCGTTAGGGCAAGAATGAGCGTAGGGAGTTTCATGTCGGTTCTCTCCTGAATCTGGGCCACCCGGCCTGTCCCCCTGTCCCCAGTTTGCCGCCGTGCGCGGGAAGAGGGGACTGGGGAAAGGGTACACAGCGGATTACCGTTTGTCTACCTCGCCGATATCAGTGACGTCCCCCTTTCCGCTCCCCCCGGGATCTTCCCCTCGGAAGTAGCTTTCGGCGGATGGGCAACTCAATAGATAGTAGACCACGAACAGATAGATCGCAGCAAAGAAAGTCCAGAAGAGAGGCCAATGAAGGAAGGGCGCAGGCTTGCCCGATAACGCGTATGGAAGAAGCAAAGACGCTCCACAAAGGGCTTCCACTGTTCCGCACACAGCCGATGCAATTCGGCCAACAGACCACGCTGTGCGCGATCTGAACGGGATTCCCAAGAAGGCAGCAACGCTCCAGCCTAGAGTCAGTATCTCAAGTGCCGTATATGGCATCCCCGATTCACCTGTTGACAGAGTGTACTGAATCTCCTGCACAAGCATGGTTGCCATATAGACAATCACGAATGCAATTAGGGTCTCCGCTGCGATCAAGCTGATCGGTATTTGGCGTTTCATACAAGTAATCCACCTACAACGAAGTTGTTGTGGAATTCGCGCCTAACGGTCGATGGAAAGCCGTCTGCATTGGCGACTCGACGGGACCTTTCAGGAGTGCCAATCTGGGTGGCGCCGCGGGCCGCCGGCGGAAGGATACCATCGTCATTCTGTCCTGAACCGGCCGATGGGTCAACCGGTCAAGCTTGCCCGGCGGTCGTGGCGACCCGGCCTCCTTCCCCACGGTCATGACATACGCCGGCTCCGAAGGTAGAATGGCTCAACCGAGTTGGCTCCGGTTTACGTTCCCAGCAACCCTTCCAGGGAGGCTCAACGCCATGAAGAAGACGAAGTCGCTTCTCCTCACCGCGGCCGCCATCACGGCGCCGATCCTGCTGGTCGCGTCGACCTGGGCTGGTGCCGCGGACGACGCCGACCGCATCCGTCCGTGGTCGAAGGACGCGCGCTACTGGCAGTACCAGGGCCAGCCCGTGCTGCTTCTGGGCGGGAGCAAGGACGACAGCTTGTTCCAGATCCCCGATCTCGAGGAGCACCTCGACGAGATGGCCCGGGTCGGGGCCAACTACATCCGCAACACGATGAGCGACCGGCAGGACAAGGGCTTCGAGCTCTATCCGTTCAAGAGGCTGCCCGACGGCAAATTCGATCTCGACCAGTGGGACGAGGAGTACTGGCGGCGTTTCGAGAACATGCTCCGCGGGACGCACGAGCGCGCGATCATCGTCCAGATCGAGGTGTGGGACCGGTTCGACCACGCGCGCGACAACTGGGAGCCGCACCCATACAACCCGAAGAACAACGTCAACTACACCTACGAGCAGTCGGGCTTCGCCGAGCACTACCCGGACCATCCGGGCCGCAACCGGCAGCCCTTCTTCTTCGCCACGCCCGAGCAGCGGAACAACCGGGTCGTGCTGCCCTACCAGCAGCGGTTCGTCGACAAGCTCCTCTCCCACTCGCTCCGGCACGACCACGTGCTCTACTGCATGGACAACGAAACGTCCGGCGAAGCGGCCTGGGGGGCCTACTGGGCCGAATACATCCAGAAGCGGGCCGCCGAGGCGGGCAAGCGGGTCTGCGTCACGGAGATGTGGGACGCCTGGGACCTGACGTCCGACGAGCACAAGCGCACGCTCGACCACCCCGAGCGGTACCAGTTCGCCGACGTCTCGCAGAACAACCAGAAGAAGGGGCAAGTGCACTGGGACAACTTCCAGTGGGTCCGCAACCACATCGCCGAGAAGCCGCGGCCGCTCAACACGGTGAAGACCTACGGGGCGGACGGCGGGCGGTTCGGCGACAACCGGGACGGGCTGGAGCGCTGGTGGCGCCACGTGATCGGCGGCGCAGCCTCGGCCCGCTTCCATCGCCCCGATTCCGGCCTGGGCCTCTCCGAGCCGGCGGCCGCTTCCATCCGGGCCGCGCGCTTGCTGGAGTCGCTCGTCAAGCTCTGGGACGTCGAGCCGGCCAACGACTTGCTCCGCGACCGCTCCGAAAACGAAGCCTACCTGGCCGCCAAGCCGGGCGTCGCCTACGCCCTCTATTTCACCAACGGCGGCTCGGTAGGGCTCGACCTCAGCAGCGCCCCCGGAAGCTTCGAGGCCCGCTGGATCGACGTCCAGACCGGCGAGTGGGGCAAGCGCGAGACGATCCCGGGCGGAGCCGTGGCGACGATCGCCGCGCCGGGCAAGGGCCACTGGGTCGCGGCCATCGTGAAGCAATAGGGCCGAGGCCGTTGAACCTTGCCTTGGGATGGGCCGAAGAACAACTTCCCGACTTCCGTAGCAGGCACACGCCGTGTGCCGTCCGCCGATCTCATCTTCGTGTCGCACCAACGTGTCGCACCAACGTGTCAGACCGACGACGCGTCCAAGCGACTCTGCCGCGCACTGGTCGCCGGGCGAACGGCACACGGCGTGTGCCTGCTACTCTAATCGGACGCCGACCGGACGGCGGGCAACTGGAACGACGTCAGCTTCGGCAAGGGGAAACGACCGACCGTGATCGTCCGGCTTCCCACGTCTTCGACGGGAAAGCCCGTGTCGTAGGCCCCGTCGCCGGCCAGCACGTAGCCCCGGCAGCCCTCCGGCGTCGACGGCCAGTCGCCCGGCCTTTCGGTCGTCGTTCGGATGACCGTCTCGGTGTTGCTCTCCACCTGGCCGGACCACCGGGCACTGCGGCCGGAGAACCCGAAGGCGTCTTGTTGAAGCGTCTGGGCGCCCACGGCGAACAGCCATTTCTCGCCCGTCGGCGTTCGACACAGGACGCCGAAGCTGCCGGCGAATCGCACTCCGTCGACTTCCGCTTGGCCGGCGAAGTCGCTCAATACCAGGTAGTCACCCCAGGCAGATTCGATCTTCACCGCGACGGCCTCCGAGCCGGCCCCTTGGGGGACTTCGAGCCTGCTGGCGGAGTGAATCGTCCCGTTGCCCGACGGACCGCTCGGCTCGTGAACGGCGACGAAGACGCTCGCGAGCCCCTCGCCCGTGCGAACGGCGTCCACGTACCGCACCCTCCGGCCCATCTGATTTCGGCTTTCCTGGCCGGGACCGTTCGAGGCCTCGACGCGGTCCACTTCCGAGAGTGCCCACAGCCGATAGGAGCGATCCGCCTGAGACCAGATCGCCTGCCAGGTGGGCGGAGGGGCGTCGGCCGCTCGGAGGTCGCGCAATCCGAAAATGTCGTCCGGCTTCGTGCTTCCGGCGACCTGGGGGAGCGGCGGCTCCGGCGGCACGTCCACTCCTTCGAATCGAAGCTCCCCCTGGGGCGCGTCGCTCGAGGCCAGCTCGCTGAACGCGCGCCAGGCGTGCTTCTTGCCTCCCCGCACTCGGAAGACGTCGACGGCGAACGTCTCCGCGCCCGGGCCCTTGACGAGCGCGACCGTTCGCCGGTATTGCTCGCACTGCGGATAGACGGAGGAAGACGCCTCGCAGACGGACACCCTGGGCGAGGTCGCCATCAGGTGGAGCTGGGGGCGTCGGCACTCGTCGCCCTTTCGCCTGAGCTGCTCCTGATCGTCGACGACCACCAGGTTGTGGCCGGCGGTGCTTCGGATCCATCGGTTCATCGGGGTGTCGCCGATGTATCCGTGATCGCCGAGGATCGTGTGGCCGCGGTCGGTGTAGAAGAGCGAGAGGTTGTCCGCGTGGCGGTGCCCGCCGTCGGGCGAGAAGGTGAGCGAGAGCGCCGCCGCCTGGGGTCCGCGCCCGTGACGCAGAATGGCCGTCATCAGCGAGGGGAAGTAGATTTCCGGCGGGTCCAATTCGGCGTCCGTGCCCGTGGCGGTCTCCACGGCGGACGCGTCGAGGTGAAGCACCGCGTATTCCGAAGGGCTCGACCAACGCCCGGCGACTCGGAACAGGTTGGCGTACTGCTCCGGAAGACGCTTGAACCCGACGTCGACGACGTCGCGGCCGGGTCTGCTCGCAACCGGCGTATCGGCCAGCGGCGGCAGGCTGCCGTCGGGCAGCAAGTGATCCACCAGCGCGAGCATGAGCAGACGAAACCGCCCGCCGTCGGCGTAGAGGTCCACTTGGCCGGACCGTCGGCTGAAACCGTCCGGCCACTCGAAACCGTGGAGCGATTCCGCGATCCCCAGCAATCCTCCGATGTAGCTGGCCGGCGAGAAGGTGTAGGCCGGGCTCTCGTGGCTGAAGCCGTCATACGCCAGGGAACGCTCGCACTGGGCCTCGAATCCCCCGAGCGCGGTGTCTGCCCACTCGGGTAGGCCGAGGCACCTGGCCACCGCCGCCATCGGATAGTACACGCGCCCGGCCTTGTTGTTCGTGTTGGTCGCCTCTCCCGGTCCACCGAGAAACGGCTCGGCGCCCATCAGCCATTCCACGACCAGATCCCGCTCGACCCGGGCGCGATCCTCGTCGCTCCACAAGGGCGAGCCGTCCGGATTTTCCGCGTCATGGATCAGATCGTACGCGAGGCAGACGTCCACGAGGTAGGTCGCCACGTCGCAGCTCGGGTGGACGCGCCCGGCTCCCCAGTAGTTCTGGAGCATGGCCGCGCGGTCGGCCGTGTCCCGGGCGAACGCATCGGCCGAGAGGTGCCGCTTCCACTCCAGCGGCAAATCCCGATCGTGATACGCCGCGTACATCGGGTCGCAGTCGGCAACGCCGTCCCAGTAGTCGTGATAGAGCCAATTGCGGTAGCCCTGGGCGAGCCGGAGCAGGGCCTCCCGCGCCCGCGCCGCGTAGGCCGTCTCCCCGGTGAACCGGTACGCGAAGGCGAGGCTCTTGATCGCGCCGATCATGAAGACCACCTTCCGCTCGCGGATCACGCCGGAAAAGCTGACGTGCATCGGCTTGCCGACCCAACGATAAGCGTGCTTGCCGGAACGGTCCTCGGTGTGCGATCGCTCCTCCTCGTTGAGATAGTAGGTGAAGGCCTCGCCCGAGCGCGGACAGACGAGCTTGCCCGTTTCGGGGTAGTCGGCGCTTGGGTAAACGTGGCCGCACGCCGGGCAGCGCAACTCGTCCGGGCGGCGGTAGTCCCACACCGGGCGGCACGCCGCCTCCTGCGACTTCTCGCCGACGCAGTTCGGGCAGGTGAACGCGTAGTCGAACCCCGGCGTCAAATCGGGGATCATCCGCTCCACGTAATCCCCCGGCTGGGCGACCACGTAGTCGGCGAGAGCCTTGCGCCCCGCGAACCACGCCCGGGCCCAATCCGCAACCTCGATGTTGCGCTTCGCCTCGTCGATCTCTTCCGGCGTGAGCATCACCGGATGCCGGACCGGGACCCTCGCGGCGAGCATCCGGTCCTTGCGGGCCTCGATCTGGCGGCGGAACGCGACCTCTTCCTCCGACACGCCCGGCTCCTGCCAGGGCATGAACCCCTCGCCGGCCGTGACGCGGGCGACGTAGTCGGACTTCCGGTCGGGAGCGTCCGTGGTTTCGTCCGCACGCCCGACGCCAACCGCTGCAAGCCACACGGCCAGAGCAACCGCGGGCCCCTGGATCGTCCGAAGCATCCGATTCCTCCCTGTTTTTTGCGAGTGGTTGCCTCGTACGTCGCCACCCGATTCCCGATTTCCGTAGCAGGCACGCGCCGTGTGCCGTCCGCCGGTTGGGCGCACGCGCCGTGTGCCCTCCGCCGGTTACGGCACACGGCGTGTGCCTACTACTCTGCAAATGCGGGAGTTATTCTTCGGCCGATCCCAACCCGTCCCCATTACTAACCGGCGCAGGGACGGCAGTCAAGGCTCGGCCGGCGAAGGTGGAATTCTCACGGCCGCCGTGTCATAATCTCATCCGATCCCGACTTCATCGACGCAATCGACGCCCCCGAAGACGAGGAGGAAGCCCTGCCATGACCCGAATCAGGCCTCAATTGCTTGCGATGGCGCTCGTCGGCGCGCTCGCCCTGCCGCTGGCTGCGGACGAAGCCGGCACCGAGATGCTCCCCAATCGCCCGAAAGTCCCCGGCGTGTTGCGGCTGCGGCTGCGCGAGCGCAAGCCAGCCGCGGCCGACAGCGAGGTGTTCAAAATGGTCGAGCGGACCGTGGATTGGGAGGTCTCGAAGACGGCGATCATCGTGATCGATATGTGGGACGGCCACTACTGCCGCTCGGCCGCGCAGCGGGTCGGCGTGATGGCCCCGCGCATGAACCGCGTTCTCACCGCGGCGCGGAACCACGGCGTGATGATCGTCCACGCGCCGAGCGGCACGGTGAGCATGTACGCCGACACGCCCTACCGCAAGCGCATGGAGCAGACCCCCGCCGCCAATCCGCCCGAGGGCTGGGATTTCAAGAAATGGCGCGACCTCGATCCCTCCCACGAGCCGCCCTTGCCCGTCGATACGAAAGAGTGCGCGTGCGACGACCCCGTGGTGGGGACGGCGGTGAAGCAGTTCAGCAAGCAGCACCCCGGGCTGGACGTCATCGGCTACGACGGGATCAGCGACGACGCCCGGGAGATCTACAACTTCTGCGAGGCGGAGGGGATCACCAACGTCATCCTCATGGGCATGCACACGAACATGTGCGTGCTGGGCCGGCCGTTCGGCATTCGAGCGATGGTCGGGCTGGGGCGAAACGTGGTCCTCGCGCGCGACCTGACCGACGCGATGTACGACCCGCGCCAGCCGCCCCACGTCAGCCACACCCGGGGCACCGAGCTGGTGATCGAGCACATCGAGACGCACTGGTGCCCGTCGATCCTCTCGGACGACCTCCTCGAAGTCGTGCCCGGCTCGGCGGGGCCGTGAAGGGGACGCATTACTGATCGCACGGTGCAGTAGGGTGCCACGGGCATCTTGCCCGTGCACTGGCGAGACGCCAGTGCCACCCAACTGTGAAACGTGAAAAGGAGACGGCGATGTATCTGCGCGTCGCGCTTTGCACGATGACGGCGGCTCTCTTGGCGATGGGCCCTTCGTTGGCCGCGGGCGCCGAGCCGGGGCTGGTCGGCTACTACCGATTCGACGAAGGCGGGGGCAGCGTCGCCAAGGACGGCTCGGGGCGGGGCCATGACGGGGCGATTCATGGGGCCGGGTTCGTCCCGCGCGGCGACGGGTTCGCGCTGCGGCTTGACGGCGAGGACGACTACGTCGAGATCGCCCCGGCCGCCGACTTCGCCGGACGCGGCGAGGGCGCCTTCGAGCTGTGGTTCCGGCCGCAGCGCTGGCAGGGCGGCCTCGTCGATTGGAGCTCGAGCGGCTCCTGGCAGGACATCCGGCTGACGCTGGCTTTCAACACCTACCACCGCGAAGAGCAGGACGCCATCTTCCTGGTGAACCTGGCCGACGGCGAGGGGAGCCGCAACGCCCACCTCCCACGCCCGGCCAAAGTCGCGTGGACGCACCTGGCCGTCAGCTTTCGCGGCGCAGAGGCCACGGTCTACGGCGACGGGCAGGTGCTCGCGGTCTTCTCCGGGTATGCGCCGAAGCGCGACGGCCTGCCGCTCTGGATCGGCCGATGCCAGGGCCTGGGCCGGGACTTCTTTGCGGGCGAGATCGACGAGGTCCGCGTCTTCAACCGCGCGCTGGCGCACGACGACGTGCTCGCCCACTACAAGGCGGACGCGGCGGCCATGGGAAAGGACACGGCCCACTTCGACCGACCCCAGGTGCAGGCCAACGCCATGCCCGAGCCCGGCTGGGTCGTCGTCACGGCCGACTACGGGCTGATGCGTCCCCTGCCGGCCGGCGCCGTGCTGGAGGCCGGGATCGGCAAGCCGGCAGCGGCCCGCCGGCAGGTCACCGGCGAGACGCCGCTCGACCCGACGTGGGACCGACAGCGCGTCAAGCTCGACGCGGGCACGCTTGCCGCCGGCCAATACGAGGTCGTCGCCAGGATCAAGGGGGCCGACGGTCGCACGATCGGCAAGGCATCGGCGGCCGCCGTCGCGTGGCCCGGCCGGCCGAAGGCGTTCGAGGGCGTTCGCGTGCTGAACAACCTCGTCTGGGAGCTGGCGAGCGTTTCGCCGGGCGAGGTTCCCGGGTCGAAATCGGTCGCCTTCCAGAATCCGCTGCGGCGATGGGCGTTCGTCTCCTGCACGGCCAAGGTGGGGCAAGACGCAAAGCTCTCGATCTCCATTCCCTCGATCCCGAACGGCAACGACGCGATCGTCGTCGCCGGCCCGGCCGACGGGACGTTCGAGGCGATGCGACCGCTCGCGGCCGGCAAGCACGAGCTGCGAATCGCGATGACCGGCGCCGCGTCGGTCGAGCGCCTGGTGATCCGCTCGATCCCCGAGCTGATCTACGCCCGGTACGGCTCCAACCCGCACA
>Ga0307378_10013811_pt1 | contig 10194 bp, 12 predicted proteins | sample UN1MG_FD_202238 | JGI IMG/M metagenome (GOLD analysis project Ga0307378, IMG submission 202238) | Soil microbial communities from Risofladan, Vaasa, Finland - UN-1 | ecosystem: Environmental > Terrestrial > Soil > Coastal area > Acid sulfate soil | place: Finland: Risofladan, Vaasa | collected...
TTTGAAGAGGAGTATCAACACACAGAAACAACTAGCCCAGGTAAACATAGGTATCTTATACCAATTGACGAGCTTGTCCTAATTGAAAAAGCTATACAGAACGTTATACAAGAAGAAGAAGAAGAAGAAAAAGAAGAAGAGAGGGATATTGAATTTCCCATGGCTGATCCAGATAAAGATCTTCCAATAGGACAACTGACTATTAGGGACTTTGCTGCTATTATGTTAAAGAAACCAGTGAGTGATAAACCTTGGTTAAATAAGATAATCACCAAAAAGTAAATATATGTCAGAAAACCAAGAGCTTGAAAAAAGCATAGATCAAAGAAAAGACTTTCTAAAAACACTTATTGAGTCTAAACAATTACCCGTTCATATAAAGACTGTAGAAGATGCATTCACAGTAGCTCAAATGGGTAAAGAATTAGGGTTTGCAACTATGCAGGCCTTTCATTACATAATTCCTATTCAAGGTAAATTAACTCTAAGTGCTAAAGCAGTAGGAGGATTATTGAGAAAAGGTGGTGTAAAATATGTTACAGTAGAAGATGGAGTATTTGTTTATCCAGATGGAGGAACTACATCTAAGGATGAAAAAGCAAAACCGGTAGATCAGAGAACTACTATCAAATTTATTAGAGATGGTCTTGAAGAAATATGTACGTTCACATGGAATGATGCTAAGAAACAAGGCTTAACTGATAAGAGTAATTGGATCAAGATGCCCAAGGAAATGTTATTTGCACGATGTTTAGCTAAAGGAGCTAATCGTATTGGTGCAGATATATTGTTAGGACTATACACAACTGAGGAAATGACAGATGCCATAGGTGTCAATGAGAATTTAATAAAGAGAAACGAAGATGGTACGATAAAAGAGATCATTGACATAGAGCATACAGAAGATAACTAATAATAATCCTTAAAAAAATATAACATGAGTGGTAAATTAAACACTAAAGACATCAAAACAGGAGGAAAAGTAGCTAAAACATTCCATCCTGGAAATCATGCAGCCAAAATAACTGCTGTAAAATTAGAAGAGTTCACATATAAACCAGGTGGTTACCACATGGTAATGCATCTAGAAGGTCCTGATAAAGGTGCTGATTTTGAAGGATTTTTCTTAGATAAAGATAAACCAGAATTAGGTAGACATAAAGGTCAAGTAGGTCGTGTAAAAGCAAGCGAATGGGCATTTGCTGATGGGGAAACCAAGAAGGGTATTCCTGTAAGTAGAGATGCTGATATTCTTAAGTTCTTAAAGACCTTATGTATGGCTATTGGTAAAGTAAAATGGTTAGAAGATCAAAATGATAAACATGAGACTATTGAGTCTCTAGTTAAAGCATTTAACGACGAGAAGCCTTTTGAAGGAATATTCCTTAACTGGTGTATTGGAGGTAAGGAATATGAAAAAGGAGGTTATACTAATTATGATATGTTTTTACCAAAACCTAGTAGAGAAGGGTATCCCTTTGAAGCTCAAGGATTAGCTAAAACTAAGTTATTAGAATATAACGAGGATACACACATCAAGAAGAAGAAAACTCAAAACGTTACAGATTTTGGAGAAACTCCATCAATGGATACAGATGTTGACAGTGATTTTCAATTGTAATAAATAACACACTCAAAATAAGAAGGGGGATTAATAGTCTCCCTTTTTTTATACACAAATATGATAAAGACAAAATCACTTATAGCAAACATAACAGAAGTACCTAGAGAATGGGTTTTTGAATATTATTTAGAATTGGATGAAAAACTATGCGGACAAGATGTAAAAATTAAGTCTGTATTTAATATCCAGGATAAGAACCCTTCTTTATGCGTGTATTACTCAAAATCACATGAAGCTTATAGGTTTAAAGATTTTTCAGCAAATAAATCAGGAGATAACATATCACTAGTGCAGATAAAATTTAATCTTACTAGTAGAGGAGAAGCTGCTCACAAAATAGTCTCAGACTATAATAAATTCTTACTAACTAATACTGTAGATTATGGTCTCAGAAAGTTTAAAGTCCGTAATAAATATAAAGTTGTAGACTTTACAACAAGAAGCTGGACTAATCTAGATGAGAAATATTGGACAACCTATTATATAGGATCTAAATTATTAACCCATTATAATGTAGCTCCATTAGAGAACTATAAGATGGTTAAAGAAGAAGAAGGCGAGACAAAAGAGCTCGTAATAAAAGGTAGCTATTTATATGGTTATTTCAGGAAAGATGGTACTTTATACAAGATCTATCAACCTATGGTAAAAGATAACAAATTCATAAAAGTTAAAGATTATATCCAAGGATTAGATCAATTAACTATGAAAGTGCCTTATCTGATAATTACAAGCTCCCTAAAGGATGTTCTCGGGTTTATGAAGCTAGGATATAAAAATGCAGAAAGCATTGCTCCTGATAGCGAAAATACGATAATACCTGAACATGTGATAATGGCCCTAAGATTAAAATATAAAGACATTTGTGTCCTATTTGATAACGATGAGCCAGGTAAGGAAGCTATGAAAAGATACGAGGAGAAGTATGACATTAAAGGTGTCATATTAGAATTATCCAAAGATCTTACAGATTCTATGAGAGATCATAGTATAACAAAAGTACGAGAGGTGTTAACCCCACTACTAAAAAAAACATTAAATAAGACTAAATAGTAAAATAATGTCAACTAATTTATCAAACCATAGTATCTATAATCGTATAAGTAATATAATGGACACAGGCTCATCAAGGGGTCCTTTTACAAGGATAAGATTTATTGAAAGTGAAAGAATTCTGATGGGTATAAGTGAGCTGCAACTTCTTTATAGTATGAAAAAACTTACTAGTAAAGAAGTAGGAAATTTAATAGGGATGATGAAATCAGATGATAGTGAGAATCTTACAGTAGCAGAAGAATGTATTAAACAAAAATTTGCAGAATTATGAGTTGGTTATACAAAGGTAGAGTTTTTGAAGACAGTCATATTCCAGATGGGGCAGTGGGTTTTGTCTACTTAATGAGTGCTATTATTGATGGTAAATCAGTAATGTATGTAGGTAAGAAGAATTTTCAAAGCCTCCGTAAAAAGAAGCTTAGTAAAAAGAAAACCCCTAAAGACAAAAGATTAAAGAAATATGAACATGTAGCCAAGATGGCCTATAAAGATTATTACAGTAGTAATGATGTGCTTAAACAAGCAATAAAAGATGGTATTAAGATTAAGAGAGTTATCCTCCAAATATGCTATAGTAAAACAGAACTAACCTATCAAGAGGTGAAGCATCAGTTTACTATGGGGGTGTTAGAAGATGATTCTTTTCTTAATGGTAACATCTTGGGAAAATTTTATAAACAGAAAAAATAATGGAGGAAAAACCAAGTACTAAAATAAAACTAGGAAGAGAAGAGTATTATAAAGCAATAGCAATGTTGACATCTTCAGATTCAGAAAATTTTACAGTAGGTGCTTCTTATATAGATAATCTAGACTTATCCAATTGGATATATCTATTATATATAGTAAGAAATACAGAATGCACTAGAGACACATGGAATGATTATCCTAATATTAAATCTACACTGTCTTTAACAATGGATGATTGTGATAATGTGATATTCTCTGTAAATGATATTGTAAACGCTATAATAAAAAAGAAGCTATCTAAAGAAGAGATAGATTTTTTTGGAGATATGTGTAAACAAGAAGCTATAGAGACCTTAACAAACAGAGTGTCACTTAATACAGCATTAGCAAAAGATATAAAAAATTTATTATGATTACAGACCAAGAAAAATTAGCCAGAGTATCCAAAGACTTAATGTTAGAGGAACCATTCTACGGGATATTTCTCATCATGCTTAATAAAGTATGGAATAAGAGAATTCCCACAGCATGTGTAAGTAGAAATACTATTAATTTTCAGCTCACTATTAACCCTGAGTTTTGGAATACTCTAGAAACAACCCATCAAAAGGGATTACTAAAACACGAACTTTTACATATAGGGTTTTTTCACATTACTGACTTCGGTCATCTTAAGAATAAAAAGATTGCTAATTTAGCAATGGATTGTGAAATTAATCAATATATAAGCTCTACTATGCTACCTCCAGGTGGTATACTCCCTTCATCTTTTCCAGAATTAAACCTAGATCTAAAAGCAGGGACTAATTATTATTATAATCAACTATTACAAGGAGCTAATGATAAGAGTTGTCCTAATCTTAACAATATGTTAGAGGCAATGGGTAATGGAGAAGAGACAGTGATTATCAAAATAGGGGGTTCTCCTAGTGATGTCCAGTTACCAAACCATGGTGAATGGGAAGAGTTTGAAGGGCTAGATGAAGCTACAGTAAAGCTGATGAAGACTCAAACTGAGAATATACTGAAAGAAGTAGCGCAGCAAGTAAATAAATCAAGAGGTATTATACCTGGAGAGTTTGCAGAAATTCTAGAAAATATAGACTGTAAAGAACCACCTAAATTTGATTGGAGAGGGTATCTTAGACGATTTACAGGAGGGTCTCAAAAAGTGTATACCAAAAAGATGCGACGTAAATATAACAAAAGATACGAAGATAATCCTGGATTAAAGATAAAACCTAAAAGGCATATACTAGTAGCTATAGACACCTCAGGTTCTGTATCTACTGGTGAACTAAAAGAGTTTATGCATGAGATTGCTCATATACATAAATCAGGTTCAGAAGTTACAATTGTACAGGCAGATACTGCTATTAAGAAGATTAGCTCTTATAGAAGGGGTGATCAGTTCGAGGTTTTCGGAAGAGGGGGTACCTGCTTCCAACCTGTAATAAATTATTATAATGAGCAAAGTACTAGATATACATGTTTAGTATATTTTACAGACGGAGAAGCCCCTTCTCCAGATAATGCTAGAGGGCGAATATTATGGGTACTATCAAGTGGATCTCAAGATAACACTGATTTACCAGGATCAACTATTAAATTAAATTAAATAAGACATGAGCACACCATCAGTAAATGTAAACGTTGAAGAATTAAAAGGCTTCTTAGGACATATAGTAAAGAATAATAGACACTTGCAAAAGCAAGGAAAAACACCAGTTGCGGTAAATGTAGAAGGAGACGCTGGTCTTGGTAAGACTTCAGCTGTTATACAATTAAGTGAAGAATTAGGTCTTAATTGTGTAAGGTTAAACTTAGCCACTATTGAAGAACTTGGAGATCTAGTAGGGTTTCCTGTTAGGCAGTTTGAGCTTTGTAAGAAAGGGTCTGCTGTTAAACAAGAGACTAAGCAAGAAAAGGTTATCCAAGAGGTAACTGAAAATAGAACTGTTAAAAAGCAAGTTACAGATGCAGACGGTAAATTAGTAATGAAAGACGTCATGGTTCCTGTAGTTGTAAAAAAAGAGGTGTTAGTACCTATAAATGCTGTAGAAACAACAGAAGATACGTGTCTATGGATAGATGAACAAGCTATAGAAGAATATACTAAACAAGGGTATTCTTTTACTGGCCAAAAGAGAATGACGTATTGTCCACCGGAGTGGATTACTGGTTTAACTGGAGGAGGTTTTTTAATCTTAGATGATTATTCAAGAGCAGATATCAGATTTATACAAGCTTGTATGACACTTATAGAAACACAAAAGTACATCTCTTGGTCATTACCACAAGATTGGCACATCATCTTAACTACTAATCCAGATAATGGAGAATATTTAGTAACCCCTATGGATACAGCTCAAAAAACGAGGTTCATAAGTGTGGTATTAAAATTTGACATCGAGGTATGGGCTGCTTGGGCTGAGAAGCAACAGATTGATAGTAGATGTATCAATTTCCTACTACTACACCCTGAGTTAGTTAAAGACTCGGTTAATCCAAGATCAATAACTACCTTTTTCAATTCAATAAGCTCTATACCTGACTTTGCTTCTAATCTACCACTTATCCAGATGATTGGAGAAGGTAGTGTAGGAGATGAGTTCTCTACATTGTTTAATATATTTATAAATAATAAATTAGATAAGCTTGTTTCACCAAAAGATATATTGAGTCATGATAATGAGGCTCATATCTTAGGGGAGCTGAGAAATTGTATAGGGAGAGATGATGACTATCGTGCAGATATAGCTAGTATTCTTACCACAAGGTTAATAAACTACGCTACTATTTATGCAGAAAATAATCCTATTACACCAGCAATGATAAAAAGATTAATTACACTAACAACAGATCCTGATACAATTAAAGATGATCTTAAATATATCATCGTTAAGAAACTTATAAACTGCCCAAATAAGCAGAAGTTTCAGTCTATAATGACCAATGATCAGGTTCTAAAAATGACAGTAAGATAAATGACAGATACAATAGAAAATGTGAATACAGCATCCTTAGATTTGGATGCTGTATTTAACAAAGCAATACATATAGAAGAAGGAAGATCTAATCATATACTATACTTTAAAAAAAATATAGATAAAAATGATAATGCTCTGATTAATCTCATAAAAAATAAAGAATATAATGCAAAAAAAGGTGATAAGATATATCTTCATCCTGAAACTAAGGTACCGAGGTTTAAAATAAAAAACCTATGTATGAAAGAAAAAATCAGAGTTGTAAAAGACCGTAGTAATAGTACAGTAGAGTTTATAGGAATAGATCGCTTTCCTGTAAACAATAGATATTATTGGGGATATCTTATTCCTGTAGATATAATGTCAACACTCATAAGTTCTCAGTACTTACCTAGTATAAAAAGTATAGCAGAAGACTATAAAGTTGATCATGTAATGGTTTACGGTAAGATGTTAAATGATAATGAGAGTGATTATATTTATCGAGTAGAGGGTGATTATACCATATATAATGAAGAAGAAATGAACATGGTTAGATCTATATTAAGTAATCATAGTAATATCTATCTTGATAGTGCATTAATGGCCAAGCTTAATTCTGGTTTAGTAATGGACGAGGAAATATACACTAATATTAAAAGACTACTAGCTAGCTCAGATAACCAAAATATAGTATTAGCAATGGAAACCATGGCAAATTGTGATTATTCAAAAAGTTGTGTATATTTGCTAAATCTTGTTCGAGAATACGGCCAGAAAATTTACAACTCAAAAACAGTAGACCACGTTAACTTCAAATCTTTTCTCAACTTTTTCAACATCCCAAAACACAAACTAACTCAGTATATTATTAATGATATTGTTGATTCCTTAATATATACAAATCTACTCACACAATCAATGTTAAATGAATTACTCCCCCAAATTGAGAGAAAGGTAAAAGATAGCGGTGATCAGCAACATTTTAAAATACAAGGTTTAGAGTACTCAGAAACTCTAGTGCAATGCTTAGAAAAAACAGGTAGAGAAATAGTTTACATCCAAGATGGTTTAGATGAAGATCTAGACATGCTAGATTTAGATATAATAAATTAATACGAATAATAATGGAGAGAAGTGCGGCTGAAATGGAAGAAGAGTTTTATAGTAAACCCTTCTTCCTTAGTTACTCAGGACTAAGTAAAATGCTATATTCACCTTCAGTGTTTTATAGACATTATGTACTACAACAGCGAGAAGAGAAACTCGAATCCCATCTGATTGATGGGAAGGTTATTCATTGTCTACTATTAGATGATGGTAGCTTTGATGAAAAATTCACAATGGCTCCTACTAAGGTGCCTACAGGAAACACAAGATTAGTGATAGATAGGGTATTTAGCCTATATAAAGAACAGTTAAAAAATGAAAAACATAGAGATGGTGAATTAGATGTCTTTGAAGATTTTATATTAAAAGTCTTATTAGATATAAACTTACACCAATCTCTTGCTGATGATAAAAAAGGACCCTTTAAAACAGGCGACGAAAAAAGAATAGAAAAGATTACAACAGAGGAAAGCAAATATTATTTTGAATTCTTAAAAGATAGAAGAGACAGAGATATTCTAGATGAAGAGACTTTAGCACGATGTAATGAATCTGTTGCAGCGGTAAGAGCTCATACAGATGCATGTATCCTACTTGGAATACTAAGATCTGAACTAGATAATATAGATGTTTATAATGAGATATATTTAGAATCAGAGTCTAAATATGCCTTCGGATTAAAGGGGGTAGTAGACAATATAAAAGTTGATCATGATGCTAAGGTTATATATGTAAATGATCTTAAGACGAGTGGAAAAACGGTGTCCGAATTTAAAGACTCAGTAGAGTTTTTTAACTATTGGGCACAAGCAATGATATACATGGGGTTAGTAGATAAAATGTTGGGATTAGACAACTATAAAATGCTATTTAACTTTGTAGTAATTGATAAGTACAAACAAGTGTATTGCTTTGAGGTGAGTCAAGAGACTTTAACATCTTGGGGTGAGAGATTAGAAGAGAAATTAAAAGCTGTAGAGTGGCATTATAAAAACCGTAACTACTCATTACCATATGAGTTTCTAACCTCTAAAGTATATTTGTAACTATGTCTATTACTATATTACCTAAATATTATGTACAAAAAAGTAGGATGTTTCTATATCCTGCATTGGATATTCGAAGAGGAGTAAGTGTTACTCCTACTGAGACATACACGTCCTGGGAAGGACAATTTTCACAAAATGATATGAAGTACTGTTGTCTTTATCATCTTAGAGATGATACAGCATTTAAGGCTTTTGAAAAAGATAAGCTCTTAGGTAATAGATTATTCTATGACTATAAAGAAGTAGAAGATAATAAAGGAGTGTATATCTTTGATTATAAAGACTATGCTGAGGATTGGAAGTGTTTCACCCTTGGTAAGTATTCAAAGATATCAGAATCACATAAGAAAAAAATAAAATCTTTTTACGGTAACACGAGCCCTAACTATCCCTACATAGAAAGCTTTCTCTATCCTGCAAAGTACTTCAGGCTTTACTCTCACTTAATGGGGGTAAAAGAATCTATGTTAAAGGAAGTAGGGGAATTGTGTGATAAACCGAATCTAGAGTCTGAAACACTAAAAGCTAGTGTTAAAAATTTGCATTTTACCAAAGAAATGAGGTAATTTGTACACTTAAAAACCAATATATGAATGATAATTTAAAAACAATGCTCTTGGTTACAATACCATGGACGCAAACTGAGAAAACTTTCAGATTAATACCAATTAGTAACACCTGTCCTTACATAGATTGTATATACACGCCTGATAGGGCTGCTCTTCAAATCATAGGGGCTTTTAAAAAGAAGGACTATGCGTTATTCCCAAAGATAAATGATAATGGGGATATAGAAAAGCCTAAATCACCTCGTGCTGTAGGACAAGGTCAAACACCTAAAAACTATAAAGAAGAAAGAAAGATTGTAGAAACCTGTCAAGATTATTACATTCTAGAAAAGAAAGAAATAGAAGGGTTTATCAAGATGGTGGCTGTAAATAGCGACTCTTTTGACTATAAGCAATACATGCAAGTACCTATTATCCAAGAATTGGATAAGCCTAAGGTAGAGTTATTAAGCGATAAGCAATAACATTAAATACATCCATTCGAGGGTAGATCAAAAGTCTACCCTTTTTTGGCTATCAACCTTAATATAAAAGATATGAACCACTGGGTAATGGATTATGAAACCTTGAAAAATTGTTTTGTAGCTGTATTTATACACTACAAGACAGATGAGACCAAGGTATTTGTTGTACACAAACTAAGGAATGACCTCCCTGAATTATTAGAGTTTTATAAAGAGAATGTAGAGAACAAAGAGAGGCATATATCATTCAATGGATTAGCATTTGACTCCCAAATAACTGAAGCAATTATCAGAAGTAAAGACATCTTAGATCAAACGCCTGATGCTGTAGCTAGAGCTATTTATAAAGTAGCTCAAGATACAATACAGAGATCTAATAGAAGAGAATTTGCCAGATATGCGCCATGGTTATTATCTATACCTCAACTAGACATCTTTAAGATGAATCACTGGGATAATCCTGCAAAAAGATCCAGCCTTAAATGGCTACAATACGCCATGGATTGGCACACTGTACAGGAAATGCCTATTGATCATACTTATGAAGTTCAAACTATGGAAGAATTAGATACCATAATAAGCTATTGTAAGAATGATGTACTATCAACTAAACAGTTGATGAACTTATCTAAACCTCTAATAGACGTAAGAAAGAACATTAAA
>Ga0307378_10013812_pt1 | contig 10193 bp, 8 predicted proteins | sample UN1MG_FD_202238 | JGI IMG/M metagenome (GOLD analysis project Ga0307378, IMG submission 202238) | Soil microbial communities from Risofladan, Vaasa, Finland - UN-1 | ecosystem: Environmental > Terrestrial > Soil > Coastal area > Acid sulfate soil | place: Finland: Risofladan, Vaasa | collected...
CGCGCGGTTGTCCCCGCACAATTGACCAGGATATCCACCCCACCCGTTTTTGAAACTACCTCATTAAAAAGCGATTCTATTCCCTTTGTGTTTTCAAAGTCAAACGGGAATGTCCATACTTTCTTATTGCTGCTTTTTTCGATTTGCTCCTTAGCTGCTTTAAGTCGGCCTTTATCGCGGGCTATTATCGCAATATCGGCCCCGTGCCTTGCCAGACCTTTTGCCACCGCAAGACCGATACCCCTGCTGCCTCCGGTAACCAGTGCCGTTTTACCTGATAAACTGAAAAGTTCGTTGTCCATATCTTAATAGTAAATCAGAAATTCTGTTATTGCGAGAGGATTTACTTGCTGCCACACGCGGGGCGTTTACACAATACAATATACACACGACACAGTACGAGTATTTTACTGCGAGCAGCGCAGCGCTAAAAATGTGTCTCCATCCAAATGTCGCAGTCTCTTACGACCGAACTTTGGTCCTTTCTGCCAGCTCCTTCATCGCACAGCACTGGATATCTTTATTGTAAAGGTTACCATCATTAATCGCGTAAACGTTAAGTGCTTTGCTGTCTACCGCAGCCAGTTGTTCTCTGCGAAGCAGTTCATTAAAACTAAGATTCCGTATCATCACATTGTTCTTATCATCACTTTTGGTATTCTCAACAACGCCCAACAAAAAAGCCGGCTCTAATATTTCCATACCGCTGTCCACATCTCTGTCTCTTGCTTTGCCAATCTCATTTTTCTGCTTCCCTTCGCTGGCTGCGTCAGCAGGCTCGAAATTGAACGTCGGCCCTTCAGTAATTGTCTTTGGTTGTGCTGTTGTTAAGAAAATACCGCGGTACTTATCTTTTAGTTCTTTGACAGCTTCGATTGGCCGGCCCCGCTGACTATGTGACCTGCCGGCGCCTTCAGGCTGGTATTGCTCCTGCGTTTTGAATCTGTTTGCCCTTGTTTTGATAAGGCTGCCGAAACCCACCACACCCCCCAGAACCACCAGTACCAGTATTTGTATCCAGAATGTATCCTCACCGTCCGTAATGCCGGCAAACTGGATTATTTGTGCTAAACAGTAGTTCATACTTCCTTGTAAACCGGTTTTTTCGCTCGGAATATAACCGGGGCCGCATCGGTCAGACAAACGCCTTCAGCGTTGAAGGAATACTTCAGAACTCTGTTACAATCAAGCCGCTGCTGACCTTCCCTGCTCAGCCGCTATCTTTACTCTTGTGAAGCGTTCGTTCTGTCATTTTCTTCATTGCTTCGCACTGGATGTCCTTACCGTAAAGATTACTCTCGTCAATCGTGTACACCTTCATTGCATTGCTGTCTATTGTATCCAGTTGTTCTCTGCGAAGCAGCTCATTAAAAACGAGCTTGCGCATCGTCACATCGTTCTTATCATCGCCCTTGGTATACTCGACAACGCTCAGCAGAAAATCCAGCTCTAACATTTCCATACCGCCGGCTAAGTCTCTATCTTTGCCCGGCTCTGCGCCGGCGCTTTTACCCGGACCTCGAACCTCCACAACTTTACCCGGCCCCGTCCTTTTCGTCTCGACTTTCTTTTCGTCATTCCAAGCCATTGTTTGAACCTCCAATATTCAACAAAAATCCAATTAACTTAAGTCTCGTTATTTTCTTAGAATCCCTTAACATCATAAGCCAGGTTGTCTAAAACAGACACCATTATATACTTATTCTATCGGTCAGCCAAGTAAAACCAGCCCAAAATTTTTGTTTTCATCCCCACGCAGACGAGCATTAGGTTTGTCAAATATTTATTTGAGTTGTGTTTAACCTCCACGCTTATCCTGGGGCTTTACCTCCTTCGTCCATCCTCCGCCGTCTGTCATCTGTCGTCCGTCATCAGTTGTCAGTCTTAATTCTTTGGTCTCGAGTTATTGTCTGCCGGTTTATTTTACTACGAAGCCCCTAAATAAGAGCCAAAGTTGGGGATTCCCGCTCGACAAAAATTTTTGTAAAAAAAATCAGAAAAATACTTGACATATCCGAACATATGTTTTAAACTTGCGTATGAAACGATTGTTTAGGAGTGCTTTTATGGCGATTTCAGCTCAAAAAGAAGGAAATTCAGGTTCCGCCGATAAGCCTGTTCAGGACAGGCTGCTTGACGCCGCAGAACAGCTTTTCTCCGAGCACGGTTTTGAGGGCACGAGTGTTCGCGATATCGCCGCTATCGCTGGCTGCAATATCGCTGCCGTGAACTACTATTTTGGCGGCAAAGACAAGTTGTACACCGAAGTCTGGCGACGTCATTTGCTGCAAATGCGAGATGCCCGTCTGCAAGCAATTGAGCAGGTAATGTCTGAAAGCGGCGGCAAACCACCCTTGGAGGATTTGCTCCGGTCGTTCGCAAACGCGTTTGTTGGGCCGTTCAGGGATGAAAGCAGGTCCCGTCGGTTTATGAATCTTATGGCCCGGGAAATGATTGACCAGCGAGTATCCGTCAATTTGTTCGTTGATGAAGTCGTCAAGCCTACTATGGGTGCCGTACGGGGGGCTTTGTTGAGAGCCTGTCCAGGTTTGGAAGAGTCGAGGATTCCATTGCTTATAGTTTTTCTTGCCGGACAATTAATGCATGTCGTCCACATAAAAGCCATGTTTGACAAAGCCGAAGTGGTGGAAATGCCGGCTTTCGACCTTAATGAGGCAGTGGACCACATTGTCAAATTCTCGGCTGCCGGGATTCGGGCTTATGCCGATGGAAAAACACAGTAACAGGTCGATCGGAACTGATTATTTGGTGTGCCCTTTTTACCCGTGAATTTTGATAGGTTGAAGATATGAATATAATGAGACAAAAAGTCATTTGGTTTAGCTTTGGAGTGATGGCAGCGTTGCTGCTGGCCGGCTGTGTCAGCAGTGAACAATTTTATGAAGATGTTAGTCTATCCAGAGAGGCTGCGTACCGGCAATGGAAGAATCGCAAACAGAACGAGGAGCGGACTCAGACGTATATAAGCGGCAACTTAAATATCGAGGATTGTTTAAAGCTGGCTTTAAGCAACAATAAGGTTTTGCAGCGCGTCTTACAGGAAAAGGAAATTGCCCGTGGAGAACAGTTGAAATCCTATTCGGCAATTCTGCCCGCTGTAGGTTTTTCAGGTCAGTACACTCGACTCGACAAAGTTGGTTCTTTAGGGCCAATAACATTTGGTGACGTGGACAACTATAGCGTAGGTCTTAGGGTTACTCAGCCGGTCTTTGCCGGTGGGGCGATAAGGGCGAAGCTGAACGCCGGAAAATTGTTTTCCCTCCTCGCCGACCAGACCGTTCGAGCGGCGGTCCAGGACTTGATTTATACAGCGACTCATGCCTATTACGATGTGCTGCTTAATCAGCACCTCAGTCAAATCAGTGCCGATGCCGTTCGCTCTGCTCAGGCCCATCTTGATAGTGTTAAACAAAAAAGGCAGGGCGGTGTTGCTTCTGAATTCGATGTTTTACGGGCTGAAGTGGAATTATCAAACTTCCAGGCTGAATTGATACAAAACAAAAATGCCATCAATGTCGCAAAAGCCAGGCTGCTTAAGGCGATGGGTGTTTCACAGGATAGTGACTTTATGCTTTCGACCGAGCTGACTTATATTCCTTTGGAAATAGAAATGGACAAGGCCGTTGAAGCTGCTTATCGCAATCGTCCGGATTTATTTGGCCGCCAGTTTGACATAAAGTTGCAGAAGGAATTGCTTAACATTGCCCGGAGTCGATATTGGCCGACTGTCAGTGGCTATTATGCCAATACCTGGTCGGAGCCTGACCCGCATAACAGGACAATGGTCGAATGGGGCAGGGCCTGGGAGGCTGGCCTTACCGGGACACTGCCCATATTTGACGGTTTGTCTCGTGAAGGTGAGATTATCACACAGAAAGCGCGACTGAAACAGGCCCAGATAGATTTAATCGATACCGAAGAGACCGCTTTGTTTGAATTGACCAAGGCGCAATTGAGTATCGAGAATGCGAAGGAGTTTGTCGAATCACAGCGATTAAATCGAACGCGCGCGGAGGAAGGATTGAGGCTGGCAGAAGTCGGTTATAAAGAGGGCGCTAATACGCAGGTTGAGATGATTGACGCTCAGGCCGCTTTGACGACGGCAAGGGTATACTATTACCAGGCTATATACTTGCACATAATTGCCAAATTGGATTTGCAGAAAGCGATGGGAACCCTGGCCGCGTTTGAAGCTGCTGAACCCGAAGTCCAGGCGAAGAATGACGAATCAAGCATTGCCGAAGAAAAGGCTTCGGCGGCATTTGTTAAGATAGAACTGGAGCGGACAAAATGAAAAATGTTAGAAGGATTATATATTGGATAGCAGCGGTGGTATTGGTTCTTATTACCTTTTGGTTTGGGTATATGCGCAAGTCCGCGGGAATTACAGAGAAGAAGAAAATTGTTCCGGTCGAGATTGAAACGGTAAGCACCGGCCCGATAGAGGAAACGATGGAGATGACTGGCTGGATAAAGGCCAACCATGTTGTCGATGTAGCTTCCAAAGTGGCAGGAAGAGTCGAGTCCCTGTATGTTCTTTCAGATGGGGGGGATTTGGTTGCGGTTGAAGAGGGTGTCTCGGTCAAAAAGGGACAACAGGTTGCCGTTATAGACCATGACGTTTATCTGGCGCAGGTGGCTGCTGCCGGGGCCAGTATGAAAGTTGGCGAGGTGGAGCTTAATGATGCGGAGCGTGAAAAGAAGCGTATCGTTGCCTTATTTGAAGGCGGCTCAGCTACCGAACAGAGTAGAGACAAAGCAATAACTGCAGCGGAACTGGCGACGGCAAGGTTGGCGCTGGCTAAGTCTAATTTGGAACTTGCGCAAATAAATTTGCGTGAATCAACCATTACCTCTCCCATTGATGGGATAATCACCACAAAACATATTGACCAGGGGAATATGATTAGGACCGGCGACCGGATTGTTACTGTTGCCGATATGGAAACGGTGAAGGTAATTGTAGCTGTTGCGGAAAAATATGGGGCCGCAGTTACCGTCGGGACGCCTGTGAAAATCCGAGTCGACGCATTTCCGGAAAGAGTGTTTGATAATAAGGTATATTCAATCTATCCGGCTCTTGATGCACTTACCCACACGATGCAGGTTGAGATACGTCTCAAGAATGATGAATTGCTGATGAAACCCGGCATGTTTGCAAGGGTGACTTTAATTACAAAACGCAAAGATGATGTTGTTGTTATACCCCGAGATGTTGTTCTTGGCGGCAAGATTGACAAGCCTTACGTATATGTAGTGGATTCCAGCGAAACGGAGGCAGACAACCCCGTGAAAGTGGAACAGGTTGCCCGAAAGCGGTTCGTTGAGATTGGTATAAAGCAAGCCGACAGATATGAAATCATTAATGGGTTGAGAAAAGGACAGACGCTTGTCGTTAATGGGATGAATTATTTAGCCGACGGGATGAGTGTCGAGATTGTACGAATAGAGGATATCAAATGAAGCTTGCACAATTATCCGTAAACAGGCCGGTAACCACCTTGATGATATTTGTCGCCATCGTAGTTTTAGGTCTCGTGTCGATGTCGATGCTGGGATTGGACTTGATGCCGGAGCTGGAAATACCGTCTGTTTCGGTTATGACTGCGTACCCGGGGGCAGGCCCGGAAGAAGTGGAGACACTGATAACTGAGCCGATGGAGGATACGCTCAGTACCATCTCCGGAGTTGATGAAGTAATTTCAGTCTCCAAAGAGGGATTGTCGGCGGTAACGTTGAGATTTGAGTGGGGCGAGAAAATTGATGAAAGTATCAACGATGTCCGTGAAAAGATTGATATGATTAGGGAGCGACTGCCCGAAGAAGCTGAAAATCCCGTTATTTTCAAGTTCGACCTTGCAATGATGCCAATTTTGATTATTGCGATTACGGCAGAGGACAGTTATCCGAACCTGCAGGATATAGTTGATGACGAGATAGTTGACCCGCTGAAACGTGTTAAAGGAGTTGCTTCGGCTACAGCAGGTGGTGGTTTGGTCCGTCAGGTTCGCGTTGATATCGACCGCGACAGGCTGGCGGCTATGAATTTATCGATTGCGCAGGTAAATTCAGCCCTTGCCGCTCAAAACATCAGCACTCCCGGCGGAAACATAAAGACCGGTTACAAGGACTATCTGTTACGAACACCTGAGGAATTTTCCAGTCCGGAAGAGGTTGCGGAAGTTGTTGTTGCTCGGCGAAACGGTATACCTGTAAAGTTAAAAGACATTGCCGAAGTAAGAGATTTCTTCAAAGAACGCACGTATGAGGTGCGCATGAACAGTCAAAAGGCAATGGCTGTGTTTGTTCAAAAGCAAAGTGGGGAAAATACCGTCGATGTAGCGCGGGCGGTCATAGAGAAACTTCAGCAGATAAAGGAGAATTTGCCGCCGGATGTTAAACCGAATATCGTTTTCGATAATTCCGATTTTATTTTAGCCTCCGTAGCCAATTTACGAAATACGGTTTTTTGGGCCGTGTTTTTTGTCTTTATGGTGCTTCTTTTTTTCCTCAGAGACCTTAGGGCTGCCATTATAGTTGCTGTCGCAATTCCCACGTCGCTGATTATTACCTTTCTGTTGATGTGGTTGGCAGATTATACGATTAATACCGATTCGCTGGCCAGTGTCGCCGTTGCGGTTGGGCTGGTCGTTGATAATGCTATTGTTGTCGTTGACAACATAAATCGACATCGTGGTAAAGGGCAGAGGCCGAAGGAAGGTGCCATTTTTGGGGCGAATGAAGTAGGGGTGGCTGTTATTGCCTCAACACTGACGACAATTTCCATTTTTGCTCCCATTATCTTTGTCGGCGGTATTACTGCTATCATATTCGGACAATTCGCTGCCATTGTTACAATGGCTTTGGTTGCTTCACTGTTTACGGCTCTTATGCTTGTTCCGATGCTCTGTTCAAAATTTCTGATTGTGCGCAATCCAGGCTCATCAAAGTCAATATTGGACTTGTTTTTCAATCTGGGTGAGAAAGTTTTAACGAAAACCGAAAACTTGTACATAAAGTTCCTGGACTGGTCACTGGTGAATCGAAAAACGGTTTTTATTTCATGTGCCCTTTTCTTTGTCTGGAGTATCGGGATTGTCGGTTTTATCGGCACTGAATTTTTCCCCGAACAGGACCAGAATCGGTTGTCGGCAAATTATGAATTGCCCATCGGAACGCGTTATGAGCGTACCGGAGTCGTAGCGCAGCAGTTGGAGACAATATTGGAAAATAGTGTTCCGGAGAGGCAGCACAGTTTCATACGTTGGGGTGTCTTTGGTGGTGGCGGTTCGCACTATGCTACGGAAGAGGAGAGTTATAAAGGTATCCTGTATGTCAGATTGAAACCTAAAAAGCAGCGCGACGCCTCGCCAAATGATTTGATAAAGCGACTTCGCAGTATCACAGACAGGATACCGGGAGTTACTATTCGCTATAGTGCCGAGGACCCGCTTGAAGCAATGATGTTTGGTGCCGGCGGAAAACTGGCTGTCGAACTTTACGGCCATGATATGGATGAAGCGAGGGTGTACGCCGAGGCCGTTAAGTCGGCAATGGAAAAGGTTGAAGGAGTCGAGGACGTGCAGATCAGCCGAAAGGAAGAAAAGCCGGAGGTTAAAGTAATTATTGACAGGGAAAAGGCATCTAAGTTCGGGCTTGATGTCAGGACTATTGGTAAGCAGATTGAGACTTTTTTTGCAGGCACTACCGCAACCAGATACCGCGAAGGCGGAGATGAATATGATGTAGAAGTTCGACTCCAGGCTCAGGACAGAGACAGGCTCGAAGACTTGCGGGACGTGTCTATTGGTTTACCTAATGGTGAGCAGATTAGCCTGGCTAATATCGCCGATGTCGAACACGGTCTGGGACCGACCAAGATTGAACGAAAAGACCAGGAACGTTATATTACGGTTTCCGCTGAAATCAGCGGAAGAGACCTTGGCTCAGTGGCCAAGGACGTTAGAAAAGCGATTGATAAGATTCCCGCACCGCTGGGTTTTAGTTATAAGGTTGCCGGTGCTGAGAAAGAAAAGACAGAAGCATTCCGGCTGTTGATTATAGCTGTAGGCTTGGGAATGGTTCTTGTATATATGGTGATGGCTTCGCAGTTTGAGTCTTTGCGTGACCCATTTATCATATTTTTTTCGATACCCTTTGGTATTGTCGGCGTAATCATTGCGTTGGCATTGACCGGACAGGCAATGAGTGTTATTAGTTTTCTGGCATTGATTATGATGGTTGGTATTGTAGTAAATGACGGGATTGTTCTCATAAGTTTTATAGGCATACTTCGCCGCCGTGGTCTTAGTGTCTATTCGGCAATCATTGAAGGGGGACGCAGCAGAATGCGACCTGTGATATGTACGAGCGTTACTACAATGCTGGCGATGACGCCTCTTGCTTTCTCAAGAGGGGAGGGGTCTGAAATTTGGGTGCCGTTTGCCATAACGGTAATTGGTGGTTTATTTGTTGGGACCATCATTACCCTGGTTTTGATGCCGACTCTTTACAGTGTGTTTGAAGGTTTTAGGGCTTCGCAGGTAAAAGGATAAGTATGAAAGCTGTTTTGATTGTGCACAATGTGGCGATAGATGAGGAAGTGAACGAAATTCTGAAGTCTGTCGGAATTAGTTGCTATACAAAATTCACGAATGTCTTGGGTAAGGGCCGGTTAAGCGAGCCGCATTTGAGCACGGATGTGTGGCCCGGGATAAATTACGGCACCTTTGTTGTTACCGAACCTGTCAAGGCCGAAGAGGTTATGGAAAATGTCCGCCGGGTGCGGGAGAAGCTGGGTTCGGAAGGACTAAAGGCGTTTATGTGGAAGATTGATGATATTACTGAGTAAGGCTTGCTCTGTAACTTCTTTAAGGGCAGAAGGTTAGCAAATAATATAAAATTCCTTCCTTTCCCAAAAATTTTTCTGGCCAAACCGCCCTTAAAAGCATATAATAGTGGGTGTGTTTTTTTGCGCAGTGTTAGCCTGTTTTGCTGTTTATGGCAAAGTGCCGCCTAATGAAAGGGGGTAAAAGTATGGAAACTGCCACACATTATGAACCGAATCTTGAAATCGCTTCCGACCCTGAGCATCTTGCCCAAAGAAGCGTTGAGCTTGTTGTTGCTGAAGCGCAAAACGCGATAAAGAACAAAGGTACTTTTTACGTGGCGATATCCGGGGGCCATACGCCAAGGCGCTTTTTTGAACTCTTGGGCGAGGTGCCGAAAGCAAAATCTCTGCCCTGGGACAAAATACAGTTGTTCTGGGTTGACGAGCGATGCGTCCCCCCGGATTCGCAATGGAGCAATTACAAGCTCGCTGCCGACACCTTTTTAGCTAAAGTCCCTATTCCGCAGGAAAACGTACACAGGATACCCACCGAGTTTGATGATTTTAACGCTGCAGCTCAATGTTATGAAGAAACCATTCGAGAGGTTTTCGGCTTGGACGAAGCTCATGGCCCCGAATTTGATTTGATTGTGCTTGGCATGGGTGTTGAGGGGCATACCGGCTCGCTCTTTCCTGATTCTTATGCGTCCCTGGATACCGAAGATTTGGTCTGTGTCGTCTATCTCCTGGATGATAAGCTAAACCGAATAACTTTGACGCATCCGGTCTTATGTGCCGCATCTCATTTAGCTGTATTGGTCTCCGGTGAAGAAAAGGCCGCTATCTTGAAAGAGGTTTTTACCAGCAAGCCCGACGATGTCCGCTATCCTATTCACATCCTTTGGCCAATCCTAAACAAGGTCACCTGGCTCATCGACAGCCAGGCCGCGAAATTGCTATAATTCGGGCGGTTTAACTTGGAGGGTGAAAGCTGCTGAATCAGCTTTTAATACTTTTTTGTTTTGAACTGGAGCAAAAAAAACCAATATTTTCTTTTTTCGCTTGATTTCTCGTTGTCTTCGCGCTAAAATGTTAATTACAGATAAACTTTACTGGAGGATAATGAGATGAAAAAGTTAATTTTCTTTTTCGCATGCCTTTTTTTAGCCATTCCCTGCCAGGCAAGAATAATCACCGTAGACGACAATGAGTCGGCGGATTTCAATAACATTCAGGCGGCAATTAACGATGCCAATGACGGCGACACCATAAGTGTGGTGGACGGCACGTATACAGGACAGGGTAATCGAGACATTAACTTTCTCGGCAAGGCGATCACTGT
>Ga0307378_10013814_pt1 | contig 10193 bp, 9 predicted proteins | sample UN1MG_FD_202238 | JGI IMG/M metagenome (GOLD analysis project Ga0307378, IMG submission 202238) | Soil microbial communities from Risofladan, Vaasa, Finland - UN-1 | ecosystem: Environmental > Terrestrial > Soil > Coastal area > Acid sulfate soil | place: Finland: Risofladan, Vaasa | collected...
TTTACTCCACGATTTTAGTAACAACACCAGCACCAACTGTTCTTCCGCCTTCTCTTATTGCAAAACGTACTTGCTCTTCCATTGCAACAGGCGCTATCAACTCTACGTCCATGTTTATGTTATCCCCAGGCATTACCATCTCTACTCCCTCTGGTAATACTATTGAACCCGTTACATCTGTTGTTCTTAGATAAAACTGAGGTCTATACCCCGGGAAAAACGGAGTGTGTCTTCCACCCTCTTCTTTCTTTAGTACATAAACTTCTGCTTTAAACTTCGCGTGTGGCTTTATACTACCTGGTTTTGCAAGCACTTGCCCTCTTTCTACATCATCTTTTCCAGTTCCACGAAGAAGTACCCCTACATTATCTCCTGCGATCGCGTCGTCCAAGATCTTCCTGAACATCTCCAAGCTTGTTGCAACTGTCTTCTGCGTTTCGTGAAACCCAATGATCTCTACCTCGTCTCCACCTACGATCTTTCCTCTCTCAACTCTTCCCGTTACAACTGTTCCACGTCCAGAGATGGTGAAAACATCCTCTATCGCCATCAAAAACGGCTTGTCCATGTCCCTTACAGGCTCTGGGATATAAGAATCCACTGCTGCCATTAAGTCCAGTATCTGCTGCTCTGCTGCAGGGTCTCCTTCTAGCGCCTTTAAAGCACTAACTCTTACCACAGGAATATCATCCCCTGGGAAACCATACTGGCTTAGTAGATCCCTTACCTCTAATTCTACTAAGTCTAATAGTTCTTCGTCGTCCATCATGTCTACTTTATTTAGTGCAACTACGATGTACGGCACTCCTACCTGTCTTGCGAGCAGTATATGCTCTCTTGTCTGAGGCATTGGGCCGTCTGGAGCGCTTACTACCAATATAGCTCCGTCCATCTGTGCGGCGCCCGTTATCATGTTCTTTACATAGTCTGCGTGTCCGGGACAGTCGACGTGGGCATAGTGCCTTGTCTCTGTCTGGTACTCAACATGGGCTATGTTGATTGTTATTCCTCTTTCTCTTTCCTCTGGAGCCTTGTCTATGTCACCAAACTCTACATATTCTGCCCCACCGGTTTTTGATAATACTTTTGTTATCGCCGCTGTTAATGTCGTCTTACCATGGTCTACGTGACCAATGGTTCCTATGTTTAAGTGCGGCTTACCTCTCTGAAATTTCTGCTTTGACATTTCTACTCTTCCTCCTTCTTAATAAAGACTAACATTAAACAGCCTGTGCATTCGTTTTTAGATCTTCTGTAAGTACTGCAGGGAGCGGTGAATAATAACCAAACTCCATAGTAAAAGTCCCTCTTCCTTCGGTCATCGACCTTAGTTCAGTTGCGTATCCAAACATCTCGGATAGCGGAACCTCTGATTTTATAGCCTGCATGGCACCTCTAAGCTCTGACCCCATGATCCTTCCTCTTCTGGAGCTAAGATTGCCCATTACGGTTCCCATAAACTCTTCGGGAATTACAACTTCAACTTTCATAAGCGGCTCAAGAATAATTGGCTTAGAACGAAGTACCGCATCCTTAAAAGCCATAGAACCCGCAACTTTAAAAGCAATTTCAGAACTATCGACATCATGATATGAGCCGTCATAGAGCCTCACAATCCAATCGATAACGGGATACCCGGCAACAACTCCTGTTTCAGAAGCCTCCATAATGCCCTTTTCAACTGCAGGGATAAATTCTTTAGGAATATTTCCACCTTTAACTTCGTCAATAAACTGGACACCAGCGCCTTTTTCATTAGGCTCCATTCTAATTTTCACATGACCATACTGTCCACGGCCACCAGTCTGCCTTATAAACTTGGCCTCTACATCCGAGTTCTTTGTAATAGTTTCTCTGTAAGCTACCTGTGGTTTACCCACGTTAGCGTCTACATTAAATTCGCGTCTTAAGCGGTCAACAATAATTTCCAGATGAAGCTCTCCCATACCGGATATCAAAGTTTGACCAGTTTCGTCATCATATCTTACTTTAAATGTTGGATCTTCAAGTGAAACTTTGTTTAAGGACAAGCCTAGTCTTTCCTGATCAGATTTAGTTTTTGGCTCAATAGCAATAGAGATAACGGGCTCTGCAAAAAATAAGCTTTCCAACAATATAGGTTTATTTTCATCGCAGAGAGTATCACCTGTTGTCGTTGATTTGAGCCCTACAGCAGCGACGATCCCACCTGCTCCTACTTCGCTAATTTCTTCTCTCTTATTGGAATGCATCCTTACAAGTCTTCCGATCTTCTCTCTTTTCTTTTTAGTTGTATTATAAACAGTACTGCCAGTTTTGAGCATGCCGGAGTAAACCCTAAGGTACGTCAACTGACCCACAAAAGGATCCGTCATAATCTTAAAAGCAAGAGCTGAAAACGGCTCATCATCACTAGGCCCTCTTGTATCTGCCTCATCTGTATCAGGATTAATCCCCTCAACATCAACAAGATCAAGAGGAGAAGGCATATATTCAACTACGGCGTCTAGAAGTATCTGAACGCCTTTGTTTTTAAATGCCGTTCCTAAAAGCACAGGAACAATGCTCAAATTAATAGTAGCAGCCCTTATGGCTTTGTGTATTTTTTCTTCTGAAATCGGCTCCGCATTTAAATAGGACTCCATCAACTCCTCATCAAAATCTGCAACAGACTCCAACAAGGCCTCCCTAGCCGCTTGAGCCTCAGCCATCAATTCTTCTGGTATATCAGTTAATTCGTATTTAGAGCCAAGGGAATCATCGTCCCACATGGCCAACTTCATTTTAATAAGGTCTATTATTCCAATGAACTCGTGATCAACCACATACGGAAGTTGAACAGGCACAGCATTAGCCAGAAGCCTATCTTTCATTTGAGCAACGACTTGTGCAAAGTTAGCGCCATCTTTGTCCATCTTATTAACAAATGCCATCCTAGGAACTCTATATCGGTCGGCCTGTCTCCATACAGTTTCAGATTGGGGTTCAACGCCGCCAACTGAATCAAAAACTACAACCGCTCCGTCCAGCACTTTCAAGGATCTTTCTACCTCTATTGTAAAGTCAACGTGGCCGGGGGTATCAATTATATTAATTCGGTGGTCATTCCAGAAACAGGTAGTTGTAGCTGACGTGATAGTGATTCCACGCTCTCTTTCCTGCTCCATCCAATCCATGGTCGCAGTTCCTTCGTGAACTTCACCAATTTTATAAGTTAGTCCTGTATAATATAGTATGCGCTCAGTAGTTGTGGTTTTACCAGCATCTATATGAGCTATGATTCCAATATTTCTGATTCTATCTTTAGGTAATGCTTTTTCCAAAACTATTCCTCCGAACTAAACGACCTACCACCTATAATGAGCAAATGCTCTATTTGCGTCGGCCATCTTGTGCGTATCTTCTCTTCTTTTTATTGACCCGCCTCTTCCCTCAGATGAATCCAGAATCTCAGCAGCGAGTTTTTCTTTCATAGACTTACCATCTCTACCCCGAATAGTGGTTAACATCCACCTGATAGCTAGAGACTGTTTGCGAAATGCACTAACTTCCATAGGAACCTGGTATGTAGCACCACCCACTCTTCTAGGCCTGACTTCAAGACCCGGTTTTACGTTTTCCATTGCAGCTAAGAAAACTTCCATTGGATCTTTGCCTGATTTTTCAGCAACAATATCAAATGCATCATAAAATATCTTCTCAGCCTTGCTTTTCTTTCCATCAAGCATAAGAGAATTTATAAATTTAGCAGCAGTTTGATTTCCGTACTTAGGATCACCTGCAATTTTTCTTTTGTTTACTGAACCTTTTCTTGGCATAATCTACTTTCCTTTTATATAAAGCTTATTTAGGCTTTTTGGCGCCATATTTAGAACGACTTTGTCTTCTACTATCAACACCTGTTGAATCTAAGGTACCCCTAACGATATGGTATCTAACACCTGGAAGATCTTTCACCCTTCCGCCTCTTACCAATATTACAGAGTGCTCTTGAAGTGTATGTCCTTCGCCCGGTATATAGCCTGTTACCTCAATACCATTTGTAAGCCTAATACGTGCAACTTTTCTGAGTGCGGAATTAGGTTTTTTAGGTGTCGTTGTATAAACCCTAATGCACACCCCTCTTTTTTGTGGGCAGTTCTGTAGAGCGGGAGCTTTGCTCTTCTTTTTTGCTCTTTTTCTGCCTTCTCTAACTAGCTGACTTATTGTTGGCACAGATACTATTCTCCCTCAAAAGTTAATCCAAGTAATATATCCAGACAAATTACTTGATGTCAAGATTAAAATATAGCTTTTTTACCAATTGTTTTAAGTTTCTTAGCCATACCAATAACGGTAATCTTAGACTTGTACCATCCGGGCTTCCACCTGTTGTCTTGAATACCATCTAATTCCTCTTGAAAAACCCTAACACATATAGTTACACGCCCACCGATATCGACAAACGGATCTCCTGTATCCAAATCTGGGATTACATCTATCTCAGTACTCAACCCAGCGGGGTGCAACTCCAATAGAGCAACACATTCAAGAAATGGGCGCTCCTGTTTTACTTCGTTTTCTAATGTTTCAGTACCAATTTCCAAATACCAAATTTCAGCCATTTAATGACTCCTCAAGCGTAATCCAAATAAACGTTTTAGATATATTTAAGTGCTTTTTCCCCAATATCAGTTCTAAAGTAAAGCGATTCACTCTCAATATGATTAACAGCTTTGTAAGCTGCGTTTATTGCATCAGGGATAGTCTTACCCAAAGCTGTAACACCTAGCACCCTTCCACCGTTTGCAACTATATTACCGTCATCCTGGGCTGTGCCGGAGTGAAAGACTAAGACCCCATCCATACTATTTACTTCATCAATGCGGTGAATTGGAAAACCTTTTTTATAGTCCCCAGGATACCCCTTGGAAGCCATGACAACACAAACGGAAGCATCATCATACCATTGTATTTCTTCTTTTGCTACCCCTCCTGAAGAAATTATGCTGATTAACGGAACTATGTCAGATTTCATCCTCATTAAAAGGGGTTGTGCTTCAGGATCGCCAAACCTGCAGTTGAACTCAAGCACCTTTATATCCGAGTCTTTTATCATGAGTCCTGCGTATAAAATTCCTTTATATTCCCGACCTTCCTCTTTCATAGCTTTAACTGTAGGTATCATCACTTTGTTCATGATAATATCGTGAAGCTCAGGCGTTAAAATAGGGGCTGGAGAATATGCTCCCATACCGCCTGTATTAGGGCCTTTGTCCCCGTCTAATAGGGCTTTGTGATCTTGAGATGATTCAAGAGGTATAACGTTCTCCCCATCAGTAAAGGCAATAAAAGATACTTCTTCCCCTTCAAGAAACTCTTCAATTACTACGCAATTCCCGGAATCGCCGAATATCTTACTATTCATAATATCATCGAGAACACTCACAGCTTCTTCCTCGGTATGACAAATGACGACCCCTTTTCCCGCAGCAAGACCGTCTGCTTTTATAACTAAAGGCGGTTTAACTTCCCTTACCCAATTCACAGCATCATTATAGTCAACGAAAGTAGAAAAGAACGCTGTAGGTATATCGTACTTTTTCATAAGATTTTTTGAATAAGCTTTACTGCTTTCAATCTCTGCAGCAGCTTGGCTTGGGCCGAAGATGTTTAGATTTTCTTCCTGAAACCGGTCAACGATACCAAGAGAAAGGGGTATTTCAGGGCCTACAACTGTAAGATCAATCTCTTCAGCTTTAGCAAACCTCACAAGTGACTCTATATCGGTTACTTTAATGTCTACACATTTGGCATGCTTGGATATCCCAACATTCCCCGGAGCACAAAAAAGCGCTGTAACCAAGGGACTTTTAGATATCTTCCAGCAAAGGGCATGTTCACGCCCTCCGCCACCAACAACTAGAACTTTCATAGATTTATCCTTTAAAATTAAGACTCTCTTTCCCAGAACTCATTTAATGTACCAGATATTAGAACTTTTTAAACACAAAAATGTTTAGGGCAAACAATAATTAGCACAACGAAACGATTATAAATTAACAATCTAAAAACCGCTTTGAATTATTCTACGGTAACAACTTTTGCAAGGTTCCTTGGCTGGTCTACATCGGTTCCTTTATAAGTTGCTATATGATAGGCAAGAAGCTGAAGAGGGACTATAGAGACAATGGGGCTTAATATGTAGGGACAATCAGGGACTTCAATTAGTTTATCTACATTACCCTGTATTTCCGGAGCATTTGGATCTGAAGTTAAAAAAATCACCTTACCCTTTCTAGCTCGTACCTCCTGCAGATTGCCCAAAATCTTTTTGTAGGCTACCCCATCACCCGGCGCAATTAAAACTATGGGCATATCTTCATCAATAAGTGCGATGGGACCGTGCTTCATCTCGCCTGCAGCATAACCCTCGGCATGAATATACGAGATCTCTTTTAACTTAAGCGCTCCTTCAAAGGCAATTGGATAGTTGATTCCTCTTCCTAGATATAGAAAATTTCTATAAGTAAAAAACTCTTTAGCCAATTCTTTTATTTGACTATCCAGCTTTAAAACGACTTGAATTAATTGAGGGATTGTAAGTGCATCTTTGATCATCTCAATAGCTTGTTTTTTTGTTATTTCTTTTCTGACCCTTCCCAAGTAAATGGCAAAGAGATAAAAAGCAATGAGCTGAGTTGTAAAGGCTTTAGTTGAAGCAACACCTATTTCAGGTCCGGCATGGGTATAAATCACACCCTCAGAGTCTCTGGCAATCTTGCTCATCATCACGTTGGTGATGCTTATTGTTTTAGCTCCTCGGGATTTTGCTTCTATAAGAGCTTCTGAAGTATCCGCAGTTTCACCGGACTGAGAAACTGCGATTGCTAATGTTTTATTGTCGATTATAGGACTGCGGTATCGAAATTCAGATGCTATATCAACCTCTACAGAAACCTTAGCTATTTTCTCTATCATATATTTGCCAATCAAGCTTGCATGATAGGAAGTACCGCAGGCTAGGGTAACTATTCTATTAACATCCTTAAACATTTTTGGATCAAGTCCATCAAGAAACACTTCACCGGTTTCTTCAGAAAACCTGCCCCGCATAGTATCTAAAATAGCTTGTGGCTGCTCGTAAATCTCCTTCAGCATAAAGTGACGGTATCCGCACTTTTCAACAGAGAGAGGATCCCAGTTTATCGACTGCACTTTTCGCTTAACTTCATTTCCCTCTAAATCAGTGATACTGACATTATCCCTTTTAAGCACCGCGACATCACCGTCTTCTAAATAAATCACTTTACGACTGAAAGGAAGTATGGCAGGCACATCGGAGGCCAGATAGTTTTCATGATCACCTATTGCTAATATAAGTGGCGAGAACTTTCTTGTGGCAATAACCTTATCGGGATATTTGTCGGAAATAACAGCAATTGCATAAGAGCCTTCGAGTCTCTTAAAGGCTTGCCGAGATGCGTTTTCAAAATCGAGCCCTATGGCTAAATTATCTTCGATTAAATGCGCTATTACTTCCGTATCGGTATCCGAATAGAATTTGTAGCCTTTCTTTTTCAGCTCGTTTTTTAAATCTAAGTAATTTTCTACTATACCGTTATGGACGACAGAGGTGCCGCCTGATACATGCGGGTGTGCGTTCTTTAGAGACGCCTCGCCATGCGTTGCCCATCTGGTATGACCGATCCCGAGCGATCCCTTTGGAGAGTGTTTCTTAACTTTAGTTTTAAGTTTAGAGAGCTTTCCTTTGCTTTTGAATACTTTTGATTGTCCGTTTTGAATCACTGCAATACCGGAGGAATCATATCCTCGGTACTCAAGTCTGGAGAGACCTTGGAGCAAGACGTCAACTGTTTTTCTATGATCCCCTATATAGCCTAATATTCCGCACATTTATTTCCCCTTACTACGCCCCTTCTCCTTAGGCTTTCTCTTCCAGTCTTTTATTATCGTTTGTCTAGCTCTTCCAATGGCAAGTGAGTCACTTGGTACATCTTTTGAAATTGTCGATCCCGCCCCTGTTGTAGCCCCTTTACCAATTCTAATTGGGGCAACAAGCATTGTATCGCTGCCTATAAAGACGTTGTCTTCAATTGTAGTTTTGTGCTTATTAATACCGTCGTAGTTACAAGTAATCGTTCCTGCACCTATATTGACGTCTTTCCCCATAATCGTATCGCCTATATATGACAAATGGGAGACCTTAGACCCCTGGCCTATTTTGGACTTTTTAATCTCTACAAAATTCCCTATCTTTGCCCCATCCATAATTTCAGCCTCAGGGCGTATATGGGCAAACGGACCAATAGTAACATTATTTCTAATTACGGCACTTGTTATATAACAGGAAGATTTGATAGTTATTCCATTTCCCAGTTTTGAATCTTCAATCCATGTTGATGGACCTATAATACAATTTCGTCCTATTTGAGTATTACCGTAAATATGCGTGTTCGGATATATAGTGGTGTCGCGCCCAATTTTAACCTTTGGAGAAATGTAAGTAGTTTCAGGGTCAATTAATGTTACCCCCGAGCGCATAAGACTTTCATTCGTTCTCCATTTTAAAATGCTTTCGACTAAGGAGAGATCCAAGCGGTCATTAACACCCATAACTTCATCGCTATCTAAAACAACTGAGCCGTTTATTTTCAAGGAATTCTTATAAGCAGACCCTACTATATCAGTTAAGTAGTACTCTTTTTGCTTATTTCTTGTATTTACTTTGTTAAGTGCATTCCATAAAAAGGAACTTTTAATAAAGAAGGTTCCAGAATTAATCTCGTTGATAAATCTCTCTTCTTTTGTTGCGTCCTTCTCTTCGACTATTCCTACTACATTGCCGCCTTCATCTCTCTTAATCCTTCCATAACCACTAGGATCTTCTACGAGTGCGGTGAGAATAGAAATGTCAGCACCATGTTTTTGATGATCTTTAACAAATTTCTTAAGAGTGTTAGGAGTTATTAAAGGAAAATCTCCGTTTAATATAAGTATATCTCCCTTAAAACTTTTGAGTGCAGGATGTGCGCAGTTTGCAGCATGCCCCGTTCCTAACCGCTCAGTTTGGGTTACATAAGTTATTTCTTTAGAGTCTAGGGCTTTCTCTACTTCTTGAGCCCCGTGACCTACAACAACTACAACACGCTTAGGCAGCAATTTCAATACTGCATCCACTACATAGCTCAGCATAGGCCGACCTAAAACAGGGTGAAGCACTTTGGGAAGATCGGACTTCATCCTTTTTCCCATACCCGCGGCTAAAACAATGACAGAAAGGCTCATAAAATTGTTTACACCCTCCCGTACTTGTCTTCCAACCTAACAATATCTTCAACTTCGGGAGTAGACGCTTCAAGTATGTCGCAGTCTGATATTGCTGTCATTCTGTGTTTTGTATAAGGAGCAATTCTGATTGCGCTTCCGGTTTTCATTACTTGCTCTTCTCTTTTCCCACCAACTTCTTCAATTTCTAGCAGCAGCTCGCCGCTATGAAGGTAGATAGTCTCATCCTTCTTTTCGTGATATTGATAACTCAGGCTCTGCCCTTTATCAACATGTAGAATCTTGCCTACATATTTCTCCGTATAAGCCCACCACAACTCATAACCCCAGGGCTTTTCCACTCTTTTAACGTTGTCTGTAATATTCAATTTCTCAGAATTCCTTTTAAGTATTTTAGTATGTTGAAGTATAAATCAAAAAAAGAAGGAATTGTAATCCCTCCTGCTCAGGGAATATATATTAATATTATTTATTTTGCTAATTTGCAAGATTCAGGATGCAAGAAAAGATGTACTGCACCCCTTTTGTCAAGCCTGATTTAAGTTGGAATTATAAACAAAGTCACCTAGTCTTCATAAACTCCCGTATATAGGTTTTCTCTCCAAAATCTAACTTAACTTATGGTCCTTTTATAGGGGGGCAGGTCAATGTACTGCTACCCTTTTATCAAGCACGGTTTAAGTTGGAGTATCAAGAAGATGGGCACTTTTCGGTGGCTTGACAAGCAGAGGTAAAGGTAACGCTAGAAACCCAAATCAACACAGGATTTCGTTTGCCTTTTTGTTGTCTGTTGTCATCAGGACTAATAAGCAGTGTTCACCTTCTGCAGTCAAAGAGGCGTGAACAATATTAATATGTTGCTCGGAGAGTTTTTTTGTAATCTTGGCAATTTGTCCGGGTTTGTTATCAATCGGTACAGTCAAAAC
>Ga0307378_10013815_pt1 | contig 10193 bp, 7 predicted proteins | sample UN1MG_FD_202238 | JGI IMG/M metagenome (GOLD analysis project Ga0307378, IMG submission 202238) | Soil microbial communities from Risofladan, Vaasa, Finland - UN-1 | ecosystem: Environmental > Terrestrial > Soil > Coastal area > Acid sulfate soil | place: Finland: Risofladan, Vaasa | collected...
CTTTCCGGATCGCGTAGATGCTGACGGCACCGTTGCCCTTGCTGCGCAGCGCGGCGCTGGATGGCACGACGCGCAACGCGAAATCGGGCCGCGGCGGGCTGATCCGCAGTCGGTAGGCGTACTCTTCGCCACCGTGGCGCGCCGTATCGCCCAGGTGAACGCAGTAGGTTCCGTCGGCGGGCAACGCGACCGTCAGGTAGGAATCGGCGTGGTGGGTGTTCAGCCCCGACGCCACGTCCCCATGGTCGTCGTTCAGCGCCAGCAATCGGCCGCTGGAGTCGGTGAGCTTGAGCATGGAATCCAGCGGGGAATCGAGCCGGCGCGCGGTGACTTCCGCGACGATCGTGTCGCCGGCACGGCCCGTGAATTCGAACACGTCCCAGTCGTCCGAACGATCGATGCGCCCGTTGACGATCACCGGGAGTTCCACCTTCTGGGCATGCGACGGGTCGTCGTTGGATTCCCGGTCGAGGCATTCCGGCAGCGTGTCCAGCGCGAACGGAAGGCGGTTGGAAACGAACCCCTCCTTGCTCGCGGCAAGCAGGTGGAGTCCCGGCCCGGCGTCCGTTGGGGGCGGCGTCAGCCTGGCGCCGTCGAGGTTCCAGCCCTTCATCTCGATCGTGGCCGGATTGCCCGCCCGGCCGCCCAAGGGGAAGATGCTGGTCACGAACGGCACCTCGCCGATGGTGACGCGATAGACGAAATCCTCGCGGCCGCGGTAGATCGCGTCGGTGATGCTGAAACGGTACTCGCCGTCCTCGGGCACTTCGAACAGCAGGGTCGGATCGGGCTTGAAACGGAAGTCGTCGTCATACGCCAATTCCTTCCCGCCGGCGTCGTAAACCGCCAACACGGGTTGAAACCAGCCCGGCACCGCGTCGGCAATGTACGGGATCAATTGCCGCGCCGCGGCGGAGAGAACCAGCCGCTGGCCTTTGCGGGCCTCGAAACGATACCAGTTCACTTCGCCGGAAGCGATCTGGCCGTTGACGGTGCAGGGTACGGGAATGGTCTGTTCGACCTCTTCCGGCGGTCTCTTGCGCAGCGAGGCCGCTTCTTTGCCGAGCACCTGCAAATCGCTGATGCGCATCGGCGTGCGGGCGACTTCGGGCACCTGTCCGACGTGGAAAACCAGCGGGTTGGACACGCCGCGCGGCGTTGCCAGTCTCAGCTCCCGCTGACCGGGCTGGGCGTCGGGAGCCACCGTGACCTCGACAAAAACCAGGGAGGAGATCGAAGCACAAGCCGGCCGGTTGCAGTACTCCCCCATCCTGTGCTCGATCCTTGCGATCAGGTTCAGCGCGGCTTTATCCTGTTTTGTTGCCCCTTGGGCTCCTCGCCCTCCGCGCGAACCCGGTCTCAACTCGGCCAACTGCTCTCTGAGCAACGTGGTCTCCTGGGCGCCCAGTTTCCTGTAGTACTCGACCACCTTGGCGGAAACGCCCGTACCGGTGACGAGCACCTGGTCGACGTCGTCCAGTCCCTGTCCACCCAGCTTGACCTGGAAGGTCGTGCCCTGTTGGCCGCCGGCCGGATACACGTACCCGATATACGCTCTCGTCTGCCCGCGGGCCGAAGATGCCGTCGCCAGCAATCCGGCCAGTCCCAAGACCGCAAGCCATTGAACTCTGCTCATGAGCCGCTCCATTCTCACCAGGATCTTGTTGTCACCATGATCGTTGTCTACATGATCTCCGTCAGGAGCCCTGCCGACTTGACGCTTTCCGACGGGGCGGGCAAGACGTGGGCCTCGAAGCCCAAGGGATGAGGCAGCCTGGCGTTGGAGTCGATGCCGGCCAATTGATAAATGCTGCCCAGCAGATCCACCGGATAGACGGGCCGCTCCTTGACTTCTTCGGCCTTGTCGTCCGACGAGCCGACGATGCGGCCGCCCTTGAATCCGCCGCCGGCGACCAATACGGAGAAGACCTTGCCGTAATGGTTGCGGCCGCCGTTCCACGGCGGTTGCCAGTCCACCTTGGGACCTCGGCCGAACTCGCCGCAACACCAGACGACGGTGCTCTCCAGCAGGCCGTGATCGCTCAAGTCCTGCAGCAGCATCGCCAGGCCCTGGTCGAGTTGGGGCACCTGCCGGCGCATCGTCTGGAAGTGGCCCTTGTGGGTGTCCCAGCCTCCGGGATAGTTGATGGTGACGTAGGGGACTCCCGTCTCGACCAGCCGTCGCGCCACCAGGCACTCCTGCCCGAACGTGTGCCGGCCGTAGCGATCCCTCAATTCCGGTTTTTCCTGCGAGAGATCGAACACCTCTTTGCCCGCGCCCAAGATCAATTCATAGGCCGTTTTGCGGGCGTCCCTGGCGTCGGCCAACTGGGGGCTGGTTGCCATCGCGGCGCCCATCGTGTCCATCTTGTCGAGCAATTCGCGCCGGGCCACTTGCCGCTGGTCGGTGATTCCCCGGGCGACGATGCCTTCCACCTCGAACCGTTCGGCGCTCGGGTCGCCGCCGGTGGCGAAGGGTTTGAACTTCGGTCCCAGAAAGCCCTCTTCGGAGAACCGCCCGGCCGGCTTGGTCAGCACCACGTAGGGCGGAATCATCCCGGTGTACTGGGGACCCTTGAACAGCGCGAACACGGCCCCGACGCTCGGATAGGCCAGCCGCTCGCCGGGCAGGTGTCCGGTCTGCATCAGGTAGGCCGCCGTCTCGTGGCCGTTGTTGCCGTGGGTCATGCTGCGGATGAGGGAGTACTTGTCGGCCTGCTTGGCCAGTTCGGGGAACAGGGCGTCGAGTTGGATTCCGTCCACGTTGGTGGGGATCACCGCCGTGAACTCGCCCATGTAGTCGCGTCCCGCGTCGGGTTTCGGATCCCAGGTGTCGATGTGCGACATGCCGCCCCAGAGGAAGATCTGGATGACCGACTTGGCTTTGGCCGGAGCCTTCTCCGGCTTCGCGGCGGCCGCCGACGCCTCGGAGCCGAGGCCCTTGGCCAACATCAACCCCGCCGCCCCACAGAGACCCCGGCGCATCGCCTCGCGCCGGGAGACTCCCCCTGCTTCGTCCGAAATGTGATTCGCGCTCATGTTCCTGGCTTCCTCTTGTTATGGTCCCAAGGAATCCGCGGACCAATTCCCGCGGATTCCGCAACAATCAGTGCCGATAGAGAAACTCCGTGCCGTTGATCAAAGCCCAGGTGATGTCCACCCAGTCGTAGCGACTTTTCGTCGCGCCGGCGTTGCCGTATTGCTCCGCGCTGTTCACCTCGTCGGCCGTCGGAAAACGCGAGAGAATCGTCAGGTAAAGCTCCTCGACGATTTCAGCCGTCGGACGGCGGGAATCGAAGAGCGCCTTGAGCTTGGGGCCTTGGTCGAGCTTCTGCTGGATATGGCTCGAATTGAGCATGTGCAGCGACTGGGCGGAGACCGGCTTGTTGTTGCGCTCGTTCTCCATCCCGGTGCCCCGCGCCGAACGACCGAACAAGGCCAGAAACGGACTGGTGATGCTGCCGTCGGCCACCGCGATCGCGGGCATGTCCTGGGGAATGTAGGTAAACGGCTCCGGAATGGGGCTGGTATAAAGATCCGACGTGCCGGTGATCTTGTTGATGGCGTCGATCAACACCTCGGCGTCCAATCGACGCAGCGGGTAGACGGCGAAGTTGGCCTCCGCTTCGGGATCTTCGAACCGCGGCATGGAGGACAACTGGTACGTGTTGGAGGTCAGAATCAACCGGTAAAGGTGCTTCAGATCGTAGTCGCTGGCGATCAGCTCCTTCTCCAGGTAGGCCAGCAACTCGGGATTGCTCGGCGGGTTGTCGTCGCGAATATCGTCCGGCTCGTCGATGATCCCGCGCCCCATCAGCCACGCCCAAACGCGGTTCGCGATGCTGCGGGTGAACCAGGGGTTCTCCGGGGTAATCAGCCAATCGGCGAAAACCTCCCGCGGATCCCGGTTCGGGGACAACTCGATCTCGGTTCCATCCGGAAAGACCGCCGTCAGCGGCGCGGCGTCGACCGCCGGCACTTGGGGCGCGTCGCCGGCGGCCTCTCCCGACGTGCTGACGGCGACCTGTCCGGGCGCGCTGTTGCCGGCCACGCCGCAGCAGTGGAGAGGATCCCAGAAAACGCATTCCTCCTTCCACTCGCTGGTCGGCTTGTAACCGATCTGCGAGAAGAAGACCGCCATCCCCGACAGACGGGCCTCCGGCCAAGAGTCGGCCCGCGATCCCATGAACGTCAGCGCCGCGGCGGTGGCGGTGCCTTCGGGAGTCTTGTTCTGGATGGCGCGGTAGAAGTTGACCGGGCCGACCCGGAAATTGCTGCCGCTGGAAGTGAGCATCTCCCGGACGAACCGGTCGTACGGTTTGTTTTCCGCGATGGACGCCCGGACCCAGCGGTGATAGGCCTGCGCCGCATTGGGCCAAAGATTGACGGGGAATTCCGCCTTGATTCGCAGAATGTCGCCCCATTTCATCGACCAGTAGTCCGCGAATTCATCCCGCTCCAGGAGTCTCGCGATCAGGGCGCGGCGTTTGTTCTGCGTGTCCGGATCTTGGATGAAGTCCCGGGCCTCCTCCGCGGTGGGCAGCGTGCCGATCACGTCGAGATAGGCGCGCCGTACGAACACCGCGTCGGAGCACAGGACGGGCCGGATATCCAACGACGACAACTTGGCGAAAACGATCTTATCGAGTTCGTTCGCCGGGGTCGGCGGGGCGGAACTTTCGTATACATTCGGCGCCGTATCGGGCGTCGCGGCGCCGCCTGCCACGGCCAACAGAACGACGGCCAGAACCAATGATGTCTTCCTCATGCCTTCTCGGCTCCGTACAAGGGGTCACCGGGTGAAGGTCGGTCGCCAGAAAACGCCGCGCCTCTGGTCCGAGAATCACCATTCCCGTCAGCCCGAAACCGGTTCGTGCCGACAATGTCAACCATTCTACCAAGACGCGCCCCCCCTGTGCATAGCGCCCGAGCAGGTTTTTTTCGGTTAGGCAGGTTCTCCACGCCCTTCGTTCCTCAGGGCGTGCCACCCTTGCCAACTGAAACTGTAAGCGGTGCGTGGAAAATGGGGACTGGATCCGAGCCGCCAATGGTCGTGCAAGTCGCGGAAAAGCGCTGCCGGCTCGGTGCCTGTCCCCTTTTTCCACGGGGTCCCAGCAGTCACCGCCCGAAAATGGGGACTGGCGGCGTCGTGCGCCCCGTTGACCCGACCGCGATGTACCCCCGCAAGAGGGGATCTCCTTCAACGGAAATTCCCCAAAAATCGGCCGTCCGAGCTATTCGCGCCGGGCCCGATTCGCTATGCTACCCGTCTGAAACCGGATGGAAACCCGATCTCTTGCGTCAGGGGAGGACATCGTCATGGATTGTGGATTTCCCGTCTTGCTGGCCGTCGACCCGTTGGTCTGGATCGTCGGCGGGATCGTTTTCGCCATTTTTGCCATCGTCGTGGCGGTCATCGTCATCATGTACGGCAGCCTCTGGCTTCAGGCGTACGTATCCCGAGCCAATATAAAGATTTGGAGCCTCATCGGGATGAGCTTTCGCCGGGTCAACGCCCGGATGATCGTCCAGGCGAAGATCGCGGCTACCCAAGCTGGTATAGGTCAGGACCACATAGCTGGTGGGGCCACGACGGAACGGCTGGAAGCCCATTACCTGGCCGGCGGCAACGTGCCGAACGTGGTTCGGGCGCTGATTGTCGCCCAGCGGGCCGATATCGACCTGGACTTCGATCGGGCCGCGGCCATCGACCTGGCCGGCCGCGACGTGCTCGAAGCCATCCGCACCAGCGTCGATCCGAAGGTGATCGACTGCCCGGATCCCCAACGTTCCCACAAGACGACTCTCTCGGCCATCGCCAAGAACGGCGTGGAGTTGAAGGTCCGTGCCCGGGTGACCGTCCGAACCAACATCGAGCAGCTCATCGGCGGGGCCACCGAGGAAACGATCATCGCCCGGGTGGGCGAAGGCATCATCACCTCGATCGGTTCGTCGGAATCGCACCTGCACGTGATGGAGCACCCCGACCGGATCTCCGAGGCCGTGCTCCAGCGAGGGCTCGACGCGCAGACGGCGTTCGAGATCGTTTCGATCGACATCGCCGACATCGACGTGGGCCAGAACATCGGTGCCCGGCTGCAAGCCGATCAGGCCGAGGCCGACATGCGAGTCGCCCGGGCCAAGGCCGAGGAACGCCGCGCGTTGGCGGCCGCCCGGGAGCAGGAAATGAAGGCCGCCGTAGCGATGAACCGTGCCAAAGTCGTGCTGGCCGAAGCCGAAGTGCCCCTGGCGATGGCCGCCGCCTTCCGGGAAGGCAACCTGCACGGTTCCACCGGCACCGGCGGGCCGGGCAAGGTATAACCGGCTGCCGAAAATCAAGGTTGTGGGTGGCACGCCCTGAGGAACGAAGGGCGTGTTTTTCTGGCATACCACGCCCTTCGTTCCTCAGGGCGTGCCACTCAGCATAGCCGGATTGTCCCTCACGCTGCCCGTGCTTGGAGGTCTTCTTGGAAGTAGACGACCACCGTGCGAAGTTGCCCCTGGCGTTCGATCAGCAAGGGCAGCCGGTCGGAGGCGGCCCCGAGCAACTCCAGTAGTACACGTTGGTCGGCAAAGTCGTTGCCGTCGACCTGGTAGATCCGATCGCCGGCCTGCAATCCGGCCTCGGCCGCCGGCGAACCGGCCACCACGTACGTGATCACGACCGTGCCCGGCTCGGCGTCGTCGTCCAGGAAAGTGATCCCCAGCCGCATCGGCTTGCCGTCGAGTTGAACCTGCCAATTCGCTCCCAGCCGGTCTCGGAGCTTGGGGGTTTCGCTTGCCAGTTGTTCTCGTAGTTTTTCGGTTTCTCGACGTGCCGCCTCGCGGAAGCGCGGCACTTCGGGACGCTCGGCCAGATCGTACAAGAGGTGGAACGCCAGACGAGCCACTCGATTCATTCCCCGGCTGTCGATCCGTTGGGCATCATCCCGGGGCGAATGGAACTCGTCGTGCAAACCGGTGTGCAGAAACAGCACGGGAATTCGCCGGTCGAAGAAGGTCCAGTGGTCGGCGTCGTCCTCCAGTTCCCAGGAGAAATCGATCGTCAGGCCCGGGTCTTCGTTCTGTCGGCTGACCAGCCGCCGCAGTCCGAAACCGCTGCGTGTGCCGTAGACGGTCAGCCGGTCGTCGCGGAGCCGGCCGACCATATCCAGGTTCAACGCGGCGCGGACGCGATCCAGGGGAACGGTGGGGTGCTCGGCCCAATGCAGGCGGCCCGACTTCCTGTCTGGCATAATCCGTGGTTTGATCATTCGGTTTCTGCCGGCGGGTTGCATATTCCGAATAGGCGGATATCCAGAAGGCCAACGGGGCAAACAAGAAATCTCCATAGATTTTCACAAGGAAAGGGAGGCCATCCGATGTCGCGTTTGGCCAGTATGCGGATCCTGTTGCTGGCGGTGGGCGTCGCGCTTCTGCTACCCGGTCTTGCCCAAGCAAAGCGATTCGAACGTTACCCCGACGACGTCTTCACGAACATGCGGGGAGGGATCAACACCACCGACGCCACCGAGTATCTCGGGCTGTTCGACCTGGCGATCACGGTGGACCTGGACGAGCGAGGGATCTCCCCCGGCGGAACCTTCTTCATGCTCTCCGAAAGCTTTCACGGACGCGGCAGACGCCGTCGTGGGCGGTTTGCGGTGCGAGGTGGTTATGTAAAGACCGCTTCGCAGCGGACAAGCGATACGGAAAGTTGGTAGCTGCGGGACGAGTCGGTCCGGGCACCGGGGGGAAGCTCGGAATCGCTCGCTCCCACAGAGGAAGGACGTTCGGCCCTCGGGCTGCCGAACGTCCTTTGCTTTTGGGGACTATTCCCCGATGACCTTCACCAGCACCCGCTTCGCCCGCCGGCCGTCGAACTCGCCGTAGAAGATCTGCTCCCAGGGGCCGAAGTCGAGCTTCCCTTCCGTAACGGCCACGACTACCTCGCGGCCCATGATCTGGCGTTTGTGATGGGCGTCGGCGTTGTCTTCGCCGGTGCGGTTGTGGTGGTAGCGGGTCGGCGAAGGGTCGAACGGGGCCAGCTCCTCCAGCCACCGCTTGTAGTCCTCGTGCAATCCCGGCTCGTCGTCGTTGATGAACACGCTGGCCGTGATGTGCATGGCGTTGCACAGCAAGAGCCCTTCCCGAATACCGCTTCGCGCCAGCATCTCCTCGACCTGCCGTGTGATGTTCACGAAGCCCATCCGTGCCGGGACGTTGAAGGCCAGGTATTCCGTGTGCGATTTCATGCGGTTCTCCCCTCGCTTGTCTGTCACCACAAAACGGGAAAAATGTCGTGCGTTGAGTTCACAGCCTACCACAAGTGGCCCTGCGCCCAAAGGCGGCTGGAGCAGGGGGTGCTATTCCCCGAGGAAAAATGGGCCGGGATGGCGTTGCCGCCGCTTGTCTCGCCGCAAGAGCGTAATGTAGCCATCTTGCTCCGCAAGATGCGGCCTGCAAGATGCGGCATCGTGGCTCCGCGAGATATGGCTGCGTCTCGCAGACCGAGACGGCTACTATCCGGGCGTGAGTTTTCGGCGGTTATCCAGTATACTGAGGGGTAACGGCTTCGAACGAAACGTCTCGAAGGGCATCGGTTACCACGTCCACGGAGAGTCGCACATGACGAAATCGTCTTCCCGGAATGAGGATCTTCGAACAGGCGGATGGTGGAAGCGCTGGAGGCGGCGACGGGCCGATCATGCGACGGCGAGCGATGATTCGGTCGCACAAGACCGCCCCGTCCTCGGCCGATTCAGGCGGCGAGAACTCCTGACCGGCCTGGCGGCGACCCCGCTGATCGGCACGATGCTGATGGCCGCGTTGAAGCGGTGCGGTTGGGAAAGCTACGAAGAGCGGTGCCTCGGCGCCGAGCTGGATTCGGCCGCCGGCACCGAGGTCGATGCGACCACGCGCCCCAGCAAGACCTTCCAGTGGGCGAGACTGGAAGACCGCAAAGGCAAGGTCCCGCACGGTCAGATCGGCAAGTTGAAACTCAGCCGGATGATCCTCGGCGGCAACCTGATCGGCGGCTGGGCACACGCCCGGGACCTGATCTACGTCTCGAAGCTGGTCAAGGCCTATCACCATCGCCTGAAGATCTTCGAGACGTTCCGGCTGGCCGAGGCCTGCGGCGTGAACACGATCGTGGGCAATCCGATCATGTGCGAAACGATGAACGATTACTGGGAGAACGGCGACGGCAAGATCCAGTTCATCTCCGACTGCGGCGGCAACGACCTGCTGGAGATGACGCAGAAATCGATCGACCACGGCGCCTGTGCGTGTTACATTCAGGGCGGCGTGGCCGACGATCTCGTGGCCAAAGGGCAATTCGATCCGATCGCCAGGTGCCTGGAACTGACCCGCAAGAACGGACTTCCGGCCGGGATCGGCGCCCACAAGCTGGCGACCGTCAGGGCCTGCGTCGAGCAGGGCTTCGAGCCGGACTTCTGGATGAAGACGCTGCACCACGGCGACTACTGGTCGGCGAAGCATCCCGAGCAGAACGACAACATCTGGTGCGAAGAGCCGGAGGAAACGATCGCCTTCATGAAGGATCTGCCGCAGCCGTGGATCGCCTTCAAGGTCCTCGGCGCCGGGGCCATCCATCCGAAGGTCGGCTTCAAGTACGCCTTCGAAGGCGGGGCCGATTTCATCTGCGTGGGGATGTACGACTTCCAGGTCGTCGAGGACGCCAATATCGCGCTGGACCTGCTCGGCGGCAAGCTCGAACGCCAGCGGCCGTGGCACGGTTGAGCGGGACCGAGAAGTGATCGTATAGTAGCCATCTCGCTCCGCGAGATGTAGCCTCGTCTCGCGGAGCGAGACGGCTACTAAAGAACCCTTTGCGAGGAGCCCTTCCATGAATCGAACGCTTTGGTTTGCCCTGTTTTTCGCGTGTGCATTGAGTTGGACCGCCTCGGCATCGGCCGCCGATTTCTTCGTCGCGCCCGACGGCAACGACGCCAACCCGGGCTCGCAAGACAAGCCGTTCGCCACGATCGCCCACGCACGCGATGCCCTGCGGGCTCGGATCGCCGAGGGTCTCTCGACCGATCTGACCCTGTCGATCCGCGGCGGGACCTATCGCATCACCGAGCCGATCGTGTTCAGTCCGGAAGACGGCGGCAACGACCGCTTCCGCGTCACCTACGCCGCTTTTCCCGGAGAAGAGCCGATCATCAGCGGCGGGCGCGTGATCACCG
>Ga0307378_10013817_pt1 | contig 10193 bp, 7 predicted proteins | sample UN1MG_FD_202238 | JGI IMG/M metagenome (GOLD analysis project Ga0307378, IMG submission 202238) | Soil microbial communities from Risofladan, Vaasa, Finland - UN-1 | ecosystem: Environmental > Terrestrial > Soil > Coastal area > Acid sulfate soil | place: Finland: Risofladan, Vaasa | collected...
CGGTGATTGTCTTGCCGAGGAAGTCAAGGTTATAGTTTCCGGGGCCGGTATATGTACCATCGGCCACAAGGACAGTTTCATCGGTATTTGCAGCGTCTATGGCGGCCTGAATAGTGTCATATTCTGCAGGTACGTGCAGTTTGAGCGGCGGGAGGAGCAGAACAGTCTTTTGTGCTTCGATAGTAACATCATTTTCGGTATATTGGGCGTAAATGTTAATATCCTGAGGCGTGTCTGTGAGGCCTGCTATCAGCACTCCACTTTGGCCACGACTAAAGTAAGCCGCTTCCTGTGGCTGAACAGACCAAAGAACCGAAGCAGTAACGTCCTGTGTATAGGCGTTGTCATAAAAAGCAGTGGCGGTATATTGTTCCGGGTAGTTTCTGATAATCTGGTTTGGCCCGGTTATTTCAAGGTCAATCAGGGTGGCCGGTTGATAAGAGGATTCATCGGCACCGATATCAACACGCTCATCGATAACTCTTGGCTGTCCGTCGATGTCGGTCTGGTCAGTATAATCGCCTGAGGGGTCACCAGCATTTATACAGGGGGAACCATACTGCAGGTGAAAGCCATCCGGGTCAAGCGACGGGTCATCGCCAAGGTTACCAGTTCCACCTCCGGGCCAATCCTGAATACAACAGTAGTTGATAACAGGGGTGCTTAAGTAATTATAGATTTGCGAGGGGGAATTGCCCCACAAGATACAGTTGGTTAACGTTGGTTTGGAGCGGTAGTTGTATGTGCCACCACCTTCAAACTGCGACGAATTTCCGGTTATGGTACAGTTTGTGATGGGGCCATCGCAGGCAGCGAGACCACCACCGCCGTTGTAGGAAGTGTTGCCGCTGATGATACAGTTTTTTATAGGGCCATACCATGTGAGCAGGCCTCCACCAAAACCATTTTGAGCAGTATTATTGCTAATGATGCAATTTGTGACGACAGGAATGAAATTCGAGTTGAGAGGGTCACCGCTACCGGCCAGTCCTCCGCCACCGAAGCCAGCGGAGTTTCCTGTGATTGTAGAGTTGATAATTGTGGGATAACTATTATGCATACAATAAACTGCTCCTCCGCCGCCACCGGCAGAGTTATCGCTGATATTGCAGTCAATAAACACCGGGCTGCTATCTAAACAGAAAATTCCACCTCCGTCGTAGTCAGCGGAGTTTCCAGTAATAGTACATTTTGTAATTAAAGGGAGGGCATCATTATGGCAACCAATACCGCCTCCAAAGCTGCTGGTGTTTTCAGTAATAATACAATTGTCAATTTTGGGTGAGGCACCATCACAGGAAATTGCATGGGCATAATTACCAGAGAAGTAACAGTTTTTAATCGTAGGGGAGGCAGCATTGTAACAAGCTATACCTCCGCCACCAAAGGGATTGCCAGAACCCGGGTTTGGTGGATAACCATTGATGATAGTTAGGCCGTCCAGTACCGAATTCTGGTATTCACCATTGTGAAAGTAAAAGCCACGATGTCGGTCTTCGTATGTGCCCTGGGAATCTATGATACAGTTTTCGGGGCCGTTTTCTGATTTTACGGTGATTGCTTTGCCGTGAAAGTCGAGGTCCCGGTTTCCGTCGCCGATGTAGGTATCGTCTGCTATGAGGACCATATCGCCGCCAGAGGCGGCGTCTATGGCAGCCTGAATTGTGCTGTAGTCGGCTGGTACGCGCAATGTCACCGATTGGTAAAAGACTTCATCGGCACCGATATCAACCCAACCAGCCATTACGCGTGGCTGGCCGTCGATGTCGGTCTGGCCGGTATAGTCGGCTGACGGGTCACCGGCGTTTATGCAAGGTGAAGCAGGCTGCAGGTGGTAGCCATCGGGGGCCAGCAAGGGGTCGTCGGGAAAGTTACCAGTTCCACCTCCGGACCAATCTTTAATACAACAGTAGCTTATAACAGGCGTGCTCTCGTTATTATGAATTTGTGAGGCGGAATCGCCCCACAAGATACAGTTGGTTAAAATCGGGTCGGAGGAGTAATTGTACATCGCACTGCCGGTTGACGAGGAGTTATCTGTGAATGTGCAATTTTGAACTGTTGCTGAGCTGTTAGAGCAGTAGAAACCGCCGCCTCTCGATGAGGAGTTATTTTTTATTGTGCAGTTTTTTATGTCTGTATTACTGTTTTCAGAGTATATAGCGCCGCCATCATAGTTGGCCGAATTGTCACTGATGGTACAGTTGTAAATTGAATAGATACCGTCTATGGCTGATATTCCGCCACCCGTGCCGCCACGTCCAAATGCAGAGTTGTTGCTGATGCTGCAGTTGGAGATAATTAAGGCGCTGTTTTGATTATTTCGGCAGTCAATTCCAGCACCATCGTCAAGTACAAGGCCATTGGTGATTGTGAAGCTGTCAATAATGGAATTAACAGCCTGGTTGTTGGAGAAATTAAAGCCCCGATGAGGTTCGATTTCTGTGGCCTGGCAATCTATTATGCAGTTTTCGGGGCCGGTATCACTTCGCACAGTAATACTTTTTCCTGTTATTTCAATGTCGCGGTTTCCCTCGCCGGTGTAAGTTCCCGGGTCAACGATGACGGTGTCGCCATCGGCTGCGGCATCGATACCGGCCTGTATGGTGGTATAGGTGCGGGCTGGGCCGACGTAGATGATGTCGGCTGCGAGCGTTAGCTGCGGAATAAGAAACAAACAAATAAAGCTTAGAATTCCTATTTTTCTCATTAAGCCGCTCCTTATTTAAAATCTCGCTGTTTAGAACCTATCCCAATAACCGGCTCTATTGCGACCGGCTGCAAAGTCCGATGCCTGCGTTGTCGAGTCAAAATCGTCCTCAACGTAGCTTTGGCTACGCCTGCGGCGATTTTGCCTCTGCCGCCTTGGCCTCGAACTTTTCGCTCGGTCTCATAACGACCCGGTTATTCGGATAGGCTCTTACTATATTTATTTGAAATTGATACTATCAAAATCGGCCGGAAAAAGCAAGGATTTTCCTGAAAAAAACGGCCTTGATTTTGGAAAAAATATAAGGTTTCAGGAGCAAAATGCAAGGGGGAGGACGGCGGTGAAAGGCATAGAGAAAAGGCGGCGAAAAGGGGGATTTTTTGAGTAGATAAGGGGGATTTTGGGGGAAGCTTAGAATTTTAAGTAAAGGATTAGCTGGATTATAAGTGCGGCGGCGGCGTAAACACGGAGGTCAATGGGTTTTTTCTTTCCGGGTACAGTGCCGGAAGTTTCTGATTTTTTCATAGTTATTACCCAGATTAGAAGAATCGAGAAGTAGAGGATGAATAATCCGCGGGCGGCGTTAATGGGGACGGCAACGGTCAAATCGCGAAGCCAGTCTCCGGGGACACGAAGTATTGAGGCAATCCAATCAGCAAGATTCTGCATTTTTGTTTCTCCCTTTGTATCTGAAGACCAGGCCGATAAGTTTTTCATCAGGCTCAGGTTTTGTCAGGAGGCTGACAACGACCATAGTCAACATTGAGATAATAAACGACCACATGGCAATGAAGAGGAACGGCTCTTCGACTTTGAAAAAAGGCTCGGAGGCGCACTTGTTGGTGAAAAAAAGTATGGTGGAAGAGAGAAGTCCTGTGATTATTCCGGAAAGAGCGCCGATGCCGGTTGTTCTCCACCATAAGATACCGAGGAGAATGAGGGCGAGGCTCGGGCCCTGGAAGAAGGAAACGATGGTTTGAGCGACGGTGTAAAGGCTTGCGGCTTTTCCCTGAATCCAGATTGCAAACATACATCCCATGACGATAAAGACGACGGTTAGGATACGGCCGACAATAAGATAATGTCGGTCGTCCTCTTTTGGCCTGATTAACCGCTGGTATATGTCCTTTGTCCATAATGTGGCGGCGGAATTGAGATATGAGTCGACGCTGGACATTAATGCGGCGATGAAAGCGGCGAAGAAGATACCGAGCAGGCCGGGGGGGAGGATGTCGGCGATGAGTGTAGGTACGGCACTGTCGGCTTTGTCAATGTCAGGGTTGTATGTCAGAATTATAAGTCCGGGCACGACCATAATGAAGGGGATAATTGTTTTTAATATTGCGGCCCAGACAAAAGCGGCCTTGGCTTCGAACTCGGAACGGCATCCGAGACATCGCTGTACGATTGACTGGTTTGTAAACCAGTATGCCGGGGCCAGCACCATAGTCAGGCCGAACATTATGCCGGTCCAGGGGTAGGGGGTTTCGGTGTCGGCTGGTAAGATGAGCGAGAAATGATTAGCGTATTTGTCGCCCATATTAGTGATGGCATCGACGAGGCCGGCGATACCGCCGATTTTTTCCAGGCCGAGAACAAGTGTTATGGTGCAGCCGATGAACATAACAATGCACTGGATGACATCGGTGAAGACGACGGCAGCCAGACCTCCTGCGACGGTGTATAGGCCGACCATAGCGGCGCTGATGAGGATTGAGGTATATATTTTCCAGCCGAGCATTGTCTCCATCATAACGGCAGTGGCGTAGAGGAGGATGCCCAGATTGCAGACGAGATAAATTCCCCAAATCAGGGCACAGGTGATGCGGACGCTGAGGTTGAAGCGGCGGCCAAGGAATTCGGGGATGGTGTATGCCTCGGAGCGCCATAGATATGAAATGAAGATAAACGCACAAATTATCATAACAGGGACACAGCCGATCCAGTCGAAATTTGCGACGACCAGTCCATAGAGATAGGCAGAGCCGGCGATGCCGATGATGTCTGCTGCGCCGATGTCGGAGACGACCATCGACATACCGACGGCCCACCAGGGCAAAGAACGGCCGGCGAGGAAGTAGTCTTTGCCGGTTTTAATCTTTCGGCCTATATACATTCCCAAGCCGACAGTAAAGACCAGATAGAGAATAATCACAAAATAATCAATGCCTGAAAGAACCGTCATAGCAATTTCCTTTAAGGACAGTTTATGTAAGCGGGTATTTTATCAGTGTGGAAGTATGCGGTCAATAAAAGATGTGTGAATTAAAAGGTAATTTTGAAATCCCTGTATTGAGGGTCAGCGGGGATTTCTCGGATAGTGGTATCTCTGAGATAGCCTTCAAATGATTTTTCGATATCCTGAATGCAATCGGTGATGTCGTCTGCATTGCCCTGAGCGATCATCTCAACGGTGCCATCGGGCAGGTTGCGGACGAAGCCGGAGATCTGGTGGCGAGTTGCGACACGAAAAGCGGTGAAACGAAAGCCGATACCCTGAACACGACCTTTGAAAATTATATGTTTAGCCGTATGGTTCATTTTCAATAGACTATTTACTACTGGTTAGATAATCTTGCGCCCGTTTTATTTTTATATTAACATAAAACAGTTTTTTTTGCAAGATTATAGCCTTCAAATTAATTGAGGCTTCACGTGAAGACAAAAGTGACGTATAATCGGTGAGTTTTGTGATAGTGAAAGTGATGTAGATTATGGCAAAGAAGACGAAAAAACAAATTGAAAGAGACGAGCAACTTTATCAGCTTGGTACTGTTGTGGCGGGCAAGTTTTCGCTTCAGGAGGTGCTTGATAAGCTTGCGGAGACTGCGGTGAGAATAGCGGGGGTCAAGGCGTGCTCGATTCGCCTGCTGGATGAAGAGTCGGGTGATTTGAAGATGCGGAGTACGTACGGGCTGAGCGAGGAATACCGGAATAAGGGAGTTGTGTCGAAAAACGATACGGTGATTAAAGCGGCTTTTGAGGGTGAGGCTGTTGTGCTGGACGATATGCGTGTTGACGGTCGAGTGAAATATAAAGAGGCGACAGTCAAAGAGGGTCTGGTAAGCCAGCTTACGGTTTCGATGGGTTTTCGGGGGCGGTCGATTGGGGTTCTGCGGCTCTACAGCCCCAGGCCGAAACACTTCAGAGAAGATGATATCAACCTTGCTCGGGCTGTTGCTTCGCAGTGCGCGGTGGCGATACAAAACGCCAAACTTTATGCCGAGGCTATTGAGGGTGCCCGTATCACCGAGCAGATGCGGCTGGCAGGGGTCATTCAGCGTCGAATGATTCCCGAAAAAGCCCCGGTAATACGAGGTTTGGATATAGCTGCCACTTATATTCCCTGCTTTGATGTTGGCGGTGATTTGTATGATTTTTTTCAGATAAGCGAGGACAGTATAGTTGTGGTAATTGCCGACGTGATAGGCAAAGGTATTCCGGCTGCGATAATGATGAGTATGTTTCGCGGTGCGGTGCGTGCATACGCGGAGAGCAGAGGCCGTGCTGAAGTAATCGAAAATATTGTCGAAAAGCTGAATAAAATGGCGTGTGACGAGTGCAGAGACGGAGAATTTATCAGTCTGTTTTATGCGGTAGTTAATTTCAAGAAGATGACGGTGAGCTATTGTAATTGTGGTCATGAACCACCGGTGCTTATAAGAAAAGGGCGGATTATAGATTTGGAAAAAGGGGGGCTGGTACTTGGAGTAGAAAGACAGGTCGAGTACGAGACTGAAAGCTTCGGGTTGAAAGAAGGCGACTGTCTGCTTTTTTATACCGATGGGCTGATTGACGCAGCTAACTTCGACGGCGAGTTCTGGGGCAGAGAGCGAATGCTTGAGTCGGCAAAAGAGTTTGCTTCGGAGCCGGCAGAGCTGATGGTTAAAGATATCCTCAGATACAGAAGAAGGTTTGTCGGGCTTGCTCAACAGATAGATGATACGAGCATTGTGGTTGTCAGGTTTGATAAGAAGGCGGGGTTGTTATCTGTGAAGGAAGTGTGATTTTTTGAGATGGCGGATTTGATTGTTACAATCGACGGGCCTGCGGCCAGCGGCAAAAGCACAGCGGCTCGGCTGTTAGCAAAGCGATTGGGGGCATGTTTTCTTGATACCGGAGCGATGTATCGGGCGGTTACGCTGGCCGCGATGGAGGCGGGGGTTAATATGAGCGACGAAGATGAGCTGCTCGGTGTTTTGAGAGACAGCAAATTTGAATTCTCGGCGCGCGGCGGCAAAATGACGGTATCAATTGACGGAGTTGATGTTACCGAGCAGATACGCCGGACAGATGTTACCGCCAATGCGCTGCATATTGCGTCGTCGGCAAAGCTGCGGGAAAAATTGGTGCAGATGCAAAGGCAGTTCGCCGAGAGTGAAGAAAAAATTGTTACCGAGGGCAGAGACCAGGGGACGGTGGCATTTGCCGATGCTGATGTTAAGTTTTTTTTGGTGGCTGATGCTGCTGAACGAGCCAGAAGGCGACAGGCGGAACTGAAGGCTAAAGGCATTGACGAAGACCTTGAAGAGATACAAAGAGCAATAGAAGAGCGTGACAGGAGCGACATGGACAGAGAGGTCGGGCCATTGAAACCGGCTGGCGACGCTATCGTTATCGATACGACCGATTTGAGTATAAATGAAGTTGTGGAAAAACTTTGGGAGTGCGCAGAGAAAAATGTCTGAGAAGAAGCCGAAAATGATATGGTTCAGGATTGCACGCTGGATGTGCAAAGTTTTCTGCAAGCTATTTTTTAAGATGCGTTTTTATGGCAAAGAAAATATACCGGCCGAGGAAGCTTTTTTGTTAATCAGTAACCATCAGAGTTTTCTTGACCCGGTATTTTGCGGGATAAGTTTTAAAGGGCCTATGTATTTTCTGGCACGTCATACACTTTTTAAGAATAAGTTTTTCGGGGGTTTGATTGCTTCTGTTAATACGATACCAGTGAGGCGCGGGGAGGCGGATTTGTCGGCGATGAAGACTGTTATAAGCAAGCTCAAGGCCGGCAATGGTGTTTGTCTTTTTCCGGAAGCCACCCGGTCGAGGGACGGTAAAATATCCGCGTTTAAGCCGGGGTTCGGGCTTTTGTGCAGGCGGGGGGGAGCAGGGATTGTGCCTGCGGTAGTTGACGGGGCTTTTGAGTGCTGGCCCAGGGATAAAAAGCTGCCCTCGATAGGTGCAAAGATTATTGTTCAGTATGGTGAATATGTAACGGCTGAGCAGATAAAGAAAATGAACGACAGGGAACTTGCGGAGAAACTGACCGATACACTGCGGCGGATGCAAAATGACTGTCGAATAAAACAGGGCAAAGAACCATACGACTACAGTCAAAGGGAAGAGTAAGAGTAAACAAACTATCATAATATTTGTGTTCACAGCAACTGCTATTATTTCAGGGGTAGCATCGAGGGCAGTTTCAATAGTTTTGACGGTCATTTGAGCGGGGGTCGTCCACGACATCGCCGCTATTATACTTTCCGTTGATACAGTCCATACGATAAGGGCGGCTGGCATCGTAATACTTCTTTGTGGTATCGGCGAGATTTACCATAACGCCCGGCTCATTTAGGGGGAGTCTTTGTTCGACCAGGCCGTTAGGTGTGGCGAAGAAGCTCTGCCAGCTGTGTTTTACACAGGAGTTGTTGGCTGAGACAAACATATAATTTGAAGCAGCGCGTGCCTGCACGGTAGGGGGCATAATTTGCGGCAGGATGTTGTCTTCTGTCATAGCGCCGTTATGGAAGGAATGAAACATTACCTGAACGCCGAGCTTGTGATATTGGCGGTAAAGCTCGGGGAAGCGGACGTCGTAGCAGATTAACAGGCCGCAACGAACGCCGTTGACTTCGAAGGTGGCGAAGTAATCTCCGGGCGAGTAGTGTTTGAGGTCGCCGCTTGTGCAAAAGCGTTTGTCGTAGCGGGTAACGATTTTACCCTGCGGATTAATTACATAGAGGCAATTGTGCGGTTTGTTTTGGCCGGTCAGGCGATGTGCGCTTCCGAGAACCACCCAAAGGTCCAACTCTTCGGCGAGTTTCATAATTGACTCGGTCTCGGTGTGAAGCTGTTTCCAATCGAAGTTATCCATATTTTTGTAGGCCACCCCGGAATAACCGGACAGGGCGCACTCGGGGAAATGGGCGATAGCAGCATTTTGGGCGCGGGCCTTTCGCATTTGTCCGCGAATCCATTCGGCGTTGGTTGGGACGCTGCCTGAGATGGGCAGCTGGCAGGTGGCGACGAGGAGTTTACCTTCTTCGAGGGGTGCGGTTTGATTGTTTTGCTGGGCGAGGGAGGTATTGCCAGGGAAGGTTAAGATAGCGAGAATGGCGGCCATTAGCCAGCAGGGGGGTTTTTTAGTTATTTGGATTAGGTTCATAGTTTTTAGCCTTTTTCAAAATTGAATGGCTGATTTAACAGCGGTTAACAAAAAACAGAGGATTATTCTAATTAGTTCATACTTTGGTAAATTCATATTATACTCAAAGTCAGGGGTTTTGGCATACGCTTTTCCTGAGGTAAATCGATGGTGAAATTGGGTTTGAATTGGCTTTGATTGGGCTTGAATTGGGTTTGTTTTGGGTTTGAATTGGGTTTGAATTGGGTTTGTTTTTGCAGCGTCCGAGGAGATGGAAATTGCCGTAAAGTTTTGTCATAACTGGACTTATGTTCATTGAATGCTTTAGGAAATTGGGTTTGTTTTGCATAATAACTCGTATTGCGTATTGGGACTTGCGTATCTCGTCGTGCGTAGTGCGTATATCGTATTGCGTGGATCGGTAGTCATGATAAAATCCTATTTTTTTTTAAGGGGGGTTTTTAAAAAGAGGCTCCCCATAATTAGATGGACTTGCGCATTTCGGTCGAAAAAACGTGGGATTTCAGAGTGTTAGATTTGTAAGTCTCTATTTGGAAAGAAGTAAAAAAAATTTTAAAAAGTGTTACATAAGCTTCGGTATACTTGCGCAATCGGTACGATTTGGGCAGAGCAGGAAAGAAAAGACAGAATAAATTTTTATTTTTGATAACCACGAAGGGCACGAAACCCCGAAGAACAGAATTAAAGACAGATTGATTAGTTAGTTGAAAGGGGGAAAAGCGGGGAAAAAATGACAAAAAAGGGGAAAGAAAAGACGAGAAAACGAACAAAAAGTGGAAAAATTGAACAAAAAGTTAAAAAATGCCCTGTTTAAGTCAAGTTATGCGCACCGTTTTTTCAATTCTGACATCGGTGTTAAAATAGGTAAACTTGAGCGGGGGAAAATTCCTCTCTCAAAATGAGGGTGATTAGAATGTTAAAATGGAGAAGATGGGGAAAGAGGGGAAAGGGGAAAATGGGGGCTTTTAATGGAGTGGATATACTGGATAGGCTAGAAACCTGCTTGTTAATAGACAGTTTTGAAGGCATTACCTTGATCACTTTAATCACTTACAAGAGGCTCCACATGACACTCATAATGTGTAGACGCATAAT
>Ga0307378_10013820_pt1 | contig 10192 bp, 12 predicted proteins | sample UN1MG_FD_202238 | JGI IMG/M metagenome (GOLD analysis project Ga0307378, IMG submission 202238) | Soil microbial communities from Risofladan, Vaasa, Finland - UN-1 | ecosystem: Environmental > Terrestrial > Soil > Coastal area > Acid sulfate soil | place: Finland: Risofladan, Vaasa | collected...
AGGGATATACTTTCTCTTATTGTAAATCTTTGGTGCGGGTTGCAATGCCTGCCAACATCACAAGTATGAAGCTTATGCTTTCTTTTGTTGTCGTGCCCTGAGATTCATCCGATTCTCTCTTATAATCTTGAATTCGTTGGGGAGTCGGCTTTCTATGGGTGCACATCATTAGAAGCAGTATTCCTTCCTCCGCCCGTCACACACTTTGATGATTCCGCCTTCATTGACTGTGGATCATTGAGATTCTTGTATGTGCCAGAATCAATTTATCATATCGGTAAGCTTGTTTTCGAAGCATGTGATGCACTATTGACCACAGTCAAATACAAAATGGATGACCGTGGGCGCTATACATTAAATGACGACGAAGTGAATCGATGGTTGACGCAACAACATGTGCACTTTCCATTCCACCAAGCTTTCTCCAGCACTTCCGCCACTCCTCAAGGGATTGGAGGTTGTTTTGAAGAACATGGAATAGAACTCGCTACGGAGGTTGACGATCAACAACTGACGGTATTGCGCATTCTCTGCGCCAATCCTCATATCACTGGAGATGGCATCCGTGCCTATCTAACTTTGGCTTCTGAAGCTGCCAATGAGCAAGACAGTACTGGCACGACGGGGTTGCATATCCTTTGCTCCCTACCTCATCAAGATACTTCCACCGGTGATGCCATCCGAGCCTATCTCAAATTGGTTCCAGAAGCTCCTGTCAATGTGCAAGACTCTGATGGAATGACTCCTTTTCAGCATATTTGTAGGAGTGACGTTAGTTTATTCATAGACGAGCGTAGCTTTTCTTCTGTGATGATGTGGTGGTAACATTGCATGGCTTGATCCCACCTTGATCTTACTCATTTATCTAGCATTCCTAGCATAACGTTACATTTGGTTTCGCCTACTCGTAGGTATGGTTGATCCTGGAACACTACTCGCACCCCATGCAAACACATCCACGCTGTTATTTCGATATCATCAAGCCACTCGACCAATCAGTTTGCAGCGCAGCAATACAGCTGGAGGATAGGACGAATCAGCTGCATTAGTATGATCGTCTAAAATAAGCTTCGACGACGGAGATGTACGCATGAATCACTCCCACTGTAGCTATCCAAAACAAATTAATTCAGCAGATACTTTCATTTCAAGTGCGAATCACTCCTTTGTAGCTGCTCTATGAAAGACATTGTTATGAATTCTGCATCATTAGCCTGACGGGGATGTTGATGTTCATACTGAAAGCTTCAAACTATCTCAAATCAACACCACATGATTCTTCATCCAGTCCCTCATTGCTGGACTGGTCGAACTTTCTATCGCTCCAGTATCTACCATATTTAGTAATGAAAGTTGACTTGGAAACTACTAATGTTAGCCTACAGTGCCTGCAGTTTCTCAGACCTTTCAGGAGAGTGATAATTCCAATCAAGCCGAAGCCCAACGAAACCAAACCCGAAAGTGCGCAAGAAGATAGTGCGATGAGATTCCTGCTGATCTTAGCTTATTCTCATCGATACACTCTCCACTAGCCGTCATGACTTCACTACAAAACTCTGCTCGTCATCAATACCGTCTTGTTTGAAACCTGAACTTGACATTGCATCAATTAATTTTGGAACTGCGATTTTACCCTCCCTGCTTCTCGATCAATTCTGTCCTCGTGCTCTCGTTCGTCCAGATTCATTTGAAACTGTTTCTGCTTTTGAAATGTCTCTTGTTCAAGCTTACTTTCCATCGTCTTCTTGTTGAAGAGCATGTTCTCTACAGTTTGTTGCTTCTTCTTTGCCTTCTCTAGCTTTTCATTGTGTTGTAGCTTTTCCAAAATCATCCTCTCATTCTTCGCTTCCCTGGCTATGTCTTGTTTCATCTCTTCAGCTCGCCTACTCTTCTCACGGATCTGGTCATCACGAGACTTATTCATATCCTCGATCATTTGCTTTCTTAGAGCATCCTTTTTAGCCTTCGCGTCTTCAGCTCGAGTATTGTCCATTTCAGCGGCTCTTTTCGATTAATGAAATTCTAAATGGTCAGCGGTTTAGTTTGGATCTTTGTGACTGAATATTCGATACGGGTCGTAAAGTGGAAAGCAACTATACTATGAAAACACCTCAATCATCAATCGGATTATAATCCCACCTTATAACAAGTGTAGACCCTTTCCCAGTAACAGTGCTACAAACTTGAAGCGCGCCGCACTTTTGAGGTCTGATGGGCAGTACGGAACCCTTGTTTGTTACATTGCAAGCATTTCCATTTAGTTCAATTTTTGCAATTAGCTCGGATTCTGCAATTGGATCTGTGGGGAGGGAGCTACAAGATAACCCTTCTTGTCCATCTAGCAAGTCTACAAACATCAGTTAACACATATACGAACACTTTGGCCGAAACGAATTTTGGTTAGGGTTACCTGACCTGCCCCTGATTTTTTCTCTGTGATCTGATGCCTTCTTCGGAGACCTAAAATCTCGGATCCTGCATGTGGCGATGTTGGCTGCTGATTGATCCGATGCAGTTCGATCGATTGCTAGGTAAAATCTTACTTTGCGATATCATAAGCCGTAACCTAATTTGAAATTGTTGCAGCAGCAATAAATTGCCGCTGCAAATGTTACAAGGTGTTTGTCATCTGCCACGCCAACTCTCTCCTCGCTCAACTCCTTAACACATCCAAAGTTCAACAACCTTGAAGCTAGTCTAACACTTGGTAGTGCCTGGTGCTTCTCAAATTTTTCAGGAGAGTGATAATGCTATAATTTGTCCCAGGCCGAACTAAAACAGTACCACATGATTGGATTGAAGATTGTGAGATGAGATTCCTGCTGAACTTTCTTAGCTTATTCACTGTCGCTATCATTTGACGAATCGTCGCTATCACTGTCACCAACCGTCATGACTTCATCATCAGACGGTTCGTCATCACTATCGTCTTTTTTGAACCCTACAACGGTCTGGCCACCGATCTGTACTCTACCATCAACGACCTTGGGCGGGAGAACGAGCTTGCTCTTCTTCTCCCATTCCAAATACTCATCATTATCTCCTCCATCAAGGTTTCCCATTGACAAGAGAGCAAAATCAATCAGGTATGATGTTGCATGCAATTTATCAATTCGTTCAAAGTGCCTTTCGGCGTATGGTGCGATACCCGCTAGAATTTCAGGAAGCTCGTCAGCACATGCTAATTGATCTGCTGGAATTGATGTGACGATTGCTTTCACAGTGAGCATGCTGATGTGCGAGTTGCGGGCGCGAGTGTTCCACTCCCTAGCATATTTTAATATTTGAGTGATTCGAGCCATTGTCCAGTTCTTGACATGGTTTTGCAAGGTTACAAGTGCATCTTTTCCGCTAGATAGATCATTCTCGGCAAGAGCAACAAGAACCTTCAATACCTGTCGGGGTTTATCCATTTCAAGAGCAATGTCTAATGCTTGCTCGTACTCTTTAAATCTCAAGTGATTGGCAAGCTTTTGTTCCTTGAGGATGTTTTGTTCATCCTCTTCTCTCGTTTGTTCATCCAGCTCTACTGTCGTATCTCTAAACATCTTCAATTGTGAGTCGGCACCTCCACTCACAAGCATACCATCTTCAAGATCCATCGCCCAGATTCTATCATCGTGAGCATCCATGGTGAAGACACATTCGTTTGATCTGATATTCCACATACGAATCAGCCCCTCAGCATCACAAGACATTAGTTGTAATCCACAACTCAAAAATCTGACGCGAAGAGTACCTGCAGCATGACCTTGAAACGTTCTCACGCAAGCAAAATCCCCAAGTGACCACAGCTTAACAGTCTTATCACCGCTGCACGTTGCGACTACTCGATCGTGCGTGGAAAATTGAACATCCCAGATACCTCTCTTGTGCCCTTTGAGAGTCCCCTTCAATCCCAAATCAGTAGAGTTCCACAGTTTCACAGTCTTATCTTGTGATCCGGTGGCAATCAATGAGTCATTGGGAGCAACAGTCACAATATTGATATCCTATGTAAACCGAAGAAACAAGTGGTAAGATTATCGACACGCCAATGACAAAAACAACTTCGACACAATCACACATAACACAAAAAACCTACCTTGTCATGAGCTCGGATACTGGCAAACACGTGCAGTTCTTCGCTATCTTCATCTGAATTACCTATTCCATCCAGCACAGAAGATCCTGGCAAGTTCCAACGCTTCAGGGTCCTATCCTTACTGGCAGTGACAGCAAAAGATCCACCACCGTTTTTCGCGGCCTTGCCAGCAACATCGAAGCGACCAATCTTCCTTGATAAAGCAGAAGCACCGACAGCTTCAGTGTGACCCGTTGCAACTGCGACGCATTTGCCTGTTTTCAAATGCCACAATCTCATTGTTTGGTCCTTTCCAGATGTAGCGAGATATCTTCCACAGGGAGATACGTCAATACTCAATACGGTATCTGTATGCCCGTCTAGGACTGTGCAAGAATACGAACCCAACTCAAACAACCTAACCTGTGCACTATTTGTTGCCACTGCGACTCTTCTTCCTTTTGCCTCTCCGTCTCCATCTTTAGCATCAGGATCAGGGATAATCTTCAAATCAAGAATTTCATCATTGTGGCCAATGATGGTACGATTCAAACCCAAGAGTGAAGGCCCATCTTCATCCTCTGATTGAATGAGACTCAAAAATGAGATATTATGGTCAGCATCAACTGCAATTAGTTCTGACCTACTACCAGCCGCCGATGTTCCTCCTGCCTTGTTCATTTCATGCTTGAAAGAAGTCAATAAAAGACCCGTGTAGCCCCCTCGTTTCTCTCCGAATGCCAACGATTCGTCTTGCTCGGCCAATAATTTCAATCCTGAAATGGAACCGAGTGCATCACCTTCAACTTGCCTCCGGGCAGTCTTCCAGAGTTTTACAACCCCCTTACTACCAGCTGTTGCGACCACAATATCACTCTTACTGACGACCTCCTTCTTCCCCGTGTAGTAGAAGTGAAAGTCTGGAAGAATTAGAAATTGTTCCACATTCTCGTACACTGGCAACGTATGAACACGTTTGTACGCCATTTTCGTCGATGGCGATGGTGCTAAAAATGAAGAAACATTAGATTGCTGCAAGAAGGCACCATGATTGAAGTGACGCAATGACGCTTGCTTACCTTCGCTACTAGAACCCTTCTTTTTCTTCTTGGCCTGAGTTGACTTGCTACGCTCCTCTTCTGAAATAGCCCATGTATTTACAACAGAATCTCTACCCGCAGTAAAGAATGTATCGAAATCTTTCGGCTTTCCATTGCCACTAGCCCACATCATACAAGTAACAGCACCAACATGGTCCGTCATCTCTACAATATTTTCTTCCTCCTCCTTGATTTTCAAGTCGTGCACTCGAACCGACCCATCATCTCTTCCAACTCCCAACCACAATTTCGTATTATCTGGACACCAGTTAAGGCAGGTGACACTACCCCGTAGCCCACCATTGCCCGTGGCAGTATAACCGGGAGCATTGAATCTAAACGAATGCGTCACATAAGCTTTACGAATATCCCACACTTTTACATTCCCATCCACACTTCCAGTAGCAAAGAAACTCCCACTGCAATGAAATTCAATGCAAGTAATTGGCAAATCATGGCCTGATCTACCCAAAACCTTGCGTACTTTTGCTCCTCCACGTCCATCCCCTCCAGAATAAGAATGCGACGGCGATCCAGAAATATCATAATGCCTCAGTATATTGTTCCGACTGGCAGTGATCAAATCACAATCATTCGATGATAGCGCATATGTAACAATTGCATCATTGTCAATGCTCTCATCCTCATCTTCATCCTCGTTTGTAACCCTGGCACAACCCTCTCGAATGGTCCTGGCCTTGATTCCATGAAGAGCATCAATCAAAGTCAAATCTCCAGCACACGGGGCTAAAATGAATGGTGTAGCAGTATTATCTTCCTTTGTCAAATCATCGTAGCCATACAAGTGTCTTGTTCCTTTGGTGTGACAGAGTGTCACTTTTCCACCAGAGTAAGAAGGTGCATGTGCAGATTGTTCTGTCCAAGATTTGGATAGAGTTGGTTTGTCAGTTTGCTTTTGGTCCTTTTCTTGTTCTTGCTCTTGCTCTTCGAGGAGCATGTCTTCCTCGTCTACGGGGAATGATTCGGTTATCATGACCATCTTAATAACGATCTTTAGTAGTGGATGATTGATCTACAAGTTAATTAGTATGGTGCTACAGTATTACGTCGTCGTGAGATTTAGATGTGCTTCAAAAGAAAAAAATGAATGAGTGGCGGTCGCAAGTACCTTCCGAAACCTTCGCGCAAAATACTGTCGGGATGGGCATCACTGAGTCACATTTTTGTCATTTCTTCTCTACCGTATGGCACCGTACCGGTACCGGTAGCCATCAACTACTATCATCATACCAACCTCTCAATCTCGCAAGCATATCTTTATTCATATCTTGAGAAAATGAAGACATCCGCATCTATCGCAGGCGTTTTGGCTCTTTCGTTTGCCACTGCTGGAGCATTCATTGCTCCTCAGTCCAATTCGTTTGTAGCGAAGAAATCACTTCCTTCTTCTTCCTCCGTATTTGATGCATCCAATGTTGGAGGTCGCAGCAATCGCCTCGGTTCCACATCCATGCGTGAGTTTCATTCTTTGCATTTGAATGACTATCATACATCTCACTTTTGACTACGTGTACATCTCACTTTTGTTTATGCGATCACAGAAATGTCGATTTTCGATGGGGTAAAAGCACCCATCCAATCCTATGTCGACATCTGGACTCCAATGTTTCACCAGGCAATGGACATGGGCCTCGCCCCCGATTTCCTCGTCCACTGGGGCCACGGAGCAGCAATGGGATCCGTCCTCCTCTCAATGGGTCTAATCGGTGCATACATGGGATGGCAAATCCGTCTCGGAAACGGTGAAGAGGTAACCAAACTCACTCTCGGCGATACCATCAGAGAAGCTCATCCCAAAATCATTGGAGGGGCCGCTTTTTTCTTCTTGTTGGGTGGACAGGGAGGTCTTGTATTGCTTGCTACTCAGGGAGAGAGTATTTTGGAGTCTCCTCATGCTATTACTGCTCTTGTTAGTATGGGTATGCTGGCGACTCAGGCGGTTCTTCCGAAGTTGTTTGCTAGTGAGAATGGGCAGATGGCTAGGGATGCTCATACTTATTTGGGTTCTGCTACTATTGTAGCACTCTTTGCTCATCTTGCTACTGGAGTCAAGCTTGGACTTTCATTCTAAACCGCTGAAATTGCATTGGAGATTGTTGAAAGTTTTTGGGAATTTAGACAACGTCGGTCAGGGATCAGGGATGCAACAATAATGTCAATTATATACTTTAAAACTAATATCATACTTGGCATGTCACACACAATGCTCTGGACACACATCCGATACACGCATATTCATCTTTACTTCCTCCAGAGGGCGGATTCCAGCATACACGAGGGTGGTGTACATATAAGAAGACAACTCTTTCTCTCTACTTCTTTCTCTTTTCCCTTCTTTTGGATAGCATAGATAGCTAACTTAATCAGTTGTTTCAAATCAAATTCTTTTGCGCCTTATTAGCTAGGTTTCGTTTCAACTCTTGTATTTCCTCCTTTTGTTTGTTAATAAAGAATTGTTCCGGACTCAAGTCATGGGCAGCTATCTCAGCTACCACTGCGTGTACTCGCCTTGCTGATTCCTTCGCTGCCAAAACTGATTCTGTTTCAATTATCCTTGCTGATCATTCGGCAACTGAATCAGTGTGTACTTGTACAACGCTGTGCTGATTCTTTGCCCATCTTGGTTGATGATTCAGCTGTAACAAGTTGTGCAGAACCTGATTCTCCTCCAATTCGCCTTTTCAATTCTTCAGCCGCAAACACTGCTTCTGATTCACGAAACCTCGTTATTTCTGCGGCAACAAACACTGATTCGGCTTCAAGCCGTCTTGCTAATTCTTCGGTAGCAAGCGCATTTCTGCAATATTGTGCTTGGCTGATTGATTGGTTGACAGTAAACACTAAACACTGCTTCTGCTTCAAGTCGCCTTGCGGATTGCGGAGTCTACTTGCTATGATACGCTTCTTCTTCCTTCCTTCAATGCCCTTTCTTTTTGGCGCGCGAAAAAAAGGACAAAAAACGACGCGAGATCGACGATCGACGATGCCGACTGCCGACCCAGTCTTTCAAACTCTCGACCGCCCAAAGATCTACGCCAGTAATCCCCTGCCTCCCTTCCATCTGAACTTACTACATACCAAATGGTGGAAAGTTTGAGATCTAGCATAGTTGCAATATGCAATCAACATCTTTCAAATTCGCCTCCAGCGCAAGCCATGGACATCACCGGCGGTGGTACGAGCACTGCCACTGCCACTACCACTGCCACTAGTATTATCAATCGCAACCCCTACACTGTCCTCTCATTGGATCCAAATCAACTATCAAGCATGTTCAATATCTCAATAGAGAGTGTCTATGCCCTGCGGAAGGATGTTGCTGATGCAATTGCGAGCAATGATATCGTCGGCCACTCCTCCATGAATATGAATGTGATGCCTACCGGTATACACAACGAGCCACAAGGCGAAGAGAGTAGTGAAGGGGTGTCTCAATTACAAGCTAATGCGTCCTTCCTTACAGGAGGAAATACAGCATTGCAAGTTTATCTAAATAAGTCCAAGAATACGAATGCAGCCCATCCAATATCAACTGGAAGCGAGGCATTGGACCAACTCATTTCCAAATCATCACGCAAAAGACCAAGGCAGCAAGACACCGAAAACAAAACTGATGACTCAACTACGAACAATCGTCCAAATGGAATTCAATTCGCAAAAATAACCCAAGCATCCGGACCATCCCCCAGCGGTAAAACACAGCTAGCCCTATCCCTCTCCGCCAACGCCATCGCATCCGGTCACAAAGTGCATTACATTGCTTCTGGCGGCGGCAGCGCGGGGCTTGTACCCATTGCGAGAAGGTTGAGGCATATATTAGGCATCATGTACAAGAATGGTAGAATGGGTGTCCATATGAGTGCCAATGAGAGGGATGATCTTTTGAATGAGGTTCAGTTTGATTATGCGTTGGATGGGTATCGTCTTTTGGCTATTCTGAATCAGCTCGAGCATGAAATTAGGCATGATGTTGATATGAGCAATGATAATGGGGAGAAGAGGAGTGTTTTGTTAGTGATTGATTCTATTTCAGGATGTCTTGCGTCTTTATTATATGGCGAGGGGGATGGTGGTGTAGGCGCAGCACTGTTGAATGAAATACATATCGTTTTAAGGAGGATATCGCGTTTATCCTCCTCTTGCAATTCGAATATTGCGGTTTTTGTCACGAATGGAATGGTGTCGGATAATAAAAGGGGGAGAAAACCGGCCTTGGGTGAGATGTGGAGGGTGGCCGATGTTCATGTTGTGTTGGAGCCTATGCGTGATGTTGTGGAGGAAGTTCGTGGCGCGGATGATTTGGAGAGGGTGACTATGAAGTGTGTACGAGCACGTTTGGAGAACGATAATTCCGAGAAATGTACTGGAGATAATGGTGTGAATTTTGGGGTTGCTGCTGCTGGGATTGTAGATACGAATGAATAGATTTGTGAAATATGCTTTGTAGGCAAACTAGTCTCAACTCTAGTTCCGCAATTACCATACCAGCCGCCGATTTTACAAATGAATGGGACAGTGCCACAGGCTGAATCTATGTAGTTAAGGTTAGACTATACCGGACGCTATATTTCCCACTTGAAGCCGATTTTCTCCATGCGTTCAAAGCGTTGTTTTGATACCTCCGACGTGGCTTTAGTCCCTTTTGCAGCTGGTTATATGAATGCCTCAATTGACTGCACCAAACTCCTAGAGCAGGGTTCTCAATACACGTTTGAGGAACATTGCAATGTCCAAACCTGTTCTTGAACTCTGTCACCTCATCAAAGCGCTTGTCAAACGGTTGATGCTGGCTATGATTCATTCTGAATCTCCCACTTGAAGCCAAGTTTCTCCATGCGTTCAAAACGTTCCTTTGATAGATTTACACTCGACTTTTGTCCATTTTGTAGCAGCTTGTACGCATGCCTCAAATTATTGCACCAATGCCCAAGAGAAACGTTCTCAGGATAACGTCTGGGAACAAAGCAATGTCCAAACCTATCCTTGAAGTCTGTCAGCTCCTCAACAC
>Ga0307378_10013821_pt1 | contig 10190 bp, 8 predicted proteins | sample UN1MG_FD_202238 | JGI IMG/M metagenome (GOLD analysis project Ga0307378, IMG submission 202238) | Soil microbial communities from Risofladan, Vaasa, Finland - UN-1 | ecosystem: Environmental > Terrestrial > Soil > Coastal area > Acid sulfate soil | place: Finland: Risofladan, Vaasa | collected...
TTCCATGCATTGAGCAATATTTGCTTTCAGCTACACAGTAATCCGAGCCACCGCCTTGATAATTTTCGTAAATCACATAATGAAGTTCAATATCCACTTTGTCCCCTAATAAATTAACCACTGGTATTATTATTTCTTCTGCCTGATTTCCATAAGGACAAAAACTCATTACAAATAAATCAGCCTTTGTTTTGTCTTGTTTTGGTATGTCGCTATTGGCATCGCCATTGACAGTTGTGTCTTCTGTAATTGCTATGCCGCTTGGAAATATTAATTCTCCATCAAGAGAAATATATGAGATCATATCCTGTTCTCCGATTTTGAGATTTAATTTATACACTCCATTTTCTTTTACCACATCTCCGACTAATATTGCAGTAGCCTGACCTTCTAATACTTTATTAACATAATCTATAACTATCTTACCGGCCTCTTTTGAAGATATCCCCTTTTGACTGTAAAGCACTTGAGCAATACCCAAAACAATCAAAATTATAATTATTGGAACTAAAAATTTTTTCATACTTTGTCCCGCCGTAGCTTTAGCGAAGGCGGATTTTACTTTATTTATACTTATTAATCGCATCGCTTAATGCCTCAGTGACTAACTGAGCACAATGAATTTTTAATGGAGGCAATGTTCCCAATTCATCAGAAACATCCTGAAAATCAATTTTTAATGCCTGCTCTAATGTCTTGCCTTTTGCCAACTTACAAATCATGTCTGAAGAAGCAATGGCTGAGGCGCAGCCCAATGTTTCGAATTTAATGCCTTTTATTCTCCTGCTTTTTTCGTCAATTTTCAAATATAAAGTCAGTAAATCTCCGCAACGCGGATTACCGGCTTTCCCAATCACATCCGGATTATTAATTTTACCAAAAAACTTGGGATTAGTAAAATGCTGCATTATTTGTTTGTTATAAATAGGCATATATTTAACGTCCGGAAATTTTTCTTAGTTTTTCTACTACCCTAGGTAATATTTTAATAAAATAATCTATTTCTTTCACTGTTGTATATCTTCCCATACTCACCCTTAAACTTGAATGCGCGTCTAATTCGGGTAATCCCATTGCGATTAAAACATGCGACGGCATCAAAGAAGTTGAGGTGCAGGCCGAGCCGGTTGAAACAGCAATCCCTTCTTCGTTTAAAGCAATAACCAGGCTTTCCCCTTCAACTCCCAAAAAACTGAAATTAACGATGTTCGGCAGTCTTTCTTCTGGTCGTTTCGAACCATTAACCTTGCTGCCTTGGACGTTTTCTAGAACACCGTCTACTAATTTATTCCTTAATATTTCCATTTTTCGAATTTCGGCTTTCGTATTTCGGATTTTTGCAATTACCTCCCCTATGCCGACAATACCGGCAACGTTTTCCGTCCCTGCCCTCAATTTCCATTCATGGCTCCCGCCAGTAATTAACGACGCAATCGGCGTACCCTCTTTAATATAGAGAATCCCAACTCCTTTTGGCCCATAAATTTTATGGGCTGAAAGTGTTAACAAATCAACTTTCAAATCATCAACTCTACAATCCAGCCAATTCGCTGCCTGGACCGCGTCAACGTGGAAATAAGTCGGATGCTCTTCGTTTTTGTTGATTTCACTAATAATTTTTCCGATTTTCTTAATTGACTGCACAGAACCAATCTCATTATTCGCGTACATTATTGAAACTAAATCAGTTTCCGGAGTAATCTCGGCTCTAAGATCATCCAAATTTATCAAACCATCCGGCCCTACTGGCAAATAAGTTATTCTGATTCCTTCTTTTTCCAAATCCCTGCAGGTTTCCAACACTGCCTTGTGCTCTATTTTTGAAGTAATAATATGAATTCTCTCCCCTGCTTGTTTTTTATGTTTTAATGCTTTTATTAAGCCCCTAATCGCAAGATTATCGCTTTCTGACGCAGAGCCCGTAAAAACAATTTCCATTGGCTTGCAGTTTAAAAATCTAGCCACTTTTTTCCTGGCTTCATCGATCGCGCTACTTCCTTCCTGACCGAATTTATGGATGGACGACGGATTGCCATATTTATCAGTTAAATACGGCATCATTTTTTTCAAAACCCCGGCATCCAATGGTGTCGTAGCAGCATAATCTAAATAAATCCTTGACTTACTCATAATATTATATTACCAAAAGACTTAATCCTATACAAATAAAAATGATGGCGATGATTTTTTGAATAAGAACCTCTTTATTAAACTGTTCTTTCAAAACCGGAATCTTCTTCAATAATAATAAAGCCAAAATCAAAACAAAAACATACTGTAATCCTTGAAAAGCAATTGTCAGGGTTACGCTTCCCAAAAATGCTGCTAAATACAAAAACAAACTTCCAGCAACATTAAAAAGCCTGCCGAATATAAAAAATTTTGTTGTTTTTGATTTAACCTGCTTTGTTTCTGAAAATATAAGCTCTCGATTCTTTTTTGAAAACAATAAAGTCAGAGCTATTAATACTACTCCAACCCTTACCCATATCAGACCGCTGACAAAATTGGTTCCCAAAAATAAATACTTAGTGATTACCCAAAAAAGCGCAAAGAGAAAGGCCGAAACAATAGATAGCCCCAAAACTCCATTCCTCAAAAAATGTTTTCTTCTAAACCCTATAACTAGGCATCCTAAAACCAATAATACAAAGGCTATTATTTGTCGAAGAGTCAAAAACTCTTTTATAATAGAAGAACTCAAAATTAAAACAAATACTGAACTCACGGCGCCTACAAAAGGCACGACCCTAGAAATTTCTTCTCTGTTCACGGCTTTATAAAAAAGCAAAAAACCGCTAATTTGCGCAACTCCAGCAACCAAACTCCAGAAAATTTCCGCGCCATTGGGCATTACAAACCCGAATGGAATTAGAACTAAAACAAATATACCTAAAACCCCAACATAGAAAGAATAAACCACTTGGTGTGGCATCGACCTAGAAAGGATATATTTGTCAAATATAAAGACTAATGCGTAGAAAAACTGGGCTAAAATTACTAATAAAATCCAACTCATAAATTTGTTCCATTATTCTTACAAATTTCCGCGTAAACTCTGCTACTGGGGCGCGGAATTCGTTGAAAGGTTTTGTAATCAATTTCAATCAAGCCAAAACGTGGCTCAAATCCTTTATCCCACTCAAAATTATCCAATAACGACCAATGGAAATATCCGCGTACATCAACCCCTTCTTCAATTGCCTTATAAACCCACTTCAAATGCTCAATAATGAATTTTGTTCGTTTTTCATCCTTGGCATCAGCCAAACCATTTTCCGTAATGTAAATCGGCTTGTTATATTTTTTAAAATCTTTTAAAACATGATAAATCCCTTCGGGGTATATTTCCCAACCGATATCTGTTCTCTTTCTATGAGAAAGTTTTAATATCTCAGATAATGAATGGTGAAAATAATAATTCAGACCAATAAAATCATGATGATTTTCTATTTTATTTAAAAATTTTTGATTCCAGAATGTATTTAAAATTTTTAAAAATCCTTTAAAATGAGTATAGTTTTGAGCTATGCCAACAAAAGCATCGGGAGAAATTTTGTGAATTAATTCATAAATCTCCTTGTGGGTTATAATCAATTGTTTACAAACTCTGCGAAATTTAAACCAATTTTTTATAAATGGTGGCCACTTACCTATTAAAAAAGACAGAACGGCATAAACATTGTCTGGCTCATTTAAAGTAATCCAAAATTTAACCAGGTCTTTATATTCCGAGACAATTTTCCCGACAAATCGCCCGAAATCTTTCGGCGCATCTTCATTCAGCCAACCTCCCTTTTCAACGAACCAAATCGGCAAAGTCCAGTGATATAAGGTCATAAACGGCTCCAGCCCCCTTTCTTTAAGTGCCAAAATTACTTTTCTGTAATGCTCAATTTCTTTTTGGTCAAATTTTCCTTCCTCGGGTTCGATACGAGCCCATTCGATTGAAAATCTATGGGCATTATTATTCAGTGATTTCGCTAAATCAAAATCTTCTTCAAATTTATGATAATGGTCGCAAGCAATACCTGCGTCAAACTTTTTTCCAATCATTGACCAATCATTCTTTATTCCTCCCTCCACTTGATATGCAGATGTAGCTGTACCCCAATAAAAATTTTCTGGGAATTTTAACATTACTGCACGATTAAAATATTGTTATAATTCTCGGTCAGCATTTTTTCCGCTTTTTTGGTTTTTACATTTAATCTCATAATATTAAACATATTCACCTCTTCTCCTTCTGCCCTTTCAAGAAAGTATAAAGAATTACTGGAACCGTCAAATGCCAGCTGGCTGATATAGCTTCCGGAATATATCTCATTATCCGTTTCCTTATATAAATCAACCAAGTGGATTGTTTCAATTATTTCATTGTTTTTACCCGACTTCTGTTCTGTGTAAAAAAATCCTTTTTCTGTATCCAACCAGATTTTGTCACTAATTCTATCTGTGGTTAAAACCGGTTTGTAGTCTCTTTTTTCGAAATCGCCCAAATAAAGTTCGGTAATTTCCTTGTTGTTTTTCCTGCTGTAGATCTCATAAAGAAACATTTTGCCGCTTGGCGAAAATTCTATGTTCTGGCAATTAGTCAAATTGGCGTCGCAGCTTTTTGGAATTATGTATTCTACTTTCTTGGTTTCTATATTTATTCTGCCTAAGCTTTTAATATTCGCGTCAAAAATCCCCTGGAAATAAATATAATCCTCATTCCAACGTTTTAATAAAAGCACATTTTCCTCAAATTTTGCTAATAACTGCGGACCTTCGCCATCTGCTATGCTTATCCATAATTCCCTTTTTGTATTATTTGTCTCTATTTCTTCATAGGTTGAATCTTTAATTTCTTTAATCCAGGCAATACTATTACTATCCGGAGAAAAAACCAAGCTGGTTGAATCAATCGGTTGTTCAATTTTCTTTTCTGTGCCGGTTCTTAGATTAACTAGAATCGGATCATAATAAATTCTGCTTGCCACCATGCCATCGCCTAAATCCTCTATTTGTTCCTCTTTTGACTTTTTAGAATAAATCAATTGGCGCCTGTCCGGCGAAATAAAAGAGTGGCGGGGCGGCTTGTATTTGCCCAAATCAACTTCCTGAGCAGCAACTGCGACGATTTTCTCGCCTTCGCCTTTATTATCTAATAAAAACAAATTAGCTTTATTCTCGTTAAGTCGGTAATAAAAAACCCCTTCGCCCAGTTTCGGGCTAAGAATTTTCCAAAGCAGAATTCCAAGAATAATACCGATTAGAACTGCTATTAAAATAAAGAAAGTTAATCGCTTTCTCTCCATGGAATCAATATATCACGAAATTAATCAACCTGCAATATTTCTTGACAAGTTCTTCTAAAAGGCCGGCACAACAAAAAAGGGGTGGTCTAGGACCACCCCTACTTTATTTCTGAAATCAAATTTATACGATTTTCACAAAAAATCGTTTTCCTTTTTGAATAATACTATTTCGATTAACTATAATGTCAATCGATTTTATTTCTTCGCCGTCAATTTCAATCCCGCCCTGTTCAATCAATCTTTTTGCGTCTCCCCTACTCGTTGCTAAATTTGTCTCGACTAAAACATCAACAATATTCTTTCCTGCTAATTTATATTCTTGGATTTCATCCGGTAAATCTTTTTTCTGGAAAACCGAGACAAAATATTTTTTGCCATTTTCTGCGCCTTTTTCTCCCCAATATATTTTTACAATTTCAAAAGCCAATTCCATCTTAATATCGCGCGGATTTGTTGTTTCCAGTAATAATTGCTTTTCGTATCCTCTGATTTTATCCATATCAATGCGAGTACAATGCACAAAATAAGTAATAATCAAATCATCAGAAATGCTCATCACTTTTCCAAACATATCTTCTGGTTTATCTGTAATATTAATTGTGTTTCCCCAACTTGAGCTCATTTTTCTGCTATCGGTTCCCAGAATCAAATTAGTCATTAAAATGTCCTGCGCTTCTTGTTTGTAATGTTCCTGTAGAGTCCTGCCTGCCAATAAATTAAATCTCTGGTCTGTTCCGCCAAGTTCAACATCAACCTTAGTGGCAATACTGTCATAGCCCTGCATTAGAGGATATAATAACTCTCTCAAAGAAACGTGCCTTCCTTCTTCTAATCTTTTTCTGATATTCTCTCTGGCAATGAACTCCCCTAATGAAAACTGGTTTGCTAATCTGCCGATTTCACTGAAATTAAGTTTTTTAAGCCATTTTGAATTATGTTCAATTTTGGCTTTTTTAATATTGATAATCTTTCCTGTCTGCTCAACATAATTTTTCATATTTTTCTTAATCTGCTCCTCGGAAAGCATCGGCCTTTCGGAGTCCTTGTCAGAAGTATCGCCTACCATGCCCGTAAAGTCGCCTATAACAAAAATAATCTCGTGGCCAAGCTCCTGAAAGTCCCTCATTTTCAGCAATGTGACTGCTCTACCAATATGGATATTAGGGCTGGTGGGGTCAATTCCAAGCTTTACTCTTAATTTTTTGCCAGACATCAATTTCTCACGCAAGTGCTTTAAATCAATCACCTCGCTCACCCCACGGGTCAGTATCTCTTCTATTTTGTTTTCATCAACTTTTATACTCATAATTTTATTATAGCAAAATTTCTAAAACCTATCTGCGGGACAGGGATTCGAACCCCGATCGACTCCTTCAAAGGGAGCTGTCCTACCATTAGACGATCCCGCAATGATTATCTCCCGCAGATTTCTACTGCTGCTAATTCTACATTAATTTGCGGGAATTTGGAAAATTTCATTTTATACAAAGTTTCAAGCAGAATATCAATCATTTTAGAAATCTCTGCCAGAGAAAACTCTTCTGACTGTTTTAAAGCGGTGTTTAACTGTTCCGCGCTTATCTCTTCTTTTATCAGTTTTAAAAGATCTTTGTCAACTCTTAAAAACATCAATTTTCTGGAATAATTTATCAATGACTCAATAAACTGTACTAAATCATATCCCTGATTCACAAATTTATCAATAAAACTTAGTACCTCGCTGGAGTTTTTCTTTGCCAATAAATCAATAAATTTTATTGCCAAATTGATATCAACAATACCCAGAATATTTTCAATATCTTCTACGGAAATTTCCTTATCGCCGCTAAACGCAATCACCTGCCCCAACATGCTTTCCGCATCGCGCATAAACCCTTCAGAATTTAAGGCAATAATCCTCAGTGCTTTATCGCTGATTTTAACTCCTTCTTTTCTGGCAACCATTTCCAGTTTTTTAATCACGTTCTGCAAAGATAATTTCCTGAAATCAAATCTCTGCACGCGCGAAAGAATGGTTGGCAGCATTTTATGCGCTTCGGTTGTGGCAAGAATAAAAATGGCATGGGCTGGCGGTTCTTCTAATGTTTTCAACAGAGCGTTAAAAGCAGCTGGAGTTAATTGATGCGCTTCATCAATAATAAAAACCTTATACTTACCATGACTTGGAGCAAACCTGATTCTTTCTCTTAATTCCCGAACTTCATCAATTCCTCTATTTGAGGCAGCGTCGATTTCAATTAAGTCCATTGCCCTACTCTCTATAATCTCCAAACAGGATTCACACTTGTTGCACGGCTCAAAACCGGAATCGTCCTGGCAATTCACTGCTTTTGCCAAAAGCCGGGCTACTGTGGTCTTACCTGTTCCACGCGGTCCGGAAAATAAATAAGCATGAGCAACTTTATTGTTGTTTAAAGCACTGGTCAGGGTTTTTATAATATGGTCTTGACCAATTACCTCGGAAAACTTTTGAGGTCTATATTTGCGATAAATCACTAGTTCCGCCATCTTTTTTATTAAATACGATAAATTTATAACCTACAAAATTCCACACCATTGAGACTACCGAAGCAATTGCCGCAGCAGCAATGGCCCACTGTTCTACATTTAATCCTCCTATTGCGGGAATGAGTTTAAAAATAGACGAAGCAATTCCGACATTAATCAGAAAACCGATAATCGAAACAATTAAAAACTGCATAAATTCTCTGCCTAGTTTTTCTGTAGTTTTCTTTTTAAATGTCCAGAATTTGTTCCAAATATAACTATTAATTGTAGCAATAATAAATGAGGTCGCCTTTAATAAAGTGAAAAGAATAATCGTTATAGAAAAAACCTCAAACAGGACCTTATCCGAATTAATACCGGAGCGCTTAAAGGCAAAGATAAAAAAACTTAATACTCCCCAATCAACCAAAGTATTAAATCCGCCGACCAAGACAAACTTTGCCACCTCGTAAGCAACTTTAATCTTTTTGCTGATTATACTTGCCAAATAAAGAAAAATTAAACACACAATCGGAAAAACTATCGGCAAAATTATAGTTATTAATCCGTGAATCTTATCGTACAAATCCGGATTTAAAACCCCTTTGACTACTGCCAAAATCAGCCAGGCAGCAATTTCACCTAAAACCAAAACCGCGATAACATCGTTTTTTTTCATAAATTTTAATTTTTACTAATTATTATTTTAAATTTATCTCTTCTGATAAAGCGTCTGCGCCAGGGGCATTGTTCGCTTTAATTTTTGATCTTTCAAAAATTTCTTTATCAACAATTACTTTATCACGTCCGTATTTTATACGCGAAAGTTCCTTAATTCTTATTGCAATTTGAGAATCGCCCCTTGCCGGTGGATTGCATTTAATATTAAACGGCGTGCTAGTCATGTTATTTATCAATAATTTAACATAAGCATTAAAATTATCAATATTCAACAAATCCTGCGCGCTAAAAACCGGTTCAAATTGTTTTACTAAGAATTCTGCATCGTCAGCTCCAACTCTAAAAACGGCCATACTACCAACATTTCCAAATACTGCGTCTTTAATTTTATCCTCCAATTGCCCAATAAATTGATGCGCTATAATTAAATTTAATTTATATTTTCTCGCTTCAGCTAAAATCGTTGAAATACTATCAGTTGTAAAATTCTGGAATTCGTCAATATAAAGATAAAAATCCGGCCTTTGATCTTCTGGGGTATCTACTCTGGAAAAAGCTCCCATTAAAAATTTACCAACAATAATTAAACCCAATAAATAACTATTTAAATCACCCATTTTCCCTTTTGACAAGTTTGCTAAGAAAATTTTCTTTTCATTCATTATTTTCCTAAAATCAAAAGCGCTTTTCTGCTGACACAAAATAGGACGCATGATATCGTTTGCTAAAAATATATTTGTTTTGGAAGTAATATAAGGAACAATATTTGCTAACGAGGCCTCTCCTCCTGCTTTTTCAGCTTCTTTTTCCCAAAAATCTTTAACTACAATATTGTTTGTTTTTGAAAGCTTATATTTTCTGAATTCCGCATCAACCAACACTTTAGGAACCTCTAAAAGCGTTGCACCTGATTCTGGATCATCCATAACCAATAATAACGCTCCTCTCATATACTGTTGGAATACCGGACCCATTCCCTCTGGCGCTTCAGGAAAGATTTTTTTGAAAATATTTATCATTTCATTGGCAAGAAAAGTTTTTTGTTCTGGGAATTTCGGATCATACTCAAGCATGTTTAAACCCATCGGTCTTTCAACGTCACCGGGATTAAAATAAATAACATCTTCCGCTCTTTCTGGAGGAATCATGCCCAAAATATCATCAACATCTGAACCATGAGGGTCAATAAAACAAACACCTTTGCCATTCATAATGTCCTGCTTAATCATATTAATCATTAATTTTGTCTTACCTGTTCCGGTTTGACCAATAACATAAAAATGTCTGCGCCTATCATTTTCAGTCATTCTAATTTCTGTTTCCTCGCCCCTAAAAATATTCTTGCCGAGTAATACTCCCTCTTTGGAAATATTTATCGGCGGAACCGATTCTTTAGATTTTAACCATTTCATTTTTGGAGAACCAAGCGAAGTCAATGGAAAATGAAAAATACTTGCCACTTCCTCGCTGTTTAAAATCATTTTTTGCCTTTTACTGAATACTCTGAACGAAAAATAGAAAGAGAGTTTTTTTAAGCCGTTTTTCTTCATTTTTTCCAATCTTAAAGAATTAAGATTAGGCACGCCGAACTGATAAAAAGAACCTTCCATGTGGGATAAAAGTTCTGCTGACCTTTCCTGTGTATTCCCGGAAAACAAGAGCCGAATATTCGCCTCAAATCCGGTTTTTGATATTTTTGATTGCAAAGATTTTATTGTTTCT
>Ga0307378_10013822_pt1 | contig 10190 bp, 5 predicted proteins | sample UN1MG_FD_202238 | JGI IMG/M metagenome (GOLD analysis project Ga0307378, IMG submission 202238) | Soil microbial communities from Risofladan, Vaasa, Finland - UN-1 | ecosystem: Environmental > Terrestrial > Soil > Coastal area > Acid sulfate soil | place: Finland: Risofladan, Vaasa | collected...
GCCCCGGTCCCCCCGGTCCCCCCGGTCCCGCCGTCACTCCCAATCCCCGCGCTATACGGACTCCCCGCCGTCCCTGCCCCGCTCCCTGTCCCGCCAAAGCCCCACACGGAATTGCTGATGCTACCCCCCTCCACCGATTTCCCGGTAAAGGTAACGGTCAGGTGCTGACAGTCGCCGCCCTGTGTTGCGTCAAAATCCACTTCCGGAGACTTAACCTCGACATATCGTGTTTTCTGCTCCATGCTAAACCCGCACATGCTGCTCGAAATGAGGCGCACCACATAGTTACCGGGTTTTTCATAAACATGGGTGGGGTTTTGCTGGTTGCTGATCCAGCCGTCACCGAAATTATATCTCCACCGGATAGGGGCCCCGGATGACATGTCCGTGAACGTAACGGATTCTCCCGGACAGATGGAGGGTTTGTCAACCTGAAAGTTGGCTATGGGCTTGGAATCGATATGAATCCATTCCTTCTGGGTCAAGGTGTCGTCCTCTCCCGCACTGTTTTTCACCTTCAGGGTAATGGTGTACAGGCCGGAGTGATCGAAGGCGTGCACCGGCTCCTCTTCCGTGCTGGTGCTACCGTCGCTGAAATTCCACGAGTACGAGACAATGTCCCCAACCGATTCCTTAGCCGAAAACGCAATCTCTTCAGCCACGCAGGCCATCAAAGTGCTGGCCGAAATTTTTGCCGCCAGCCCGGACACTGCACCCGCCACGGCAATGTCTGCCGATTGTTTACTGTCGCTCCCGCACGCATTACTAACGGTCAGCGTTACCTTATACGTGCCCTTGGTGGTAAAGGTATGAGCCGGATTTTGCGCCGAGCTGCTCCCCCCATCCGCAAAGTTCCAAGCCCACGTAGTCCCGGATAAAGGAAGCGCCTGCCCGCCGCTTAACGTACTTGTATCCGTAAAATTTACCGCTAAAGGCTTATTCCCGCTGCTCACGCTCATCGTAAAATTGGCCGCAGGTTTCGCAGATACCGTAACGGTCTGCGAATAGCTGTTCGTCCCACCTGCGCCTTCCCCTTCCCCTTCCTTGCTCACGGTCAAAGTCACCGTATACGTCCCCGCTTCCGTGAAAATATGAGATGGACTTTGCACCGTGCTTGCCCCTGCCCCGGTCCCGTCCCCGAAATTCCAACTCCAGGCCGTAGGCCCTCCGGTCGAGGCATCGGTGAATTGGACGGTTGAAGGTGCGCACCCCCCCGAAGCCGGAGTATAAGTAAAATAAGCCACCGGATTAGCCCCGCCTGTACCACTGCCGCTGGTTTGGAGATCCAGCACAACCGTCAAGTTGGTTCCCGGCCATACTGCCCCGCCAGTCGCAGGTACCAGATCGTAATAAGCGCCCTCGCTGGCCCGCCACAGCCGGAAAGTCAGGGCATCCTCGCTCGCGGCTCCGTCTTTGACAGAGGGTGTGGAGGTATCGTCGCCATATACTGCCACGCTGTAGCCGCCTTCGGTAGCCATTTCTTCGGTGATAACGACGGCACCGACGCATCCGCCGTTAACCGTCACGGAGTCGTCGAATACCCCCACCTCGTCCCCGCTCTCCGGCCCTTGCGTCCCCACCGCCAGCCCGCCATAGAAGAAAGCCGGAGAACTATTGGGTGTACAAGTAAAATGTGTCGCAGAAGCAGCCCATATTCGGGAGGAAAGAAGGAAAATCAAGCTTACGATGAAAAATACTCCCCACGTCTTTTTTTGGAAAATGGCCATCTTTTCTATCTCCTTATCTAAGAAAATCTCAACCTTTAAAAAAAAGTCTTAAGCATTGAACTACGAGTTGGGTCCATGTCCTGCATTCCCGCCCAAAGCGGGAATCCTGTCTGGTCTATCTGTGACGATAAATAGTGGAAGCGGCGTCCCGCCGCTTAAAGTAGTTGCATGTTTTTTAGCCGCCATCGTCAATTAAAGGGCGTCAGGTGGAGGGCGCTGCTCTGTTGAACTCATGAATGGGTTCTTGACCCTGCCTTGGCCTTGCATCACCTGCGTCGTCAGGCATTGACTGGCCGTATAAGTGCTCATTGCCCCGACAACCATGTTGTTGACCCCTTTTTAAAAATGCCTCGAGAATTTGATTTAAAATAGCTCCTTGGCTCCTCCCTCCCTTCCTCAATAACGGATGGATAATGTGATCGTTTTTATGAGTAGATTGAGCTCCTGCCCAGATTAAATAATGAGAAAATAGTTATGGTAGAATTTATTTTGGGTGTTACAACTTAAGGGTGCACAATCAAAAGGTATATCTATCGAAAAGTTGATATTCAAAAAAGTGTAATAATCTATTCGGTTGGAATAAAAAATTTACCTACAAAAAAGGATATGGCTTGTAAAAAATTTGTCCTTGTTGTGATCATTTATTTTTCTGAGTGACCGAAGGGCACGAGGAATATCTTCAATGGTCGCTTACTGGACCCCGATAGCGATTTAGGATCAATAGTCGATTCCCTTTCGCTTTTCTCAAAGTTCCAAACCAAGCAGCTCCAGGATGGCATTCCTTCAGATCTGCTTCAGCTCATCCTCGAAATGATACCTTTCACGAAGATGCTGAGCAGTTACCTTTGAACTATGAGATGGGTTTTTCACCCTGTCCTGTTAAGGTTGTGAATAGAATAAAAGGCAGACAAGGGTAAGCAGACAAGGGTAGGCAGTAGAAAAACGGGCTGTAGGTAGATAGGCTGTAGGTATTTAGGCTAAAAACCTAAATACCTAAAGCCTAAACAACCTGCCTTATAGGCAGTCTGGATCGCAGGGATGGGAGGGAGGGGAGAATGAATAATTATTAAGCTCTTAATCCAATGGCCGGTGCAGATAAAGGATTAATACTCCTTCCCCTCCCTGGTGTGGGAGGCCTGGTCGGTAAGATTCTACCAGCTTTTGGCCCTCCTCGGAATCCAGCCAGAGGATGATTTCCTGCTTCAGGACTGACTTTCGGCTCCGGGAGTGAATCCCTTTGCCGGTAATGACGGTAATGGTTAAGATGCCTTGCCGGGCTGATAGATGGCAGAATCGCTCAATCCTGTCAATGGCCTCTGTGCGACTGAAGCCGTGCAGATCCAGGGTAGTTTTTGGTTGTTCCCCTGATTTTCGAAGGGGAAATTTTTTTTTGTGCCTGATAACGGGTTGGGTTTCAAAAAAGTCAAACTTCTCCATGAATAAGTCGCCCTGAAAACCATTTAGGGAATCTACCGCATCCAGAAAAAGCTGCTTATCCTCTTCGGAGATCCCTTCACGATGCTTTTGAGGCAAAGAGGGAACCACCCCTCTTAACCGGATATCCTTTGATGTGATTTTATTTTTATTTTTTCTTTTTCTGCTCATGGGTTTAGAGATTGGAAGAAAGAATGTTATGGTTACAGAATCGCTTATATTAAATCGTATACTCGAATAGGCTCTATCGTCAATTTATTTTTTTTAAAAAGAAGTAAGGAGACGGAAGTCAGTGGTCATTGGCCAGTAGTCAGGAGGCATTGGTTAGTAGTCAGAAGGTCAGGAATTAGGAGACAACATCCCAACCTCAACAATTCGGGATCCGTTATCCGCAACCAATATCCATCCTAATTATCCAGTAAATAAAAGAAGTAAGGAGGAGCATAAGCGACAGGCCATGTCAGATAGGGAATACCCTTTACCGTGAAAATGAGACAATCCCATATGGCATAGTCCGCTATGCCTATCACTTGGGGTTGCAGTTAATTTCATTATCAACTGAAAAGGGTATAATTCGATTATCTATCAGATTAGGGTTTTGATGCGCTAAAAAGCTAAGGATTATTTGACAATTTTCCTTGATTTCGCTATATTAGATGCAATACTAGTGAATTTTTTTTCATAGTGGGCCGATCTACTTTGGTTATCTATTTGTTTATGTTATCATCTACCATTTTTACGCATCAAAAATTTTGAATGGTAGATGATTGTTAAGATGTAAATGAAGATAAGATAATCTGAGGTTGGTGAGATAAAAACGCTCATAGGTGATAGCCAACACGAGAGCGTTGTTATTTTGAGGATGAGTCGAAGCGATGTCATCCCGAATGAAAAGATGAATATTGACCGAAACGAAGGGGACTTGACGAGAAATATCTTCAATTAACTGGGAATTCCTTTATCAGTGGGTGTGTTCCTTGACACATATAAGCAGGAAAAAATAGAGTCTGAGAACGATGACCAGCACCCGGCTCTGAAGGAGAGCTAAAATTGGTGTGGGTGATCAAAAGTCAAATTAGGATAGAAAAAAAATGAGCAGGTTGTGAGAAATTGGTTTTTTACGGGGATACAGAGCAGCAATAAAAGAAGTGGGCTGATTTATTTATTGAAAAATAAAGAGATAAGAGGGATGGAACATTCCCTCTCAAATCTGCAGCATCATGGTCGAATATATCAGAAGAAAAACTATGCAATCCAGCCATATCTTATCCACATTCGTAGATCGACGCTTTTATTGCCTTGGAGGCCTTTAGAAAAAAGTTTGCTGAAAGCAGGCATGAAAGTTGCTTTTAGATTATGTGGATAAGAGAATTTATTGGGAGGGGATATAAAAGGTAATCCTAACAAATTTTGCCTGTAAACCGAGCTGTCTGGTATCACCAGAGGGCTGGTGGATAAGACGTTTGTAAAGAATTCGCCCGCATTTTATCATAAATGTTTTGAGGCGAGGCAGAGGAAGAAAGGAGGTGAATAGCTATATGAGGAAATTTTGGCCGGCTTTATTAATCTCAGGCTTGATGCTGATCGCAACCGCCGGTTGCAATCTCCCAAACAAGCAATCTGAAGAGGAGTCGAAAACAGGGGTAGAGGAAACAGTCAATGAAAACGCTGTGGCTCCGGAGACTGAAAAGGCTCCTGAAGTCCCAGCGGAAAACGTGACCGGAGCTCCAACGGAGACTCAGGCCCCATCTGAGGGAGTGGAAGCTCCATCTGAAGAAAATCAGGCTCCAGCTCAGGAAGGTACTGAGGGTACCCAGCCACCTGCTGAGGATACTGAGACGCCACCGGGTAACTAAAACTGAGTAAATTCAGAGTTAGTTTAAGTGAAAAAAATCAGGTCTTGAAGGGGATGATTTTAGCTTCTTCAAGACCTGATTTGTCTTGATCTTTCTTGGCCCCGCCCAAAATCAGGGCTGATTTTCCTTTTAATCTGCCCCCAGAACTCTTCACCTCTTCACTTGATTCAAACCGGTTAACACATGAGATGCCAGGCTTATCTCGCTCATTAGCCCTGTCTCCTATTACGATTTTTTCCAGAGGGGACTGATGGATACGTAGTTAGTGCTTGAGCCGTTTCTATCCCCCCGATGGGCAATTACCCTACCAAACTATTTCAGAGACCAGAGAGTCAGGCAAAGTTCTCCTGGCCAAAGAGGAGGCTATTTTGCCTCTCGTTTAAACGACTTGTCCTCACAATTTTAAGGGCGAAGAGGTACTATAGCGGTTCTCAATTGTGTATACTACAGATATTAAAAATTTTCCCCTGCCCCTTTAGAATAAGGGGAGTGATCTGTAGCTTAACCGAGTGAAAACCGCTATAGAAAAAAAATGATCTCTGAAAGAAAAACAAAAAATATCCGTAGTTAACCCCAAAAAGTAGTCAGCCTTCTGATGTAAGATCCGCTTCAGGATGGCATGTTCACCAAGAGGCTTAAGGAGTTACTTGCTCTACAAGATGCCCTGTCAGGGAGAGGGTTCAACAAAAGCTACTCCCCTCAGGGTATCCTGATCTAAAGGGCCTTTCCCTGTGAACAGTTTGAGGTATCTTCCCTGTTTAGGGGCAAAGGAAGTGGTAACCCAGGCAGGGAGAAAATCTTCCGGAATGAGCCGAACTGCGTCAGCTACCACATAGAAGCCCTCGGATGAGGAGGCATTACTCAGCACAATAGTGCCAGAAATCCCCTCGTTAAAAGCATATGTTCCCAAAAGATGCCATGTTCCTCCATCAACCTGCTGGTTCACGGTCACTGTCTCTGATCCTTCATCATGATTAATGGTGTAGGCTGCATCCTGTGCCCGGTCATCACTGCTGGTCCATCGGGCGTAGACCTGATACCTTCCGGCAGCAGGAATCTCCGGTGTCCAGGTGCAAGTAGCGATTGCCTCCCACGGTACATCCTCCTGTACCTGTATGGTCTCCTGCACCTGATAATCGGTTCCATAGTAGCCACGAATACTCGTAGAAGCGGGCCAGAAACCGGTAAAGACGGCCTCGGTATTATCGACGGTAATCGAATCCGGCTCGGCCAGCCAATTCTCTTTCACTGGAGGTCCAAAGGCATCCGGATCATCACCCACCGATATGGTCCATGCCCGGCCCTGTGGAATAGGAATCAATAGACGAACTTCGCTTACTTGATAGCTTTGTCCAAGATCATAGACGACAGAGTGGGTAGCAAAAGGAGTATAAGGGTTCCCGGTATCCGGGTTATTATCAATCAGGAGTTCCGGAGAGTAAAACAGGTCCTCATTATAAACAGATTCAGGGGTTTTCCATGCCGTCAGGGAAGAGTCTCTTGTCTCAAAATACCAAATGGGAGAAGTCAACTGATGGCCAGCCGTATCCTGGATAGATAGGGTCACGGTAATCCGCTCTTGATCGCCGAAATGCACTGCCGGGTGCACGATCACTTCATAACACTGGGATCTCACCGTGGGCAAAACCTCGACCTGGGGTTCTACATAGGTGTAGGTTTCAGAGTAAGACTGGGAACCATTCAGGGAAATCGAAAACGTATTGCCGTCAAGAGCATCGATTCCATTGGAAAGGATCACAAAGCTCACCGTATGATCGACGGCGACGTCATGGCTGCCCGGCTTCGGTTTGCGAAGCCTTAACGAGGGTGGAAGCTGCGGTTTGATCAATAAACCTTTGTGCATGTCCAGGGTCTGATAGGTTCTCTCATACTTAATGGGCAGGGGGCCGCCATGACAGCCAACACATACCTTGCTATCCTGAAGGCTCCCACTTCCAGGTCCACCCATCACCGGTATATCTCCATAGCGGCTTTCCTCACCAAAAATGGCCAGGGTATATCCATCTTCCTTGTACCAGCGAAAATCCAGAGCCGGTGACTTATCAAGGGTTCCGGGAGTGCTGATGAGATTTCCATCCCTGATCATGACCGGATTACAAGATCCATGCACATTATGACAGGCAGTACAACTGAGCCGGGAATCCAGGGTGTCCTCCCCTCCAGGCACATAATCCCAGTCGGAATCCCAGGCCATCCGTCCGGAACTGAGGTGAGACAGATGACGGTTGACCCCCTTAGCCTGAAAATTGGTAAGATAAGGGGGAAAATTGCTCATGCGCGCGTCATAATCATGACACGAAAAACAAAGAGCAAACCGATCACTGGGCATTCCTGCCTTAGGGCCGACCCCCAGAGGGATGATCATCCCGGCGCTGAGTCTGTACCCATTTTGGTAGTTGGATGGATCATTATTATTCCAGGGATTTGAGTCGTGAGAATAGGTCCTGCTCTCACCATCGATATGCCTGGCGGTTACATCATGGCAGAGAGAGCAGGCAAGCTTATGGCCGGTGATGTTGTAGCCGTAAGTGGCATTATCTCCCATCACATTGGGGGCCGATACTTCGCGGCAGGCTGGGGCAGCATCGTCGTGACAGCCAGCACACCAGTTTTCCAGACCCGGGGTTAACCTTTGATGGCCCGGCTCCTGATATACCCCATTCTCCCAATTGGCTTTGGCTCCGATCACCGGATCGTTCACTCCATCAAAGGCACCATTCGGGCTGTGACAGTTGTCGCAGACCGTGGTTTCCTCTAATGATGGCTCTTTCTTGTGAGGAGAGACATGACAGGTTTTACACCCTATGGCCGGTCCTGTGGGATTTATTTCAAGATGGACGGCATGAGATTTATAATTATATATATAATACTGATTATGGCAACACAAACAGGTCGGAGGATCGTCCACCAACTCAAGGTAAGCAAAATTATGCTCAGCAACCACCTCATAGGCACCTATGTCGTATCCTTCTTCAAGTGGTCTGACGTGTCCCTCTTTATCCCTAAAAGGGGCATCATAGCCAGTCCCTCGATCAATACAGGGCGAAGCGGCACCCAGGTGGTAATCTCCTGCACTTGGATTGATAAAGTGAGGATCAGCGGAGATATTACCTTCTCCATCAGCGCCGTTCTGAATGTCGGAGTAGGTGACCACGGGACTGCCGCCGTATATTTCATCCGGTGTATCGTTCCAGAGAATACCGTTTACGATCCGTGGAGAAGCCGAATCTCCGCACGAAATTCCCCCTCCATGGTGAGAAGCCGAGTTTCCCGTAAGAGTGCAATTCACGATAACTGGTGAGGAATGATTACATGCCATACCACCGCCTTCATTGGAAGCCGTGTTTCCCGTAATTGTGCAGTTGGTGAGGCCCGGTGAGGAAGAGGCGCAGCAATACATTCCGCCGCCGTCAACGGAGGCTGAATTTCCCGTAATCGTGCAATTGGTGATGCCCGGCGAGGAGGATGAGCAGTAAATTCCGCCCCCATAAGGAGCACTGCCATTTTGCACGGTAAATCCATTTAGTACAGAGCTGCTTCCTTCAAAGATGATGGCACTCCCTGCACCGTTTGCGTCGATAACCGTTGCAGCCACCACAGCCGGATCATCAGGGTCCGTACTCCTGACGAAAATATCCTTATTGGCAAAGCTGAGATTTTCTCTATATATCCCCCGCTCTACAATAATCACGTCTCCATTGGTGGCAGCATGAATGGCATCCTGAATACTTCCCCCAGAAGAAACACGGTGAACCCGGCCTGTTTGAGATTCATAGGCACCCATATCATATCCTGTGCCACCGGGCCTCTGACGATCCTCTTTATCAGTAAAAGGTGCTTCATGGCTTGTCCCCTTATTAATACAGGGCGAGCCAGCCTTAAGATGATAGTCCCCTGCATCCGGGTTGCTGAATCGAGGATCGGTTAAGATATTGCCCGCTCCCTTATAGCCACTCTGAATGTCGGAGCAGGTAACCAGAGGTGCACTGCCGTAGATTTCATCCGGTGTATCATTCCAGAAAATACAGTTTACAATCCGCGAAAAAGCTGAATCTCCGCAAAAAATTCCACCCCCGTGGCGAGAAGCTGAGTTTTTTGTCATGGTGCAATTCATGATAGCCGGCCAGGAACCATAGCAACAAGCTATTCCACCGCCATAATGTGAAGCTGAATTTTGGGCCATGATACAATTCGTAATTTCAGGAGAGGAACGCTCGTCGCAATAGATTCCACCACCAGACAAGGAGGCCGAATTTTCGCTCACGACACATCCGCTTATGTACAGCGGTGAAAAAACCGTGCCACAAATTCCGCCGCCATTGCCGGAGGTTATATTACTGGAAATAGTGCAATTGGTGATCCTCGCTGAAGAGGAGTTGATACAATAAATTCCCCCGCCGCCTTGGTTAGCTTTATTTCTGCTGATAGTGCAGTTGGTGATCGTTGGCGAGGAATTGCGAGAGCAAGAAATCCCACCGCCATAACCACGACTGCCACAGCCACGATAACTATATTCGTTAGCCGAATTATCACTGATAGTGCAGTTGATGATACTCGGTGAGGAGTAGCAGCATGAAATTCCACCACCATATTCAGCCGAATTACGATAGATGATACAATCAGTGATCGTTGGCGAGGAATTGCCAGCGCAAGAAATCCCACCACCGCCATATTCAACGTTACCTGTTCCCTTTTGAATGGCGAACCCTGTCAATAGCGAATCTGCACCTTCGCCGTGATCAAAGATCACAACACTGTCCAATGTCTTCCAGCCTTCGATAATGGTGGCAGATGCTCCATTTTCCGAGCGGACAGTGATCCCCTTTCCCTGAAAATTAATGTTCTCTTTATAGGTTCCATCATGAACCAGGATCATTTCGCCATAACCTGCATCATCAATCGCCTTCTGGATAGAAGTATAGGTATATCCGTTTCCTACTTCTCTGGTCGCCTGAGATGCCTTGACCTTTATCAAATCGCAGACTTTCAGGGTATGAGTCCCGCATTCAGTAGTGATGCTTAAACTTACTAAAGTATTCGTCTAAATCAGTATATGATTTATTTTTCAATATATTTACTAGCCATATTTTAAAAATTTATGTGCAAGTGATTGTAATCTTGTAAATTTCTTTTCGATGGTTTATGGGTAAAG
>Ga0307378_10013824_pt1 | contig 10189 bp, 5 predicted proteins | sample UN1MG_FD_202238 | JGI IMG/M metagenome (GOLD analysis project Ga0307378, IMG submission 202238) | Soil microbial communities from Risofladan, Vaasa, Finland - UN-1 | ecosystem: Environmental > Terrestrial > Soil > Coastal area > Acid sulfate soil | place: Finland: Risofladan, Vaasa | collected...
TTCAGTATAAAAGAGCTTCTCAGCCGTGCAGAGGCGTTTCTTCGGAGGAGAAGAAAAGCGGAGCCAGCCGTATATGAATTCGGTAATTGCCGGCTGGATACGAGGGCGTGCACATTTATGCGCGACGGTAAAGAGGTCGGGCTGACTCCGAAAGAATTCAAGATGCTGCATTTATTTGTTCGAAGGGCGGGGTGCGCGCTGACGCGAGATGAGATTTTAAATTCCGTTTGGGGCTATTCGAGCTTTATTACTCAGCGGAGCATAGACCGGTTCGTCACGACCTTAAGAAATAAAATCGAGCCGGAGCCTCATAATCCTACCTATATTCATACCATAAGGGAGATAGGCTATAAATTCGAGGCGGGGAAGCAGCCTGTTTAACGGGAGACAAAAGTTTCTTGCAATTTTGGCAACAAGAGGCTACATTATTGGAAGAACCTTAGTGTCGAAGCAGTTATCGGCACCAACTGAGTTGTTGCAGTTTGGGAAAAATATAAATTTAATTTTAATTCGGGACAACAGATATGGAAAAACCACGATGGAGCAGGGTCAAGCGGGCCAGAAAAAGCGGCTTCCGTAAACGTAACAGGACCCAAAACGGACGTAAAACGTTAAGCAATAAACGACGCGAAGGCCGCTGCGTTAATGTTAGCAGATTATAACTATGGCCAGTGAAGTAAGGGGCCATAGCTATTCAAGAAGTAATTTTTGATAAAATGACGGCTGTGCGGACCTATGAAAACGGGTCAAAACCATAATTTCGCCGATGAGAAACAGAAGAAGCCAGCGTATTGCGGGGAGGTGGTGTATATCTACGCATTTGACATAGCATACGATATGAAGCGCCAGCCGGTAGCCGAACTTCTCGGTGAATCATTACAAAATTATTCCATCGGACCAAGCAAGCGCAGCCCTAAACAGCTTTTTTTCTATCAGCCCCAAATGGCCAGGCTGCCTGCAGAGCAGCGTCAGATTAACGGCAGGGCCATCCAGATTCAACGAAGCATTAAGGTTTTCAATGTGGGTGCAATCAGCATTCAAATCCGCGTACCGTTTCAGGTCGAGAAAATCGAAGATTTAGTCGGTTATCATGAGCTTAAATTTGCCCAGGTCAGTATCGAAGACGAGGTTAAGGAATTAGCTGAGAGGGCCAAAGTTGAATTAGAGTCTTACTGCGTTCAGCCGGTACCGCAACTGAGCCAGATGGAAAACTACACGGTTTTTTACCTGTATGATTTACCCCGTAACAAAGGCAGTTCAAGTGTTCGGGCCGAAGACTGGCTGAAAACCAACAGACATCAGGTAGCAGGACTTTTAACCGAAGAGGCCAATGCAGAGTATTTGTCAGAACAGGAGGCAGCAGAATCAACCGGACAATACCTGACATATTATTGCGACGACCTTGTTGTGGTGGACTGGGATGCGGCTTTGGTTATCGGGGAAAAAGACAGTTTTGACGATATTTTACATATAATGGAAGTAGCGAACGTGCAGTTAGTCGAACTTTCGGCATACGACCGGCTTCTGGACGGCTCACTGGAAAAAGCTTATCGTGACCTGGCAAAACGCCGGTTCAAAGTCAGTCGAGAGATACAACAAAATCTTCGTGAGATTCGCGTGGACCTCGCCCGCTTTAGCGATGAGCTATCCAACATAACAAAATTTTTTGGGGACTGGCACCTGGCAAAGATATATACCAATCTTTCCAACCGCTTCCATCTTGCCGACTGGTACGGCGTTATACGCGAGAAACTTAAGACGCTCGGGGACCTTTACCAGTTACTCCAGCAGGACTGGGTGAATTTCTGGATGGTTGTGCTCGAAGCAACGGTAGTTTTATTATTTATCCTGGATGTAATCCTGCTCCTTGTCGGACTTTAATTGCGACTGAAGTCCAATCACACAAACATATAGCGAGTATGATAGAGCGGCTAAATTCTACAAGGCCAAGGAAAGAACAGAGGCAAAAGGGAAAATGCAAAAGAAATGAGATTGCCGCCTATTCGACACGGTGGCAGGGTTAAATTGCCGCAAACTGATATAGAACAAGATTTGTTATTTGACGATGAAGGTGTTATTGATTTTTGAGTAAGCGCCACAGGGGTGGTTTTTGGCGGTCAAGTATTTTGATGAGGGCGGAGCCGTAAAATTGTCGGCTGGTATTTAAGGAACCAATAACCTGTACATCGACGGGGCCGTTGTCAGTGACGACGGATAAAAGCTCGGCCGTGTCATAGCAAGCGAGAACATAGGTGCGTTTACGGTCGGCTTGCCCGTGCTCGAAGATATATTGATTTATCGGTTCGAGCGGGCCGGGATAGAGCAGGAGAGGTTCGTCTTCGTCGATTTGGTCTTTGGTTATACCTTCGGGTAAAAGCATCCAGACAATTATATTTTTGATGCGGCTTTGGCGGTTTATTGTCTGGGGATAGAGCCAGAGTCGAGCCTTTATGTGATTAGATTCGAATGCACCGATATCGATTCTGGCGTCGATAACACGCGGGGCTCCTTCCAAGTCGGTTTCGTTTGGTTCGGGGACATAACAGGGGTCACCGGCGTTTATACAGGGCGAAAAGATTGACAAATGAAAGTTATTGTTATTCGGGTCGATAAAAGCGGGGTCGTCAGGTATGTTGCCAGTTCCTCCGAAATCGCCTGTGAGGCCCTGAACGCAGGAGTAGTTTACAACAGGTTTTATGCCATTAATCTGTGCCAACAGGTCGGTGGCATTGTCTGATACGTTTGCCCATAGAATAGAACCGGTGAGTATTAGCTCATCGGCTAAGTTAAATATTCCTCCCGCCAAGCTTTTAGCGGTGTTTTCGGTTATAGTGCAGTTTGTGATTGGGCCTTGGCAGGCGAAAAGTCCAGCTGCAATAAACGCTGAGTTTCCGGTTATGCTGCAGTTATTAATTTTACCAGTGGAGTTGTGCAGTGCCGCTCCAATTTTGGCGGTGTTTTCAGCGACAGCGCAATTGCTGATGGCACCACTACAATTGTTTAGTCCACCGCCATATTCAGCATCGTTGCCAATGATATTGCAGTTTGTTATTGTGCCGGTACAGGAATACATTCCACCGCCACTGTTCCCGGCTGAGTTGCCGGTAACAGTACAATCGGTTATCGGGCCGATACAAGTGGCAAAGCCTCCTCCGAGGTCGGCTGAATTATTACTGATGATGGAGCCGGCAACTTCGGCACCGCCGCTAAAAATTCCTCCCCCACTTCCGGCTGTGTTGTTTGTAACAATGCAATTAGTAATCCTGCCGTTACATCCAGTGAGGCCACCTCCGTGATATTTTGCCGAATTATCATTTACAGTACAGTTTTTTATTATGCCGCTACAGCTTGCCAAGCCTCCACCGCTTCCGGCGGTGTTTTCATTAATAATACAATTTTCGATGTTACCGTCATAATTATATATCCCCCCGCCGTATCTTGCGGCCTTATTTGCGGTGATATTGCAGTTGGTAAGTTCTGAGATAGAATCACCCCCATAGATACCGCCGCCGTAGTTTGTATTTCCACCTGTAATTGTCAGTCCCCGGATTCGACAGTTGTAATTTTCCGTGATTGAGAAAGTTATAACTCGGCCACTGGCGGTAAGGTCACTGGCATCAGTATCTGCATTTATAATTGTCGCGTCAACAACTGCAGGGTCGTCGGGGTTTTCACCGGTGAGAAGAACATCGCGTTTTGCGAAGCTGAGGTTCTCATAATAGGTACCGGCACTTAGAATTATGGTTTCTGCGGGTCTGGCAAAAAATATAGCCTGCTGAACTGTTGGACAATCATCCGGAACGCGCCAGGTTCTCAATGGGTCATAGATAAGGGGATTTGTGCCGGCGAGAACCTCTATTCCGTCGGGGAGGCCATCTGAATCTGTGTCTGACAAATTAGGGTCTGTTCCATAAAGCTTTTCGTCCTGCGTTGACAACCAGTCGGTGTCGGGGTCGGTTACAGAGTCGGTTTCATAACAGCCCATATCTATCTGTGTCCCTGCCAATCGCATTTGGTTATCCAAATCAGTACCGGGAACACTCATACAATATGCGTAGTTGCCGGCGTCGACGCAGGGAGAATCAGTTGAAATATGATAGTCACCGTGAACCCAGAAGTCATCGGCAGTGTCATCCGGCGTGCCGTTGGCATCCCAATATCCTGGTTCGATAAAGCAAGGGTCGGAAACGATACTTCCGAGGCCTTCAGCGCCTTCCTGAAGACAACTGTAAAGTGGTACGCAGGATTCGAGTATAAGGGCGCCGTTGGGTCTATTAGCCCAGATTATTGAATTGTTGACCGCTCCATTACACAATGTCATCGCACCTGCGTTTTGTGCAACGTTAGCAACAATTGTACACAAGCTGATAGTACCGCTGCAGCTATACAGTGCCCCGCCTACAAGGTCTGCTTTGTTTTCAGTAATCAGTGAATTGCTAATTGAGCCGTTACAAGCATAGAGTCCCGCTCCCCGCCGGGCAAGATTGCCTGTAATGTTGCAGTTGGTAATTTTACCATTACAAGCGTACATTGCACCGCCATTTTCAGCGAAGTTGCCTTCAATTCTGCAATTAGTAATTGAGCCTCTGGAGCCATATAATCCCCCTCCACTTTTCTCTGCAGTATTTTCGAGAATATTGCAGTTTCTAATCGTCGGGCGAGTATTTCCGCAGTATATTGCGCCGCCACTCTGTGCATATCCTTTAATAATCGTAAAGCCTTCGAGTATGGAAGATTCACCTTCGGCATTTTGGAACTGGAATCCACGATGGTTATGCAGTTGTGTTCCGTTGCAGTCGATGATACAGTTTTCAGGACCGCTGCGGCTTTTTACCGAGATGCTTCTTGCCTTGAAATCAATATCCCGATTGCCGGGGCCGGTATATTTTCCGTCATCAACCCAGACTGTCCCTCCGTTCCAGGAGACATCGATAGCCTGTTGAATTGTCGGATACTCATCCGGAACACAGATTTCACGTGGGCCTGCATCAGTTGTGAACATATAGCAGGAACCACCGTTGTCATCTTTAGTCTGATTGCTTAGAGTATCTTCAACCTCTATTTCAAAATAATAATCTGTTTCAGGAGATACATTTTTTAGTTTTATAGAGTGTGTGTGTGTCAAGGTTGCATCATCGGCAACAGAGTAATCTGTGCCGGAGCAAGCTGTGGCGTAGAGTATGCGTGCCGTGGAGGGTTCATCTGTTTCGAAGGTAACTGTCGGTTCCGGGCCAGCTGGAGCGACATTGACATTTAATACTATGGGTGGTTCACAGTCCACATCTGCAGTATCAGTTACAGTTGCGGTGTTTCCATTGCCGTCATTTGCATCTTCATATATTGCAGTTATAATTTGACCGTGGGAAACCTGCAGTGCACCATCCTGGATGTTTGGCGGGCCGGATTCGACTGAAATTTCGCCGGCAAAGATGCCGAGAGTGGAGTCTGATTCTGTGAGGAGAACGGTTTCGTAATCACCGGCTTCGGTTGTTACAGTAATTTGTTGCGAGCCATAGTAGTTAAGGTCGGTATCAAAGAGCCGGACTTTCATCAGTGTGAAGCATGAGTAAACGTCATCATCAATCCAAACGGTACCCCGCGATCCTCGCATCCTCAGCAGAGCGGCATACATATTCAGCCTTCCTGAGGCACAAATTCCATCGGCAATATTGTCCACTGATTCTGTGAGAGCCAGTTCAATTCCGTCAATCGGGATGTCCGGATAGATGCCCAACAGCATCGCACAAGCAGCAGCAACATGTGGGCAAGCCATAGAGGTTCCTGAAGCGATAGTTGTGTAATCATCATATTTTTGTCCCAGTGAAGTACCGACGGCCTTCAGAGACAAAACATCCACCCCCGGAGCTGCTATGTCAACCCAGTCGCCATAATTTGAAAAGGAAGCTCTGTTGTCGTCGGAGTCGGTTGCTGCAACGGAAAAAGTATTGTCATAATAGGCCGGGAAAAAAGGCAGGTCAGTATTGGAATTTCCTGCAGCAGCAACAGTAATTACTCCCTGGCTAGTAGCGTAATTAATAACCTGCTGCATGGTTTCACTATAAAAAGCCGCCCCCCAACTATTTGAGGTAACATCTGCACCATTTTCCACAGCATAATAAAAAGCGCTGATGGCGTCGGTGAGATTTCCCTGTCCGTTAGAATTGAGAAATTTAAGCGCCATTATCGCGGTATTCCAGCACACCCCAGTTATATCCAAGCTGTTATCTCCTTCAGCGGCAATGATGCCGGCACAGTGAGTGCCATGACCGTAGTCGTCCATAGGGTCGGAGTCTCTGGCAGCTCCTGCAAATGTGCAAAAATCATAGCCGTAAATATCATCAATATAGCCGTTTCCATCATCGTCAACACCGTTTCCAGGAATTTCACCTGTGTTAAGCCACATGTTGTCATCTATGTCTCTGTGCATATAATCCACACCTGTGTCAATAACCGCGACCACTATTTCTGAACTTCCGGTGTTTATATCCCATGCCTCCGGAGCATCTATATCGCCATCAGGAGTCCCAGGGGGAGCGTTATAGTAGCCGCTTTCAGGATACAGCTGACCCATATTGTTTAACGGCCACTGTATAAGGAAGAGAGGGTCATTTGGTGTTCTACAGATGGAAACATTGTAATTGAGCTCAGCATATTCGACATCGGGGTTTTGGTTATACTCGGCAACCACGTCTTCGAGAGACTGGTCCGGCTGCGGTTCAATGTCGAGCAGATATATTCTGTCGAGGTCAGGAACAATTGCATTTTTTCGGGCGCGCTTTAGTCTACTGAGAATGTGTTTTTCTTTTTCGGTCAGCAGCGTTTTATCTTTTTTCAGCAGGTTTTTAATTTCCTGACGTCTCTTTTTGAAATTTCTGAACAGTGGTTCGGCTTTTTTTAACCGGTATTTTTTGTTCAGTCTGTCCATTGAACGAGAGAACTTCATTTGGGCGGGTGAGAGGGCTTCGTCAAGTTTTATTTGAAGGACATCTGTAACAGGCTTGTAGAATTTAACGATTATCTGATTTTCAGCGTAATCCGGCGGCACGGCGGGTGTTGCAGCCGTTGTTAAAACTGAATAAACCGTTATCAGGGCAAGGCTCAGGGAACTTATATTTTTCACTTTACAACTCCTGAGTGATGTTTTGTTACGTGTTGGAGATAATTCATAATTTATTCTATCATAATTCGCAGACAAAATCAAGTTTTTTCAGCTCCCTCGTAAATGACGGACAGCTATTTAACCTACATAAAACAGAATAAAACCGGGCAAAAGCACACAATGTAGAACGGCAACATAAGGCGTCCAGAAAGGCTTAGAAGGGAAAAATGCGGATATAATGAAAATTTTTGTTGCAAAAGCAGCCGATATTGTTAGAATACGGCGTTTTGGTTACTGGAGTAGTTTAGTTATGAAAAAAGAGATACATCCGGAATATCATAAGATAACGGTTCATTGCGGCTGCGGCAGTACGTTCGAGACCCGAAGCACGTCAAAAGAAATACACGCAGAAATCTGCTCGGCGTGCCATCCGTTCTATACCGGCAAGCAGAAATACGTGGATACGGCCGGTCGAATAGAACGATTCGAGAAGAAATACGGTAAAGATTACTTCAAGAAGACCCAAAAAGACAAAAAACAATAACATCGCTTAGCATATAGCGGATAGCGTACAGGAAATACAATCCCGGGAACGGGAACTAAACGTTATCCGCTATTTTTCTTTAGATTAGAGGAGTAAACTATGGCGGAAACCAACAAAAACCTTCTGGACAAACTCGAAGAACTCGACGAACGTTACCGCCAACTCGAAGAGCAAATCGCAGACCCTGCAATATCGTCGGATTCTGCGAAGCTGATATCTCTATCGAAGGAACAGGGCAAGCTCAAAGGCACGATTACCAAATACCGCGCGTACAAGAAGATAGGGGGGGATATTGCAGACGCCGGGAAGATTTTAGAAGACAGCACAACAGAGGAAGACTTCAGGGGGCTGGCGAAGGAAGAAATCAACCAGCTTGAAAGCAGACAAAAGAGCCTGCTGGAAGAGATTCAAGACAGTCTTTTAATGGCCGACGAGATGGATGTTAATTCCGTGATAATGGAAATACGAGCAGGTACCGGCGGCGATGAGGCGGCTTTGTTTGCGCGCGAGCTGTACAATATGTATGTGAGATACGCCGAGAGCCGCAGATGGAAGGTCGAACAACTCGATTTCAGCGTTACGGAAATGGGTGGCTTTCGCGAGATGATATTCAATATCAAAGGCAAAGGCGCCTGGTCTGAACTTTGCTACGAGGGAGGCGGGCATCGCGTTCAACGGGTGCCGGAGACCGAGTCACAGGGGAGAGTTCACACATCGGCTGCAACGGTAGCGGTATTGGCCGAGCCTGAAGAGCTTGATATTGAAATAAACCCAAACGATGTTGTCGAACATGTCAGCCGGTCGGGCGGGCCGGGGGGACAAAGCGTTAATAAACTCAACAGCGCAATTAGACTTGAGCATATCCCAACGGGAATTACGGTAAGTATGCAGGATGAAAAAAGCCAGCATAAAAACCGGGCCAAGGCCTGGCGGATTTTGCGAAGCCGAATCTACGAATATCACCAGAATAAAGAAAGGGCCAAGCGGGATTTGCAGCGCAAGACGATGATAGGGTCAGGAGACAGGAGCCAAAAAATCAGGACGTATAATTTTCCGCAGAATCGCATGACGGACCATAGAATTAACTTGTCACTTTACAGCCTTGAGAAGATAATGGGCGGCGAGCTGGGTGAAGTGATAGCGGCACTGAAAGAACACGATAAACAAGAAAGACTGAAAAATCTTTAAAGAGACGAGATGCAAGATTGAAAAGTATTTGACGGTTAGATGACTTTAAGGTGAGACGGAGTTGCCGATGATAGTTTTGGTTACAGGGATGGTCGGGGTCGACAAGAAAAGCTATCTTGAAAAGGTATGCCAACTGGCGTGCCAAAGAGGTAAAGAGTCGCTGCTATGCAATGTAGGCGACCGTATGTATGCGGAGGCACCGGACATCAGCCCCGGTAAAATCCTGGATATATCAATGAAGAGGCTGAGTTCGCTCCGGCGGAGCGTTTTTAAGGATATCATTGCCAAATCCAAAAAAGGCGGCAATTTAATCGTAAATACGCATGCGACCTTTCGCTGGCGGCACGGTCTTTTTCCGGCGGTGGACTTCGACCAGATGCGCCAACTCGGCGCCAATATGTATATTTGCCTGATTGACGGGGTAGCGGCACTGCACACAAGGCTGGCGGTGGAACATTCTGTCCGGCACAGCCTTAAAGATTTGATTGTCTGGCGAGAAGAGGAAATTATCGGGACGGAAATGCTGTGCAAGGGTATAAATGATAAAATCCCTTTCTACTGCATCGCTCGCGGGGCCAAAGAAGAGACGGTCGAGGCATTTTACAGACTTATTTTCGAGCCGGAGATTAAAAAGGTGTACCTGAGTTTTCCTATGACCCATATCAGCGATATGGAGGATGCACGAAGGCAAATTGATGAGTTTCGAGAAACGATGAAAGAGTTTTTTACGTGTTTCGACCCGGGCGATCTGGAAGAAACGTTTTTACCTTCGTATGCTCATAAAGCACAACAGCAGAGGCGGAAGTTTGTCGAGGTAACGGCACTGGGGCAGACAATCAAACTTGATTTGAACGAGGTTATGCAAATCGAGCAGGACATTAACAGCCAAACATATGCCCGCGACTTTATGCTGATAGACCAGTCGGATATGATATTGAGCTTTATCCCGACGCTTGAGGACGGGCGGGCAGCCATTTCCAGCGGAGTTGAAAGGGAACTGCAGCACGCTCACGAGGCGGCCAAGGAAGTTTATGTCATCTGGACGGCAAAACAGAGGCCATCAATGTTTGTTACCCAGACGGCTACGAAAGTCTTAAACAGCCTGGTTGAGGCGGAGGAATTTTTCAGAAAGGAAAAATCTGCATAACATTGAATTGATTACTTATATGGGAGAAGATGAATGTCGAACGGGGAAGATAAAATGACGGATAAGGAATTAGCGGGGTATATTGACCATGCGATTCTCCGGCCGGAAACAACGAAAGAACAAATCGAGCAGTTATGCCGGGAAGCCGAAGAGTACGGATTTTATTCGGTGTTCGTTAATCCGCGATGGGTTGATTTTGCGGCTGACAAAT
>Ga0307378_10013827_pt1 | contig 10188 bp, 9 predicted proteins | sample UN1MG_FD_202238 | JGI IMG/M metagenome (GOLD analysis project Ga0307378, IMG submission 202238) | Soil microbial communities from Risofladan, Vaasa, Finland - UN-1 | ecosystem: Environmental > Terrestrial > Soil > Coastal area > Acid sulfate soil | place: Finland: Risofladan, Vaasa | collected...
CCTCCTCATCGCAGAGGCGGTCCTCGGCGTGCCGGCCGGGCTTATCGCCGACTTCAACCGGATCGGTCTGGCGGATTCCGCGCTGGCCGCTCCACGGGCCGGGTTCGGCGGTGTCGAGGCTTATCCGGACTTCGCGACGAAGGCTGCGGTGCTCTGCTGGCATCTCGTCAAGAACCACCCGCTGCCGTCTTGCATTCGGAGATAGCATCATCTATTCTGATAGTGGAATGGTTGATGCTATCGCTCCAGGGGGCTATCTCACCGTCGCGCAGGCCGCGCAACGGCTGGGCATCAGCGCGCGGCGAGTCAATCACCTCGTCGGGACCGGCGACCTGCGATCGAGCCAGCTCGGTGCGATCACCGTCATCCCCGTGGCCGACGTCGAGCGGCGTCGATCGCTCAAACCCGGCGACGGACGCCGCCTGACGGCGTCGAATGCCTGGGGGGTCCTGGCCCTGGCCTCGGGTGAGCGACCGCCGTGGCTCGCTCCCGATACGCGATACCGGCTCGGCCGGCTGCTCGCCAAACACGGACTGGTCGGCCTGCGCGCCCGACTCGTGGAGCGGGGCGAGCAGCGGGCGTTTCGCGCGCATCCCTCGCTGCTCCGTGCCATTCGCGAAGACCGGGCGCTCATGTTGACCGGCGTGACGGCAGCGGCCGAGCTGCGGCTCGGCTTGCTCGCCGGCGATACCGTCGATGCATACGTCGATGAGCGAGCCCTCGCACCGCTCATCGCGCGCTATGGCCTCCGGGAGAGTCAGGAGCCGAACGTCATCCTGCGGGTGGTTCACTCGTTCACGCCGTCGTGGCTCCCAAGCCATGTCGCCCCGAGAGCGGCCGTCGCCATTGATCTGATCGAAGAGGACGACCCGCGTATTCGCCAGGTCGGCACGGAGCTCCTGGGGCATTTGACCGGATGACCGATCCGGTCCTGATCCGGATCCAACCGGCAAGCGACGCGGATGCCTCGTTGTGGCGCCTGACCCGAGAGATCGCCGCGATCCTCGATGCACTGCCGTGGGTCCTCGTCGGTGGCCAGATGGTCGCGCTCCTCGAAGCCGAGCACGGCGCGGCGATCGGCTTCGCCACCGGCGATGTCGACGCGCTCGTGGACGTTCGCGCGATGGCCGACGTCACTCTCGAGGGCGCCCGCCGGCTGCTCGACGCGGGCTTCGAGCCTGACCCTGGGGGCGCTCGTGGCTACCGCTTCGTCCGCGATAGCGCCATTGTGGATGTCCTGGCGCCGGACAACGTCGGCGCCCGAGCCGAGCTCAGGACCGTCCCGCCCGACACGACCGTGCAGATCGTCGGAGGGACTCAGGCCCTCGCCCGTGCCCGCGCGATCGAGGTCGACAGCGGCGACGGGCCGTTCAGGATCCGGATCCCCACGCTGGCCGGAGCGATCGTCATCAAGAGTCGGGCCGCGGCCGTGGCACAGGACGACCACGAGAAGCACGAGCGGGACCTTGCTCGCCTCCTGGCCATCGTTCCTGACGTCGTCTCGCTCCGAGCCGAGCTGACAGGCAGGGAGCGAGGATACCTGCGCGCTCATCGCGCCCTGCTCGATGTCGGACACCCCGCGTGGCACAGGGTTGCCCGGACAGAGGACGGCGTGTCTGCGCTGGCGTTCATCATCGCGATCGACTGACCAGTCGATCGCCCAGGTGCGCTTCGACCATCACTCGCGGCACGGACCTCGTTCCTGAATTCGACCTCGCGAGGATCCGGCGGTACTGCGCCGGGCGGATCCCCCGGGGGGGTGTCGCTCACCTTGTCCGCCTGGAGATCGACGTCGAGGGTCGATCGGTCAGCATCCTCGAGTGTCGACCGCCGTGGTCCCGACATGGGTTCGGAGTGGACCCGTTTCCCAATCGCGCGGCTACGCTTCGTGGCGTCCCGAAGCGAATGGACGCTCTACTGGCGTGACAGCAACCTGGGATTTGTCAGGTATCTGCGCAAATCGACCTGGGTGAGGACGTCGGCGCCCTCCTGGCCGAGATGGAGGCGGTCCCGACCGCGATCTTTATGGCTGGGCCGTCAGACGCCAGGCTGCCGGTCCTCCTCCGTCGCCTCCCCCGATTCTGCCGCCTCGGACCGGGCCCAGGTCCCCGTCTTGAGTAGCCGGGCTACCGCAAAGAGCCAGACGGCCGCGAGGATGGCGGCCAGGAGCAGCGCGAGAAGCCACGCGGCCGGCCGCCACCAGGCCACGAGCAGCGCCGCGCCCGCAGCGGCACCCATGACGAAGGCGAGCGGCCGGTAGATGACCGCGTAGCGATCGTAGTCGGCGAGTGTCCGGGTCATGAACCCGAGGGCGACCAGCAGCAGCGCGACCGAGCCGCCGAGCAGCCACGAGGTGGCGGCCGGGGCCTGCGGGTCGTGCGCGTGCTCGATCAGGCCGACCATCGCCGCGCCCGCCCCCACGATCGCGACGGCGATCGGCAGGTGGGCCTCAATCCAGGCGTTGACCGCGAGTCCGTCGAGGCGCGGCAGCCGCCGCCCGCCGACGTCGAAGAAGATCCACCACAAGCCGAACCCGACCAGCAGCGCCACGAAGCCGGTGCCGAGCGTGGCGGCGTCCTTGTCGGCCGCGGACAGGCCGTGCACCACGCCGGTCACGACCTCGCCGAGCACGATGATGACGAGCAGGTCGAACCGCTCGACCATGGAATCGGTCGTCACGATGCCGGTCACCGCCGCCCGCCGCGAGGCCCAGCCGGCGACCAGGATGAACACGAGCCAGCCGATCGAGAACAGCGCCCACACGACGAGCCGCGCATCGGCCGGCAGGAGGGCGCTGAGCGCGAAGACGGCGATGGAGACGGCCATCGCGGCGAGGTAAAGCGCCGTCCCGGCCATGTACTCGGGCCGATCCTGGCGTCGGACCGTGTACCAGAGCCAGGTCATCACGGCGAGGAACGCGATGTAGACGACGGCGAACGCGCTGCCGGTGTCGCCGGCGGCCCCGGCCGTGAACACCGCAAGCAGCGCGAGGAGGGCCATCTGGATGAACACGAAGGTGCGCGTCCGGCCGTCCTCGCGCCCGTGGAGCTCGTAGTAGAGCGTGCCGTTCGCCCACGCCACCCAGACGACGCCGAAGACGACGAGGAACTCGAGGTAGCCGCGGACCGATGTCGATTCGGCGAGCTGGCCAGCCGCCTGTGCGATGACGACGACGTAGACGAGGTCGTAGAAGAGCTCGAGGAAGCTGACTCTGCGCTCAGGCTCGATCTCGCCGTGCGCCCTGGGCGGCTGCCAGAACCAGCCGCGGAAGCGGCTGACGGCGCCTGGCTCGGATCGCCGCGGGCCGGCGCCCTCAGCGCCGCCGCTGGTCATGGACTGCACCTCGATCACCTGCACCGTGGGGTTAGCGTCATGGAGGAAGCGAGCTTACCTCCCGCGGGGCGCTGCGACCGTCCCCGGGGCGGCCTCGACGCCGAGGTGCCAGGCGATGGTGACGGGACCCGCGTCGAGGCCCCAGCCGACAAGATCGGTCCGCAGCGCGACGACCCGGTCGCGGACCGCCGAGGGCGTCCCATGCTGGCTGGTGCGCGGCCGCCGGGACCGCGCCGAGCCACTGGCGAGACCGACCCGCGAGGGCGTACCAAGGAGTCCTGCCATGCGGAGATTGGCAGCGATGGTCGTGGCGATCGCGCTCCTCCTGCCGTCGGCGGGTATTGCGGCCGCATCGAACGGAGGGTCAGGCGGGACTGCTGCCGGACCGCACGCCTTCGGACGCGTGCAGGTCGGCGAGTACGGGGGTGGGCCGATCGGCTGGGTCACCTTCGATGTTCATCCGTCCACGGCGGCTCACCCCGGGTTCGGGACCTTCCAGTTCGATGGACTGAAGGGCGTGACGAACTACCCGGTGACGACCCGCGCGGTCGTCGAGTACGTCGACTTCTACCCTGAGGAGGACTGCTGCGGGTTCCCGGATGTCGCGATCATCTTCGGCACGGAGTGCCTCTACTACTCGAGCGGCGAGAACTACTGTCGCGACTTCACGGCAGGGGTCTACGACGGTGGACCGGGTACCCGTCACGACTTCTTCCGCTGGGACGTGCGGAACGCGCCCGAGTCGTTGACCGAGTACTGGACCGGACAAGGCAGCCTCACGGTCAACCTCGGCCCGTAGGTATGACCAGATCGGCCCCGATGCCTCCGACCCGGGGGTATCGGGGCCTTCGTCTGCGGTGCGCACGGGCAAGCCGCCCGGCAACGCCTCTACACCACGCCGGTCTCGTCGCGCTGGTTCGGCGGAGGGCTGCCTACGCGATCTCCGAGGCCCGGTGGACATAGCTCGGAACGTTTGTGACGGGCTGAGGCTCGATGCGGATCAACAGTTGGATAGTGTCGCCGCTCATCCTCTCGCCCCGACCATACCCAGCTCATCGTGACTCCAAGCCCTTCTCGCCGCGAGGAGGGCTCTTTGCTTCTGGCTGCCAACGCCGTGTCACCCTGCGTGGTGCACACCAGCCTCGGGTACTCTTCGTGCGAGGAGCCGTGGACATGAGCCCGTTCATCGACGATCACCGCGCTGCGCTCGAAATGCTGTGCCGCCGGTATCGCGTGCGCAGCCTCTACCTGTTCGGGTCGGCCGCGCGAGACGACTTCGACCCTGGGCGGAGCGATGTCGACCTGCTCGTCGAGTTCGAGGCGCTGGCCCCGGGCGGATATGCGGACGCCTACTTCGGCCTCCGCGAGTCCCTCGAGGACCTGTTCGGCCACGAGGTCGACCTCGTGGCGTTGTCCGCCGTCCGGAACCCGTACATGAAGGCCGACATCGAGCGGACGAGGACGCTGCTGTATGCCGCGTGAGCCGAAGGCCTACCTCCACGACATGCGCCAGGCGGCGTCGCTGATCGCGGAGTTCACCATTCGTCCGTCTGGGCCGCAGCCTCGGGTTCCGGGAACCGCGGGGCGAGGATCCACACCAGCTGCGCCGTCGTCGTCGCTCCCACCTTGGACCGCGCGTTCGCCAGGTGGTGCTTCACGGTTGAGTGCGACAGGCCAAGGCGATGGGCGGAGGCCTTCTCTGACCCGGCGACCAGGACGGCTGCGACCACCCCGACTTCGCGATCCGTGGCGCGTTCGGCGGGGCTGGACGACCATCGCGTCATGCGCCGCGGAGCAGGTCGCCCCGACCAGATCCCTCATCAGGTTCGAGCCCTTCACGTCGCGGGATGGGCTTCTGCGTCAGGCGGTACGACACGGCGGACGGATCAGGTGGGATCGCGCCCCGGATCGCAGCGGGCTGGCGCTGGCCGGCCTGGTCGAGGTCGATCGCATCGGGCGGGTCGATCGTGTCCGGCTCGCCCCCGATGCGCCCGTCCGGGCCTGGGCACCCGGGCCGCGCCAGGTCTCGGCCGTGGACGTCGTGTCCCGGTGGTGTGTCGCCGTCGGCGCCGTGACCGTCCTCGCTGCGACCGAGGATGCGCCGGCCGCCGTCGCAGCGATCGAGCGGCGCGTGTCAGCGGACGCGTTGCGGCCGGCCATCGTTGCTGCTGAGCTGCCCATGCCCGACCTGACCGTCCTGGGCGAGGCCTTTGCGCGCGAGTACGAGCGCTGGGCCGGCCTCCTGGCCCGATCCATCGCACGGGATCGGTAGAGCGCGGCGATCCCCACAGGCTGTGCCGAGATGGACCGACGACAGTCACGCCGCGATGCCGGACATGCCCGGCACCGGCGGCGTGGAGCGCGAGCCGGCCGTTTACGAGCGGAGTGGCGTCGCCTACCGTGCGAGCGGGTTCGGGCCGGTCGCGGTCACGAGGCGCTGCGGGACCCAGTCGTCGACGTGATGGAACCCGTCGAAGACCCGGCCGGCATCGAGCTCGACGGATGCCTTCAGAGACAGTCGATAGAACTTCACGTGCGTGAAGTCCTCGAACAGGATGTACACAGGATCGGGTCTGCTGTTCGGGCCCTGGAACTGCTGTCCAGTGAGAACGGGTTTGTGGGCTTCGACGAACGCGTCGAACGTGTCGCCGACGACGACGCCGAGGTGCTCGAGGCCCATCTTGTAGACCCGCTGGTGGACGGGCGGGATCAGCTCGATCATCGGGACCGCCTTGCCGTCGATGACCTCGAGTGGCTCGGCGGGAAGGATCAATGAGATCGGGCGGCCGTTCCAGACGTTCTCGGAGTTCGCGCTGGCGTGACGCTCCAGCAGCGTGCGGACGTGGACGTACTGGTCCCACTCGGGCACACGGAAGGCGAGGTGGCTCAGCTCGAACGGCGCGATGTCGATGCCGCGCGCCAGCAGACGATCGCGCTGCTGGGCCGCGAACGCCCGGTAGTCGCCGATGATGTCCGCGATCGGGTCAGTCATCGCCTCCTCCTCGGCACCATCGTACGACACGGTATGCGGCCAACGAATCAGGTGACCGAGCGAGGTCGGAGCACGCTCACCGACCGTGCCGGCTGGCCGCACAACCCCACGGATCTGAAACGTCGGGTCGGAAGGGGACCCTCGGGCTCCGGCAGGCGCGGGGCCAGGATCCACACGAGCTGCGCCGTCGTCTCCGCCCCGACTTTGGACCGCGCATTCGCCAGGTGATGCTTCACGGTCGAGCGCGACAGGCCGAGGCCGTGGGCTGCTGCCTTCTCCGACCCGGCGACGAGGACCGCCGCGACCACCCCGACCTCACGGTCCGTGGCGCGTTCCGCGGGGGAGGCGGGACGGCCGACGCGTCATGCGCTGCGGACCAGGTCGCAAGGCTCGGCGGCTCGGCGAGACGCATGGTGATCGGAAGGTCGTTGGTGGCGGGGCTATCCCTCTCGCCCCGACCAGCACCAGGGCAACTTCGTGAGGTCCAGCTCGCCCGGCACGATCTCGTCGGGGATCGGCGAGCAGTAGCCGTCCGACGTCGATCTGCCACCCTCCGTCGTCGCAGGCGCTATGGTCCTCGTACGCACCGATCCAGCCCGTCCGCATCCGCCGAGGAAGAATCTGTGAGGCAGGAGCTCGACCGCAGGCTCGTTGCGGTGGCATTCACCGACATGGTCGGCTATACCGCGTTGATCCAGACGGACGAGCGCCAGGCCGTCGACAGGCGCGACCGGTACTGGCGGGCGGTCGACCGTCATCATCAGGCCTTCGGCGGGACGATCGTCCAGCGGCTCGGCGATGGCAGCATGAGCATGTTCCCGAGCGCACTCGCAGCCGTCCAGGCCGCAGTCGAGATTCAGCGCGAGCTCGCCGGCGACGACGTCCCGGTGCGCATCGGCATCCACGTCGGCGAGGTGACGGTCGAGCCAGAGCGGCTCACTGGTGAGGCGGTGAACATCGCCTCAAGGATCGAGTCCTTCGCGGTGCCCGGCGGGGTGATGCTGTCGGACACCGCGCACGACCATCTCAGGAACCGGACGGATGTGGCCGTCGTCAGCCTGGGCCGGTTCAGGCTCAAGAACGTCGGTCGTCCGCTGGAACTCTTCGCCGTTTCCGCTGATGGCATCGTCGTGCCGGATCCACGGGCTCTTGAGGGCAAGGGCGAGCGGTTTGCGAGCCTGCCCAGCAACCTCCCCGAGCCGGTCGGGCCACTGCTCGGTCGGGCCACCGACCTCGACTTGCTCGTCGCATCGGTCCGAGACGATCGGGTGGTCACGATCACCGGTCCGGGCGGGGTCGGGAAGACGCGCTTCATGGTCGAGCTCGGCCGCTTGCTCGCCCCGGACTTCCTGGACGGTGTCGCGTTCATCCCGCTGGCCGACATCCTCGAGGCCGATGCCTTCATCCCCACTCTCGCCGCTGCACTAGACGTGAAGGAGGCCGAGGAGCGGACGCTCGGCGACGGTGTCATCTCGCTCATCGGCGACAAGAAGGCGCTCCTGCTCCTGGACAACCTCGAGCAGATCGTGACGGCTGCTCCGGAGATCGCCCGGCTGGTGGCGGCCTGCCCAAGGCTTCGGATCGTGATCACCAGCAGGACCCTGCTGCGGATCGCTGCCGAACGGGAGTTTCCGCTTGCGCCGCTCGCACTCCCTGCCTCGTCCGATGCGGGCTCGTCCGAGTCGCTCCTCGACTACCCGGCCGTCGCGCTCTTCGTCGAGCGAGCCCGCGCCTCGAAGGGCAGCTTCGCGCTGACGCCGCAGAACGCGGGTGCCGTAACCGAGGTGTGCCGGCGCCTGGACGGTCTTCCCCTCGCGCTGGAGCTCGCTGCCGCACGGCTGCGGATCCTGTCACCGGAGGCGCTCCTGGAGCGGCTCGACCACGCCTTGAACGTGCTCACCTCCGGTCCACGCGACATCGCCCAACGGCACCAGACGCTGCGCGCCACGATCGACTGGAGCCACGCGCTGCTGACGAAGTCGGAGCAGCGTCTCTTCCGGCGGATGGCCGTGTTCGTCGGAGGGTGCACCCTCGCCGATGTCGACGCTGTCTGCGCAGAGCCGGGCGAGACCAGCCTCGAAGAGCTGGAGTCGCTCGTCGACAAGGCGCTCGTGCAGGTAGATGGCCAAGGCGTCAGGCTTCGGATGCTCCAGACGATCGGCGAGTACGCCCGGGAGCGCCTCGAGGATTCCGGCGAGGGCGGTGCGATCGCGCTGCGGCATGCCCAGCGGTATGCCGCGCTTGCGCGTGACATCCGCGACAGCGTCGAGGGCACCGACCAAGTCGGCGCCGTCGAACGCGGGATCGCCGAGGAGGGCAATCTCCAGGCCGCGCTGGACACGCTCCTGGCGTCCGCGAAGCGCGGTGACACGACCGCGGTCGAACAGGGCCTGCAGCTGACCGGCGACCTATGGATGTACTGGCATATCCGCGGCAAGAACCTCACCTCGAAGGAGTACGCGACCGCTTTCCTCGATCTCGATCCCGTCGGCGCTCCCACCGTCGGGCGGGCGGGCGCCCTGATGACGGTAGGGCTCGGGTCCTGGATGTCGGGGCAGTTCGAGCGGTCGACCGACGAATGGGGCGAGGCGTATCGCATCGCGGCCGAGCTCGATGCCGGGCGCGAGCTGTGCCTCGCCGGGTTCAGCCGGGCCCTCGCGGTGCTCGGGTCCGACGTCGATGCGGGGCTCACGCTGACGAAGGAAAGCGCCGAGCGAGGCGGTGCGCTCGGTCTCACATGGGCCCAGGCGCTTGCCTGGACCGTCAACGGGATGTTCCAGACGCTGGCGGGCGATCTCGATGCGGCGAAGACGAGGTACTCCGATGCGCTCGCGATCCAGCAGCGACTCGGCGACAGGGAGGGAGCGGGCATGTCACTCGGCGGCCTCGCCGGGTTGGCCTCCGGTCGCGGCGACCCGACCGCTGCCATCGATCTGTACGGACAGTCGCTCGAGGCGTTCGAAGCGGTCGGCGATCGCGGCGAGGAAGCCCGGATCCTCTCGGAGATGGCCTGGACGCACCTCCGGAACGACGACCCCGCGCTCGCGCGCCGATACTTTTTCAAGTCGGTTCAGGCACATACCGACGTGGCGAGCGTCCGTGGAGTGGGGCTGTCTTTGATCGGACTCGCGGCCACGGAAGCGGTCGAGCTCAGACCCGACCGGGCCGTGCAGATCGCGGCCGCGGCCGAGGTCTATGCCAATCAGGAGGGCATCGTCGTCATCTACTCCGACGAGAATCCGGGTCGCGAGTTCGTCGAGCAGGCACGCGCATCACTGTCGGATGTGGACGTAGCCCGAGCCACGGAGATCGGCCGCAGGCTCACGATCAAGCAGGCACTCGACCTCGCCAGGATCGCCGTTGCGGCCCCGGCCTAGACCCCGGTCGATCCCTGATCTCGTAGCGATCACTGGACGGGCCTGGCGGAGCCTCGGTGCCATGACGCCTGATGACAGCGCTCTCGTAAGCAGCTTCAGGTTCTTGGCCGCCTCTAGCTCAAGGGCTGGGCTCGGTCGCCCGAGGGCTCGCCGGGCCGGCGTCCTTGCCCTCATGAGCACCCGATGCGCGGCAGCGTGCCATCCTTGAAGTGCGATTGATGCATTGGCGGCGTATCAGGAAGTGGGTCGACGCGAGATGGACCACACAGCGAACGGCCAGCACGGCGATGACTCCGAGCAGGTCTCAACGCCCCCGGCAGCCAGGCCTGGCTCGGAACACTCCGACCACGCCGGCCATGCGTCCGCAGCCGGCACTGGGCATGACCGGCACGAGGGCCACTCCGTCGCGAAGTTCCGCGACAAGTTCTGGCTGAGCCTGGCGCTGACGATCCCGGTCGTGGTCTGGAGCCCCGACATCGAGAGCTG
>Ga0307378_10013828_pt1 | contig 10187 bp, 18 predicted proteins | sample UN1MG_FD_202238 | JGI IMG/M metagenome (GOLD analysis project Ga0307378, IMG submission 202238) | Soil microbial communities from Risofladan, Vaasa, Finland - UN-1 | ecosystem: Environmental > Terrestrial > Soil > Coastal area > Acid sulfate soil | place: Finland: Risofladan, Vaasa | collected...
TCCACCCGTGTGGCCATCTAACCATGCTGGTGGCAAGCTGTTGCCAATACTCAACGTATTCATACCTTCATTATATCATACTGGCTTGTGTTTGTCAATAGAACATCAACGCTACTTGACATAATCTAGCTTTACATAACCTTGCCATTAGCACGGATGTTCTACCTATTTTCATCAATGTCTATAAAATGCCCACAAAACACTTGACAATGTTCTTTCCTTGTGCTATAATTATAATAGTGCAAGGCAACTGCACAATAAAGGTAAGGAAGGTGATACATGGGAATACAGGAACTACAAGCCCAAATGGCCGCAGCCATAGCCAATAACGATGTTGCAGGCATGGAGGCCATAGCAGCTCAAATCGTGTCTGGTAAAAAGGAACGAGCTAAGGTTGAAGCGGAGAAGCTGCAAAAAGAGTCCGAAGCATTAGCAGGAGCTAGGGAGAAGCTGGCAGCCAGCATACACGAGACGGTCAAGAAGATGATTGTTACTGGTAAAACGGGAGAATCGTTAAATGACGCACTCAAGGCAGTCAAAGCATGGGGCTTCACATACAAGGTTGACAATGCTAATCCGAATGAGCCTGGGATAACCTACAAGAGTGTTAGCTTGACGACTGCGACGGTGAAGGCTCCTAAGGCCGCTGGAGGGGGCGGTGGTACTGGCAAGACCAAAGACGAGTTCGGTTTAAGTCTAGCCGAAGTGTTCGAGAGCTTTGCTACTCCTAATGACAGGGCTGCATTAGAAGCCGCTAGGAGTAGTGAAGCTGAGAAAGGAATCACGAATAGTGGCTTGCAACACAATGTGAAGTTAGGTGTAAAAAAACGGGTAATTGCCAGCGGGGAACTCAAGCCAACAAAGTAAGAGCCAATTGACACAAAGGTGCGGATTAGTTGCCAGTCCGCACTTTTTGTTTGCCTGTCGATTAGAACATATGTTCTATCAGCTGGGAGGTAGCAGCACAAATGTTCTACCCGCCAGCTGTCAATTATTTATCCTCCTCCTGCCAATTGGCTTGAGGTACGGGTCACCTCTTTTTTAGATAGATTTTATTTTTCTTAGGTAAGGTCTGAGAAATTAGCCTAACCTAAAATTTGAGGAAACCTCGACTATCCTGAATACATCACAATCAATCAAGACTTTTACCACCATGCCTGCAGGAGTTAAATAATACTGATACTTTGGGTCGTGCCCAACCTCTATCCACATAGCATCTTTCACGAAGTTTCTGAATATACGACCATCTATTTCTCTGACTATTATACCACCCATCTTGTTTACCTCCTTACTCTGAGAAATTACTTTTTAACCAAAAACAATACGATAATTATAGTCATTAGGGTTAGAGGAATAGTATGGTGCAGTAGGTTCCTCCAGTATAGGAGTGGCTGTTTCAGTGTTTGGGGTTAGCGCCTCTAACAGGTAGATGATTCTATCCAGCTTCTCCATTAGCCTATCAAACTTGATTTGCTCATTGGCTTCCTTTGCTCCTTCGTTCATGGTTTAACCCTCCCTTAACAAAGTTGTGCTGCACTTATATGGATAGGAAATTCCTTAGCATCACCACAATATTTGCAATAGAATACGCCTGTATGGGCTGAATAGCGTCCACGTTGGATTTCCACCCAATGATGTGCTCCTGTTGGAGATTTACCACATAGCCAGACGTCGGAGGTTAGGTATTCCTCATAAGTTAGAGTCTTTCTGCCCATGATTTTGGCACTCCTCCTACAGTAGCTACCTCCAGCATTATGTCAACCATTTGTTGGGTTAGCCTAATCTCAGCCAGCAACTTGTCTGGATAGCTACCACCATCCCTGTTGATATTCCTCACCTGTTCGGCTTTATGGAATTTTCTAACCAACAAGAAGCGTGTTCTCCTATCCTCCTCGCATAGAGTTGGTTTCTTCCTCCTGGTCTGTGGCACATACGGATTACGACTAAGATAATCCAGCCCTTGTGCTACCCAACACTGAGGATGATAGCTACGCTTGGTGTTCCACTTCCTGCTATCCTCATTACCTTTATTCCAGAAAAACACGGTGACTACTGGTGTTCCATTATTTATAGGCTGCTCACACCACTTGCAGGTGGATTTCTTGACACACCATCGCATAGTAACATTCGGGATTGTCACTTCATATCCTCTAAATATTCCATAAGTGCTATGGATTCATATTTCATACCAGGGGCAAAATCATGCCTACTTTTTAGCTCCTCTAATGTGAAATATTCAAGGTAGCCATAATTATATGCAACCTGTCTTAGGTTCAATAAACAATAAAGGCTTATAACTACCCTACCGTTTGGGAGTGTTAAGGAGCAAAAATAGTGTAATTGGGCCTTATTAACTTTTATCCCAACCTTCTCCCACATTTCACGGATTGCTCCTGATTCTATAGAATAATATAGCACACCATCAATAGGTTCGCCATCCTGTACTTCTACAGTGCCACCAGGAGCAGTAAGTAAGTTGGGGAATGAATCATCATTATCTCGCCTTAGTAATCCTATTTTATTATTGTATATAGGCATTACAGTAACTGAACAATTGGTATCCCTCATGGTTATGTTAGGAATGGTCATACCTTTAGCAGCTTCCTCTCCTCAATATGCTTTTGTTTAATCAGTTTCCAATCCTGTCCCTTAACCACATACAGAGGGAATATCACTCCACAATGGCACTCAAACAAATTCTTGTTATAGGCAGGATAATGCACAGGGCAACTAATCTCTATGGAGAGTTTGGCTCCTAGATAATCTATTTCTTGGTTAAATCCTGGCTGTGTATAAGCTCCCCAAGTCATCTTACTCCTTAATCAATGGTTCTACTGCGAGAAGGCCAATCTTTTTATATTTTGACTTAGTATCAGCCACACCCATCCTGAAAACATAACGAGCCTTCCATCCGGGAAGCCAAAATGGTGTATCAATTTCAGGCAACTCCCTATCCACCTTTATCACTACACCTTGTTCACCAAGTCGTTCCTTTAAGCATTTTAGTGCCTCTCCTTCAGAACAACAATAGCAATACATACCACGATGCTCACAGGTCTTTTCCACGAAAAGGCAATAGTCGTCGGCCCATAGATTTAGTAACCTGTCTATCTCCTCCTGTTTACTCACTTCTCACCTCTCTATTATCATTATATCATTTGGCTAGCAGTTTGTCAAGTATATTAACTTAACATAATATAGTATTATATATTTAATTCTATACTGACTGGACTTGACATAATATGCTGATTGTAGTATAATATGAGTAGGAGTATACTTATGAATGAGATTGTAGCTGAAGCAATAACCCCTACCGAGGGTATAGCCCAATCCCTAATCAACTATTATGCGGATGGTGGTAAAAGAGCCCGTTACCTGAGTTATTTGGTAGCAGGCTTTTCTGTAATGGAGTCGGTAACTCTGGCTAAGGTCCACCTTAAAACAATTAAGCGTTGGAGGGAGGAGGATAACAGCTTTATTGAGTTGGAGCAGAAGTCCCTAGGTGAGTTAAGAGAACAGTTGTCCAACCAACTCATTGATATTGAATTTACCCGCAACTTCAGGTTAGTATTGGCTAAGGACTTCCAAGTCCTATTCAAGGATGCTCAGGAGAAACCACTAACTGAGAAGGAGCAGCAATATCTGTTGGTAATTAGGAAGTTCTACACTCCAGAACAGTTGGCTAGAGTCCGTCAACTGGTTAGTGGTAAAGATGATTCTGGAGAGGCCTTTGACTTCACTAGAGAGGTACTAACCATTAAACTGGAAAGAGAGGAAATGAATGCCAGGTGATGGCTATGATGTGTCCTCATTGCAAGAATCCGAACACTGGAGAATCCTTACAGATGGTATTGCTTTATAAGAATGTAACCACTGGAGAGATACTGTGGAAATGCCGTCTTTGTGGATATAGGGCGAAGGAGGAATCAGGTGGCAGAAAAGACTCCAAAACAGTTAATACAGGAAACTCATGAGGCTGTGAATACTCTAACCACAGTGTTACTTGGTGTTCCAGGCACGGATGATACAGGACTGGTTGGTGACGTTAAAAGTGTTAAACTCAACATGAAAAAACAGTGGGAAAGCCATAGCAGGTTGTCCATGAGGGTTTGGATATTATGGGGAGTTGTTCTAGCCCTAGCCGTTATTGCTAGTGGAATAGCTACCTTAGCTGGTGGATGGGGTTAGATGGCTCGTGGTCATAGGGCAACAAGAAAACAAGCTGCGGCTGGTCGCCACAATGTTCTCAAGGCTCAGGTAAGCAGGATTGGGCTAAGAGGCCAAAGATACAAGCCGAGGCGGATATGAAACACTGTACCAATTGCCATAGGGTAAATCCTGACAATGTAAAGGAATGTATTGAATGTGAAGGTAAGGAGTTCCAACATATTATAATTGATAAACTCCCACCACCATTTTACAATAATACTGAGGAATATAAGGAGGCGAACAATGCCTAATGGTTTGTTTAGAGTTATTAGACCAGAATAATCCTAATCCCTTGCGTAGGCTGGGGGCAAAGCGGCCGCAAAACAAAGGGACACAATACTAAATACTTAAGGAAAGGAGGAAACTGATATGTCATCACAAGAGGATGCACCGGGACAGACGAAGAAAACAGGTAGCGTAGAAGAGGAAATCATGTCCGAGGTTACCGAACGCTCAATGGAAGCCAACATGAAGATCCTCGTGGGCAACGAGATTAGTCATGCCAAAAGGGTAGATGTGTACGCTGAAGCTGCGGTCAAGAATGCCGTCGAGTTCTCGCAGAAAGCCAACGATGCTTATTTGGAAAGGATTCAGCTGATAGCTGACGCTTACATGAATCATACCAATGACATGAATAAGCAAGTAGTCGAGAACAACCGCTACACCTTGGACAGACTCTACTCCGTGTTCACAGAGGAAGCTGTAGCTCTGAGCACCTTGCTGAGTGGTTTCCAGGAGTACCTCAAGAAGCAAGGCTGGACTGCACCAGCCACCCCACCAGCCTGATTTGTTGCCCCCAGCCTAGACAAGAGATAGGGAGGACTATAGGTAGATTGAGGAGAAGGAAGTAGTGGCTGATACAACCATTGACAAAGAAGTAGGTTTAGTGTCCTTTGTAACTGGTGTGGTTGCTCTGAAGCGTACCATCACCTATGATGATTGTGTTATTTCGGTAGTACCTATTGTAGCTGGGACAACTTATAAGAAGGTCAACCAGTTACTTTATAATGCTACTACTGGCAAATTGATAGTGGTGTATGAGGCATGACTGAGCTGAAGGATTAAGTAAGGGATGAAATATGCCTCCAGTTGAGATTATAGAAAAGCGGACTAGGAATAGTAAGACCTACTGGCTTGGAGAGAACCGATACCGTCAAGAGTTTCATGTTGGCGATATTCACTACAAGGACTCTGATGGTTATTGGCAGGGCATAGATGCCAATTACTCTGAGGCTGATGGTGATGGGTTTACTGCTAAATTCACCAAACTGCCTTTTGCTATCCGAATGGGTGATGACGGTAGAAGGCGTCTTTATCCCGATAGAAACGACCTCTTTTATTGGATAGAGATTGGTAAACCTTTCGCCAGTATGGGAGCACCAACCAAAGAAGGCGGCTACTGGGTATGGGATTATCCCAGTGCTGCAATATCATTGATGGTTAGTAGTATTGGTATCAAGCTGAACTTCACCCTCAAGAACTCCAATGCCCCGACAAGTATCAGTTTCCCATTCGCAGTTCAAGGTATAACTCGTGATGGCAATACACTTCTACATAATGGAAAGCCAGTAGTTATATTGGCTAAACCATCTGCTGTGGATGCCGAAGGAACAGAACGGGATGTAAATGTCTCATTTAGTGCTGGTGAAGTCACTTTATCGCTTGACACCAGCGGGCTTGTATTCCCAATAGATGTTGACTCAACTGAATTGGTAGTTCAGCCATCTAGTAAAGATACCTATTTTCGTTTATCGTATCCAGATAATAACTATGGCGGTTTGGCCTATCTTACAATTAATGACGATTGGGATAACGTATATAGGGGAATTCTGGAGTTTGATATTTCAGGTCTTCCGTCAGGAGCAACCTTAGATTCCGCTAGTTTTCAACTTTATTACGGTAGCAAATCGGGCACTGACCCAAGTGGCAAAACTGTCTGGGCTTATAAACTGACCAGGACGGATTGGGTAGAATCAGAAGCTACTTGGAATAGTTACAAGTCGGGTTCAGCCTGGACTGATGCTGGAGGTGATTATGTTACCAGTTCTCCTTCTGGGGGGAGCACTACATTCCCAGCAAGTTATGGGTGGGTGGCCTGGAATGTCTTAGCTATAGTTCAGGATGCCTATGACAATACTAATCCAGCAGAGTTTTTGGTGAAGTTTGAAGATGAAACTTTAACTTCGGGTTATGGTTATGCTACCCTCTACCCCAGAGAATACACCACTGACCCTGATCTCCAACCAACGCTTGTCATTGAATATGAGGTGGCAGCACCAGCAGGTCAACCATATACCAGCAGGGTTCAAGGAGTTCAAGGAATGAGAAGTTGGGGAGGTATATAAATGGCTAGTTATTTTCCAATGGTAAAAAACACAGCACAGAGGATAGTATTTCCTATCCTTGATGCTGATGGTGACCCTGTAACTGGGGCTGCTGCTGATACCCCAGACAGTGAGTATAGCCTTGATGGGGCTGAATTTGTTGATATTACTGATGAAATCCATGAAATAGCCACCAACTCAGGTGTCTACTACCTAGACCTTGCACAAGGTGAGACTAATGGTGATGTGGTTGCCATTCAGATTAAGACGGCTACTGCAGGCACTAAGACAACCGTGTTGGTATTCTATACCTCTGCACAAAGTTTGGATACAATGGATACCAACATAGATGATATTGAGACTGATACGATGACCACAATTCCTGGTACTATTACCACACTACAAGGGAATGTAACCACTATCCTCGGCACCGACTTACCCGCTGTTAAGACAGTAGTTGATGCCATTACTGCGGCTGGACCAACAAAGACGGAAATGGATACTGCTCATGCTCTATTAGCTACACCTGCACAGGTAGCCACAGAACTGGCTACTTATGATGCACCCACAAAGGCTGAGATGGACACAGGACATGGGTTGTTAGCTACTCCTGCCCAAGTAGCCACAGCAATAACTAATGCCAAACTTGATAAATTGATTGTGGCAAGTGGAGCAGTTGAAACATCGGTTTCCAACTCATCCACACAGGTACAGACTGATTTAGCAGAAGCCACGAATGACCACTATAATGATATGACAATACTGTTCACAAGTGGAGCTGAGGCTGGACAAGCAAGACCCATACTAGATTATGTTGGTGCAGATGGTATTGTCAGTTGGATAAAGGTTCTTACTGGAATACCTGCTGATGATGTAACATTTATTATCCTTGCTAACCATCAAGCACCTTTATTGGCAACCACTCAGGCATCCATTGATGCTATAACAGCCGCTGGCCCAACAAAGACGGAAATGGATAATGGTCATGCTGCGATTGTGGCTGATACTGAGGATATACAAACTATACTTGGTACTCCTGCCAACTTTATGGCTGACCTGTCCACCTTAGAAACGAGGTTGTCTGCTACAAGGGCGGGTTATTTGGATGAGCTTGATTTTGGGCTAACAGAAGCCTTATCTGCTATATCAGGATATGTGGATTGTCTACCAGCCTCTCTCGGTGATATAGTGACCCAGACTGAAGCCCATGTTGTTGATGCCGTCTGGGATGAGGCACTAACAGGAGCAACCCATAATATAGCCACCAGTGCAGGAAGGAGATTAAGGCAGGCTGGGGTTGATGCTGCATTGATTAGGGAAGATACCTGTCAAGGTGGTGGGACAGCATCAAATGTCATACTTGACACAGGTGCAAGTGGGACTAACAATTTCTATGACCATATGTGGATATACATAACTGCTGGAACAGGAGCAGGTCAGGTCAGAACAATCCATGATTATGTTGGAAATACATTTACGGGTGACGTTTATCCAGATTGGCTGACAACACCAGATGCTACATCGGAGTATGCGATTATATCTCTTGGTTCAAGCCATGTCCATGAGTTAGAGAATCTAGCCCTAGCTCAGATAAATGCAGAGGTAGATGGAGCCTTGGATACGGCTATTCCTGGAGCTTCAACAGCCCATAGTATAAATGAAAGGATAAAAGCAATAGACGACTTAACCCAAGCAAGTGGGGATGGAGACTTAGCATCTGTTAAAGGTACAGTGGAAGCTATCCCAACAACGGCCATGAGGGGTACTGATGATGCTGCAACTGAGGCTAAACAAGACGTTATTGATACCAACGTGGATGATATAGAGACAATAGTAAATAGGTTAAACACAGCTATGGAGCTAGATGGTGCTGTGTATAGGTTCACTGAAAACGCCTTGGAGGAAGCACCGTCTGGAACTGGAGCCTCAGCAGCCTCTATAGCTGATGCGGTTTGGGATGAACTTGAAGCTGACCATCAGACTGCCGCTACCATGGGTGCAGCCCTGACCGATGCTACTGAAATTACCTTAGAGGAGGATTGAAATGGGTTGGAGCATTGATTTGGTTAGGAAAGATTTAGATTCCATTTTTGCCAACATGGGTGTGGAGTATGATATTACTCATCCTGGTTCCTCCACTCCAACTGTACTACTCAGGTTTGAAGGTGATATGCCTCCACCTGGTGTGGTTAAATCCATGGTGGCATTATTTCCTGAATTCGTTTATGTGGATTTTCTGCCTAACTCCACCTTCCCAATAGGTTCGTCAATAGCTGAAAAGCATTAGGAGTAATATGGTAACAGCTGAGCAGACCCTCAGAGAGCTAATAAAGGATGATAGGAAATTCATAGAAACCTTATTCGTTGTGGAGAATAAACAGCGGAGAATTGTCCCATTCACCTATAACGATATTCAGGCTGACGTAGATTCCACCGAGACTGGCATGGATATTTGGATTAAACCTGCTCAGGTGGGCTTTAGCACCGAGAGAATAGCTAAAAGGCTGAAGGATACCCTAACCAGTCCAGGCACCAACACTGTCCTTGTGGCTTATGAGGATTTTATTACCGAAAGGCTGTTAAGCAAGGTTCAGTTCTTCTACAACCATCTAGCTGGATTGAATATTCCTGGCTTTCCTGAGATTCACCATGATTCTACCTATGAAAAGACATTTAGGTTTTATGTTAATAATAGGGTAGTGAGTACCAGTTCTATTTATATAGCCTCAGCTCGTAGCTATGTAGCAGGTAGAGCTGAGACCATCCATCACCTGTTGTTTGATGAGGCTCCATTTTATGTTCCTAATGCTATGGAGAACATACTCTCTCCAGCATTAGACCGTGTTCCTCCTGATGGCACGGTGGATATCTATGGTACTCCTAATGGTCAGGAAAATGATTTCTATGATATGTACCAGTTGGCTAAGGAAGGTAAGTCTGTATTCACCGCCCATTGTTATACCTGGTTTATGCATAAGGAATATGTTATACTATTAGGCGACCCTAGAATTGGGAAGTTTATTCCTGAAACTAATAAACCAGAGTTCAAGTTAAGTCAGGATGAGGAGAGGTTAGTAACCAATCATGGACTAACCTTTGACCAAATCCGTTGGAGACGGTGGAAGATAAAACAAAAGATGAGTCTTAGACGGTCAGGAGAACTGGTGCTACTGTTTAGCCAAGAATTCCCTGAAGATGATGTTAGTTGTTTCTTGGCCACTGGTGATATGTATTTTGATGACTTCCTGGTTAATGAGCTAACCAAGAACTGTCATCCAGCACCACATCATAGGGAGGGTTTGGATATATGGTATCAACCAGAGAAGGATAAGAAGTACCTAGTTTGTATTGACCCTGGCCAGGCTAAGATAACCAAGTCAGCCATAGGTGTGCTAACCTTTGACCAAGATGGTGAAGGTAATTACAAACCAAGATGGTGTGCTAGAGATGCAGGTCTGTATAGTCCAGAGGTAACAGTTAAGAAGGCTATAGTGGCCTCTGATTACTACAATAGGGCTGAAATAGCTTGGGAAGCCAACAGTCATGGATTAGCCATTACCGAGTTATTAAAGAGGAGGAGACCAATCTATTTTAGGAAGGATATAGTTAGTGGTATGCCGTCGATGGAGCCAGGTTGGTTAACCACTTCTAAGA
>Ga0307378_10013830_pt1 | contig 10186 bp, 6 predicted proteins | sample UN1MG_FD_202238 | JGI IMG/M metagenome (GOLD analysis project Ga0307378, IMG submission 202238) | Soil microbial communities from Risofladan, Vaasa, Finland - UN-1 | ecosystem: Environmental > Terrestrial > Soil > Coastal area > Acid sulfate soil | place: Finland: Risofladan, Vaasa | collected...
ACGACGCTGGCAAATTCTCACGAGGTCGGGACGCCAGTGACCATACCTCTGGGAACCGTGGGCGAGCTGTTGAATGACGGAAAAAATGTTCTGGCCATCGAGGGGCATAATACCTCATATGACAGCACAGATTTTTCACTTATACCGGCCCTGCGAGCGGTGGGGGATATAGTGCTGACTGAGAATACCACGTGGTCGGGAACAACCATTCTTGAAGATACTATTGTCGTTCCGGCCGGTGTAGTTTTGAATATTGAGCCTGGCACGGCGGTTCAGATGAAAAGCGGAGTGGGTATCAAGGTGTACGGGCAACTGCTCGCCGACGGGACGGAAGCGGAACCGATTCGCTTCACGCATTACGGCGCCGGGACAACATGGGAGCGGCTTATGTTCATTGAGGCCGAAGACAGCCGTTTTGCGCACTGTATTTTTGAGTATGCCGATTGTGAGGGGAAACACCAGGACTACTACACACCGGGTCCCAGGGACTATCACGAGGCAGTGGTTGTCTTGGCAAGCCATATCGAAATCGAAGACTGCACCTTTCAGAATCTTCCCGACAATAGCGGGAGTGGGCAGGGAGATGCTTTAGCCATTATATCGGATGACCCGGATTATCCCGGAGAGGCATCAGCGGAAATTATAAACAGCCAGTTTCTATCAATTGGACAGGGTATCCATACCAGATTCGCCTATGTATTGGTTGAGGGTTGCTTCTTCACGGATCACCATGGCGACAATGACGACGTCGATTTGTGGGGGGAGAGCACTCCGCCGCCTCTTATACTAAATAACCTGTTCTTGAACCCGGCCGACGATGATATGATAAATCCCACGAAGTGTTCGGCCATCTTCATCGGAAACGTAATCATAGGAAGCAAAGACCACTGCGTCGTTCTGCGAGACGTGAGCTCTCCCGTCATGATAAACAACGTAATCTCCAACTGTGCGAATGGTGGCATCGCAGTGGAAAACACATGCCAGGCCCTTCTCGTGAACAACACGGTCACGAATGTTTATAATGGCCCGGGGATCAAAATTTTTGACCTGGGCAGGGCGGGTTCCCCGTATTACCTGACTAAAGGCGGCGGGGTTGCGACGCTCATCAACTGTATTGTGCGGGATTGCCAGACATCCATACGCGTGACCGATAGTCACCAGCTTGATGACGAATACGATGCCGGCTCTCACGTAACGGTCAAGTACTCCAATATCGAAGGCGGCCTGAACGGCGTTACGGTTGTGCAGGACGGAGCTGTTCTGGATTCCACTGTCACCTGGCTGGAAGGAAACATCGATGCCGACCCTCAATTCGCCAACGTTGGCAGCGGTGACTTTCACCTGAAATCCGGAATTGGCCGCTGGAACCCGGGTATTCAAAGCTGGGTGCAGGACGATGTGAATAGCCCCTCCATTGACACAGGCGACCCGAATTCGGATTGGACTGCAGAATTATGGCCGCACGGCAAACGAATCAATCTGGGTGCGTATGGCGGCACCGCTGAGGCAAGTATGTCTTCATCGACCATCGGCAATATCGCTGACTTGAATAATAACGACATAGTGAACTTGCAGGATTTCAGTTTGTTTTCCGGCGGCTGGCGCCTTTATGAACATCTTTTGCGTGAGGACCTCGATAGAAATGGATTTGTCGACTTCAAAGATGCTGCCCTTTTCATTGATAGCTGGCTTTGGGAAGAATAAGGTCAGACCTTACTTCGCAAGTAGAAAAAACCAGGCAGGTCAGTTTAATGGCTGCCGATATAATCGAATTGCTGCTGCCCGATGCGTTTTTGAGAAACAAGTGATTGTTTTTCCTTATACGCAACGACTGCTATAGAATCCTTTGATGCCATCGTCTTTAGAATCTCGACAAAGCGCTGGACCATCATCGCCGGAACAGTTGTAAGTGTCACCCAGCCCCCCGGCTTCAACCCCCGCTGTTTTTGAAGGATTTTCAGCCACTAAGTAGCTTCCAATCCCCCATTAACACTTCTCTAAACACTGTATTAGAGGACTTATAGAGGCCCCCCCCACCCCTAATGCAACAATATGCTTTTTATATTATCGTTAATATTGGACAATTCTTTAGCGCCTAATTTAGCAATCCGGACAATTGGGTTGGAATTTGCCGGTATCTTGAAGCATGTCTGAGCTTACAATTGTTAGAATTTTTGCGCTCTTTTTACTCGTTTTTCTCACTTTTCGCGCCAACATGCGTATTTGATTGACGCCGGCGCCGGGCATACGTCGGTCTAATCCTTTCTATCTTCTTGCGGTTGTAGAGAGAGAGGCTATAATGGCGGGCAATGTAGTGAGATTCGCTAAAGCAGGGATGTGGTTATGTGGTGAGCTGCAAAATGAAACTTTAGTGAGATAACAGAGAAGCAAAGTGAAAAGAAAGGAAGGAATGTATTATGGAGCTAAGCTGGCTTGACATTAGCGTATTTGTGGCATTTTTCGGCGTAGTAATCGGCGTGAGCATGTACAAGAGCCGGAAAGAAAAAACCAGTGAGGATTTCTTTCTTGCCAGTCGCAGTTTGTTGTGGCCATTCATTGGTCTTTCGCTGATAGCGGCCAACATATCGACCGAGCACTTTGTTGGTATGGCCGGCCAAGGAGCGGGAATAGCAGGTCTGGCTATAGCCAGCTACGAGTGGATTGCGGCAATCACTCTGGTTTTTGTTGCTATTTTCTTTTTGCCGAGGTTTCTACGAAGCGGAATCTTTACCATCCCGGAGTATCTGGAATATCGGTACAATCCAACCGCACGGGCGATTATGGCCTTTTATACGATGGTGATATACATCGGAGTCACAATTGCGGCGGTCATTTATTCCGGAGGTCTGACGCTACAGACGATATTTGGAGATTTGGACAATCCAAGACATCTATTGTACGGCATTGTGGTCATAGGAGGCATAGCAGGACTATACACTATTTGGGGCGGATTAAAGGCGGTGGCGTGGGCGGACCTTTTTCAGGGCTCGGCCCTGATAATCGGGGGCGCGATAACGATGGTCCTGGGTTTTATCGCGATAGGCAAGCTGCATCCTTCGACTGAAGCGGGGGCCGGTATATTCAGTACGCTATCAAACGGGATACAATTGTTCAGCGAAAAGAACGCCGACAAGCTGCATATGATACTTCCCAAAGACCACTCAGTGCTGCCCTGGACGGCTCTGGTTATTGGTCTTTGGATACCGAACTTTTACTACTGGGGTCTGAATCAGTATATTTGCCAGAGAACGTTAGCTGCCAAGACCCTCAAGCAAGGCCAGCTCGGTATTATTTTTGCGGCGGCTTTAAAGCTGATTATTCCGTTTATCATCATCTTTCCAGGTATTATGTCCCTTCAGCTTTTTGGTGACAAGATGACCGGCGATAGCGGGACGGATGCGGCATATCCACTTTTGATAAGGCATCTTGTGGGGCCGGGAGCAAGGGCGTTTATATTCGCGGCCATCAGCGGTGCAGTAATAAGCTCACTGGCGTCGATGCTGAACTCAGCCTCGACGATATTTACTATGGATTTGGTCAAGCGCCACTTGAGGAAAGATGCGTCGGACAGGAGCCTTATATGGACTGGCCGGATGGCGACCGGTGTGTTCGTGGTTATCGGGATGCTGATAGCGCCGATGTTAGGAGACCCGAGATTTATGGGCATCTTCACGTACATCCAGGAGTTCCAGGGTTATATTTCGCCGGGGATACTTGGAGTGTTTGTTTTCGGTATGATTTTCAAGAAAGCCCCGCCGATGAGCGGCGTGATTGGGCTGGTTCTTAGCGTTCCGATTTATGGCTTTTTGCATTGGCAGTTTAGTGAAATTGCGTTTTTGAACCGCATGGCGATAACCCTTGTTATCATCCTTGTAGTAATGGCCTTGATAACATGTATAAAGCCATTGGCAGAGCCGAAAGTCATGCCGGTACGAGAGGAGTTTGATATGAGGCCGGCGCCATCGGTTATGTGGTTAGGCGCAATAGTGATAGCAATAACCATCGGTTTTTACATTTTCTTCTGGTAATGAATGCGGCCATATCCGCAAAAGAGCTGAATACGGTTTGAAGGTGTCATAGACTGATAAGGGATTTTAAGAAAATGGAACTAACGGCCCAGGACAAGGCAGCCATTGATAAAATTTTGAAGTTCTCGAAGGACAATGATATTGACATCAAGGGCGGGAAGATAAGAAGGACATCATCTCGATTCTGTCTTGGTGTTGAGCACGGTGACTACAACGGCACCGAGCTTTTCGGCGTGGGGACAGACAGGTTCATCTGGATGGCCTATAAGCCGAATGGCATTGATAGAATTAAATTGTTTAGTGGAAATTTTCCTGATGATGGGATTATTGAATTTAAGTTAGGAGATGTTCCTGAGCCTAAGTCGGAGGCCATAGCGGAGACGTGGGGACGCTTTCCATACGGGATTGATTATATTTTAAGGCGAGAAGGCTACAAGCTCAAACAAGGCATTGACGGCGTTATCTATGGGAATATTCCGGGCGGCGGGATGAGCCGGTCGGCGTCTTTGAGCTTGAACTTGATTTTGTCACTGCTGGATGTGAACGGAATCGAGATAAAAGACAAGATGACGGTCGTCGACCTGGCCCAGGCCGTAGAGAATGACTATATTGGCTCGCCGTGCGGGAAGCTCGACCAGATTATGATATTGTTCGGGCGAGAAGGTATGGGGACCTATTATAACCCGGCAGAAAGGTCTGTGGATTACGTCCAACTCGGTTCGGGCGCCACCGATTTTCGTATAGTGGTGCTTGATACGGGGACGGTCCGGCCTGGTCTTGAGAAGTCAACATATAAAATACGCAGGGCAGAATGTGAGAAGTTAGTTTCGATATTACAAAAAGCCAGTTATGAAATATCGTGCCTTGCGGACATCAAGGACGATACGATCTATGAAAAGATTATGGCTGAGTTCGGTGAGAGCTACCCTGATTTATGCGACCGATTAAAGTATATTTTCGGAGCGCAAAAGCGGTTCTATAAAATGCTCGAAGCATGGAAGGCCGGGGACATTGAAACCGTGGGTCAGATATTCAGGGAAGACGGCACAGGACTGCGAGACACTTATAAGATATCAGGGGCGGAACTGGAGACAATGTGTGATATTGTTCGGACGGTGCCGGGTGTTTTAGGAGAGCGGATGTTGGGCGGAGGTGACAAGGGAGCATCGGGCGCTCTTGTTCGGGCTGAGAGTGTCGAAGCGGTCCAGCAAGCAGTTGATACCGCGTATCGGCGCAGTCACCCTGAGTTTGCCGATAAATATGCCGTTCACATCTGTAAAGTTGTGGATGGTATCAGGGTTTATGAAGGTTCGCTTTAATAGTGACAACTATGTGCGCAAAACCTTTACTGGTAAGGCTATTATTATAACAGGCATCTATGTCGGAAAAATTCTCAGCGGCAAAGAGGGGAGCCTATTCGGCTGCCGTCTGTGCAAATAAGCAGATTGGTGAGCGGTTCTATCGGCTTGGCCTGGAATTTTCCGGTGCGGGCGCAGAGGCGTTCGCCAGGTTGCAGGCGGGACAATTCGCGCAGTTGGACGTTTCGAGTGCCGCACTGCCGCCGGCGGAAACGATACCGCAGGAACTGGTCGATGTGTCCGAGCGTAAGATACTGCTGCGGAGGCCTTTTAGTTTTGCTGATGTTACAACAAAGGACAATAACACTATTGCTGAGGTTCTCTATTGCGTTGTTGGGCCTGCTACTTTGCGAATGACGACTCTGTCGGCGGGCGATTCAGTCAGCGTGATTGGGCCTCTGGGTAATGGTTTCCGGGTGCCGGACGGCAAGAAGACAGCACTTCTGGTTGCCGGCGGGATGGGGGCCGGACCACTGCAGTACCTTGCGAAGATTCTTACGGCCGATTATTCTGATATTGAGGTGATTGCGTTTGCCGGTGCCAAGACAGCAGAGGAGCTGCCATTTAAGCGACAACTGGATAAGATTGCGCAGCAATTGGAGTTTTCATTACCGGAGTTTGCCAAGTATGGCGTACAATCGCTGGTGGCGACGGATGACGGCTCGGCCGGTTTTGCCGGGCTTGTAACAGATTGCCTTTTGGAATGGCTTGGAAAGTCTGATTTAGCCGGCGAGAGTACGGTTATTTATAGCTGTGGGCCTGAGCAAATGCTGGCGCGGGTGGCAGAAATTGCTAAGGCCAGGAATATCGACTGCCAGGTCAGTATGGAGCGGCGGATGGCCTGCGGGATTGGCATCTGCCAGAGCTGTGCCGTAGAATGCAAAACAGATGGGCCGGGCGAGAGTGTCTATAAGATGTGCTGTACGGATGGGCCGGTGTTTGATAGTGAAGAAGTGGTTTGGTGTATCAGATGAATAACATCTTCTCAGACCGTATTTCAGACGTTCCGAGATCGTTTATTCGCGAAATTTTTAAAGTAGCGGTGGACACTTCGGTTATTTCCTTTGCCGGAGGACTGCCTAACCGAGACTTTTTTCCCGTAGAGGAACTTCAAGCCGCTTCAAACAAGGTATTTGAATCCGCGGGTAAGGAAGTCCTTCAATACAGCAACTCAGAAGGTTATCCGAAACTAAGAGAGTACATCTCAAAACGGTATTTGGAAAAGAAGGGCCTCGATATTCCAGTTGAAAACATCCTTATAACCAGCGGGTCACAACAAGGATTGGATCTGTTAGGTAAGACTTTCCTGAATGAGGGAGACGATGTAATCATTGAAGAGCCGGGTTATTTAGGGGCCATCCAGGCATTTTCTGTTTATAAATCGGTTTTTAATCCTGTGCCTGTAACCGAAGAGGGGATGGATGTCGATTGTCTCAAAGAAGTAATTTCAGCGAAATCCCCCAAGCTAATGTATACGGTACCGAACTTTCAAAATCCATCGGGCATTTCGTATCCGGAAAAAAACAGGTATGCGATTGCTGATATTTTGAAAAATAAAAGCACTTTCCTAATTGAAGACGACCCCTATGGGGACTTAAGGTTCACAGGAGCTGACAAAGAATCTTTTGGTAAAATATTGCCTGAGAATGCCATTTTATTAGGTACATTTTCCAAGACCATAGTGCCCTCATTTCGATTAGGCTGGATTACAGCTCCGAGCCATGCTGTTATGGAGAAACTCATAATAGCCAAGCAAGCCTCGGATTTACATACCAACTATTTCATACAAAGAGTAATCTGCCAATATCTTGCCGATAATGATTTGGATGAGCATATAGGTAAAATAATCAAAGTTTATAACAGCCAGCGTTTGGCAATGATTAAGAGCATCGAGAAGTATTTCCCTTCCAATGTTTCACATACGCATCCCGAAGGCGGTATGTTTCTCTGGGTGACTTTGCCGGAAGGAGTTTCGTCGATGGAACTCTTCGATTTGGCAATTAAAGATAAGGTTGCCTTTGTGCCGGGGAACCCGTTTTATATAAATAAAGATAAGACCAACACGTTAAGGCTTAATTTCTCCTGTGTGGATGAGGAAACAATAGAAACAGGCATAAAACGACTTGGAAAATCTATCGAAAAGCTATTAAGCTGAAGCAGCACAGGCAACGCAAAAGAACAATAGAAAGGAAAATGCGCAAGAGGAAATGACGGAAAACATGGATATATCGGTTGAATTTGCGGGTTTGAAATTGGCGAATCCGGTGTTTACGGCGTCGGGGACGTGCGGGTATGCGGATGAGCTGAGCGACTTTATGGATGTAAACTCGCTGGGCGGATTTATCACTAAAAGTATCACGCTAAAACCGCGGAAGGGTAATGCTACGCCGAGGATTGTTGAGACCGATTCGGGGATGCTTAACGCCATCGGGTGGGCAAATATCGGATTGGACGCCTTCGTTGAAGAAAAACTGCCGATTCTGGAGAAGCTGTCCTGTGCAGTATTTGTTAACATAGCGGGCGAGACGATTGATGAATACGTAGCGGTGGCGGAGCGGCTGGCGAGTGCAGAAGGGATAGCCGGGCTTGAGCTGAACATAAGCTGTCCTAACGTTGAGCTGGGCGGTATAAGTTTCGGCACAGACCCGGTGCAAGTTGCTGAGGTTACTTCGGCAGTGAAAAAGGTGGCAGGCGATAAGGTATTGATGGTGAAGCTGGCCCCTTCGGTTACGGATGTCAGCGTGATTGCGCAGGTAGCGGTTGACGCCGGCGCTGATGCATTCAGCCTGATAAATACATTTACTGCAATGGCAATTGATATTGAAACGCGCAGGCCGATTCTGGCCAACAGGACGGGTGGATTGTCGGGGCCTGCAATTAAGCCGATAGCAGTTTACTTAGTCAATAAGGTCTACAACGAGGTGACCAAAAGTTTAGGAATACCGATTCTGGGGATGGGGGGAATCAGGACGGCTTCGGATGCCATCGAATTTATTATCGCGGGGGCATCGGCGATAGCGGTGGGAACAGCGAATTTTATTGAACCGGGATGTGCGGTAAAAATAATCGACGGCATCAAAGAATATTGCGTTCGCAATAATATTACGAATATCAAAGAATTGATAGGCTCACTTGAAGTGAACCAGGACCCTACAAAATAAACTTTGTCGCTAATATCAAGAAGGTGAGGGTGGTTCGATGCTCGATTCTCTCCACAGGACGCCCAATGGCGGATACTCGATGCTTGCAAGAGCTCTCGTTTCGGTCTTTCTATCAGTATCCTTTGTGTCGGATACAATTTCAGCGGTGGATGCTCCGAAGGCATTTGTGCTGAAAGCTGACTCATTCAGGCGTTATGTCGATACATTCAACAAAAATGACGAGGAATTATATGTGCAGCATATTCCCAACAAAAAGGCGTGGGAATTTCTGAAGGTGAATGTGCCACTGTTTGAATGTCCGGACAAAGATTTGGAGCGAACGTACTACTTTCGCTGGTGGACGTACCGCAAACATATAAAGCTGACGCCGGACGGGTTCGTAATTACTGAGTTTCTACCGAAGGTTGGATGGTCGGGCAAGCACAATACCATTAACTGCCCTGCCGGGCATCATTTTTACGAGGGTCGCTGGCTGCACAACCGGAAATACCTGGACGATTATGCGGTGTTCTGGTTCCGAAAAGGCGGCAGCGTGCGAAGTTACAGCTTCTGGGCCGCCGATGCGATGTGGGCGAGGTATTTGGTCACAGCGGACAAGCAACACATTACCGACCTTGTTGCGGACCTGGTCAACAACTATAAGGCGTGGGAGAAAACCAGACTTGAGCCGGATGGTTTGTTCTGGCAAATCGATGACCGGGACGGTATGGAGGTCTCCATAGGTGGGAGCGGGAAGCGTGCTACGATCAACTCCTATATGTACGGCGATGCCGTGGCTATCGCCAGGATCGCGGGGCTGTCAGGCAGGGATGACATTGCCGCAAAATATAAGGCTAAAGCAGAAAGAGTCAGGCAACTCGTTCTGGATAAACTCTGGGACGATGAGGCGAGGTTTTTTAAGACGCTTCCTCGCAAAGCAGGTAAGCTTGTTGATGTGCGTGAACTGCTTGGCTATGTGCCATGGTATTTCAATTTGCCGGAGGTGGGCAAGGGATACGAAGAGGCGTGGAAGCAGTTGACAGACCCAAAGGGATTTTATGCACCTTTTGGGCCGACGACCGCTGAGCAGCGGCACCCGAGATTTGCTGTCTCGTATCAGGGTCATGAGTGTCAATGGAACGGACCGAGTTGGCCCTTTGCTACCACCCAAACGCTGGTGGGCTTAGCGAACCTGTTGAATAACTACAGGCAGGACACCGTCAGTAAAAGCGACTACTTTGAAACGCTGAAAATCTATACAAAAAGTCACCAGCTCAAGCGAGAAGACGGGCGAGTTGTGCCCTGGATTGATGAGAACCTTAATCCATACACCGGCGACTGGATATCGCGGACACGATTGAAGAGTTGGAGGAACGGTACGTGGGACAAAGGTAAAGGTGGTAAGGAACGTGGCAAGGATTACAATCACTCCGGCTATTGCGATTTGATAATTTCGGGGCTTGTAGGCCTTCGGCCACGTGCGGATGATATTATCGAGGTAAATCCGCTTGTTGACGCTGATACGTGGGACTGGTTCTGCCTGGATAACGTGCTGTACCATGGGCGGATTATCACAATTCTATGGGATAAGACCGGCAGGAAATATAATAAGGGACAAGGGCTTCAGGTATTTGCAAATGGCAAGGAGATTGCACGATCG
>Ga0307378_10013831_pt1 | contig 10186 bp, 13 predicted proteins | sample UN1MG_FD_202238 | JGI IMG/M metagenome (GOLD analysis project Ga0307378, IMG submission 202238) | Soil microbial communities from Risofladan, Vaasa, Finland - UN-1 | ecosystem: Environmental > Terrestrial > Soil > Coastal area > Acid sulfate soil | place: Finland: Risofladan, Vaasa | collected...
GCTTCAGGCAAGGCGGCAAGGCAGTTGTCCGCCCGCTCAGGAACACCGACCTCAAGGGGAGTGAGCTGGACCTGTTGGGAAGGCTGATTGAGCATCAGGGCAGGCCGCTCACGAACCTATCCATCCAGGACAGGGACCACGATCCCATTGATCCAGCCACGATGAGGAAGATGATCTGCCGCCTCCGCAAGCAGCTCGGCGGGAGAGGGTGCGGCGACAGACTGATCCTCACGGAGAGCAGGATTCTTCGTTCCCCAGGTGAAGGCTTTGGCTTCCTGGTCCCAGAGGGTGTACGCACATGCCTCATCAAGCCGCTCTGAAACGCGACGACGCCCTGGCTGAGCCACTTGATCGGGAAAACTGCTCGGGAACGAAAGAGGTAACGCCTGGGCCTACGGGAAGGGAACGCCTCTGTGTTTTGCTGGTGGCTGGGGAGTGACAGGGAACAGGCGGACAGCAAACCAAGACCTGCCAGGAAAGGAGCAAAGCGATGCCAATGGATGGGAAGGCTGGGGAAGGGCGAGAGAGCACAAGGCTGGCAAACGGGCAAGCAGAGCCCTCTGAACTTCCCCCGAGGACGCCGTTGCGGAACGGCAAAGGCCGTCTCCTACTCAAGGTCACGACGTATGACGGGACCGAGGTCAGGACATACCCCTCGAAGACCCGGGCAGAGGTGCAGCGGGACTTCGACTTGAGAGCCTACGATTCTTGCTTCGCGGAATGCCTAGCCGTCTGTGGATTCCGAAACCCACGGTCAGGTCAGTGGGAAGCCTACGGGCGAGGAAATCGCAAGATCGCCGGCGTGACCAAGAGAATCCTCAAGTACCTCCAGCTTCACGCAGGGGTGTACTTCGAGAAGGGAACCCTCTATGTGGAATTGGGCATCGCTGCGCTCTCCAGCGGCCCGTACACAAATGTGCAGGTGTACCGCATGCGGCTTAGTCACCGGGAGACCAAAACTACCGAGCACTACATCTTGACCGAGGATGATCGAGTTGCATGGCGGCCATCAGCCACCTGGATCCACGTGGAACTCACGAGGGTGGCGGCAGGCCAGGAGAACGGGCGAGACCATTGCACACAGGAGTAGCCAGCGCCATGCCCACAGAAGAGCATGAGATCGCCTTCGGAGACGCAGTGAACCAGATCCGGGACACGGCAATTGATTCCGTTCAGTGCGGCCTTGGTCAGTTGCGGTACGCCGGCGGCAAGCGATTCGAGGTTGGGGGACGTGTTCACAGGTTCTCTGACGAGGCCTGGGAGTCAACATGCCGCCACCTCGCTCTGCCATCTGATCTGCTGCCTCAACTGAGACAGCACCTCGGCAGCCTTGTCCTCAAAACCCTCCACGGCGCTGGCCGCAAGGCGACTGGCGCCCCCGAGAAACTGCGCCTCGCCAGGAACGAGAACGGCGAGATAGCCTCTGTTGCTCCTGCCACACTCGCCACACTCCCGAACCAGGAGATCGCTCGCGCCATCAGGGAGACGCTACCCGCTCAAATACCATCTCAGACACTATCCGTGTCCTGTTTGAGCCTTAGCGACGCGGAGTTCGAGCTCTCCTGTCACACCCAGGCACTGACCACCGAGCCATGTCCCGGCGACGTCCTCCACGGTGGGATCACCATCAGGCACTCACAAGCAGGAACTGCCCCAACCGTCGTCCTCGGTTACATCCATCGCCTCGTCTGCTCGAATGGCATGACGCAACGAGTGTGTCTCGCCGGCCGGCCCAGTAGAACCAAGAGATGCAAAGCAGGGAACTCCCCTGCACGTACGCTGGAAGCGGTGAAGGAGCAGCTCCGCCAAGCTTGGGCTCAGTTGCGGGAGCGGCTGGACGGGATGCGGGAGCTACTGAAACACCGGATGGATGCCAATGGCCTTCCGGAAGGCCTGCGAAGAAGGTGGTCCATCAACCGAGAGGTGGCCAAGAGCATAGCTCAGGCTCTTCAGAGCGATGAACTCGGCCGGACGGGGACGGAGTACGACCTCGTGAATGCGCTTTCCCGGGTCGCGACGCACAACAGTCAGCTTGCCCAGCGGTACTCCCGCCATCTCTCGCTCGCAGCAGGCATGTTCGCACAGCGTCATGTCCACCAGTGTCGGATGTGCGGCACTTGGCTGGCGGACGAGCAGTCTGTGGTCGATCATCCTGCCGAGACCGAGTGAGGCCGTCTGACAGCAGTAGGCCAGCGGTCCGCCAGGGAAACGGCACCCCAAAGAGTCCGCGAAGCCACTCGCTCCCAGATCCAGCGCATATGCTGGTAGTGGGAGCCACCATGCGCATGAAAGGAGCCCCGCCCATGCCCCGCCAGTTCGAACTCGTCGTCGAGGACCAGCCCCCCCTCGGGCCCATGCCCTACCCTATGCGAGTCATCGCCATCCGGAAGGAGAGGTCAGCGCTCAGAGCCGCTCTCGAGCACATCGCCGAGGAGCAAGCAGGCAGAGAACTGCAGGTAGACCTCCCCCTCCCCGTTCGGCCCGGGAATCCAACAGCGAGGTTCCTCGCCGCCCTCGGCTTCGACACCAGCGTAGGTTCGAGGATTCAGCCCGCCGAGGCCATCGGCCGAGAGCTGCTCGTCCAGTTCAGTGCGTCCTCCGAGGGCGGTGAACCGCAGCCGGTCGCCTTCCATCCCATTCCGGAGAAACCCCATGCCCAACATGCTGAATGATCCGGATCAGATGGCCGTCATCCGTCCTCCAGCGCGGCCGCGCAATCCCCAGAGAATGGCCAGGGTCGTATCCGATTGGACCCGGGCCTTTGTGGTCATAGTCTTCTGCCTCATCGCCGTCATTGTGGCCTGTGCCTGCCTCATCGTCGCGGCAAAGCTCTGTGCCTGGGGAGCTGGCACCGTCCTCCGTGCGTTGGGAGCGATGCTAGCCATGGGCTTGCGTCCGACTGTCGTCGCGCCGAACACGCACGACGTGACTCGACTCCTCGATGAGGAGGGCAGGCTCATCGTGGAAGTCGGAGTCGATGAGTTCACTGTGGTGCAACCGTCTGGGCAGCTGGATCAGTACCGCAACTTGACGGGCATCCTTCTGGCTGATGGCACACTGTGGAGCCCGTTGACACGTGTCCCCGTGGGCGTCTGCGACGAGTGCCGGCATCCAAGGTTCCACGGTCTGCGTCGGGAGCAGCCGTCGCATGGCATCGTGAGCCTTCAAGGCGCTCGGCGTTGCGCTTCGTGCGGCCGCCTCTGCTGCCCTCGGCACCGGAAACCTGTTGGTCGCCACTGGCAGTGCCTGACATGCGCCAGCAAGTCGCGCATCTGGGGGATCATCCGAAGCATCCTGTTCACCCGAGAGAAGCAGTAAGGAGCCCACGATGGGCCGCTATGTCCGCATGTTCCTCGCCCTCTTGCGTGAACACCCCTATCTCCTGAATCGTCACACCGAGCTTGCCCAGTACGTCCTGCTCGCCCGATCAGGCCGGATGTCAGAGACCATGGCGAAGGGGCTCGTTTTCCAGCTCGAGATGATGATCGACCATGATAGAGACCACCCCTGCTATCTCCACCGGCCGCCGCTGGAAGCGCAGCTCGCCTCTGATGGCCCTGCTGACATCGAGTTCTTCACCCTCGTCGAGAGCGAGGAAGGCCTGCGTTACGGCCTCCGGCTCTTGGACCGTCCCCGTCATCTGCTGATCGCCGGCACCACGGGATCCGGCAAGACAACGGCGCTGAGAAGCATCATCTTCAAGATCCATGAAATGAACCAGAGGAGTACCCAGAAGTGAGGTCAACGATTGTGCTCCAACTCAAGAAGGGCGACTTCGCAGACCTGCGCGAGCTGCTTGGCTCAGCTTGGCTCTTCTTCTGCGTTCACTACGGGATGCGGCTGGCGCTGAACGCCCCCCTTGGCATGGCCCCAGACGCTTGGATCAACTTGGTGAGTTACCTTTTCGCAGCTCGCGCGGGCCTGGTAAACGCCAGGGTAACCCTGAGTGCTACCCTCCGCTGGCTGCTGGGTGTCATGAACCAGGTCCCTGGTGCGAGGCTCCTCTGGCCATCGTTGCGTAACGTCTGGGAGACCCTCAAGGGCAAAGCGGGTCCCGTGTTCTCCTCCAAGGAAGCCTACCTCGACAGCTTGCTGCAGATGCTTCGTGACGCGCTCCAGGGAGTGGGTAATCTCTTCGATGCCCATTATGGCCTGGACCTCGATGAACTCATCAGGCAGGGCAAGTCGGTTGTGATCGACATCTCGAATCTCTACCCGGCATGGCTCCGCCTGTTCATCGTGGACCTGCTCATCTCGCAGGTCCTTTTTGGCCGTATGGCTCGTGGCCATCGGGTCGACACCACCGAGGTGGTCTTCGTCATCGACGAGGCCGATGCCCTGGTTTCGCGACAGACCGAAGCTGCGTTCAGTGACTTGCTGTCCCCACTGGCCTTGGCGCTCAAGACATCAAGGGAATTTGGCATCTCTTTTTTCATTGGGCTGAGCGCCATGGGAAATGCCAGCAGATTCATCCTCAGCAACGTCCAGTACCACCTCATCATGGGTCTCAACGATGAGGAATCTGTTCACGAAGCCAGGCGCACCCTGATGCTCCCCCCCGGTGCCGAGCAGCAACTCCCGGCGCTCCGGCCCGGCGAGGGGATCTTCCGCGAGGCCCAGGGACCTTGGCCACATCCCTTCTGGGTGAAGGTTGACTATGTGCCCCCCTGCCGCTGACCCAACTCCCGATGCCCAATTCTACATTCCATCGAAGAGCATCCGTGAGTACCCCCATGTCATGGAAGCACTCGACAAGCTTATCGCCGAGCACCGACGCACCACGTTCCGACAGGCTCGTGCCCAAAAGCCCGAGAGCACAGCCGACTTGTCCAGCCACGCCCGCAAGCTTCTCGACCTGTGCAGCCTGAAGCCCTACACGCCAGTGGCTCGCCTCTGGGAAGAGGCGGGGACACCGGCCTTTTCCGTGCAGGCTGCGGCCAGAGCAGAGCTCGAGGGTGCCGGGTTCGCCGCCTTCGAGGAGAGCCGCGTGGGCCGCAGGAACCTTCTCCTGATGCTCGTTACGGATCGTGGTTGGACCTTCCTCGGGAAGGCTGCACCAAAGCGCAAGGGCCGCGGCGGCATCGCACACACCCATTTCTGCGACTTCATTCGCCGGGTCGGGGAGCGCAGGGGCTACAAGGCTTCCACTGAGATGATCGTCCCAGGCACGAATCATCCGGTGGATGTCGCGTGGCAGGGGAATGGCCGGCTCGATGTCTTCGAGGTCATCTCGGCCTCAGAAGCCAATCTTCCGGACCACCTCCGCGCCTGCTTCATCGAGTCCGACCGAGTGGCCTCGGCGACCGTCGCAAGCAGTCTGAGGCGCGATCTGGCACATCTGCAAGAGCTGGTCCAGGCGCAGCTCGATCTGATGCCATTCAGTAACCGCATCCGCTATGAGCCGATCGAGACTTACATTCAGGAGCTCTGGCCATGAAAGCAGCGAAGGTGGTCCTGATCGCGCTCCTCGCCGGAATCGCCATTAACTGGGTCAGACAGGGATCGACCTTCCCCATCGTGCAGACCCTGCAGTTCCTTGGCGGCCGGAAGCCCGCGCTACCGTATGAGGTCGGCGGCTTCATCCTGCTCATCCTGGCATGGTGGGGGTTCTCACGGTTGCGGCACATGGGCGAGGACAGTGATGAGTGAGGCGCTCTGGCGACATTCGGCTGTCAGCGGCCGGCGCGCGAGAAAGCGCTTCGCAGTCGCTCTGCTGCCACTGCGCTCGCGGGCAGCTGTGGTATTGGGTGGAACACAGGGCCGAAGGAGTGCCTCCGATGCGACAAGCTGACGCACACTGCCACGGACTCAACCGCAGGCGAGGTGAGTTCCGCTGGAGCATCATCCTGGTACTGCTTGTGTTCTTCCTCGTTGCCTGGGTGGCTGCCGGCGCCAGGCCGAGCATTACCTGGAACGACGTAATCGACTTCCTGCACGTGACGCACCGCGAAGCCTACAGCAGCTTGTGCATCCTCGGGTTGACTGTGTGCTCGATCCTGGCCATCGCCCGCGTCCTGGGCTACGGCAGGAAGAAGGAGTGAAGCCCATTCCTCAATGACTCAAGAGGTATCCCAATGACTGACGAAGAGGCCCGCCGCTCGGTCTTCTGGCGAAACACGCTGCTCTGGTGTGCCGCCTTCGCGTTCCTGGCTGCGCTGCGCGAGGGCTTTCGGCCCTGGGAGGCGCTGCACTCCTCTCAGGCGAGCCACGTGTTGCTTCTGCTCTTCGGCTCGGGGTGCTGCATTGCGCTGGGGACGCGGGAGTTCGCGACCCTTCTTTTCGACGTGCAGGCCATGCCGTGGTACGCGCAGCGCGGCGGCATCCTGTTCCTCGGCTTCATGCTGGGGATGACCCACAGCGTGGTGGCTCGGGTCTTGAGCCGCATCAATCCGGAGACCGGCTCGCGGGACGTGCTTCTTGCCGGGGTCGCGGCCTCGATTCTCGCCGTTGTCCTCCTGGACTGGCCGCCATCGTTGCCGAAGGAGCCCCGGGAGCGGCGTCGCCGGCGAAGGAAGGTCGCCTGCGAGCCCTGGTGCCCTCCACCTGTGAGGAGAGACTATGTCTGCCTCAAGGATGCGGCCGTGCCCAGGAAGAAGAGCAAGCTCAAGAGGCTACTGCGCTGGCTCCTTGGGGCGCGGGATGACAGTTCCGGAAGATGAGCTCTCGAGCTCGCCGAAGCGGGAAGCCCGGCCCAGGCACAAGTGCGGCCATCACGAAGGAGCTGAGGCATGTTGATCCAGAAGCCCCAGAGCGCGTGGCAGCGAGTGCTCAGGAATGGGATCGACCGAACGGCCTTCGTGCTCAGGATGGCGTTGACCTTCTCGCCGCTGTTGCTCATCTGGCTCGCCGTGCCGTGCGGCCCCGTGCTTCTGCTCGGGTGCGTGTCGCTCGGCCTGATCCTGTCGTTCAAGGAGCTTCCGTTCCTCCGGGCCGGACGCTGGCATTGCGTCAGCCGGAAGCCAGGCAGGAACGCACCGAAAGGAAACCCGGGTGTCATCGGAACGTTGTGCGGAGGCCAGCGCGAGCCCTATGAGCATGGTCTAAGATAGAGCTCACATGGCGGGGCTGGCAGATGCCCGCAGAGAACGGAGGAAGAAATGCGGAGGTTCTACCGACATCCGCCGTCACGAATCGAGGCGCTGATCGACCGCCTCACGCGTCTCGCATTGCTACCGGTCAAGATCATCGTGCTCTTCGCTGTCGTGCTCCTGCTCGCCTTCCTGCTCAAGCTCGTCTGGAAGCTTGTCCCTGTGTTCGATTGGTTCCTCTCCCTTTTTTGAAAAGGAGGTGGCGTATGCGTGCTCTCGTGAAACGGGCCATGGCCTTGCTGATGATGCTGGTCATGGCGGCCGGAACTGCCGTTCCCGCGGAGGCTCCGCCCAGGTGTGACATCAACATTATCGTCGACACGAGTCCCGCGACCCGGTACGTACACAGCGAGATGATGGCCGTGGCCGAGGCTGGCATCGAGGCCGCGAAGCCAGGCGACCGCATCCGGCTGATCGCAGGCCATCCAAGCCGGGCGAGCACCCTCCTGATCCAGGAGGTCACCACCAGGGAGGCCGCCATCGCGGCCGGGAGGCGCGCCCTCCGGACCATCCACGCCAAGGTGTTCTGGCCGTCGGACCTGGCCGCGGCGCTTGACGTCCCGCTCGCCTCGTTGCGTGCGCAGCACGACTCGCGGGCCGTGGTTACAGCGGTGCTCGTCGTAACGAACGGCCGCCTGTCGGACAAGCGCACGAGGGACCTCATCGCCAAGGCCGAGCAGATCAAGGCAGCAGGCGGCCGCGTGCTCGTGACCGGAGTCCGCGATAGCTCCACCGGGCTGCTCGCAGCTGCTGCGGAGGGCAGGATCCGCTGGACCCTCCTCAGCAAGTCGGACCCTGCTCAGTGGATCGCGCAAGTCAGGGGAGCTGTCTCCAGCGCCGCCCGCCGCACTGCCTCGGATCCCCCCAAGCCGAATGAACACCCCTGGCAGACCTGGATCACCTACCTCAACAGCATCCACGTCCTCTACGACCGTTCTAAGGATTCCAACGAAGGCACCGTCCGTTCGGAAAAGCCTAAGCCGCAGCAGCCGACGGTTCCGCTCCGACCAAAGCCGAGCACTCCTGCTCCGAAGCCCACGAAGATCCTACCCAAGAACTCCGCTCCCGTTGTTCCCGTCCAGAAGAAAGCCGGCCCTGGCCCTGCCAGGACCTCACTGCTTGGCCGGGCGCTCCACATCCTGGTGGAAGATAAGTGGAAGCTCCTTGGCCTCCTGGCCGGTGCACCCTTGCTCGCTCTGGCCATCCTCATCACCCGCGACCGGATCAGGGTGATGCACCGCCGTGCGGCTCGACCGTCCCTCGGCCTGCCGCGGAACCAGGCAACGTTCAGCCTCGTCGCCGCCGTGAACGGCCACGAGCACGTGCTCGGCAAGCTCGACCGGCTGAACAAGGTTCGGGTCGGCCGCGATGGTGCGAATGCGGTCGTCCTCGACGCCCCGGGCGTAGAGCGGCACCATTTCCAGCTCGCCCGCCGGGGCCGCCGCTGGCTCCTCGAGAACCTCTCCCGAAAGCCCCTCGATGCCAATGGCAGCCCGGTCGCCGCGGGCAAGGCCGCCGCTATCGAGTTCCCGGCGCACGTGCGGCTCGGCGATCAGGCAAACGTCCGGTTCCTCATTCGGGCCGAATCGAGCAAGGAGCAGGCGAAGCCTGCGTCACCCAGCGTTACCCCCGGGAGTCTTGCCCATGAAGGGAATGCTCCGGTTCACGTGGCTTGACATGCCCGTCTTCCTTCAGGCGCGAAGCGCCTTGGAGGAGTCCCACTGCCGCGAGACCCCGGGCCGCTCCTCCCGGCCCGGGGCTCATCACACAATTCAGGCAGGAGAAACTAAGGATGGAGAAGCAAAGCAGGCCGCGTCTGTCCAGCGGGTTCACGTTTGTGGTCGGCCTCGGCACCGAGGCGATCCAGGTCATGCGCAAACTGATGATCCTCGCCGTGTTGATGTGCCGCCCGCTCCTGCACGGCGAGAATGCGGCATTCGTGTGCTTCGACTCACATTGGACTGCCCCCCGAGACCTTCCTGCCGGAGGGCCCTCCGGCCCGGATCCACTGGCAGCAAGCTTCGTCGAAGCCAAGCTCGCGGACAGGGAGTCCAGGGAATTGCTCTGGGACCACGGGCAGCTCTACTGGGTTCGCCGCGAGGTCGTCGAGCATCCTGGCCAGTGGGGGGACGGCAAGGGCACAGGCGCCACACCCGCGAATGGCCGGGCCGGCTTCCGGATGAACCGGCCGACGATGCGCGCAGCGTTTGACAGAGGCGTCGGCATCTATGCCGATGCCCGCAGGAGATCCCGCGCCGTCCTCCGGAGCGGCGGCGTCGATCAGGAGGAAGTCCTCCCCTGCTTCGTTCTTTTCTCGACCGTGGGCGGACAGGGCAGCGGCAGCTTCCGCGACGCGTGCAGGGAGCTCCGCCAGGTCGCGTCCGAGCAGGGCATCAAGATCAAGATCATCGCCTGCCCGATCGACATCGGCAGGGACTTCCCGCCCAATCGTCCTGTCGCGTGCCGCAACCGCCAATGGGCGCTCAACATCCTGCGCGCCGAGAGCACGGGGCGTTACCGGGACCCCGAGGGCCGCTACAAGGAAGCAGATGGCCCGCTCGTCGATTTGGTGTACTTCTCGTCCGGCGCAGGGCCGCACAGCAGCAGCGTGCCCCTCGAGGAGCAGGAGGCGCTGTTGGCTCAATTCATCTGCCATCTCACCGGCTCGCCGCTCGGCGAGCGCCTGCGGGAGCGCATCGTGGACCTCGTGAGCAACCCGGGGATGGACGAAGCTGGTGTTCTCTGCGGGGCGTCGGCCTCCGGTTTTTCGGTCGCCCACTTCGGTCACCATGCGGTGTGTGGTTTCATCGCCAATCGGCTCGCGGAGTCCGCCGCGCAGGCCATCCTGTCCGCACCGCCGGGCGACGCTGCCGAACGCGGCAGGCAGGCCGCTGGCGAGCTTGGGCTTACGGAATCGGACATTGACAACCGCTGCACCCGCGCCCTCACCGCCGGCTCCGAGAAAGGCCCGGACATGGTCGCGGAGGCGCAGGGCATGTTCCAGGAGGGCCTCGCCAACTACAAGCCGCGCCAGGGCCTCGACCCGCTTGACGAGGCCCACCGCAGTGCCGTCGGCTTTGCCTCCGATGTCCTGGTTC
>Ga0307378_10013833_pt1 | contig 10185 bp, 7 predicted proteins | sample UN1MG_FD_202238 | JGI IMG/M metagenome (GOLD analysis project Ga0307378, IMG submission 202238) | Soil microbial communities from Risofladan, Vaasa, Finland - UN-1 | ecosystem: Environmental > Terrestrial > Soil > Coastal area > Acid sulfate soil | place: Finland: Risofladan, Vaasa | collected...
TGCGTGAGACGTGAGACGTGAGACGTGAAAGGTGAATTGCGGGTTGTGTTGGGATCATTGATGTAGGAGCGCATCTCATGCGCGAAGAATAATGGCCACGGAATCCACGGAAGAACACGGAAAAATACAGGGTGCGCCGTGCGCACCATTGCGTTTGACGTGAACATAAAATAGCCACGGAAGCACACAGGATCACATAGAAAGATAAATCAAGGAATCTCTGATATGTCGTGATTGCACGGAACGAAACGCAATGAAACGCAAATTTCTGTAGGCCTCCTGAACACAGCGAATCATCCAGTTACAGGTATACATCCTCCGTTATCCCGGCACAGGCCGGAATGTCGACGCGTCTTGGGTTCCCGGTTGATATATTTCCGTGTTCTACCATGGCTATTCCTGACTTCCTGCGAAGCCTGGCAGGGCTCACTTCGCTGACCATTACCGGTGCATTTAACGCACCCTACGCCCGCCAGGTAGTTCCGTGTGATTCCGTGACCATGAATTGTAAGCGGGACAGCAATGTGCCCCGACCGGTCATTCCCAGCGCGTCAGTTCAACGGACAGGCACAGCTTTACGGTCTGACTGATTATGATCTGGTGGGTGCGCATGTCGAATTCCGTGCGGTCTACCTGGGTGGTGCCGCGCAGGAAAATGTTTTCCGGCTTTTCGTTCTCGTCCCGTTCGAGCACATCGACCTCGATATCGAACACCACCGGCTGCGTGATGCCGCGCAGGGTCAGGTCGCCGTAGATATAGGCCTGCAGCGGGTTGTACCACTGGAAGGCGCGACCCACGAACAGGATTTCGGGATAGCGCTCGATGTCCATGAACTCGTGACCCTCTACCAGCGGGTCGAGGTCCGGGTTACTGGATACCATGCCGGTGGTGTGGATCAGCAACAGTGCATGGCCATGCCGCTCCATGTCCGGTGGCAGGGTCAGTCCGCCGACGAGATTGGTGAATTCACCGCGGAATTCCTGAAACGGGAAATAGCGTACGCAGAAGCCGACCTTCGAGTTGCCGGGCAGCACGCGGTACAGGCGACCGTCGTGTGCGGCCTTGCGCATTTCCTCCAGCAGTTTCGCGTCGACACGGCCACCCTCGAAGGGCGCGCAGGGCTCGGCTGCATTGCCGCTGCCTGCCAGTAGCACCATCAGTGCGGCCAGTGCCAGAACCGGGAGTCCGTAGCGTTTCATGCTGAGCTAATGCTGATAATCATGATCATGTGCCTGATATCCAAGCTTAAGCTTGCGCCCGTTGAAGTCACTTAATCGTAGTCAAGTTCGGGAGGCATGCCGTTCGCGCAAGGTAATACGCTAAACAACGAAATAATAGCCACGGAAGCACGCGGAATGACACGGAAAAATAACAACGCGGCCGTAGGGTGCGTTTTACGCACCGTGAACAGTGCGCAGAGTGCTCCCTGCGAAAATAATGGCCACGGAACGAAGCGCAAGAATGCCTGGCCATTTCCGTATTATTCCGTGCGCTTCCGTGGCCATTTATAAACGCATGTTTAATACACAAAACTTGCTGCATGCCAGGACGCAATCAGGGCAGGCTGCGCTGGCAGCTGTGGATATCCGTGCGTAATCAGTGCTTATGCGGTGCTCCTGCCGTCTCCTGTACAGGCGGGAGGAGCAGGGTCGGGTCGATCCGGGCATCGTTCAGGCTGACGCCCCAGTGCAGGTGCGGGCCGGTTACGCGGCCCGTCATGCCGACCTTGCCGATAATGTCGCCGGTCGCGACGGTGGTGCCGGGTTGCACATCGATGGCGCTCATGTGGCAGTACATGGTGACCAGACCCTGGCCGTGATCGATCAGCACGGTGTTGCCGTTGAAGAAGAAATCGCCCGTTTCGATGATGGTGCCGGGGGCGGGCGCGCGGATGGGTGTACCCTCGTCGGCGGCGATGTCCAGTCCGCTGTGCGGGTTGCGCGGCTGGTCATTGAAGAAACGACGCAGGCCGAACGGGCTGCTGGTCGGACCCTCGACGGGCAGCTGGAAATCGGTGACGACCCGGTCCCGGTCGGACCAGTGTTCCAGTGCCGCGTCGATCTGTTGCTTCTCGCGGCCGATCCGTTTCAGGTCACGTTGTTCCGGGTTGACCTTGCGTTTGTCCGTGATGGTGATGCGCTGTTCCTCGTACTGCTTGGCCTCGACGCTGAATGCGAGGCTGAGAGACTTGCCCGCTGCCGTCTTGCCCTGCAGCTGATAACGACCGGGTTTCGTACCGAGTGACAGGCCGATCACGGCATAGTCGGCATCGTCCTCCTGCGTGACCAGCACCTTGCGGCCGTTGTAGCGCAACGAACCGGTGTCGATGTCGTCGGGCAGGCGAATGACGGCAATGCCACCGGGTACGGGCGTGGCGTCGAGTGGCAGGGCATGCACGCTGCCTGCACAGCCCAGGCAGAGACACAGGGCGAAAAGGCGGTGTTTAAGCATGGTCGGTCGGGTCCTGTTGATTTGCATGGGATGTCTCGCCGGCGCCGTTGCACGGATGTACAGGGCGGGACGTGCTGTGTATCAATTTACCGTGCCCGGCGGATGCCGCCAAGCGGCTATTCCGTGTCGACATCGTCGACCGTGCACAGCAGCGTGCCCTGCGCGAGGCGTGCGGCGACCTGTTCGCCCGGCTTGACCGCCGATGCCTGGCGCAGGATCTCGCGTTCACCGGCGCGGCTGACGATGGCATAGCCGCGTTCCAGCGTGGCCAGCGGGCTGACGGTGTCCAGCGCCTTGCAGGCCAGTGCCAGGCGCCGTTGCCGTATCGCGAGCAGCGTGTTCATGGCCGTGCGCAGTCGCGAGTCAATGGCCTGGCGCTGCAGCTCGGTGCGATGGATGCGATGCTGCGGCGTGAGTTGCTGCAATTTCGCATGTAGCGCGTGAAGAGAAGCATGCAGGTTATTGAAATGTGAGCGCATGGCAAGCCGGCTGCGGTTCTCCAGCTCGTCCAGGCGCTGGGCGCGCTGGCGCAGAAACTGGCCCGGGTGACACCGGGCAAGGCGTTGCTCCAACCAGCCAAGGTGCTGGCGATCCTGCGCCAGCCGCTGCTGCAGGCGCCGGGTGAGGCGGGTTTGCAGGGAGGCGAACTGCGCCAGCCAGTCCGCCTGATCCGGGCTGGCCAGCTCGGCCGCCGCCGACGGGGTCGGGGCGCGGCGGTCGGCCACGAAGTCGGCAATGGTGAAATCGACCTCGTGACCAACGGCGCTGACCAGCGGGATGCGGCAGGCATGGATGGCGCGCGCCACGATTTCCTCGTTGAACGCCCACAGGTCCTCCAGCGAGCCGCCGCCGCGGGTGAGGATCAGTACGTCGCACTCGTTGCGGGTGGCGGCTGTATGCAGCATGGCGGCGATCTTCCGGCCGGCGTCCTTGCCCTGTACCGGCACCGGGTAGACCAGCACCGGGATGGCCGGAAAGCGCCGCCGCAGCACGCTCAGCACATCGCGCAGCGCGGCACCGGTCGGCGAGGTGATCACGCCGATACGCCGTGGCAGCGGCGGCAGTTCCCGTTTGCCCGCCGGGTCGAACAGGCCCTCGCTGTCCAGTTTGCGCTTCAATGCCTCGAAGGCGTGTTGCAACACGCCATCGCCGGCCTCCTGCATGGATTCGGCGATGAGCTGGTAGTCGCCGCGCGGCTCGTAGAGGCTGATTTTCGCCCGCACCAGCACCTGCATGCCTTCCGCGGGGCGGAAGCGCAGCAGCTGGTTGCGGTTGCGGAACATGGCGCCACGCACCTGGGCCTGGCTGTCCTTGAGTGTGAAATACAGGTGACCGGAGGAGGGGCGCGAGACGTTGGACAGCTCGCCCTCGATCCAGATGCGCGGGAAACCCTGTTCCAGCAGGGTGCGCGCCGCCTGGTTGAGGCGCGACACACTGAAGACGTCGCGTTCCGGGGGCGGGTTGTCCGGGTCTGTGGGCGTGGCCGGCATGACCGGGAAGGATACCCGAAACGGGCCGGGTTTGCGGAGCCAAAGGCCGGATTTATTTCGCGGTAATCGGGCCGGAAAGCCGGGTGGCGCGGTTTACCGGACCAGCCCCAGTCCCTATAATTGGCGCCCATTCATTCACCCGCGGAAACCGAACTCCCATGCGCATTGTGCAGGAAGCCCTTACCTTCGATGATGTCCTGCTGCTGCCCGCGCATTCGACCGTCCTGCCACGCGATGTCAGTCTGCAAAGCCAGCTGACCCGCGAGATACGGCTGCAGGTGCCGCTGCTGTCGGCGGCCATGGATACGGTTACCGAGTCACGCCTGGCCATCGCCCTGGCCCAGGAAGGCGGCATCGGCATCATCCACAAGAACCTGTCCATCGACCGCCAGGCCGCCGAGGTGCGCACGGTCAAGAAATTCGAGAGTGGCGTGATCAAGGATCCGATCACGGTCTCACCCGATACCAGCATCCGTGACGTGATCGCGCTGACCCGCGCCAACAACATCTCCGGCGTGCCGGTGGTCGACGGCGATGACCTGGTGGGCATCGTGACCAGTCGCGACCGCCGCTTCGAGACCAACCTCGACAAGCCGGTGTCCAGCGTCATGACACCGAAAGAGAAGCTGGTGACGGTGCAGGAAGGGGCCGCCAAGGAAGAAGTGATAGGGCTGCTGCACAAGCACCGCATCGAGCGCGTGCTGGTCATCAACGACGACTTCAAGCTGCGCGGCATGATTACGGTGAAGGACATCCAGAAGTCCACGGACTTCCCGAACGCCTGCAAGGACGAGTACGGCCGCCTGCGCGTCGGCGCGGCGGTCGGCACCGGCGGTGACAGCGAGGCGCGTATCGCGGCGCTGGCCGCGGCCGAGGTCGACGTGGTCGTGGTCGATACCGCGCACGGCCATTCGCAGGGCGTGCTCGATCGCGTGCGCTGGGTGAAGCAGCACTATCCGGACCTGCAGGTGATCGGCGGCAACATCGCCACCGCCGCGGCGGCGCGCGCGCTGGTCGAGGCGGGCGCGGACGGTGTCAAGGTCGGTATCGGTCCCGGTTCCATCTGCACCACGCGCATTGTTTCCGGGATCGGCGTACCGCAGATCACCGCCGTGGCGAACGTGGCCGAGGAGCTGAAGAAAGACGGCATTCCCCTGATCGCCGACGGCGGTATCCGCTATTCCGGCGATCTGGCCAAGGCGCTGGCCGCCGGTGCCTGGTCGGTAATGATCGGCAGCATGCTGGCCGGTACCGAGGAGGCCCCGGGCGAGGTGGAGCTGTACCAGGGACGTTCCTACAAGGCCTATCGCGGCATGGGCTCGCTGGGTGCGATGAAAGAAGGCTCCAGCGACCGCTACTTCCAGGAAGGCGGCGAGCCGGACAAGCTGGTTCCCGAAGGCATCGAGGGTCGCGTGCCCTACAAGGGTTCGATGATCGCGATCCTGCATCAGCTGATGGGTGGCTTGCGTTCCAGCATGGGCTATACCGGTTGTGCCAGTATCGAGGAGATGCGCACCCGGCCGGAATTCATCCGCGTGACCAACGCCGGCATGCGCGAGAGTCACGTGCATGATGTGACCATCACCAAGGAAGCACCCAACTACCGGCTGGATACCTGAGGCCGGCGCCCGTCGCCTCACTTTCTCACACGGCATGACAGACAACATCCACGCTCACCGGATCCTGATCCTGGATTTCGGTTCCCAGTACACCCAGCTGATCGCACGCCGCGTGCGCGAAACGGGCGTGTACTGCGAGATATTTCCCTGGGACGCGGAACCGGACGAGATCACCGGATTCGGCGCGCGCGGCGTCATCCTGTCCGGGGGGCCCGAGACGGTCACCGCCGACACCTCGCCACGCGCGCCGTCCGTGGTGTTCGAGTCCGGCGTGCCGGTGCTGGGTATCTGCTACGGCATGCAGACCATGGCGGCGCAGCTCGGCGGCAAGGTGGAAAATGCCGACCATCATGAATACGGCTATGCCCAGGTGCGCGCCCGTGGCCATTCCCGCCTGCTGACCGATATCGAGGATCATACCTCGGACGAAGGCTACGGCCTGCTCGACGTATGGATGAGTCACGGCGACCGTGTGATGCAATTACCGGACGGTTTCAAGGTGAACGCCAGCACCGACAGCGCGCCCATCGCCGGCATGGCCGATGATGCGCGCGGTTACTACGGCATCCAGTTTCACCCGGAAGTGACCCATACCCGCCAGGGCGGGCGCATCCTGCAGCGTTTTGTCATCGATATCTGCGCCTGTGACGCGCTGTGGACACCGGACCACATCGTCGACAGCAGTATCCGCGACATTCGTGCACAGGTCGGCAGCGACAAGGTGCTGCTGGGTCTGTCCGGCGGCGTCGATTCCTCGGTGGTGGCGGCCCTGCTGCACAAGGCAATCGGCGAGCAGCTGGTGTGTGTGTTCGTCGACAACGGCCTGCTGCGCCACCGCGAGGGTGACCAGGTGATGGCGACCTTCGCCGAGCACATGGGCGTGCGCGTCATCCGCGTCGATGCCGAGGCGCGCTTCCTCGCTGCGCTGGACGGCGTGCAGGACCCGGAACGCAAGCGCAAGGTCATCGGCAACCTGTTCATCGAGGTGTTCGAGGAGGAGGCCGCGAGGCTGAGCGGCGACACGCAGTGGCTGGCGCAGGGCACGATCTACCCGGACGTGATCGAGTCCGCCGGTGCCAGGACCGGCAAGGCGCACCTGATCAAGTCACACCACAACGTCGGTGGCCTGCCGGAAGACATGAAGCTGAAGCTGCTCGAGCCACTGCGCGAGCTGTTCAAGGACGAGGTGCGCAAGCTCGGCGTCGAACTCGGGCTGCCCTACGACATGGTCTACCGTCACCCGTTCCCGGGCCCGGGGCTGGGGGTGCGCATCCTGGGCGAGGTGAAGAAAGAATACGCCGACACCCTGCGGCTTGCCGATCACATCTTCATCGAGGAGCTGCGCCGGCACGACCTGTACGACACGGTGAGCCAGGCCTTTACCGTATTCCTGCCGGTGCGCTCGGTCGGCGTGACCGGCGACGGGCGGCGCTATTCCTGGGTGGTGGCGCTGCGCGCCGTCGAGACCATCGATTTCATGACCGCGCGCTGGGCACACCTGCCCTATGAATTCCTCGACACGGTGTCGCGCCGCATCATCAACGAGGTGCCGCATATATCGCGCGTTGCCTACGACATCTCCGGCAAGCCACCGGCCACCATCGAGTGGGAGTGATCCGGTGGCAGTGGGTGAGGGTATTGATTCCTTTTCTTGATGACACGTTGCCTGGCTGGGTATCAACGTAAACAGCCACGGAAGCACGCGGAAAAACACGGAATATCCGTACTGAATGCCTGTCTCTTGCTTGTGAACCTGTGGTCAGCGGGACATCGAATAACACGACACTCCGGGAACAAGTGCCATCAGGGGCTGCCCTGTTTACCTGTTCCGGTTAAATCCATCTGCGCACAGTGATGACACAACACCCGGACGAACACTGGATGAAGCAGGCGCTGGAATGCGCGGTACGCGCCGCACGGGCGGGCGAAGTGCCGGTGGGGGCGGTGCTGGTCGCGGGTGACGAACGGGTTGCCAGTGGCCGCAACCGGCCCATCGGTGCGCACGATCCGAGCGCCCATGCGGAGATCGACTGCCTGCGCGCGGCCGGCCTGGCGCTACGCAATTACCGGATGACCGACACCACGCTGTACGTGACGCTGGAACCGTGCCTGATGTGCGTTGGCGCCATCGTGCACGCGCGCGTGGCACGCGTGGTGTTCGGTGCGCATGACCCGAAAAGCGGCGCGGTAAGCAGCGTGTGCCGTGGCTTCGAGTTGCCCGGCCTCAATCACCGCGTGGCAGCAGAGGGCGGGGTGCTGGAGACACAGTGCGGTGCGTTGCTCAAAGAGTTTTTTCGCGCGCGGCGCGCGTAAATTTGCCGGGAGTGTTCCGGAGTAGTATCGTTGTGATGTGATCCCGAATGCTTTAACAAGGTAAAAACATGCGGTTTTTCGGCTGTATTCTCGCAATTTCGCTGTTGTGTTTCCCGTTCTCTCTGCCGGCCGCCGCGTCGGGCGACGCTGCGGAATACCCGCCGGCGACGGTCGAGATGGACCTCAGGCAGGTTTCCGAACATGTCTGGTTCGCGCAGGGTGCCGCGGGGGTGGCGACCGATAACCAGGGCTTTATTTCCAATGCCGGCGTGGTGATAACCGGTGCCGGGGTGGTGGTGTTCGACGCGCTGGGCACGCCTGCGCTGGGGCAGCTGCTGCTGGAGAAGATCCGCGAGATTACCCACCAGCCCATCGTGCGCGTGATCGTCAGCCACTACCATGCCGACCATATCTACGGCCTGCAGGTGTTTTCCGATCTCGATGCCGAGATCATCGCGCCAGAGGGCGCCGACCTGTACCTGGATTCGCCCGCTGCCAGGGAACGCCTCGAGGAGCGTCGTTTCACCCTGGACCCGTGGGTGAACAGCGCGACGCGGCTGGTGCGGCCAAACCAGCAGTTGAAAGAGGGGACACGGTTCCGTCTCGGGGATGTTGACTTCATCGTGACCGTGGTCGGTAACGCACACTCCGACGGTGACCTCACCCTGTATGTGGAACCGGACCGGGTGCTGTTTTCGGGCGACATCATTTTCGAGGGCAGGGTGCCGTTTCTCGGCGATGCCAACACCAGGCGCTGGGTCCAGGTGCTGGAACGCATGGAACGCGAGAAACTGGTCGCGCTGGTACCCGGGCATGGCGGCGTGGCGGAAAAGCCGAACGATGCCATCAGGCTGACGCTGCGTTACCTGGCGTTCCTGCGCGAACAGATGGGACAGGCCGTCAACGAACTGGTGCCGTTCGACGAAGCCTATCGCGATATCGACTGGCGCGAATTCAGCGACCTGCCGGCATTTTCAGAGGCCAACCGGCGCAACGCCTACCAGGTCTACCTCTCCATGGAAGCCGAACTGCTGGGCCAGTAGGCGCGGACGTGGTCCGCGAATAATTGTTGCCTGTAATTCGCGCATGCCTGCGCTTCCGCGCCCAATCGATGCTCCTGTAGGAGCGGATCCCATCCGCGATCATTTCAAATACCGCATCGCGCATGAGATGCGCTCCTACACCCAATAGTTGCGCCGGCGTAAGAGCGGACGTTGTCCACGATTGAATCACCGTCGCCTACAGCGCCGGTAATCCGAACTGTAGCGGTTCGCGCCGCACACTATCGGCGGAATTGTCCTGCTCGGTCAGCCATACCAGGATGTCGTAATAGGTGCGGATATTCTCCACGTAGCGCACCGGCTCGCGGCCGCGCGCATACCCGTAACGGGTCTGCTGGAACCATTTCTTCTTGCTGAGCAGCGGCAGGTTCTTTTTCACATCCACCCATTTGTCGGCATCGCCCTTGTTTTTCACGGTCAGGATGCGTGCATCCTCCAGGTGACCGAGTCCGACATTGTAGGCCGCCAGCGCGAACCAGGTGCGGTCGGGTTCGGGGATGCGCTCCGGGATGCGTTCGCGCATGCGCATCAGGTACTCCGCGCCGCCACGGATGCTCTGTACGGGGTCGAGGCGGTTTTCGATATCCAGGTCCTCGGCGGCGTCCAGCGTCAGCATCATCAGGCCGCGTACCCCGGTCGGTGATATGGCATCCGGGTCCCAGTGCGATTCCTGGTAACCGATGGCCGCGAGCAGGCGCCAGTCCATGCCGACCTCTGCACCGGCATCGATAAACAGATCCCGGTAGGCCGGCAGGCGCTGCTCGATGTGGGCCTGGTAACGGCGCGTGCCGACATAGTCGAAATCCTCGACATGGCCGAAATAGCGTTCGATCAGCTGCGTCAGCGTGCCGTTTTGCTTGATCTTTTTAAAGAAGGTGATCGCCGCCATGTACAGGCTCTTGTCGGTGGATTTCGGAAACGCCCATGCCAGCGATTGCGGCTCGGCGATATCGAAGGCGGGCTTGAGTTCCGGGTAGAAATGACGGTTGACGGACAATTCGGTGGAATCGGCCACGGTGTAGTCGATCAGCTGTTGCCAGACCATGGCCAGCAGTTCCTCGCTGTCCTGCTCGGAATTGCTCTGCCATTTCAGGTCCGGGTACTTCACTTTCAGTTCCTCCAGGTGTTCCTCATGGCTGCTGCCGGCGAGCACCTCCAGCGTACCGTTCAGGTCGGCCAGTGATTTCGGCCGGAAACTGCCGCTGCGGTAGACCAGTTGTGGTGTGATAGTGTGATAAACGGGGCCGAAG
>Ga0307378_10013834_pt1 | contig 10184 bp, 9 predicted proteins | sample UN1MG_FD_202238 | JGI IMG/M metagenome (GOLD analysis project Ga0307378, IMG submission 202238) | Soil microbial communities from Risofladan, Vaasa, Finland - UN-1 | ecosystem: Environmental > Terrestrial > Soil > Coastal area > Acid sulfate soil | place: Finland: Risofladan, Vaasa | collected...
GTTGTACGAAGGGTGAATGCGCTTCGTCTCGTGCGAGAAGAAACGGAGGTAGCTGCCCGCGTAAGTGCTGTGGAGCTTCTGCACTGTCGCGAGATGGCCGAGCGCGTCGAAGAGCGGCGCGTGCTCCGGGTGCGCTTTCGCGAGCAGCTTGCGCGCCTCACGATCGACGCTCGGCTTCTTCGCCGTCTTCGTGTACTTCGTCGGGGTCAACTTCAGGTCGACGAAGAACAGGTTCCGCAGCTCGGGATCACTCGCGTGGAAATCGAGCGGGACGCCGGGGTAACTGCGCACCGCGTCGAGCCAATGCGTGACCGCGAGACCGGTGCGCTCGTGGGTATCTACTATGGCGCGCTCGTCAGCGAGCAGGCCCTCCCATTCCATACCGTGCAGCAGGTCGCCGATGGCGTGCTCGCGCTCATGCAGCGCGGGGTAGACCTCCGCGACGCGCTCGTACTTCGCGAGCGCGAGGTAGAGCGTGTAGAACGCGTCCCGGCAGCCGTAGTGCCCGCAGAGATCGATCGGCGTGCGCGAGAACCCGAAGCGCTCCAAGTACGTGGGCTCGCCGACGTCGCTCGGCGTGAGCTTCTTTCGCTTCTTGTACGCGAGCCCGAGCTTGCGTGCGTCCTTGCGCATCCACTGCGCAAGCTCCTCGGCTTCGTCCTTCGCCCTGTCGGTGCAGTACGCGACGGTGAGGTTCTTCAGCGCAAAGCTGCGCTCGTTCTCGTTCGCGATCGTAGCCTCGACCGCCACGTCACGAATGGTGCGCGTGATGCGGATACCGTCAGCACGCGCCATGCGGCGCTCAAACTTTCCGTGGCACGTCGCGACGATGCCCGGCGAGCAAAGGATCTCGTCGATGGCTGGTGAGATGTCGGCTGCGTCGAGCTGCGCGTGCACCTCGTTGTGAGGGCCGATGTGTCTCACGGGTACGTACCACGCGGTCACGCTTGTCCCGTCGTCGTCGAGGCATGCGAAGCAGTGCCCGCAGATGCGCGCGCCGAGCGCGGGGTTTAGCCCGCTCGTCTCCGTGTCGTACGCGAAGATTGGAGCAGCCGCGACGCTGCGCGCCATCGCATGGAGTTTCTCGACGGTGTCGACAAGCACGCACGTCAGGCGTACCGACCAACCGGTCTTTGTCTTGATCGTCGTTGGCTTCGGCCAGTCGAGTCTTTCCACGCCCGTGAGTAGCGTCTGCTCTGCGATCACAAAGGCCCCTCTCTGCCGTCGGCGTCGGTGCCGCTGAGCCCGCGGATGACCTCGCGCAGTCGATCCTTCCAGCCTACGCGCGTGGGGTCGAAGTAGATCACGCCCTGCTGTTGGAGTTGCACGTTGAAGCTGCACGACATCGCGAACCATCGGCGCGTCTGCGCGTGCCAGAACCACACCTCGAAAACCGCGCTGCCCTCGGGCGTGTAGAACACCGGCGGCTGCTCTCGGTCAACCTCTTGCGAATACCGAGAATCGGCATCGGAGTAGTTGAAGATCCAGCCTTTCACGGTGGGATCTATACCGGATAGCTTGGAGATCGCGGCAGCCCCAAAAACGCAGTCGGATTTTGGGCACGAAAAAGCCCCCGACCGCGCTAGGCGATCGGGGGCTTTTTCTCAGAGCATCCCTTTGCAGAGCAGCACTTTGCCGCGCTTGTCGGTGACCACGGCGGCGCTGCTCTTCGCGATGTTCAGATGCTCGTTGCCGGAACAGATGCGGCCGAGCGCCCACATCAAGCACGAGCTGTGGGAGCCGAAGAGCACGCCGCTGAACTCGAACCCGTGCGGGCGGATCGTGATCTCGATGTCCTCGGCGTTGCGCCGCTTGCGTACGAGCTTCATTCCGTACTCGAACACGAAGTCGTCGGGCTGCCCGATGCGGAGCGAGGCGAGGCGGTCTCGCATCTCCTGCTCGGTGAGCTTCATGTTTTTCGGGTAGGGCTTGCCGCTGATGAGCAGCGGCCAGCCTTCCTCGTTTGTGTGCGCGAGCATCGGCGTGTCCAGCGGCCAGCCGGATCCCGCTTGGACTTGGTGCCCGTTCGGCTTCGGCTTGCTCTTCTTCGCAGGGGCTGCCTTCGCCACCTTCGCGGGCTTCTTCGCAGGGGCTGCCTTCTTCGCTGCCTTCTTCGGCAGCGCCTTCTTCGTGGGCGTCTTCTTCTTCGCTGCCTTCTTCATCCCAGGCTCCGATTCTGTTGTAGTAGGGGGTTCGTCGTCGGGTGCCGCGTCGGTATCCTCTTCGGGCTCAGGCTCTGGCTCGAAGTCCACGTCCTCGTCGTCGAGGAAGTGGGGCTCAGGCTCGCGAAGCCCAGCGACGAGCGCGCCGTTGGTAGCGAGCAGTTCGGGGGGCACCTCTTTGTCGCTCGCGCTGAGCGCGGCTCGCTCGCGGAGCCGCTGGTACATGGCCGAGTAGTCGAGCGCGCCGCCGAGCACCGCCTGCACCTCCCGATCGGCTTCGAGCGTGAGCGTGATGAGCCCCGCCTCAATCGCGCGCGGAAGGCACACGACTTTGTCAGGGCACCCGACGCACTCGGGCTCCGCGGGGTCGTAGCCCTGCGGCTCCTTACCGTCGGCGTGACACTCGCTCAACTCCTTCGGTGGCCGGTAGCCGCGAATCTTCTGCATGCCTAGTTCTCCTTCTACGTTGCCCTCTATACCGGATACCAGACGGTCGAGTACCTGCGCCGCGTGCACGCGGATTAGGTTCAGCTCGATGGCCCGCAGCCGCTGTTGCCGTTTGCTGCCCGAAGCGATCTCCGCCCCGTCGACGAACACGGCGACGAGTCGATCGAAATCGTCCTGCGGGAGTTTGCTTCGCAGCTTCGCCACAAGCTGCCGTTCGATGATGGTGCGCTCGGGGTCTGCCGTGGTCGGCAAGTCCCACTCCACGCCCTCGATGCTCACCTCGGCGTACCAAGGGAGCGGGCGGCCGGTGCGCGATTGTGGGCAGCGCTTCGCTGCGTTCGCAGCGAGCTTCAGGTTCGTCAGCGCGTGCCGCACCGAGCTACGCACGAACGCAGCGCCGGTGCCTCTCAGCGAATCGTCGATCCGCTGGTACGCGCGTGATGCAGCAGCGGCCGCCTCCTGGTGCAGATCCTCGGGATCATACCCACGGAGGCGGCCGCCGATGCGCTTGACCTCGGCCGCTACGATGGTCTCGCAGTCGGCCCACGTCAGCCGAGCGGCGCGATCCACTGCTGCTCGTTTCGGTTAGTGACGATCACGTCCGTCATCACATCGACCGCGATGCGCGCCAGATCCTCGACGTCGTTCACGACCCAGCTCACTGGGTAGAACTGCTTCACCGCGCTCGACTTGATCCCGATCCCGTACACCTCGACCCCCGCCTCGATCACGCGCTCGACGACCTCCTTCAGGTACCGAGCGCCCTGCGCGTTGTCGCGAGACCCGGCAGGGTGCCCGTCGGAGAGCACGAACATCACGCGACGCCTCTCGGGCCGCTGCGCGAGTCGGCGAGCCTGCCAGAGCACAGCTTCGCCGTCGAGGTTTTCCGCGATGCCCGCGATGTTGCAAAGCCCCCGACCGTCCTCCTGGTCGAAGTGCTTGAACGTCGCGTGCACCGGGAGCAGAAGCGCGGTGTCCTTCGCGCTGTACGCGTCTTCATCACTGCGCGCCGAGCGCGCGAACTGGAAGACGTCCGTGCCGTGCTTCTCCGCTTCGATGAGCCTGCTGCGCAGCAGCTTGAACTGCGCGTGCGCGTGCTCTTCGAAACCCCCACCTCGCGTGTACGCGTGGTAGCTAGCGTCACCGTCACGCGCCGTCGTGAAGCCGCACACCTCATGCGGGATCTGCACCGTGCGGAGCGCCTGGTGCATCGCAATCGCGGCGAGACGCGCGAGGTAGCTCTTCGACGGCCGGCCGGATGAAACGCCGTTGCCCATGCTGCCCGAGCAGTCCACGAGTATCGACACAGCAACACCCTTCAGGTCGTCTTCGGCGACGTACTGGAGGTACATGCGATCGGGCGACACCGCGCCGACCCCGTACTCTGGGAGCACCACCGGGTCGACGAAGCCTTCGTCGGCCCCGAAGACAGGACGCTGCTCACGCTTCGCGCGCAACCCAGCTTCGAACGCCATCGTGAGCGCTTCGGTCGCGAGAGACGCTTCGGCTTCGAACTGCCGATACGCGGACGCGTGCTGTGACTGATCCTCGGACGCGAAATCCCGATGCAGCTCGATGCTCGGATCGAAGATGATGTACGGGCGCACATCGTCGGGCATGTCGAACACGGCACGCACCTCGACCAAGATCGCTTGCTCGGGAGTGAGCGGTGCGCCGCCCTCGCCCGACCAGCGCTTCAGGTCGAGCGCGGCGAGTGCCAGCGGCGCACCGGTATCCGGCCCATCGGCATCCTCATCACCGCCGGCATCCTCGCCAGAGGCTCCAGAACCGTCCTCGTCCCCTTCCCCATCCGAGGGCTCGCCCGGCGCGCCGCCGGGCTCCTGATGAGGGCCGCTCTCGCCGCTCCCGCTACCAGGCTGCGGGTCGCCCTCCCCGTCGCCCTCGTCGCCTTGCCTGCCTGCCTTGGGCTTGTGGTCGTCGGGCCGCTCCTTCGCCTCCTCGGCGAGCTGCTGGAAGCGCGTGAAGATGCGCTCCGCGATCTCGACCGTGCGCGACGTCGCTCGGGGGATACCCGTGAGCGTCGCAATCTCCGCGATGTCGTCCTCGCAGAGCACGAGCATCGCGTGCACGTCCGCGTTGAGCGGCGCGATGTCCGCGACGCGCTTGCCGCCAAACGGTCGCACACACATCGTGAGCGCGAGCAGGAACGCAGCCCAGAGATCAGTCGCGGCGCTGATGCGCTGCGGCACGGTCTGCTGATCCTTCGCCGCGCGCGTCCAGAACCATTCGTTCTTCCGCGCGAGGTTCTCCGCGCAGCCGCGCCACTCCGTGCCCTTGCGAGCTTCGATGTAGCCGTCTTCGAGCGCGTTCACCAAATGCTTGAACGCAGGGCCGCGGCTAGCGGCCCGCTCGAACGCCTCGAAGTCGGTATCCGATGCGTGGCCGCACTCGTGGTCGCACAGCCCGTGAAGCATGCGCTCCGCGTTCGCGCCGAGATGCGCGTAGCACTCGACTGCGGGAAGCACGACGCGTCCCCTCGTGGCGTACGCGGCGTCACCGCGCACCTCCACTTCGAGCTGCTGGTCCGCAGCGACGACGCGCCCGACTCGTTGCATCACGTGTTCTAGTTCCGACATCAGACACCTCCCTTCGCTGCTCGCTTCGCGCGCATGCGCTCAGCGAAATCCCCATCGTTGAGCGCCGCCGCGCTCTGCTTCTTCAACTCTTCCGCGCGCGCGATGAGCGCCGCTTGCTGGCGCAGCTTCTCTTCGTGCTCTTTGGCTTCCCGATCGTTGATCCAGCCGGTGACGTTCTTCGTGACCGGGAGACCGTTGATCGGGAACGTGACGAGCAGCGGAGGCTCTCCGCCGACCGCGAGCTGATCGCTCAGCTCATTGAGCGTCTCTTGCGCCTGCTTCTTCGCCGCACCGGCGGTGTTGAAGAACTGCGCCTTCGGGCTCGCGACGTACATGCCGAAGGGCTTGCACAGTAGCTCGCCACTCTCGACGATCAGCTTCGATGTGACCGTCGCCCAAGAGTGCTTCGTGACGCACATCGCGCGCAGCTCGACGTTCGTCCAGTCGCCCGCGGTTGCCGCTACGACATCCTTCGGCGAGATGAGCACGTTGAGCTGCTGCAAAAACGAACCAGTGCTCGACGCGTAGCGGTCGCGCACGTGGTCTGAATCCAGCAACAGCTTCCACTGCGTATCCGCGGCTTCGTACAGACGGCCGGACGTAAGGGCGTCCTCGATGTGCTTCGGGCCGAGCATGCCGAGCGCGGCTCGCGTCTGCATCGGGTCGTGCATCACCGCGAGCCACTGCCCGAAGAAGAACCGCTGCACGCTCTGCACGCTCACCGGACCGAGACCACCGGCTACGCGGGCCGACTCAGTATCCGTCGTGCTGCGCTTGTAGAGCGCGATCACTGCCTCCGAGCGCGGCTCGCGCTGCACGTAGAACGTGTGCTCCACGGGTGCCTTACTCATCGTTCGCCCCCTCGCCCGTCTCGCCGTAACCGAACTTGCGGCGAACGATCTCGCGCGCGACCTTCGCGTCCGTCGCGCTCTCCAGCTTGCGCAGCCACGCCATCTCCGCGGTACGCAGCACGTCGTAGCCGAAGTGCGGGAGCAGCTTCGCCCACTGGATGCACCGGCGCGTCGAGAAGTCAGAGCGGAAGCCTTCGTCGCCACGCAGCGCCGTCGCCACGCGCGCGATGCCCTCGACGTAGTCGTCGTCGACGTCAGGGCAGTGACACGAGATGCGCTCGTGCTCCTCTTCCTTGCTCGGATACCGGCAGTCGATGATGACGCCAAACCGATCGATGAACGCTGCGTTCATCATGTTCGTGCCCGCGTACCGAGCGCGCGCCGAAGCGCGGTACCCGATGGTGTTCCCGGTGGCGAACACGCGGAAGTCTTCGTGCGCAACGATGACTTCTCCCGTCTCGGGGATCTGAAGCGTGCGGTTGCCCGACTCCAGCACGGGCTGGAGCACGAAGAGCACGCTCGGGATGGCCGCCTCGATCTCGTCGAGGATGACCCACCATCCTTCTCGCATCGCCTGCGCGAGCATGCCCAGCACGAACACGAGCGTGAGCACGCCGTCTTTCGAGGCGGGCTTGTTCATGCCGACGAGGTTCGACACCCGCGTCTCGCCGTTCATGTTGAACCGCATCAGCGGGCGGCCGAGCGCGCTCGCGAGCGCGGTCGGAAGCGACGTCTTACCGCAGCCCGTCGGGCCGGTGAAGATGACGTTCTCGCCAAGCATAACCGCGACCGCGACTTCCTCGACCACCTCCTCGGGGAAGCGGTACTTCTGCGCGACGGACGGAGAAGGCGCTTCGGGGTGCGCCTGCTCCAGCCCGATCATCGACACACCGGTGCCGGGGATCTGGATGCTCTTCTTGTTGCCGTCGGCCAAGTGGTCGACGAGCTGTCGTGACTTTCGTGCCATCTCTTCTTCTCCTCTTCAGCGGCGCATTGGCCGCTACTCGGTATCCGTCGTCCAGGGGTCTTCGTCGATCAAGTGGCGGAGCTTTGTGAGCAGCCCCTTCGTCTTCTCTGCCGCCTTCGCGTGCTGGTAGTTGCTGAAGTGATTGAGCCCGCACGCGCGGCACGGTGCCGAGCGTGTATCGAGCTGCGCATGCGCGAGACGCACGAGCTGCGCTGCGAGTGAGAGGCAATCCTTCGGGGACACCTCCTCGTCGTCTGCGAAGTCGCGTAGCTCTTGTCGCAACGCGGTGGTGAGCTGGAACTCACTCGGCTGCGTCATCGACCACCTCCGCTTCCTCGCTGCGCCGATCCGCAAGCTGGTTCCCGCGCTCCTTGAGGAACGCGATCTTCTCCTGCGGGTCGGTGACGTTCTGCACGTCGAGCAACGCGCGCTCGATGAAGTCCACGAGCTTGCTTACACGCTTCGCCTCGACCCACGACTCGTGCTTGACCGGCGTGAGGTACGCGTTGCCTGCGTACCAGCGCGCCGCCTTTTTGAAGGCACCCATCGGCTTGCTCTCGAAGAGCTTCGACCCCGCTTTGAGCTGCGCGAACGAGATGCCCAGCAGCCCGATCTCGATCTCCGCGCGACCGAGCAAGCCGTAGTACCGCATGCGCGCGGGGAGCTGACGGTTGCGCTCGAAGAGCGCGGGGATGTCGGCGTGGTCGGGGTACGCGAGACGCCACGCCTCACGCTTCCACTCCTCCTTATGCTGCGCGAACGTGCGTTGCAGCGCCTTGCGCGCTTCTTCGCTCGTCGCCGCACCATCGACCTTCAGATGGTGGTTGATGATGCATGTCGAGCCGCACCACACGTCGACACCGCCTGCGATGTTCGTGAGACAGAACTCGTAACGAATCTTGTCTTCGTTCGCGCCGTCGTCGCGGCTGTCGCCCTTGCCACAGAGCGAGCACGTGCCGATGCACGCGTACAGGTCGCGGATGCTGCCGAGCGACGGCCGGAAGACGTACTCATCGAGCACCTTCGCGGTCGTCGCCTCGTCGAAGTGCGCGTAGATGATCTCCAACGCGTCGGCGTCGACGCGCTGAAGGTCGTAGTTCGCCGCGACGGCAGCGCGCATCGCGTCGGATACCGCAGGGTCGCTGATGGTGCGCAGGTACGCGCTGCTCATCGCGAGCACGAGCGTGGTGCGCAGCACCTTGTAGCCGGGGCGCGTCACGACGCGACTCCGGTCTTCGCGGCGGAGCGGTGCCCGAGCGCTGCGAGGCGGCCGAGGATGTGCGCGGGGCCGATGTGCAGCGCGCACAGCTCGACCAGCGTGTTCAGCTTTCCGTGCGCCATGACTTTCCAGCTCGGGAAGAGCGCGAGCAGCTCCAGCGCGCCCGCGGGCGCGACGAAGACCGAGCAGCCGCGACCGTCGTAGATGACGGGCACTCGCACTTCGATGCTCGATCCGCGTCCGAAGTAGGTGAGCATGAGCGGGGTCGACGGGTCGAGCCAGAGCACACCGTCGTCGGTGAGGTGGGGCAAGGCACCTGAGTTGTCCGCGAGCGCCGCAACGACACCGCCTTCGAAAGGCGTGACGCCCGGCTCGTTCTCGTAGATGTCCGTGTTCTTCAGAGTGAAGATCCGGTGGCCGTCGCCCTCGTCGTTCGTGAGCCGGCAGATGTAGTTCCAGATGTAGTTCGTCTCCATAGTATCCGTTCCTTTCTTACGCCGCGCGTTGCGCGGTCAACTTTGTTACACGCGGAAAGCCCGCCGCTGCATTACGCAGGGCGGGCTCTCCTTCACGCGCACACCACAGCCATCGCCTCGATGGTGCGCTCCCACGCGATGAGCAGCGTCGTCGGGTCGACGTGCGGCATCGGCGCACCGTGCTGCACCTCTTCGAGAGCGAAGCGCGTGCAGACGTCACACGCAATCTCGCGTGCAATGTCAGCGCGCGAGATCCCGTACTCCGCGCAGTCCAGCTCGTCGTACGGAAGCACCGCGTCCGTGCGCAGCACGAGCGCGTCCACGACGTAGTCGCGGGCAGCGTCGCACGCGTCATCGCACGCGTCGTTGTACATGGCGCGCAGCGCCTCCACTTCGAAGTCGAAATCCATCTCGCGCACCCTTTCGTTAGACGCACCATCGGCGTCGGAGGCTGACTGCTTACACGCGGAAAGCCCGCCCTCGCACTAGGCGGGGGCGGGCTATGCGCGGATACTCACGCACCGAGCGCGTGCGCGCCGTAGTACTTCGCGATGAGCGCCTCGACCGAAGCACGGAACGTCGTGCTCACAATCCAGCAACCGTAACCGGGGCTCCACTTGCGGCAGCGGTACGGCAACCGCTTCAGCTCCCCGACGAACCCGTCGTTACGCGGCGTGAAGACGAGCACGTTGTCGGTCGCGTCCTCGATGCGGCACGTCGGCGCGGCCTTCACCGGCGTCGGCGTCGGCGCTGGAGTATCCGTCAGTCCGCGCGCCTTGCGCGGGTTCGCCATGCGGTAGACCTTTCGCGCCTCGATGCGGAACGCGTCCCAGTCGGCCGCGTCGGCGAAGCCCGACGAGGCTCGGAACTCGTGGTTGGGGTAGTGCGCCTGCACGACCGCGAGGAACGCATCGAAGTGCTTCGCCGGCACGCTCCAGGCGGCGGGGTCGCGGGTGCTCTTCGGGTCGCGCTTGTGTGCGACGTGCGCGTCGCCCGAATGGAAGCGCCGATCCGTGATGCGCTTGATCGCGGCGTTCGCCGCCGCGTTACGCGGGCCGCTCACGAACAGGTACGCGCCCTCGTCAGCGTAGCGCTTGCCGTTCCACTCGCTCGTGCGGCCGAGCTGCGCCCAGATGAGCGCCTTGCCCTTCGCCGCCTGGTCGAGCCAGATGCTCGCGAGACCGACGTAGCCGAGCGCTGCGGCGACGGGTGCGAGAGCGCGAGCGCCGCGGGCACAGCGCCCGCCACACCGGCTCACGAGGAACTCGATGCGCTTGATGGTGACGCGCCAGTCGATGACCGACGGCGCGTCGGCGTCGAAGAGCGCCGCGTACACCGTTGCCGCCGTCGGCCCCGCCTCCGTGGTCGCCAGCTCGTTCCCCAGCTCCTTCGATGCTGCCGCCCACGCGTCGCGTGCCTCGGAGACGTTCGCCGGGATGTAGGTAGCGAGGATCGCGTTGTCGAG
>Ga0307378_10013838_pt1 | contig 10180 bp, 6 predicted proteins | sample UN1MG_FD_202238 | JGI IMG/M metagenome (GOLD analysis project Ga0307378, IMG submission 202238) | Soil microbial communities from Risofladan, Vaasa, Finland - UN-1 | ecosystem: Environmental > Terrestrial > Soil > Coastal area > Acid sulfate soil | place: Finland: Risofladan, Vaasa | collected...
AAGCGATGATCAGCGTGTTAAGCAAACCATCGTCCTCGCCGGCCGAATCCATGTTTGTTGTGGACTCAATTGCCGAGAGCTCATCGCTCATATAGCTGCCAAAGGCCAAGTCAATCGAAGTGCCTTCTGCCAGGGAAACCGAATGATCACCTGGTGTGGTCAGGATTTCTACAGGTAAGTTTGAACGGGTCACCCGGTAGCTGCCGGCGTCCAGGCCCTGGATGCAGAATGGCTCTGAGCTGCCATCGGTGACATAGTTGCTCACCACCGATTGGCTGTTTGAAATCGTGAAGGCTACCGCCGGGCGAAGCATCTCGGCCGCATCTTTTAGTCCATTTTCATTGGGATCGTCGAAAGCAGTCAAGCAAATCGATGCCCCCGTTCTATTCGTGGCCACCACAGCCATGATTTCCGGCGTGACGGGCGGCACTGGGGTAGGCAATGGCGCTGATTCCCCAATATCTTCCTCAGATGTAGTGGCCGCATCTTCAACCGGTGCTTCGGCCGATTCAGCTTCCGTTCCGGGAGGATCGCCATGCCCGATGATCATTAATTCGCCGGTTCGTATCAGCGAATCCCGGGTCAATCCATTTTCCGCTAGAAAATCGTCCAAAGACAGGCCTGCACGGGCGGCGATCGCCCAGAGGGAGTCTCCCGATTGCACTTCGGCGTAAATGATCCCTTCGGCATTGGGCGTGGCTGTTGGACCGAGGGCGAAATTAGGTGCGGGCGCCGGGGCTGAATTGCCGCCACCACCGCCACCACTGGGCGCCGGCGCGGCGCCCGAACCAGCCCCTACTACTGTTAAAGACGCATCATCCCAGTAAATATCCGTGTGTTTAAATCCGGCCGTGGGACTGTTGGGGTTGACGCTTGGGGCCGAGAATGTGAATATAGTCACCTTATCTCCCACCGCCTGGGCGTCAATCGAAAACAGGGTGTAATTGTCGAAAGCTTGCTGAAAACCAGACCAAATGACACTAGGACTATAGGCATCAATACCGCCCGTCGGATCAATGCCTACTCGCATATTCGATGTGCCGGCAAAGTCAGAGACAAGGCTCGTATCTGATTCCTGCATCCAGGCATGTCCCCAAACAGAAAATTGGACCCTGGAATTGTTGGGCACCGTAACCGTTTGCCTAAGCCCGGCTTTGTGGGTGCTCCAGAAGGAGAAATATTGAGCGGCGCGGTCGCCGGTTCGGACGCGGTTACCGCCAATATCCCGTGTAGCCGGCTTAAATTCTGGATTTACATCGGTGGGTCGTTCCTTAACCCACCAGGGTTTCCATCCGGAAGGTGTCTGAGCAGTTGTACAGACACCCAGTAGGCAATCCGCAATTTCTTGGGGAAGTTCTGGTGTGTAGCTTGCAAATTGCCCTTCAAAACTGGGATTTGTCAGCAGATTACCTTCTTGCGCCTGGACCGGGCGATTCGCCAGCGTAAACAGCAAGCCCAAACCAACCAGAATGACAACCGCTATCGGTAATAAACGTCTATTTTGCATTTCCTTTCTCCTCTGACCGTTTTCCCCGGGCTTACGGTCTCAGCAACCAACTGCTACCCAAAGGCTCGCCATTGATATCGGCGACAGGTAAATTATCTTGCGAGTAGGCATTGTATAACCCTACCCATATTTGTGGCTGCTTATTTTCCAATTTCTCATCTAAATGAATCACATGCCGGTCACGAATGACCAGCCCCGGACGCCACCACTGGCTTGGCCAATTACCCTCGCTGGGTATCGTGTCACTCTGACCGATTAAACCGGTCGGACCCAACACATGGACAAAAGATATTAACTGCCTGTCCTCTTTTATAGTGGATGACCAGTATAGATCGACCTGAATAGTATTATTGTCAAGGTCGCTTACCTTGGCGCCACGCAACGCTATGTTTTTGTCAAAGTAAGCCATTATTGGCAATTCCCGGTACTCGTCAATCACATGACGCACGAATAACGGATAGGGTTCAGGTTCGAGATCGCCCTGGGCCAGGCTGCCTTGTTGGCCCTGGACCAGCGCCGGCGATTCGATCCTGGCGGTGATCAGGTCGAGACGCTCATAAGGCCAGGCGTATAATACAGCCGGTGGCTCTATTTCTTTCGTAGCCAATTCATCAGGCTCATAATATGTCACCGATTGATTCGCTTCTACTAGGAACTGAATCGACGGCCAACTATCGCGAAAACGCTGATCGACCAGAACCTGCATGTTGTCTGGTTCTTCGTTAATATAATCGGCCAGGTCTCGGGCGGCTGTTTCGAACCAATATGCCGTTTCCGGCTGGCGACCGTAGATAAAAAAATAATCTTTCACCATGATTACCAAACTGATTGCCACAATGACAATAACCGCCGCATGGCTAAATCGAGCCGGCAACCTTGACCAGGACCATAACTGCGACAAACCGATGGCCGGAAGCATCAGCACCGCTGGTAATATGCCGACCGCCCGCAGAAAATGGGGCGCATCTTCGGCCAGCAAGGTAGGACCAAGCATGGCCCCTACCCAAATCAGTAGAGTCATCGCCGGTCCGTGGCGCCATTCTCGCAGGCACCAAACCAGCCCGGCAAAGAAAAACAGCAAAATCAAAACATCAAATACCGGCCGGCCAGGCGGATTATGGCGGATGATGGTATCACCCTGCCAGCCAAACATAGCCAGCGTTCGCCCGATTTGCCCGATTAGCGTGCCCAGAAAATCACCGTTGTTGATGACCGGGTTAAGAATAGACACTTGCCCTGTTCGACCCAGGATCAACTCAGGCTGTTGCCATGTTAGTCGAGCCAGGGGGATCAGGGCCAGCCCGGCGCCTAAAGTCGACCAGCCTACACCCGGCCATAACCATTTTCCACGGCCAGTAAGTACCAGGTAAATGACCAGCAGCAGGATTACGACGACTGTGAAGCGGGTTGCCAGATAGGTGTAGAAGCTCAACCCATAAACGATCCCGGCCGCCAACCACATCCAACGGGCAGATTGCCCTGCACGATGCCGGCGATAGGCCAGCGTGCCCAGCCAAAATGTCAGAGACAAGACGAGGGGGAGAAGAATCGGTCTCAGGCCGATGCGGCTTAAGTGTATAGGCCAGAGGGTAATGGCCCATATCCAGGCCGATAGTAGCCCGACACGGCGACCGAACCAAGAATCGGCTAATTTGAAAGTGAACCATGTTGTCAAGGTGCCAATGACTGCTGCTGCTAGGCGAACCGCTAAGGCACTTTGCCCTAATATTCCAATTGAAGCTGCCGCCAGGTAGATATATGCTGGTTCGCGGCCGTTGTTTGCTTCAAAATAAAAGGGCGTTTGCCCCTGGCGTTGGCCTGTTAAGACGGCTACGGCATCGAGGCCGTTGGCCGCCTCATCACGGTATAAGCCGGATGGTAGGTCACCCAACTGCCAGAAACGCAAACATGCAGCCACAAATATCGCTAACATTAACAACGCCCATCCTGGTTGGGATGGGCGAGTGGGCCATAATAAACGCCGCCTAGCTAAACGCGTAGTTGTCAAAACAGGGCAAGTATAGCAAAATACGATCCCGTGTCAACTTTCACAAACGGCTGCTTATGCGCATTTTGATGGTATCGAAAGCCTGTTTGGTGGGGGCTTATCAAACCAAACTTGAGGCGATAGCTAAATATGAAGATATCGAATTGACGGTCATCGTGCCACCGGTCTGGCAAGATCCGGCCGGTGATGTCTTGCTGGAACGCAGCCATACCGACGGCTACCAATTACTGGTCGATCCTCTCAACTTTAACGGCCAGTTTCATCTCCACTATTACCCAAAGCTTAAAGAAAGATTGGCAACGATCCGGCCAGACATTTTGCACATGGACGAGGAGCCTTACAATCTGGCAACCTGGCGCGCTGTCCGGCATGCCCAGGGAATTGGCGCCAAGAGTCTCTTCTTTTCCTGGCAAAATATTAAGCGGAACTACCCAATCCCCTTTCGCCAGATGGAGGGCTACGTTCTGAAGAACATAAACTACGCACTCATGGGCAATGAGGCTTCCGTTGGCGTTTGGCAAGGCAAAGGTTATTCTGGCCCATACCGGGTTATCCCCCAATTTGGCGTTGAGCCGGAGCTATTCAAGCCCCCCGACAGCCGCGACGCTGGCAGGAGCTTCGTGATTGGCGCCGCCGGTCGCCGGCTAGTGCCTGAAAAAGGGGTCGACCTCTTGATGGCGGCCGCGGCGAAGCTACCCGGCATATGGCGTTTGCATATTGCCGGAGAAGGGCCTCAAAGGAGAGCCCTGGAGGAGTTGGCCCACGAACTTGGAATTTTCAACCGGGTCCATTTTGATGGCGTCATTCCCTCCGATCAGATGCCTGCTTATCTGGGTCAATTTGACGTGATGGTCCAGCCTTCCCGGACGCTGTCAAACTGGAAAGAGCAATTTGGCCGGGTTCTGGTCGAAGCGATGGCCTGCGAGGTTGTCGTCGTAGGCTCCGATAGCGGTGAGATACCGAATGTTATTGGCTCTGCCGGCTTTACCTTCCCAGAGGATAACGTAGAATCGCTCTCTGAGATATTGCTTCAACTGCTCAAAGACGAAACCCTGCGCAGAAAAGTTGGCCAGGCCGGCCGGCAACGAGTATTGGCCTACTACACCCAGCAGAAGATCGCCGCCAGAACAGTAGATGTCTATCGCGAGTTGATGTCAACATGATGCCCCTTTTCGCTCATGGCAGCACGAAATTCGAAGAGGACGGTCTCTCATACGAACCTCATTTTACACAGGCCATCGATTCAGTATACTCATAAACAAGCAGAATCTGGGATTACAGACACTATTTATTAATGAACCAAGTTTCATGAGTGACACCGAAGAACGTACAGAAAGCGTAGAAGATGCAGATGATGAACAGTCCGTTGAGAGCCCTCGCGCCGACCGGCGAGGCCTGCGGGTATTGGGTTACCTATTCATCGGCCTGGCAATATTAATAGCCATTTATGGCACGATAGTTTTTGTTGCTTGGGATCGTGGTCAGGTTCGGAGGGTGCGGGAAGAGCAAACCGCCCTCGATAGCGAACTAAAAAACCAGATGAACCTGGCTCAGGAAGAAACCGCTGTCGGTAATTATGGGCTGGCCCTTCGTCGCCTGAAGTGGATCGTCGATCGAGATCCCAATTATCCAGGCGCCTCGGAGCTGATGGCCCAGGTGGCATTGAACCTGGACAAGCCGTCTACACCGACACCCATTCTTAAAGAAACCAGTACGCCTGCTGCCGAGGAGACGCCGGCATCCGATTCGGTACCAGACGAAGCTTTTGCCGCACTGGAGCAGGCAATCGAGCAGGAAAAGTGGGAGCAAGCAATCTCCGTTATCACCGCTTTCCAGTCCCAATATCCTGACTATCAGCGCCAACAGACGGATTCGATGCTCTATGCTGCTTACGTGAACCTGGGTCATCTCATGGTGATGGGTGACCAGGTCGAGCTAGGTCTTTTTTACTTTGATCAGGCCGAGAAGCTAGGTGACCTACCCATCGAGGCCGAGGATCAACGATTATGGGCTGATCTTTATCTATTAGGGATCAGTTACTATGGCGTTGACTGGGGAACTGCTCTCTTTTACTTCCGCGGCCTGTGTGCAGCGGCTCCCTTTTACCAGGATGCCTGTGGTAAACTCCATCAAGTGCTCGTTGCCTATGCCGACCAGTATGTACTCAACCTGGATTATTGCCCGGCCGAAGCGCTTTTCGCAGAGGCCAACAATCTGAGTAGTGATTCGGGGCTAATTGATAAAATTCGGGTAGCGAGGAACCAATGCCTGGAAGCAACGCCAACGCCAACGATTACACCCAAGGTGCCGGTTTCTGGAACAGAAACTATTGAGAGTAGACTACCCGCTACCATCGTACCCGGGACCTGATATTGATTCCATGCCGATCAACATGCAACTGGCTAACGAAATTAAACCGAAAAAATCGCCTGGTATCCAGTTAACGATTAATAATCTTGGATTAAGAATCCGTTGGTGTTATGGCTGAACCGGGTGAAAGCCTCTCCGATCGGGAGTTGGCAGTATTAGAGGGGTTGATCGCCGGATCGACCAACCGGCAGATCGCCCACGATCTGGATATCAGCCCTAATACAGTCAAAGTCCACGTGCGCAACATATTTACCAAGCTTGGCGTCTCGTCGCGCACCGAAGCCGCCACCGTGGCCCTGCAACGGGGACTGGTTATGGTGCCGGTCCCTGATTCGGATCCCGCCGCTAGCCAGCCGCCGGTCATAGTACCCAGCGGTGAACCCAGTGCCCCTATTGAAACAAAACCAGCCAGCAGATCTTTCTGGCGTTGGATTATCTTCGTTATGATACTGGTTGCCGGTCTCATCATTGGGGCTCTGGCGGGTAACTGGCTGGGCACTGATGAAGCAACGCCCGGTGTCCTAACCTCCGTCGCTCCCACACCAACGCTCCCCTTACAGCCGGCCGTAGAACCTTTTGAGAACACCCGTTGGTTTGCCGGCGAATCACTGCTGAGAGCCAGGGCAAATATGGCTACGGCTTCGGTCGGTTTGGATCTCTACTTAATCGGAGGTGAAGTTGAGGCTGGGGTAGTCAACCTGGTCGATGTCCTTGAGACCGACTCGGGTGAATGGCGGTCGGCTTCTTCCAAGCCAACGGCCGTCTCTGAGACCAGTGCGGCCGTACTTTTTGGTGAAGTCTACGTGCCCGGTGGCCGCCTGGCTGATGGCCGGCCCACGGCCGTAGTTGAGAGTTACAGCCCGGCCAATAATGCCTGGCGGCCAATCGCGCCATTGCCGCGCCCGATTGCCGGAGGCCTCATTCTGTCTGATGGTAACACCCTCTACTTTCTGGGTGGTTGGGATGGCCAGCAATTTTCGGCCGATGGTTACGTTTACGATCCCGTTGAGGACAATTGGTCAGCCTTACCACCCATGAAACATGCCCGGGCCAATGCGGCCGGCGGACAGGTAGCTGACCGCCTTTATGTGATTGGCGGCCAGGATGGCGAGCAAGAGCTGTCCCTTTGCGAGTATTACGAACCTGGCGAGAACGCCTGGTTTGACTGCCCGGCCATGGAAACACCGCGGGCTTTTGCCGGCGCCGCTCCCCTGGCTAACCGATTCTTATATCTATTTGGCGGCGTTTCAGACGGACAATTTTCATTGGCTGAGGTCCTCGACGTAAAGACGAATCAGTGGGAGCCGGTCGATATGCCCATGTTGGCTGGTGTGACCACCTGGCCTGGTCTTGGGGTAATTGGTGTGGAGAGTCGCTTGTTTGTCTTAGGTGGCCGGCAGGACGGACAGATTAGCGCTGCTAATTATATATACGCCCCGTTAATTAATCGCACCTATTTACCATCGATTGGCAGTGAGTAAAAAGATGCCGGTCGAAGCCCTTCAACCCCAATCCCCCGCCACGCTCTCCGAGCTATTAACGCAAGCCGAGTCAGCGGAAGGTAATAACGACTATATGGCGGCCATCGAGCGCTATTCGCAACTGTTGATTCAGACATCATCTAAGAGCGCTGATGGACCAACCCGAGAAGCGCGACTAGCCGCCCTGGGGGAGCGGGGTAGGCTCTTTACTCTTTTGGGTGAGCCCGAGGCCGCCCTGGCCGGCTACGAGCAATATTATGGCGAAGCAGGATCGAGCAAACACGCGGTCGACGCTTTGGTAGCTATTGGCAATCAGTGCGCGTACATGAATATGACCGATCGGGCCATCGAAGCCCAACGTGATGCTTTACGATTGGCCGAATCGCTAAGTTACACTTCTGGCCGAGCCATGGCCCTCGGTGGTATTGGCCTCGTCTACAGCCTGTTGGACCGCTCCGAGGAAGCCCTGTCGTATTTGCACAGATCCTTATCCTTATTCGAGCAGATCGGTGACCAGACCGAGCAAGCCCGCAGTTGGAACCGTATTGGCGTCGTTCATGTTCACCTGGGCCAGATCGAAAAGGCCATCAAGGCTTTCCGTAACAGCTCGTCCATGGCCTATGAGGTGAGGGAATCCGCGCCAATCGCCATGGAAACGGCAATTATTTCCCTGAATAATCTAGGAGAATGTTATCAGAACCTGTTCGCCATGGAGCAGGCCTTGGCCAGTCACCAAAAGGGTCTAGCGATGAGTCAAAATATTGGACTCCCCTATTTGGCCGCTGACCTGGCCCGTAATATCGGACTTGATATGAGTTGCTTAGGTCGGACCGACGAAGGCCTTCGTTACTTGCAACACTCGCTGGCCCTCAGCCTGGCCACTAATCAGCCCGATGTCGAACTTCAGGTTTTATACTCACTTGGCCTGGTCCAATTTCAAACAGGAGAATTAGCAGCGGCCGAACAGAGTGCGACGAGACTGAAGTCCCTGGCTGAAGAGAGTAACAATCAAGGCGCGCTGGCAGAAGCCCTCCATGTTATGGGCCTTTGCCGCCAACAGGTAGGGGATATTAATTCAGCGCAAGGTTATTGGCAGCAGTCCCTGTTTTTGGCCCATGAAACCGGCCGGGGCATGCTTCTGTGGCGACTTCATGCGGCGCTGGCCCAAATTACCTCCAACCCGGAACTAGCCAGTGTCCACAACCGTATTGCGGCCGAGATAATTCAACAAATAGCCCAACCAATTGAGGATGAAAGTTTGCGCAACAGCTTTTTGAATGCAGAATCAGTTCAGGCTGTTGTTGCTTCGCTGGCTGATGGTGGTTGGGGATCTACCTCGGAAAAGAAGTCTCCAAGGTAAGAAATCTTGTGGGTTTTTCCTCATATTTGGGAAGCTCTTGCGCCAGATCATTCCCAACTGACGTCCCGGGGAGCTATTGGTCGTTGGTCAAATCTGCCGGGCGCCAATATGTCGCTCAACTAAATCGCGACAATTCACGAGTAATGATCTGCTTTCTAGTTGGGCAAGGGTTTCTTGGGTCAAGGATTCTTGGATCAATGTTTCCGCCGATTTGAGGGGGGCTTCATCGGCCGGGTCGGGTACGATATTCTTGGCGCCTAACAATCTACGGCACAAAAAAGCTGCCTCAGCGGTATTCTCAATATCATCTCTGGCAGTGAGGTAGCTGACCACAGCAATCAATCCCAATGGATCGAGACCACCCTCATCTAGTTTATCGCGGATCTGAAAATGGTTTTGAAGCAGCAGCAACGCTTGATCAAGATCACCTGATGCGAGGGCAACGAATGACTTGTTGAAACATTCGGTAGCAACACTACCTTCATATCCAAGTCTCTGGCTCAACTCCATGCTTTCATCGTACAAACTATTGGCCCGTTCATATTCCTCATTTATTCGCGCCATTTCGACATTTATATGAGCGACAACAACCAGCCACCAATCATCACCTGATTCTTCAGCCAGAGCCACAAGTTTCGTGCCTAAACGCTCAATAAACCATCATCATTGTCTCGTAGCGATGCTCGACACAGTCCCATCAGCGCCTGACCAATGATTGCCTTATCATCTAATAAATATCCGATCTCGAGCGATTGGGTCGTTAAAGAGATGCAGCGCTGGTTATCTCCAGCACGAAAGGCCTGCAAGCCTTGTTAATACAGTTCATTAGCGCGTCCAGTTGTTGGGGCAGCCTCATCTTCACTATTCGTTTTGGATAGCCTCAATCTGGATCACTCAAATAAATCCTTCTCGCGCAGCCTGGGCGGCGGAGGTGGATAGGCTCGGATATATGTCTCCCGTCCAAAAATCTGCTTCTGAATAAAGGTTGGCAACATGCGGCCGAAACTGGTACCCCCGCCCTGGCTGCCGTGCTCAAAGCTTGCTAACCGTTTGGTTTCCCAATATCGCCGATAGTCGATACTGGTGGTAATTAGTTTTGGGTCGACACCGATTTTCCGGAAGTCTATATCCTTGTTCCGGCCGGCCCTGGTTGGATCGTTCCCCCGCAAACGCATGAAGAGCATGGCTACCTGTACCCAGCGATGAGAAAAGGCGCTGTAGTAAAGACGTTCTGGTTGGTACGGTTCCGGTCCGATTTCCGGATAATGATCAGCCTTACCGGCGGCAAAAAATGCCGGGATCGTTATCGTATTGCACTGGATGTGATCCGGATGGTAGTAACCACCGGTCTCATCATGGGTGATCACGACCTGTGGTCGGACCGTCCGGATGAGCTTTACGACCTGGCAGATTGCTTCCTCCCGGTCGGCATTGATAAATGAGTCCGGATTCTT
>Ga0307378_10013841_pt1 | contig 10179 bp, 14 predicted proteins | sample UN1MG_FD_202238 | JGI IMG/M metagenome (GOLD analysis project Ga0307378, IMG submission 202238) | Soil microbial communities from Risofladan, Vaasa, Finland - UN-1 | ecosystem: Environmental > Terrestrial > Soil > Coastal area > Acid sulfate soil | place: Finland: Risofladan, Vaasa | collected...
CTCTGTTGGCTTCTCGCCTCGTTTTCTCACCGTTTCCATCAACGTATCTGCGGTGGCTTGTACCCTTTTACCAGTGCTGTGTGCCAGATGAAGGCTTCGTATCCGCCTTCTTCGCTAGGTAGATCCAGCAGTCGCCCTGTCGATCTCCGTCACTATCTCCCGCGTCAACGTTCTTTTGTTTTTTTTACGAAGGACCACATCTCATCTACCTGGACTTCGGTAAGCCCGACATTATTTATCAAAAAGTCCGTCACGTCCCGTGCGTGGCTTGCTAAGTCGTTTACGATGTCTGATACCGTGTCGCGATGGATCTCCAGTATGCGTTCAATAGCTCGTATTCCGTTTTTCTCCACCAGCAATTTGCAGATCATGATTATCTGTTCTTCTGATAACTTGCGATTGTAGAAGACCGTGTTTTTGGTTTCTACGAAGACACTGCCGCATGTCTTGCATTTAAATCGCTGCCGGCCGTTTTTGTAATGTCCATATTTAACTATATTGCCTGCACCGCTTTTGCCGTAATCACGGCAATCTTGATTGGAGCAGAACTCTTTTTGAGGATCTGCCTTTAATTTGCTATTTGGCATAAATATAGGTGGGTAAACCACCTATATAAACCAACCGCATATCAGGACACTACCTAAAATTAGGTGGGTTGTTCCGTTCCGCTCAGGTACAATCTGCTCCACCAGATAACGGTCAAAGGTTCGATAATAATGACTGAGATTGCCATGCTCAACAACTGGCCAATATAAGGTATATTCCCGAGGATAATACCCGCAACGACGGCGATCACAAGTACGACGAGCCAGAGCAGAAAGACTTCGACCTTGTGTGCCATGAAGAAATGAAAACCTCTTTTAACGCCGTCTACCGCTCCGAGGTTACCTGTGACAACAGCATACGGCGAGATTGCAAAGATGATGCTTATAATGAGTAGGTAGAAAGCCATAACGAGGAATCCTAATCCCAGCATTGCGATTGCCGCCATGTTCGTCGCGTCAGACGGTGTTTGTGACGTTGAGATAGCGGGCAGTAGAGGCACCAGGCCGGGGATCAGGAATATGACGCCTGCAAACGCAATCAGGACAACGATGAGGTTAGCGCCGAGTAGGCTCACGAATTTCCGCGCTCCGTAATCGGTCATGTCCGATAGGCTTGTCCGCCCCTTTTTCGTCGCCTCATTCGCCATGCCGATTGCACCCGCGCTGAAAAACGTGGTTATCAGCAGCACTAAAATCCCCGCGATAATAACGGCAGCAACAAGAATATCAATATTCTGCAGAAGCAGGGGCTGGAGCTGCTGAACGATTTCGGGCGGGATCTCACCGGGTGTGCCGGTGAGGGACGGCGTCAATGAAGGCAATACGGGGCCTATCACCGTCACCAGGGCGCCACCGATGACTAAAAACATCACAATAAGGGTCAGTAGCAAACTGAAGACGAACGGTAAGCAGATATTTAGATTCTTCTTCCAGGTCTCAAATCCGTTACGCAGTATATTGCCAAGCTCTTCTACCATCTTGCTTACCTCGTGTTAAATTTTGCTCTGACGAGTATAAAAGCTAATCGTCTCGTTCCTTCAGTTCCTTTAACTTGTCAATCCCCTTCTGGCTTAAATTATAGGTCATCCCACCGGAGGTTGGATGCTGAACAATGTAGCCCTTTCTGAGGAGATTCTTTAATGCTACCTTTCCCAATCCCCTGAGGTCTTTTCTCAATCCTTTGAGTATTGTTTCCTCCTTTGGGTGTGCATGTTTTGAATATTTAACTTTGGAGTATAACGACAATAGAACTGCTATCTCCAACTCTTCAATTTTATTTCTGCGCATTAAAATTTTTATATAATTTCATTCTATATAAAGTATTTAAAGTATTTCTGTGGTTGACCATCATGATTGCCCTGATGATCATGATGATAATAATAATAATTATAATTATAATTATAATTATAATGCATAATAGTTACTAAAATGAGGAGGAGTAGGTATTTTTTCAATCTGTGTCAATCTGTGTCAATCTGTGTCAATCTGTGTCAATCTGTGTCAATCTGTGTCAATCTGTGTCAATTTTAGTACCAATTTTGGTATCCATTTTAGTATCCATCTTGCAGTCCATTATAGCGGCAGAGTAAAACTCCTGCTTCACCTTCTCAAGGTTGTTTCTTACTAAACGGTGGCTTTTATGAGCGTACACCCCTTAGGTATACTATGTGCACGGGGCATATTTCATGGCAGAATTTGATAGTGGTGAAGGGAATATATGGGATTCACACAGAGTGGAGAAAGCTATATCTTCTTGTAAATGTAACTAAAATCATGGAAGCTAAAGGTATGGCTTTTCTTACTCAGGCGCAGGCACTAAAGAAAGAGGAATCAACAGAGGAGCGGGTGTATGAGCTATTGGAATTTTTGGATGATAACGAAGGGCTAAGTATCTATCAGATCTCAAAAGAACTTGGTTGGGATCATGATTTGGTAATTTATTATCTATCAAGGTTAGAAAAGACGGATCTAGTTAACGTAATAGAAGAAACAGAAAATAACGAGATACAAAAGAAGATTTACGTAAACAGAGGATCAGGGATTCGAGATATGCTGAACTTGGATGAAATAGATCCAAGAGTGTTAAAAGAGTTTAGCATTTAACTTGATTGAGCAGGAATTTCTGTTATTAGATTGTTTCTAATCGCTATGCGTTTTGCTGATCACACAAGATTCAAACAATCCTTTTTTATCGTATTCGCACAGAGATGCGCAATTCGGATGGGCTCGGGCAGCTTATGCGTGCGGATACAGTCTTTAATGAGCTTCAATGAGGTATCCACCGATACTTTATGGCCCGGCGCTACAATAATGGGTTTACTGGCTTTTTTGCTCTTGAGGTAATAGCCAACTTCTCTGTCGTGGTATTTGATTATGCAGGCTTCGCCTTCTTCAGTTGGTAGTTCGCCCGTACCGCATAAGAGGCTCTTTGTCACGCCGATAGTCGGAATGTCCAAGGTTACGCCGACGTGCGTGGCCAAGCCCGCGAACCGTGGATGGTTAATGCCACCGCCATCTAGTATCAGGAGGTCGGGCTTCGTATCGAGTGTGCGAAACGCGTTCAGTATAGCGGGAGCTTCTCGAAACGAGAGCAACCCGGGAATGTACGGAAAATCCACTGGCATCACCGAGTATGCATGATCAACGAACTGCATGGAGGGATAGTCGAGTAGCACAACCGCGGATATTATTCTCTCTTCGGCTTTGGAATCGTAAAAAAACGCCTGATCTGCACCTGCGATCGATTTTAATTCTTTTAGATTCTGGTCGTCTCTTATCAGAGATTTTGCTGCGATTTCGGCCTGTATACGGTACAGCTCTTCGGTGTTTTCACGAATGGCCATAATAAATACCTACACCCCAGAACGCATTAATTCGTTCAGCGGCTGCAATCGCTCGCGCATATCGCGCCAATGGCTTCCTTCCCAGTAGACCCGGCCGCAGTGTTCACAAATCCAGAAATCCCACGTCCCGATCATGTGTACGGGCACATAATCCTTTGCCTTCAGTAGATTCGCTTCGCCTGCCTTCACTTTCCGTATCAGTGCATTGCACTCGCTACACCCGACCGGGCGTGGTTGGAGGTTTATTTTGAGGTTGTGACTGAGCAGCTCCTTCAGTTGCGCCATCACCTCGTCGGTATTTATTTGCACGCAGTGCACGCCGTTTTTTTTCGCAGATGTCGCGAGTTCCTTGTCTCGTGTGAGTAGTATTCGAGCCTCACGTGCGGCAAAAGCGGCAAGTGCGTTATCCTCGTCCTCTTCCTCTTCTCTTCTTTCCCCTTCTTTTCGGACTATGTCGGCAGCGTAAACGGTATCGTGACCAAGGATACGAAGCCATGTACTGAGCTTTCCTAACATTCTGTCAGTGAGGAATCGTGGTGTCTCCGCCGCATCGAACCGAAAAAGTAGTTGCTGGAAGTTCACCACTTTTCCGCTCCTTATTGTGAACCCTTCCTCGTTCAGGAGCTTTATTTTCTCAGCCACGCCCAGTTTGTACCCGCCGATAGCGCCGTCACTTCGCACGACCCGATGACAGGGTATTCGTACAAGAGCGGGATTTTTTCCGACTGCCTGGCCGACCGCACGCGCAGCACGAGCGGAGCCGGTTAATGCTCGCGCTAGCTCGCCGTACGTCGTCACTCGACCCTTCGGTATCTGCTGTACCAGGTTCAATACGTCCGCTTGGAATTTTTCACTCATTGTAAGAATACGCTCGTCTAAGGGCCGACACCGGTATGGAGCCATCGTGTATCGCCGTAGCGATCAGTGCGCCCTTTACTCCCAGCTGCTCCATTGTAGCAATATCCTCGTTACTCTTAACACCACCGCCGCAGAGGATATTATGATCTGAGACCGTAACGGCACGTTCGAAGAACTCGAAGTCGATGCCGCTTTTCGTCCCCACCCGGTCCAGTTCCAGTACGATCACATCCGGGATTGGATACTCGTTCAGCTTTAGTAGTAACGATAAAGGGTCACGTTTCAAGCGTTTATCGCGTGTCAGCACCGCCTTATTGCGGAGGTCAACACTCAAACATACCGGGATACCGCTTTTCGATGCTGCCTCAATTAAGTCCAGGGATGCGGTTTCCGTGCCTAAGACGAAGGTGTGGGCGAGTTCAGCTTCAACCGCCTCTTTCAAGACCTCAAATCCGTTAATACCATAATCCAGCATGATCTTCGATCCTTTATTTCGATTGTTTAGTTCCTTTAGTGTTTCGCGGTTATCGCCCGTGTTCATGAGCCTGTTGAGGTCCGCGAGGTACACTTCCGCGGGCTTTAGCTCCTCGACGATCTGTACGGGATCCGAGGACCGAACGATGGAACTGAAGCGGTTGATTGGTTTGTACTGGTCACGTTTGCCTCGCTTCGCGTGCACGGCCGCGCCATTGAGTATATCCATCACGAAGACCAGTCTGAAGTTCATGGGTCCACTTTTCCGTTGTTCACCTTAGCCGTCCGTGATTAAACGGTATTATTTTATTTATGTATGTATGCTCTTCGCTTTTTATTGTTTGTTAAGTAAGCAGCAGCGAACGGGAGACTGAGAGAGAGGAGCATGCGTATAGAACGAGCGCGCGGCACGCGTGATTTCCTGCCGGAGGAGATGAGGAAGAGGCGGATAATAGAGGAGCGGATGCGCGAGGTTGCAGAACGCTGGGGCTACGAAGAGATCCGTACACCCACGTTTGAGCGCGCTGAGCTCTTTACACTGAAATCCGGGCAGGAGATCCTGAAGGAGATGTACGAGTTCAAGGACAAGGGCGACAGGCACTTAGCGTTACGACCCGAGATTACCGCGCCAGTGGTGCGCATGTATATAAACGAGCTGAAGATGACGCCGAAGCCCTCAAAGCTTTATTATTTCGGCAACTGTTTCAGGTACGAGGAGCCGCAGAAGGCACGGTATCGTGAGTTCTGGCAGTTCGGTACCGAGATAATCGGCGTTGACAGCCCCGAAGCGCAAGCGGAGCTCATTGCACTCGCTTTTGCCGTTCTGAAAGCGTTAAACGTACAGGCAGAGCTGCACGTGGGTCATGTGGGTCTGATTCGTGAGCGATTACGCGATTTACATGCAGATGAGAAGCAGATAAGCACGGTGATGCGGTTGATAGACAAGGGCGAGCGCGAGGCGGTAATCGAGCTACTGAGCGATCTGGGCGTTGAAGGCGCGGTTATTGACGATTTGCTTTATTTGATCGATTTGAAAGGTAAGGACGCGTTACGAGAAGCGCGCGATCGCGGCATAATCGCCAGGGACAGCGCTGCGATACGTGAACTGGAGGCGCTGCTGGAATATCTTGATTATTACGGCGTAGAGTACACGTTAAATTTAGGGATTGCACGCGGTCTGGATTATTACACGGGGATGGTGTTCGAGATTTACGAGGTGGGCGGTAAGCTGGGCGCGCAGAAACAGGTATGCGGCGGCGGCTCCTATCGACTGGCTGCGCTGTTCGGCGGTGATGATATCCCGTTAACCGGATTTGCATTCGGCTTTGACCGCCTGGCGGAGATCTTCAGTGTAGACGAAACGGAAATGCAGAAGAAGGGTGTGGTCGTCGTGCCGATACGGGCTAAAAACGGCGACCGCGCGGTGATGAAAGAGGCGATAAGAATAACGTCCCGGCTGAGGGAGTTCGTGCCCACGCATATCGATTTGATGAACAGGAGCTTAAGCGCGCAGCTCAAGTACGCCAATACACGCAACGATTCGTTCGCCGTGCTCGTTGGCGAAACAGAGCTGAAAGAAGGGGTAGTAACCCTGCGGAATCTCGTCACGGGCGAGCAGGAAAAACGGGGTATTGAGGATTGCGTAGCGAGGATAAAGGCATACTTATTTTGAGCTGAACTACTATAATAGTCATACTCTAAGGCTGCGTTTGGTGAAGAAAAATGGCAGGCAGACGGAAACCGAAGACGTTCGAAGAGATGGTAACGGAGCTGGAGGAGAAGATACGAGAGGAAGAGCGAGGGTATTACGGCGAAAGGATGGTTGAGGAAGCGTTAAAGCCGAAGAACGTTGGCGAGCTGAAGAATCCCGATGGCGCTGCCAGCATAACGGATTCCGAGGGGGAAACCATGCAGATACAGCTCAAGGTTGACGGAGGTATCATCAAGGATATCAAATTCGTCACGGATGCTCGTGGTCCCGTCATTGCGTTTGGCAGCGTGGTCACAGAGCTGGTAAAGGGCAAGACCGTTGACGAGGCTGCAACGCTAGGAGAGGGTGACATTGTGTCGGTCCTCGACGGTTTACCGGAGGAGGACCCGCATACGCCGGAGCTTGCCGTGAATACGTTGAAGGCGGCTCTTGAGGATTATAAGAAGAAGCAAGAAGATTGATTAATGAGAGAGGTGATTGCATACCGATGCTCTGCATTTCCACGGCTGATGATGATGGCAACGACGATGACGGCATTTGAAGATTATCCGCATGGGCGTTCGTCGCTCGTGCAATCGAAAGCATCAGGTTAGACTTTCACCCGCATCCAGTGGCCTTTGAGAAACACCGCGTAGATGACGACCGCCCTCAAGATCGTTTCGATAGTCATTCCCAGCCAGATGCCGAACAGGCCCATGCCCAACCAAAACCCGAGCGCGTAGGCGAGCGATATTCGAATGACGATAATGCTCATGAAGTTGATGTACATCGGCACCTTGGTGTAGCCCGCACCGCGCATACCGCCGGCAAGGGTGAAGAATGCACCTAACGCGGGCTCGGAGAAGCCAAAGATAAAGAGATAGAGCGCTGCCAGACCCACAACCTCCTTATCGCCCGTAAATACCATTGCGATATAGTCAGGCAGGAGTATGAATATTAAACCCGCAAGGGTCATGAAGATCAGACACAGGTAGGTAGAAGCGAGCACAACCTTCTTCGCCTGCTCCTCTTCCTTTGCGCCCAGGCACTGACCGGCAAGCGTGGTGGCCGCGATGCCAAAGGCAAACGCAGGCATATACGCAACACTCTCCGCACGCAGCCCGATCTGGAATGCGGAGTAGCCAACGGTGCCGAAACGGAGTATCATCACGGTGAAGATGATGGACGCAATGCTCCACATCGCCATGTCAATACCCGCGGGAATGCCGATCTTGAACATTTTCTTTACGGTATCGAGCCGGTAAGTGATGTCCCTGCGGTAAACCGGATGCGTTATCAGTTTGTGGCTGGCCTGGAGCACCAGGTAGACCGCAAAGGCGACGACGTATGACGTGCCGGTGGCGATGCCCGCGCCGAACACGCCGAGTTCCGGGAAACCGAACTTGCCGAAGATGAGCACGTAATTCATCAGGACGTTGTAAGCATTCGCGACGAAATCAACGTACATCGGCGTTTTCGTATCGCCCGCAGCCCGTAAGATACTGTGATACACGATAATGAGCGCGACGAACGGGTAAAAGGCGAAGATAGCCCGTATGTATCGCGTGCCTTCGGTTATGACGGCGCCGCGAGCACCGAGATAGTAGATCGCGGAGGGGCCGACGAAGACGCCGAAGAGCGTTATCGGTATCGAGATCAAAATGAGCGTGATCACCGAATCGGTTGCCACCCGCTGGGCTTCTGCATAATCCGACTCGCCCCAGCGTCGCGCTATTATTGCGATCGTGCCGGTAACGAGCCCCATGGTAAGCGGAAAGAACATGTGATACAACGTGAAACCGAGCCCAACCGCACTCAAACTGATATCCGCCGGCGGATAGCGGCCAAGCATGATAGTATCCGCAATAATCTGAAAGGTCATGAGGATGTTGGATACGAGCGCAGGCAGTGCAAGGGTCATCACCCGCTTGTAGATCGCCCTGTCCATGTCTTTCCTATAGTCCTACGGGTTTATCTACGTTTTTCGTAGGAGTAAGGATGACGAGAGCAGCGGAAAATACCGAAAACAGCACAATTATCCTGATTATCAAGCCTTATGTGACCGTTTGACAAAGAACGATGCGATCGCTATGGTATCGGTATAAACGGCAAGCGGGATTCTCTTCGCGGCTTGGACAAGCTCAAAGTCCTCGACCTGACCCGTTAGAAACGGTGCGACAATGATCTCAAAATATTCTGCTAAATCTTTGATGAAGAACTCTTCGTAGCCCAATTCGCGCGCTAATGTGAATAAAATGGAAGTTACCGTTTTGTACGTATCGCCGGTGCAGGTATCGTCATCCACGAGGAGCAGTTTTCGGCCTTTTAAATCCTCTTTAGCCGCTCTGATCGCTTCTTCGATTTCAATAGCATCACCGGTTGGTAACCTGAGCACTGCCGGATTCCTTCCTTTAACGACCGCTAAATAGCGTGCTAAATGCGCCGCGTATAACCCGCCACCGGGCTCCAGTCCGATTACACATAACTGCTGGTTCTCTAACAGACCGTCTAACTGCTCACCGATCCGGTCAACAAATGCGCCCTGCGGCGTTTCCCAGTACGCGCGATAATCACTCGTCTTTACATCGTCGAGATCCTGCCGCAGCAGCCGAAACGCGTCGAGATCCTTTCGTTTAATGAAATACAGAATGCCCTGTTTCGTGGCATGCAGTTCGCCATACCTTATCCAGCGCTTCACGCTCTCGGGATGCACGCCCAGGATCCGGGCGGCTTCCAACACGGTCACCTCTGGTTCCATGGTGCTTCTCTAATTGTACATAAGCAACAACAGTTAAGTTGTTTGTGCGGAACAATGATCTGAGAAAGAAGTAAGGGGCTATTTGAACGTGCCCTAAACATCGAGGAAATCGATGCTTTCGGAATAACAGCTATTAAACTCGTGTGACTCCAGCGGGAAACGCACGTAGCGAATTTACTTTACTCTAAAAATACAATATACCTCTGAGAGTGAGAGGCAATGGGCGAAATCGACGCGATCTATGAGGGCGGGGTGTTGAGGCTCGTCAATCCTGCCAGGATAGACTCTGATGTGGTAACGGTGAGGATACTGAACCGGGACGAGATGCTGGCGGTATAGTTTGCACTGTACTTGAAGAGAACAAGGAAGTATTTATTGTTTCATTGACCTATCTCCAAATAAAGCCAACTCATCCTTTAAGTGATAAAATAGAGGATTATCAAAAACAAAGAGTAAAAAATATTTCATGGAGATAATATGAATTTTCCAACAATTAATGTAGACCCACCAAAACGGGAGAAGATTAACCTATTCAAAATAAGGAAAGTATGGTGCTTTAAATACTTCTTTGACGACAAAGAAATCTTCAATGAACTATACAATTACTACAAGCAATAGAAATACCGATTTGAACTTCCCCCCCTTTGGAGAACGGAACAAGATAATGAAGTATCTTGATAGAAAAGGGTTTGATCCTATTTTAATCGAGGATGCTTCTGATTATACCGTGAAGGTAGGCAGATTTAAAAAGTATGCCGCGATACTACGAAATTCGATTGATTACGAAGAGAAAGGTGAAGTCAGAATATTCGGTAATGTCCTAAATTTCGTGGCTTACCTTGAACATCAATAATTCCTTCCACGTCCAACTGTGATCTGTAATGCCTTCTGCCATGCACGGAGTTCTTTCTATGTTCTTCTCACCCTTCTTCGTTTTTATCGTCAACGCAGAATTAACCCTGATCAGGTTGTTGTAGCACTGATACACGTCTAAATGGTTGTCCAACATCT